>JADMIO011406714.1_pt1 | contig 105544 bp, 93 predicted proteins | sample 8958161 | NCBI WGS metagenome assembly JADMIO01 (sample SAMN16585339, study PRJNA669376) | soil metagenome | isolation source: Crop rotation soil | place: USA: Cullars Rotation, Alabama | collected 2011
CGCGACAACTTGTCCACGTGGAATTCTAAGCTTAGGATCCCAATGTGCTGGAAAGGAACTCATCGCCGCCACCAAGGCGATCGACGATGCCGCGGCAAAGAACGCTGTCAAGATCAACCCGCAGGCCGCAAAATTGCTCGCCGAAGCGCGCGAACTCGCGTATTCGCCAGTGGTCACCGAGGAAAAATCGAAGGATAAGGAATTTCTCGCGCTCTACCGCAACACCAAGCGCGATGCCGAGAAAACCAAGAAAACGACCGGTCTCGAGGAATACTGGACCAGCACTGCGCGGCGCAATTACGCAAAAGCGGCCGAACTCGCGGGCCAGGCCGCAGCGCTGGCGAAATAGCAGCTGCACAACAATATGCGCGCGGGTAAACGCAGATGCGTTTGTCCGCGGCTGCCGTGTTTGCCGCCCCCCGCCGCATGACGTCACGCCTGAGCTTTTCGCACGCCGCGATCGCGCTGGCTATCGCGGCGTTCCTGCTGCTGTTCCTGGTGATCCCGGTGGGGACTGTCATTTACGTCGCGTTCAGCGACAGCGATGGCAGTTTCACGTTCTCGCACTTCGGCTCGTTCTTCCGCCTTACGCTGATGCGCGAAGCGTTCTACAACAGCCTCTACGTCGGCGGTACGAGCGTGCTGATCGCATCACTGATCTCGCTGCCGCTCGCCTACTTCACGATGCGTTTCCAGTTTCGCGGCGCAGTGCTGATACAGACGCTGGGGGTGCTGCCGCTCATCATGCCGCCGTTCGTAGGCGCCGCTGCGATGCAGCTTCTGTTCGGGCGCAACGGCTCGGTCAATCTCATCCTCAATGACTGGCTCGGCTTCACGTTGCCGTTCATGGACGGGCTCAATGGCGTGATTTTCGTCGAAGCGCTGCACTACTTCCCGTTCATCCTGCTCAATCTCACCGTGGCGCTTGCCAATATCGACAGCGCCATGGAAGAATCGGCGCAAAACCTCGGCGCCAGCGGCTGGCGGCTGTTCCGCCGCATCGTGTTCCCGCTGGCGATGCCGGGCTATCTCGCGGGTGCGGCGCTGGTGTTCCTGAAGGTCTTCGACGACGTCGGCACGCCGCTGGTCTTGAACGTCACTAATATTCTCGCCGCGCAGGCGTATCTGCGCATCACTTCGATCGGCATCGACGACCCGATAGGCTACGTCGCGAGTGTGATCATGGTAATCGCCGCGGTGGTCGCGCTGTGGGGGTCGATGTGGATCATGCGCGGGCGCGATTACGCCACGCTGCAGCGCGGCGGCAGCAGCGTTGCCAGACGCAGGCTTGCGCCGTGGCAGGCGGTATGCGCCTACGGCTGGATCGTACTCGTGCTGCTGGTGGTGCTGTCGCCGCATCTGGGTATTCTGCTGTTGTCGCTCTCCAAAGTCTGGAGCTACTCGGTGTTGCCGGACGCCTACACGCTGGACAATTATGTGACGGTGTTCCGCGATTCGTCCGGAATGATGACCAACACCCTGCTGTACTGCGGAATCGCCGCAGGTGTGGACGTGATACTGGGCACCGCAATCGCCTACCTGATGCTGCGCACCCGCTTGCCGGGCCGGCAGTGGCTGGATTTCATCGCCACCGGCGCCATCGCGATTCCGGGCGTAGTTCTCGGCATCGGTTACCTGCGCACGTTCAAGGACTTTCAGTTGCCGTTCACCCACGAGCCGTTCACGGCATTGTGGCTCGTCATCGCCATCGCCTATACCGTGCGGCGCCTGCCGTACGCGCTGCGCTCGTGCATGGCGGCGCTGCAGCAGTTGCATGTTTCACTCGAGGAGGCGGCGGAAAACCTGGGCGCCAGCAAGATCCGCACCGTCTACCGCATCGTGGTGCCGTTGATGGCGGGCGGCATTCTGGCCGGCTTCGTCACCAGTTTCCTGACCGCTGCGGTCGAACTTTCGGCGACCATCATGCTGGTGACCGCGCAGAGCAATGCGCCGATGTCGTACGGCATATACCTGTACATGCAGAGCATCGCCGGACGCGGGCCGGGCGCCGCGCTGGGAGTGGTCGCGGTGATCAGCGTCGGACTGGGCACTTATTTTTCGAATCGCCTGCTTCGTACCCGCCCGGCCGGGCATGCGGCACCGCAGGCGCTGCCGGTATGAGGCCCCTGAGTCTACTTCGTAGGGCGGGTAACACCCGCCGCAATCGGGCCAACCTCAGTCGAGACGCGGCGTGCTAATCGAGTATCGAATGGCGGGTGTGACCCGCTCTACTCTTGGTGACAATCGGAGCGCCCCATGCAAGCTGAACATAAGGTAAAAGTCGAGCTCGCGAACGTGAGTCTTGCTTACGGCAAGACACAGGTACTGCGCGACGTGACGCTGACGATAGAGCCCGGCGAGTTCTTCGCCTTGCTGGGCCCTTCGGGATCGGGCAAGTCGACGCTGCTGCGCATCATTTCCGGCTTCAGCCAGCCGCAGTCGGGAACGCTGCGCGTTGACGGCGCGGACATTACCCGCATCCCGCCGTGGAAGCGGGATATCGGCATGGTGTTCCAGAACTACGCTTTGTGGCCGCACATGACGGTGGCCCAGAATGTCGCTTTCGGACTGGAAGAACGCAGGTTGCCGCGCGCCACGATCGCGCGCAAAGTCCGCGCCGCGCTCGAGCTGGTCGGGCTCGCCGACTATGGCCAGCGCAGGCCCAGCCAGCTCTCGGGAGGTCAACAACAGCGCGTCGCCGTAGCACGCACCGTCGCCATCGAGCCCAAGGTGCTGCTGCTCGATGAACCGTTGTCGAATCTCGACGCCAAGCTGCGCGTGCACATGCGCGTTGAACTCCTGGCCCTGCAGCGCAAGCTCGGCATTACCACAATTTTCGTCACCCACGATCAGGAGGAAGCGCTGTCGATCTCGGATCGCGTGGCGGTGCTCGACGGCGGCGTCATCCAGCAGGTCGGCACGCCGATGGAACTGTACGACCAGCCCGTCAACCGCTTCATCGCCAACTTTGTCGGCACCGTCAACACGATTCCAGGCACCGCCCGGCCCGCGGCGCACGGCGTGGTGTTTTCGTCTTCGCTGCTGGGCCGCATCGACCTGCCGGCGGCCCCGCCATACACGGGCGCCGCCGAAATTGCGTTTCGGCCCCACGCGCTCAGCCTGACTGCGCCCGGCAGCAGCGCCGCGCCCGGCAGAATCTCGGTAACCGGCAAAGTGACCGAACGCGAATTTCTCGGCGAATTCATCCGCTATCGCATCGCCGTTGGCGACAGCATCGTCATCGCCGACCAGCCGCACTTCGGCGGCAACGTCGAATTCGTGCCGGGTCATTCTGTGAGCATCGGCATCGACCTTGGGCAACTCAAATTGCTGCCAATTGAGATGTAGCCCGGGTGAAACGAAATTTAATCCGGGAATCGAACATTGCGGACCAAGTGACACCCGGAATGCGCTGCGCTGTTCCGGGCTACGGTCCCGACTAATGAGGCTTGGGAACAGGAAGCGGCGAAGGCGTGAACATCCCCTTCTCCGGCGTGGGCGGGGTGGACGGGACGCCTTTCTCGGGTATGGGCCTCGGGATGCCTTTATCGGGTCCGGGCTTGCGATCATCGCCGCTGCCGCAGGCCATCAGCGCCAGGCACGCGGCGCCCGGCAGCGCACGCAGCCATTTTCGTTTCGTCGTCATACGATCTCCTCTCGGGCCCAGGGAAAATCATGCGCGGCGCCCGCAGCATGCGCCGTAAGCTCTCTTCCTGTTATTTTGTGAGCATACGCCGACAACGGTTCAGACGATACTGATAGGGGGATAGGAGAGCGCCGCTGTTTATCGCCGCTCGGCATGCGTAGCCTGAGGTATTCCAAATCACACCGGGAGGAAATGATGCCTGCAGGATTGCGTGAAAAACTTGTGAAAGTCGTTTATTCGCGGCACCCGAAGAACGTCAGCTCACTCAAACGTCCGCGCTGCGTTACCGGCGCCGGCGGAAAAGCCAAGTCCGGCGCGAAATGCGTCGACCCGAAAAAAGCGGTCGTCACCTCGGTCGGCGACTGATCGCCCGGCAGTAGCGGTCCCCGCTCGCTTCACGCCCCCCGCTACGCGTTTGCGTGGCGATACGCGCCGGGAGGCGGTCGCGTAGGGCGCAGTGCTCTGCTCCAGAAGTGTAAGTCCGTCAGTTATAATCAGTCCCTCGCACGCAAAAGAAAAAAGGGGACGACATGCCGGAAAAAACTATCGCTCGGAGGCTGGCCGCCTGGGTGGTCGGCTTACGCTATGAAGACCTGCCTTCGGACGTCGTGTTCCATGCCAAGCGCGCCCTGCTCGACACGCTCGGCGTGCAATTGCGCGGCGCAACGCTGCCCTGGGTCCAGCCCGTCTACCGTTATATGCGCACCATGGCGGCCAGCGGGCAGGCTGCTACCGTTGCCTACTATGGAGACCGCGTTGCCGCCCCGTATGCGGCGTACATAAATTCGGCCTTCGCGTATAGCTGCGAGCTCCAGCATCACGGCGTGTGGGGCAGCGCCCATACCGGCGTCAACATCATTCCCACCGTGCAGGCGATGGGTGAGTGCCTGGGCTCTTCCGGACGCGAAATTATTGCCGCGATGGCAGCCGGATACGAGGTGCAGGGCCGGATCGGCATGGCACTGTTCAAAGCCGCGTTCGAGCGCAATTTTCATCCCCAGCCGCTGCTCGGCGTGTTCAGTTGCGCGGCCGCCGCGGGCAAGCTGCTCAAACTCGACGAAGAACAGATGGCGCAGGCCTTCGCGATCGCCGGCAGCCACGCCTCGGGGATACTCGAATACGACCAGGCCGGCGGTGAGGTCAAGCGTATTCATGGTGCCATTTCGGTGCGCAGCGGCATGCAGTCTGCCTTCCTCGCCAGGGAGGGGTTGACGGGGCCACCCACCGTTTTCGAAGGCAAGCGCGGCATTTTCGCCTCATTTGGCGGCGGTGAGGCCGTCGCCGAGGACGTCATGACCGATATCGGCGAGCCTTTTGGTCTCACACGCTGCCGCTACCGCATATACCCCACCATAGGCTCGTGCCATAACACGCTGGATATCGTCAACGATCTGATCGCAGCGCATACCTTCGATTACCGCGACATAGTCAGCATGGACGTAGGGATGCGCGACCTGTCGGTGCTGCACGTTGGAACGGCGCGGCGTCCGCAGGACGTCATGGGCGCCCAGGCGAGCCTTGCCTACAGCCTGGGTGTGCGGCTGGTCAAGGGCAGCAACGACCTGGATATGTACGTCGACCCTGAACTGTGGCGCGACCCTGAAGTGCTCGCCGTGGCGGACAAGCTGAACTCGTACCCGCTCAACTCGCTGCCCGCCTATGTCGACAAGGTCAAGACGCACCCGCATATGACGCGCGTCGATATCAAGCTCAGGGATGGGCGCGTGCTGAGCGGCGAGCAGGAGGACGCACGCGGGTCGCCGGACCTTCCCTTCAGCGACGAAGTGCTGGCCACCAAGTTCCGGGGGCTCGCGGGCGCAATGCTGCCGAGGGACCGCGTCGAGAAGGTCATGCAGCTCGTGGGTCGCCTGGAAGACCTGCCGTCCGTGGCGGAACTGATGCCGTTGCTGCAGAAGGACTGATCGGGCAGGAATCGCGCTTCACTCGAACAATTCCGGAGTCTTGACGGCAGTTGCAGCACCGTCGGGCGGCACCGCGCCCGGCTTGCACAGCGCTCCGACGCGCACCCCGAGCAGGCGTATACGGCGGTCGAGGGCAACGCGCTTCAGGCACTGCCCTGCCGCGCGGCGTATGGCTGCGGGTTCACGCGTCGGCGCTGCCAGCGTGCAATCGCGGGTGACCGTCGTGAAATTATCGTAGCGCAGCTTCAGGCCGATTTTCCTGCCCACGTATCCCTTGCGCTCGAGGTCGCCGGCCAGTTTCACGCACAGCCCGGTGAATATGCGCGAGAGCTGCTCGCGGTCGCGTACGGGATGCAGGTCGTTTTCAAACGTCGTCTCGCGGCTGATCGACTTCGGCTCGCTGTGGGTGACTACCGCGCGCGCATCGCGGCCGTTCGCCGCATCGTGCATCCACGCGCCGTAGCTCTTGCCGAACTGCCCGATCAGATATCCCGGTGTGACGCGCGCGAGCTCGCCGATGGTGCGTATGCCGAGCGCTTCGAGCCGTGCACCCGCCTTGGGGCCTATGCCGTTGATCCTGCGCACCGGCAGCGGCCAGATGCGCGCCGGGACATCCGCCTGCCGCAACAGCGTGAGTCCGCGCGGTTTGTCCAGATCGGACCCTATCTTCGCCAGCAGTTTGTTCGGGGCCACGCCTATCGAACACGTGAGCCCGGTGGCGTCGTACACCGCCCGCTGGATGGCAGCCGCAATATCGCGAGCACGGCCCCAGGGATCGAGCTCGCTGCCTGTCGTGTCCGACATCACCGGATCTGTGAGGTCGATATAAATTTCGTCGATGCCGCGATCTTCAATCTCGGCTGCGAGCGTGCGTACCGCATCCTTGAACATTCTCGAATAGCGGCGATACTCGTCGAAATCGGCAGGCAGCAGCAGCGCACCGGGCGCGAGCTGCGCCGCCTTCATCAGGCCCATGCCCGAATGCACCCCGAGCGCCCGCGCTTCATAGGTGGAGGTGGTGATTACGCCGCGACCCGAATATTCGCGCAGCGTCGGGATCTCATCCTTGTGGCGGGGCTCGCCCACCGCGCCACGCCGGCGTCCGCCGATCACCACCGGCGTGCCGTGCAACTGCGGATAGCGCAGCAGCTCGACCGACGCATAAAACGCGTCCATATCCAGGTGGGCGATGAAGCGCAAAGGCGTAAACCAGCGGATAGAGGAAACACCGATTATCGCCGCTGGGCGCCGGGTTGAAAAATTCAACCGAAACCCGGTATTCCGGGCCGTTGGTGTCGGCCAGAGACCACAGGGATATAAGCCGGAGCCCTATGCAATTGCTCTTCGTGCTCGGTTATTTTGATGCCATCGCAACGGAGATCGCTATGAAAAAACGCAATGGCATTTCGAGCAAAGAGTTGACGCATGGCATCGCCACTTTGCTTGCGGTGTGCGGGCTCGGAATGATCATCGTGGCTCCGCTGGACTTCGCGCTCTATGGAATCGCGATGTTCGGCCTGGCAATCGCGCTCTACGTCATCGTCGCGGCGCAGTGCCATGACAAACGCACGTACAAGTCCGCACTGTCCGCCCCGCCGCGTCGTGGCGGCCGCTTAGTCTCCTAGCCTGTTCCGGACAAGCACCCGCGTCGAAGAAGCACGCCGGTCGGCCTCTCGCGCATGGGCAGATCTACCATTGCGATATAATTGATTTTTGGCAACACAGGGGCGAACCATATGAGCCTCACCTCGTATGAGCCCGCGACACCGCGCCTGCACCGCTGCGAACTGGCGGTGCCCGCATCCAATCCGCGCATGATCGAGAAGGCGAGCAGCAGCGCCGCCGATGTGATTTTTCTGGATCTCGAGGATTCGGTCGCACCCGACGACAAGCCCAAGGCACGCAGGAACGTAGTTGCCGCGCTCAACGACCTCGACTGGGGCATGAAAACCGTCAGCGTACGGATCAACGGCCTCGACACCCCCTATACCTATCGTGACGTGATCGAAGTGGTGGAAGCGTGCCCGCGCCTCGATATGCTGTTTCTTCCCAAGGTTGGAGTCGCTGCGGACGTGTACGCACTCGACGTTCTGGTAAGCCAGATAGAGCGCGAGTGCGCGCGCGCCAAGCGCATAGGCTTCGAGGTGATGATCGAAACTGCGCTGGGACTTTGCAACGTCGAGGCGATCGCCCAGTCCCGCGGCCGGCTCGAGGCCATGTGTTTCGGTTCGGGCGATTTCGCAGCGTCCACCGGCGCGCGCACCACCACCATCGGCGGGCTCAACCCGGACTACGGCATACTGTCTGCCGCGGACGCCGCAGGCAACCGCACGCACTTCCAGGCGGATCCGTGGCACGCCGCGCAGGCGCGCATCATCACCGCCTGCCGCGCCTACGGATTACGGCCGTTGGATGGTCCGTACAGCGACTTCAACGACGTCGAGGGATTTTGCGCGTCGAGCAGGCGAGGTGCCGCGCTCGGCTTCGAAGGCCGCATGGTCATACACCCCTCGCAAATAGCCTACGCCAACGAAATTTTCAGCCCGGACGTCGCCGAGGTGCGACAGGCGCGGCGCATCGTCGAGGCCATGCAGACGGCCGCCCGCGAAGGCAGGGGCGCCGCCACGCTCGATGGCCGCATGATCGACATCGCCAGCACGCGCATGGCGCAGCGCGTGCTGCAGAAAGCCGAGGCTATCGGCGCGCAGCACTGACGCAGCCCCGACGCACGAAAGGGATTTCCTTTTACCGGCCCGGCAAGTTGTTGGATGCCGTCAAGGAGCAGCAGTGATGACTAACCTGTCGATAAAGGTGTTGCGGGAACAGCGGCTTTCGGTATTCGAGAAGCTCGTGAACCAGGTCGCAGCGACCCACGGCGTCGATCTGGGCGACTCCAATTCACGCGAGGAGATCGAGCTCGAAGTCGAGCAGATGTGCGAAAACTGGGCCGACACCGCGCCTGATGCAGCGCCCTCGCCCGTTACTCCGCATGAACAATTACTGGCCGAGTATTTTGTGCTCGGCCAGAAAATCCTCGATCTCGATGACGGCGATCTGGATGACGACGATCGAGAGGGGTAGAGACTTCACACCTTCAGCAGGGAAGACCCGCGGCTACCCGTCCCACGGCTGTGTATCGGAGATTTGCGATCGCGAAGAGATCCGCCCGAGTGGTTCGTGATGACCGACTGCATTTCCGACACGATCGACAATGCGACCTCAGCCGGGCTTTCGGAACCGAGGTCCAGGCCAACCGGCGCATAGAGCCGACCCAGCTCCCCGGGACCGACCGCGGCTCCACCTTGTCTTAATTCATCGAGCATCGTTTCGGTGCGCTTGCTGGGCCCGAGCAGGCCGATGTAGCGAACAGCGGTAGGCAGCAGCAGTTCCAGCAGCTTGGCGTCACGCAGATAGTTGTGCGTCATGACGATCGCGAGCGTGTCGGGGCCGAGGCTGATTTTCGACAGCGCTTCTTCCGGCGTCGCCACAACGATGCGATTCGCCGACGGAAAACGGGCCGCTGTCGCGTACGCGGGCCGATGATCCACGAGGGTTACGTGCCAGCCAAGCTCGTGGGCCAGGCGCACCAGGGGCAGGGCATCGTGACCTGCGCCGAATATGATCAGCGGCGTGGGAGGATCGACACGCTCGACGAACATCTCTACCGTGCCGTTTTGCACAGCCACGGTAATCGACGAACTGGATTGTGCGAAAGACTGCCGCTCGATGGCCGCAAATATCTTGTCTTTCAGTTCGGCGTCTTTGACGTCCGAAATGCGGGTGCCGGCACGTGCGAGCACCCGGCAGCCCGCCTGCGTGTCGACCTGCCCTTCCACACGCACCACCGTGGCGACGATTCCGGGGACGCGCTGTTCCTGGCAGGCTTTGATGAATTCAAGGAGATCCCCTTTCCCATCGTACCGGGCACGTATCGGTTCAATCAGTATGGTGATGATGCCCTTGCAGCCCAATCCGACCCCGAACACGATATCGTCGTCGCCCGTCGTGTCGTAGGTCGTGACCATTGCCTGGTCCTTCCTGACCGCGTCGGCTGCGCGCAAAATCACATCCTCTTCGAGACATCCACCGCTGACCGAGCCGGCAACCCAATGGTTATCCACGATCAGCATGCGCGCGCCGGGCAGGCGATATCCCGACCCCTGTATGCCGACGACGGTCGCCAATGCCGCGGTCTTGCCGGATGCGCGCGCCTTGTCTGCCTCGGCGATGATTTGTTGAATTTCTTTCATAATGATTTTTAGACAGCTGGCCTTTGAAACGGTGCGGCTCTGCGGAGACGGTTTTAATTGAAGCCATACTTCGCGAAAACCGCCCGCGCTGCCGGCTGACTCAGTGAGCCCAGAAACGCCGCCGCCGCATTGCTTTTGCTCGTTGCCACCAGTGCGCCCGGATAAATGATCGCCGGATGCGAGTTTTCCGGGAACTCGTCGACGATGCGAACGCCCTTGTCCACCATGGCGTCGGTCTTGTAGACGATGCCGAAGGGCGTTTCGCCCCTGGCTACGAAGACCAGTGCGCCGCGCACGTCCTGTGCCGACGCAATCCTGGACTGCACCTCCTTCCACGCGCCCAGCGCCTCTAGGGAAGCCCTGCCGTATTTTCCGGCGGGGACCGAATCGGGATCCGCCATGGACAGCCGGCCATTGCCCAACAAGGACCGCAGTGGAAAACCGGCACTGATCTTGACGGTAGCGGTGCTCGACGCGGGCGCAATCAGCACGATGCGGTTGCGCAGCAGATTCTGGCGCGATCCCGGCTTGATCAGCTTGCGCTTGTCCAGGTAGTCCATCCAGTCGAGATCGGCGGAAATGAAGATATCGGCCGGCGCTCCCGACTCTATCTGCTTCGCGAGCGCCGAGCTCGCCGCATAAGAGGCTACGACTCTTTCACCCGTCCTGGCCTGGTGAATCCTGATCACTTCATCCAGTGCATCCCTGACACTGGCTGCAGCAAAAATGGTGAAGGTATCGCCCGCCGCCGACTGGCAACACACGGCAAGCAGGAACGCGAAGAAACAGCGACAGATGCGGCGTGACAACAGCAAACCCCGGGTGGAGACATAAAAGAGCCGTTATGTTCCTTTATATATATCGGAAAGTCAACGCAGCGTTCACCGCTCGTGGTTTTCTATGTCAAAATCAATGCTTCTGCGTCGGGGACGCTGTTTGATGAAATCATCCGCCCGCCTGGTCTTTAGAAATCGCATCGATGGCAGTGGTGATATTGCCGTCGGCCCGGGCAAGATCGCGCTGCTCGAAGCGATCGTCGAGTCCGGATCGATCACTACTGCGGCAAAGAAGCTGGGCATGTCCTATCGGCGCGCGTGGTTGCTGGTGGACGCCCTGAATCAGTCTTTTCAGGGACCGGTCGTCGATACGACCCGCGGAGGCCAGCTCAGAGGGGGAACCGTGGTAACGGATCTGGGCAAGGAGATCATTCAGCGCTACCGGGCCATCGAATCTATCAGCGCCCGTGCCGCTGCCGCGGAGATCGACGCACTGTTGGGTCTGCTGCGCAAGACCTCCGCCTCGCGCACCCGGACCGGCTGAAACCACGGCGGCAGTGGAAAAATCAGCGGACTCGATACAGCAGCGCCTCACGCGCTATGCGTGCGGCCTGAGCTACGATGCGATTCCCGCGGCCGTGCTGCACGCGGCCAAGATCAGGGTGATCGACACTTTGGGCGTGCTCATCGGCGCATTCTTCGGTGCGCCGTGCTCGCTCGTGCGCAATTTCGCGGCACAATCGGCGTGCGGCGACGGCGCCACCCTCCTGGGCACGCGGACGAGGACCACGCCGGACATGGCGGCGTTCGTCAACGCCACGACGGCGCGCTACCTCGAGTTCACCGACGTCTATCATTTTCCGGGGAGCTCGCACGGACATCCGAGCGATGTGATTTCGCCCGTACTCGCTGCCGCCGAATATGCGCAGCGCAGCGGCCGCGATTTCCTCACCGCGGTCGTGCTCGCCTACGAGGTTTATGGCCACGTGTCGGACAACTTCCGCAACTGGAATTTCGACAACAGCAATTTCTGCTGCGTGAGCAGCGCGGCTGCCGCCGGCAGATTGCTGGGCCTGACCGAAGGCCAGCTCGCGCACTGCCTCTCGATGTCGGTGGTGCCGAACAATGTGCTCCGGCAGGTTCGCACGGATCATTTCTCTATGTGGAAGGAAATGGCCGCAGGAAACGCCGGGCGCGCCGCAATCTTCGCCGCCCTGCTGGCGCGCGCCGGCATGGACGGCCCGCATCTGCCCTTCGAAGGCAAGGCAGGCTGGTGCGATCACGTCGCCGGGCATCGGTTTGCACTCGCGCAGATGGGTGGCGAGTGTGCGGACTTCAAAATCCTGCACACGCGAGTGAGGCTGCGCGCCGCCATGGGCGAAACGATCGCCTCCAGCCTGGCATCCGAAAAAGTGGCGCCGCTGGCGCAGGTGGACCAGGTGCAACAGGTTCGCGTCGAAACATATAAGCGCGCCAAGGCTCTGGTCGGCACCGGAGAGCACTTCTGGCATCCCGACTCGCGCGAAACCGCCGACCACAGCATCCCGTATGTGGTGGCCGCGACGCTGCTCGACGGCAGGCTGACGACGCGCTCTTTCAACGACGCCCGGTTGTGGAGCCCCGAGCTGCGCGCGCTGCTGCCGAAAATCGAAGTGCTCGAAAACCCCGGTTTCACCGCGGCGTATCAGAGGGTGCCGCGCGAGCAGCGCGCCCGAGTCACCGTGGTCATGGAAAGCGGCGAGCGTATGGTAGGCGAGGCGGGCGGCGGCGGCGACGATCTCGCCGTGCCGAAAAGCGATCAACAGATCGTCGACAAATTTCACGAGCTTACCGCCGATGTTCTCGGCGCCAAACGCTCACAGGCAATACTCGACCGGTTGTGGCAGCTCGAGGACGTGCAGAACATGGCGACAATTCCGCCGTTGTTCGTGCTCTAAGCGGACGCTCGAGAATTCGACGCGCCGACGCTCAGGCCGCGGGACTCAGGCCGACCTCCTGCATGTCGAAATCGGCCTTCGTCGCCGAACAGTCGGGACAAGACCACGTCTCCGGCACATCTTCCCAGCGCGTCCCCGGCGCGACGCCTTCATCGGGCATGCCCTTGCCCTCGTCGTAGACGAAGGCGCACAGGCGGCACTGCCAGACACGGAATTGAGCGCTGGCGTGCACAGCAGGTTGTACGCGCCGCGCGCGGCCTCGCGGGAAATTCATCACCAGCGCATTGAGGCCCTGCGTGCCTGCTTCGAGCGCGAACGGCGGCTCCGTCGATTTCACGAAAATGACGGTCAGCGCGGCGTATTCCTTCCCGTCGTGCCTGAGACTCCCGTCGGTGATCAGCAAATACTGTCCTGCGGTCGTTGACGGATCGGGAGCCGAAGTTTTCGCACCCGGCGCAAGCGCCAGGGTATAGGCGGCGAGACCACGATCGTCCCTGATCCTGGTAAGCGGGCGCAACGACACGCTGCGTGTTTTCTCGAACGTCGGGTGCTCGCTGACCTGCCACGGATCCCGGTCCGGGATGGTCAGCAGGGTTTCCTTGCCCTTCGGGAAGAAATGCGCGCCGCTGCCGTCTTTACAGGCACGCAGTGTCAGAAACTGCAGCCCTTCGTTGGCCACGCTGATCGGCCCATAGGGCGTGTTGGCGCGGGCGAAATGCACCAGCCCCGGCACCAGCGCATGTTTTCCCATGGTGCCTCCGCCGCGCCAGACAACCTGGAACTCGTCCACTTGATGGAAATGTGTTCCGAAGTGATCCTCGTTGGTGCTTTCGACGAGAAAAGCGTGAGGATCCTGCGGAACATCCGCTTCCGGCGGTGACATAAACGTGGTGCTGTAGCGAACGCCCGGCGGGCGGCGATCGTTCGGTTTGCGGGTCGCATCGGCATGCGCTATGACTTTGGCCATCGATATCTCCACTCTATGCGCTAAAAAACGACAAGGGCCTACACGAATGCAAGCCCTTGATATGTGGTCTGGCGGACTGGTTCTGAACCGTGGCCTTCAGCTTATGAATGCTGCCCGGATCTTCCGAAAGGCCTTTCTGACAGTGTATCAGACAGCAGCAGACAACCGGAAATCAGCGCGCGATGCACCTCTACGGCGTCGAGGACGATCCGGACCGCCACTTTGTGGCGCTGCGGACGCGACATCGCGCAATATCATACCCAGGCCGGCGCAAATATCAGATGGGCGCGCAGTGGAATGGTATGTCGCAGATTTTCCATCGCAAAAACAACTGACCTGACCCCCTGATTGCCGGACACGGCTAGTAGACCTTGGTCCAATCCGAAGCGTGTCTTTTTGCGCGGTATATTCGATCCATAGTCAGCGGATCGTCGCCATCGCGTTCCTCTAACTGACTGACAGCAACACAAAGGCCAGACGATCACGTCGCGAACAGTTCGACGGCAACAAGACGCGCATGGCGCAGTTCCTCCCCTGTTCCAGCGCGTTGCCGTCTTCGCCGCGGGCTTCGGCTCGCGGCATTTTTATTCAACCGCGCGAAAAGGGCGCTGGCTTCATCCTCGAGTTGCCCGGGCAGGCTCACCCGTCGGGCGAGCACATATGGTTAGACCAAAGTCCCATAGACTGCGGCGGCAGGATCAAACAACTTCTGTTGCGTAGTAGAATGGCCACACCGCCATTCACAGGGAGCATTCAGTGCCGGAAAAATTCTCGAAGACCATGGTTATAGGAGGCCTGTTGGCGATGGTTGGGCTCTGTCACATTTCGCATGCGCAGGATCGCAGTGGCAAGGAAGTCTACGACGCCGTCTGCACATCTTGTCACGCCTCGGGAGCGAACGGCGCCCCGAAAGTCGGCGACCAGAAGGCATGGAGTAAGCGCTCAGCTAAAGGCCTTGCCGGGCTGACCAAGAGTGCGCTGCAGGGCATACGCAAAATGCCGCCCCACGCCGCCAATTTCAAGTTGAGCGACACCGAGATTCAACGCGGGATCACCTACATGGTAAATGAGTCGGGTGGTCACTGGACCGAGCCCACCAACCGGGGCAAGGCGCCCGCGGAACGAACCGGCAAGCAGATCGTCGATGCGCGCTGCTCGAAGTGCCATGCCAAAGGCGTGAACGGGGCGCCCAAAATCGGCGATCGCGACGCCTGGATTCCGCGGATGAAGGATGGGTTCGACGGCGTGGTGCGTTCCGCCATCAACGGCCACGGCGGTATGCCTGCACGAGGCGGCCTTGCCAACCTGACCGATGCCGAGATGCGCAACGCCGTCACCTATCTGGTGAATGGCCGCGAAGGCCCGGCCGCGAAGAAATAGCCTGGCAGCCAACATCGCACTATTTGGGGCGCGTAACTTCAGGTTGCGCGTTCTCGCCCGCTCGCACCTGCCGGTACGTTCACACGCAAAGAGGCCCAGCCGCACTCCCGCAGGCAGGATGAGGTAAGCCAGCATAAATAACGTTGCTATGGGACGAAAGGCCAATATAACGGCCCCGCGGAAATAACGATACTTACCCGATAATCACAATTTACCGGAAACCGAGGGACGCTTATGGGAGACACCTCAGAAGTGCCGGGCTGCAGAGTAAGTCGCTGTATTTTCAGCGTCCTGGCGATCATTCTCGGCTTGGGCGCCGTGTGCTCCCCAGTGCCTGCAAACGCGCAGTCAGACGACGACATACGCGAAGGCAAGATCTGCGCGAACTGCCATACCAATGCGCCCCTGGTGTGGGCCGGGAAGCACGGAACGAAGGCGGATTCCCGCGCGCCGATCAGCGTCGGATGCGCGATGTGCCACGGCGACCCCACCGAACACCTGAAAAGCCCTGCCAACCCGATGCCGCGCCGTTTCAGCAAGATGGCTACGGCAGACAAGACCGCAGTGTGCATGACCTGCCATCAGGGCCGCACCCGCATACACTGGCAGACCAGCGCCCATGCACGCAACGACGTCGGGTGCACATCGTGCCATAGCATGCATACTGCGCAGGACAAGGTGCGCGACAAGCTGACTCAGCCCGACGTCTGCCTCACCTGCCACAAAGAGCAGCGCGCACAGATCACCCGTCCCTCGCGTCACCCCGTGCGTGACGGCAAAGTTGCGTGCTCTGATTGTCACAATCCACACGGCTCCGCTTCCCCCACCATGCTGGTGCGCGACAATGTCAACGACACCTGTTATTCATGCCATATGGAAAAGCGCGGGCCGTTCGTGCGCACGCACCAGCCGGTGCAGGAAAACTGCGCGATCTGCCACAACCCCCATGGCACGACTACGCCGAACCTGCTCAGGCAACGCGCCCCATTCCTGTGCCAGCAATGCCATGAACCGACCAGCCATCGCGGCAACGTCGCGACGCTGACGGGCACGAGCACCGGCGCCAATACGCTGGCGCGTGGGTGTCTCAATTGCCATACCCAGATACACGGCACGAACAATCCGTCCAATATCAGCAATGAACGCACGTTCAGACGTTAAAGGGTGAAAGGGGGCGCTATGAGAAGACATCACGGATGGTCCATCCTCATCGCCGCGGCGCCAGCGTTGGCGGCATCCGGATTGTCGCGGGCAGCGGAGCCCATGGCACCGTTTCAGCTCAATACCACAGCCAGCGAGATAAGCGCAGGGGTGGGGTATGCAGACAGCGACGGCCGGCGTTTCGGGCAATATAACGGAATCAACGAAAGCGGAGCGTACGCGTTATTCGATTTCAGCTACGTGACTCGCAACGATGAATCCGGCACGTGGCTGGGATTTTTCGGTCGCAGTGTCGGGCTGGACAGCCGCGAGCTGCGATTCGAGCAGTCGCGCCAGGGTAACTGGGGTTATTCGCTCGAATACAGCCGCATACCCCGTTTCGAACCCCTCCAGATCACGAGCGCCGTACAGGGAATCGAATCAGCCAACCTGCAGGTTCCGGCCGTCCCCACCACCGGTGGTCAAGTCGATCTCAAAACCATACGCGACCGTATCGGAGTCGGACTGAACAAAGCGTTTGGCGATAACTGGGAAGTTGATATCAAGTTCCGTACCGAAACCAAGGAAGGAGCCCGGCTTTTCGCACGTGGCACGACCGGCGGCGGGCCCGCCGGCTCATTCGGCCTGTTCGAATTCGCCCCCGAACCGATCGATTCCACGACGCACCAGGTGGATGTCAAGCTCGCCTACTCGACCTCCGACCTGCAGCTCGTGGGCGGCTATTACGGCAGCTTCTACAACAATCAGAACAACGCACTGAATTTCACCGGCGGAAACGCGGGACTGGCGTCGTTCAACCCTCTCGCCCTGCCGCCAGACAATCACGCGCATCAGCTCTATTTCACGGGAAGCTATGGTTTTACACCCACCACGCGGGGCAATTTCAAAGTTGCATACGGCAGGGCTGAGCAGGAAGACCTCTTCGTTACCGGCGTGAACGTGCCGCTTGCCGCCGGCATAGGCAACAACCTTCAGGGGCGCATCGATACCAAGCTGGTGCAGGCGGGCATTACCTCGCAGCCCATGCCCAAGCTCTCGCTGCTGGCCAACTTCCGCTACGAAGACCGTGACGACAAGACTCCGGTGCTGTTTTACCTGACGCCCGCGGCCAGCACCAGCGACGGCGCCAACGAGCCACGCTCCATCCGTACCACGACCGGAAAAGTGGAGGCCAGCTACGCGCTTCCGAATGCATTTCGCCTGACCGGCGGCATCGATTACGAAGAGAAAAAGCGCAACACGTCCCCGGTCCGGGTGGTCAGCTTTCGCGAGAAGACCGAGGAGATATCCTATCGGGTCGAATTGCGCAGAATGATGTCGGAAACCGTTACTGGCGCGCTCGCCTACATATACAGCGACCGCGATGGGTCGGACTGGGTGACCACGACCCAGACGAGCGGGGCGCTGGGCAGCAACCTGATCGCGCCTATTCACCTGGCCGACCGGCAGCGGGATAAAGTCAGGCTTTCGATCAACTGGATGCCGATTGACGCGTTGACGCTCAATTTACTCGTCGATCAATCCAAGGATGACTACGATACCCACCCGGGATCGACCCTGGGCCCGATGTCCGGACGTGCCACCAACGTGTCGATCGACGCGGATTACGTCTTCAACGACAGCTGGCGCGCCAATGCGTGGTACTCGCGCAACGACACGAAGGCAGAACAGAGGACCTGCGTCGGCGCTTCGGCTGCGGGTGTGTGCGGCGCTCCGACCTGGAGTGCGAACCTGGAGAATTCAAGCGACAGCTTCGGTCTCGGTCTGCACGCAAAACCGCTTGAAAAACTGGATATAGGCATGGATGCCAGTTATTCAAAAATTCAGGATCAGTACGATCTCAAGACGGTGGTCGGTGCCCCCATTACCTCGCTGCCCGACATTTCCACCAAGCTGACCCGCGTCAATCTGTTCGGCAAATATGCATTGCAGAAAAACGCCGGTGTGCGGCTCGATTACATCTACGACCGCTACAGCACCGATGACTGGACCTGGTCGACCTGGATGTACGCCGACGGCACCCGGATCTCGAACCCGAGCCAGCATGTCAATTTCGTCGGCGTGTCGTATTTTTACAAATTCCAGTAGTGACACCATCTTATTCAGCCCCACCTTGACGAGGAGAACTGCAATGAAGCTCAAATGGACAGGTTTTATCGCTTGCGCGTCGCTGATGGCGACAGGAACGGCGTGGGCGGCGCAATCCGGTGCCGACGTCGTGAAAGCGAAAGGCTGTCTCAACTGCCATGCGGTGGATCAGAAAAAGATCGGCCCCGCGTACAAGGACGTCGCAACAAAGTACAAAGACGATGCAAAAGCCGGTGACACGCTGGCAGCCAAACTGAAGCAAGGTAAGGGACATCCCAAGGTCACGGCTTCTGACGCCGACCTCAAAGCGGCAATCGACTACGTGCTGTCGCAAAAATAAGCTCGTGCTTGTTCGGGAGCGCACTTGTCTGCTGCGGCGCATATGCAGCGGGTGCGCCTGCGTAAGTGGTCCGGCCTCAAGCGCATCCGTGTGAGCCGCTTTTTGCAGGAGTACGATGGGTAAATTAGCCGTTCGACTGCTGGCTTTGGCTGCGTTTGTATGCGCAGCGCCACCGGCGCTGCATGCCGCCGAATCCAGCTCAGGCATGCCTGAACGGCCGGATGCAAGCGTATGCCTGTCGTGTCATGGCAACGAAGGATTTTCGATGCCTGCTGCCGACGGTGCGATGCGCCCCCTCCATGTGCCTGCCGACAAGTTCGAAGCGAGCGTTCACGGCAAATTACTGGTGTGCGTCGATTGTCACCAGGACATCAAGGAAATCCCGCATAACACGTCGACGCCGCACAAAGTCGATTGCGGCAACTGCCATGCGCAGCAGAAAGAACAGTATCTGGGCTCAGTGCACGGCCGCGCCTCGACAGCGGGAAACAGCGCTGCCGCGGTATGCGCGAGCTGCCATACCAAGCACGAAATTGCATCAACCAAAGACGATGCTACGCAGCTCGCCATCGTCCAGAAATGCGGCTCCTGCCATGCCGAAAGACTCAAGTCCTACGTAGACACCTATCACGGCAAGGTCAATACGCTGGGCTACACGTATACCGCGAAGTGCTTCGACTGCCACGGCAATCACGGCATACAGCGGGTATCGGATCCGGCATCCACCCTCCATCCATCGCACCGCCTGCAGACCTGCCAGAAGTGCCATACCGAAGCGACGGCGGGTTTCCTCACGTTCGAACCGCATGCGAACACCCATGACTTCCACCGTTACCCATACATGTGGGTAACCTCGAAGTTCATGCTGGCATTGCTTGCCGGCGTATTCGCGTTCTTCTGGATCCATACTGCACTGTGGTTCTACCGTGAATACCGCGCGCGCAAGCACGGCGAAAAAGTGCCTCACGTCACCAGGGAAGCGCTGCCTGCGACGGCCGAAAAGCAGGTCCGCCGGTTCCCCGTGGGCTGGCGCATCGCCCATCTCGCCTTCGCCCTCTGTGTCATGACGCTGGTGCTGACCGGCATGACCGTGTTCTATGCAGAAACGATGTGGGCCAAGGTCGTGGTCAATGCCTTTGGCGGCCCGCGCATCGCAGGCCTCGTACACCGCATCGCCGCGGCGACCATGCTGAGCATATTCTTCGTGCACCTGATCTACATGGCGCTGCACCTGGGGCCCAAGGGAAAATCCTTCAAGTGGTTCGGGCCGGACTCTCTCGTGCCGAATTTGCAGGACCTGCGCGACATCGTCGGCATGTTCAAGTGGTTTATAGGCAAGGGGCCGCGGCCGTTGTTCGATCGCTGGACCTACTGGGAGAAATTCGACTACTGGGCGGTGTTCTGGGGGATGGGGATCATAGGCGTCAGCGGCTCGCTGCTTGCGTTCAAATATGCAGCGGCCTCGATATTGCCGGGATGGGTCTTCAACGTGGCGACGCTGGTACACGGCGAGGAGGCGTTCCTGGCCGCCGTATTCCTGTTCACGGTTCATTTTTTCAACAACCATTTCCGGCCATACAAATACCCGCCTCCCGATATCGTGATGTTCACCGGCTCGGTGCCGGTCGAAGAATTCCGGCACGAGCACCCGGCGCAATACCACCGCCTCGTCGAGTCCGGAGAGCTCAGCAAGTATCTGGTGGACGCGCCTTCGCGCCCAATGACTGTCGGCTCAAGACTACTGGGTATCGTCCTACTGTTCTGCGGCCTCATGCTGCTTGCAGGGGTGGTGGCCGGATTCATCAGGGATATGAACGCAGGCTGACAGCGCAAAGCGGCCCCCGCGTCGTGATCGCAATGCTGACGTGCAGTCGCTTTAAATCGGAGGAGTGACATCCAATGGAAATGCCGATTCATTCGATGGACCAGCTGATTCCGTTTGCCACCGCCGGGGACCTGGTCGCAAAAAAGGGCCAGCCGGTGGCGTCGGTCGCCCCGGACGCGACGGTGTTCGCCGCCGCGCAACGCATGAAAGAATCACATGTCGGACTGCTCGTAGTGCTCGATGGCGAACGGCTGGTGGGCGTTGTTTCCGAGCGCGACTGCGTGCACAAGGTAATGCTCGAACAGCGTCCGGCGCAAAGCACCGCCGTGCGCGACATCATGACGGCGCGCGTGATCACGGCGACCCCTGACCAGCAAATACCCGCCTGCGTGACCCTGATGCACGATCACTCGATCCGCCATCTCCCGGTGCTGCAGGGCGCGCGGGTGTTGGGCATGCTCTCCGTGCGGGACGTAATGGGATCGCTGATCGAGCGGCACGAGCGGCTGTTGCGGCGTTTCCGTGAGGAGCGCCTGATCATGCTCTTCCCCGATCCGAGCAGCTACTAGACGCGAACGCCAAAAAACACGACGGAGGATGTGATGAGTTTCATTATCGTTCTGCTGGCGCTGGTGCTGTTGATGTTCGTGGCCTACCGCGGCTTCAGCGTGATCCTGTTTGCGCCCATCTGCGCGCTGCTCGCCGTGCTGGCGACGGATCCCAGCCTGGTACTGCCCGTCTTCAGCAGCATATTCATGAAAAAGACGGTGGGCTTCATCGAGAGTTATTTCCCGGTATTCCTGCTTGGCGCCGTATTTGGCAAGGTCATCGAGCTGTCGGGCTTTTCGAAATCCATCGTATCCGCGGTGATCAGGATCGTGGGCCGCGAGCGCGCGATGCTGTCCATCGTGCTGGTGTGTGCGATCCTCACCTATGGCGGCGTGTCGCTGTTCGTGGTGGTGTTTGCGGTCTACCCGTTTGCCGCCGAGATGTTCCGCCAGAGCGACATTCCCAAGCGCCTGATCCCTGGAACCATTGCGCTCGGCGCCTTCACGTTCACGATGGATTCCCTGCCCGGCACGCCGCAGATCCAGAACATCATCCCGAGCACGTTTTTCAACACCAACGGCTGGGCGGCACCGTGGCTCGGCCTGGCCGGCGGCATCTTCATACTGTGCATTGGCCTGCTCTATCTCGGCTGGCGCCGCCGCAAAGCCGCTGCCGCCGGCGAGGGTTACGGCACCAACCTCATCAACGAGCCCGAGCCGTACACCCAGGAAAAACTGCCCAACGCATGGATCGCGGTCTCGCCGCTGGTCATAGTCGGCGTAACCAACAAAGTGTTGACCGAACTCATCCCGCGTTTCTACGGTACGACCCACACGACCGACCTCCCGGGATTGGCCAAACCCATAACGACAGCGGTGCCTTCGGTGGTAGGCATTTGGGCGGTTGAGTGCGCTCTGCTGCTCGGCATCCTGACCGTGGTCGTGCTCGCCTTCGGGTCCATAAAGGCGCGTTTCGCCGAAGGCAGCAAGACTGCGATTGCTGGCGCGCTGCTGGCCGCGATGAACACCGCCTCGGAATACGGCTTCGGAGGCGTGATCGCCGCGCTCCCCGGCTTCCTGCTGGTCGCAGAGGGGTTGAAGGCGATTCCCGGCGTGCTGGTCAATGAAGCGATCACGGTGACCGCGCTCGCGGGTGTCACCGGCTCGGCCTCGGGCGGCATGAGCATTGCGCTCGCCATGATGTCGGACACGTTTATCGCCGCCGCGAACGCCGCGAACATTCCGCTCGAAGTGCTACACCGGGTCGCCTCGATGGCGAGCGGCGGCATGGACACGCTGCCGCACAACGGTGCGGTGATCACGCTGCTGGCGGTCACCGGGCTCACTCACAAGACGTCTTACGGCGACATCTTCGCCATCACCGTCATCAAGACCGCGGCGGTATTCGTGGTGATAGCGATGTATTACCTGACCGGCATTTATTGACGAGGCTGCAGTCGAGCGTCCAGGCCTGAGCGTACGGCGCGGGCCGCATGGATCAACCCGGGTTTAAAGGGGAAGGTCCTGTTCCCCGGCAGGAGAGCCCAGAATGAAGGATTCGCTGCGGCGAGCGGCCGGCAACCGCGCCACCGCCCGCCCGCTGACCGGACGACTTACAAAGCAGAAATACCGCGGTTGACGGCGATCTTCACCACGACGCGGCGATTTTCCGCTTTGCCTTTTGCGGTTTCGTTCGAGGCGACCGCTTTGGCCGAGCTCATGGCCACCGGCGCAAGCAAACGGGACATCGCGACATCACACGATTGCCTCAGGTAGTTTGCCACGACTTCGGCGCGGCGGTCGCTCAGCTGCTGATTGAGACTGGCGCCTCCATCCGCGTCCGTGTAGCCAGCCACCTGGATCAGGTAGCCCTTGTAGGTCTTCGCTTTGGCGGCGAGGTCCTGGAGATCCTTCTTTGCCTTGTCCGAAAGCGTCGAGCTGTTGACATCGAAAAGTATGGTGAACTCGTCTTTCATGTCGTATTCGGCGAGCTCGGAAAATCGCTTGTCGACTGCGGCCTGCCCCGTGGCGATGCTTTGCCGGTTGGCCGCGATCTGCCTTTCCTGGTTGGCGATCTGTTTTTCCTGATTTGCGATCGTTTGCTCCTGCACTCTGACACGCTCCCTGAGCGCCGCGGCCTGCTGCTGCGGTATTTCCAAGGCAGCCTGGATTTCGGTGGCTCTTTGCAGATCGTCCTCACTGAAGCGGATGGTTTTGGCGATGTTCTGATCGCCGGCGATCGTCACTTCGACCTTGATGCTCAGGCCCGGCAGGAGAGTCGCCGCAGACACGCTGTCCGTCCTTATGCCCACGAGCCCCTTGCTTACCTCGATCCTGGTGTCATCCTTGATGATTATCGTCGCCGTTCCAGCGGGCCTGCGGATAACCACACTCTTGCCGTCGCTGCTTACGATGACGCCTTCTGCCGTCACGATCTGCGCCTGCGCCGGAATGAATGCCATTAACAGCGTCATGGCAGCAATTGCCGCAAGCAATTTCGAAGTTATGTCGTGCGTTTTCATATTTGCCCACAGAGTTGGTTGAAGGAACCGCGCCGCCGGATCGGATATTCGCCTTTCAACGATGGCTTAATCCCACAGCACAGGCAATGGGTCTTTGGTCCAACACACTTTTCTTCAACACCGCGAGCGATATGAAAGAACACCGGCGCAGCGAGCACCATCGAGTCGAGCGAGCACGCCGCCATGGCCTTCAATCAGGCTGCCCGATCCTTGATGCCGCGGCTCGTCACGACACCATCATGGGAAAGACTATAGAAGAGTTCCCGGACCGACTGAAACGGAAAACAGGGCTCAGGTTTTGAGTGTATCGCTGAGCGTTCCCAGGTCCTGCTCCGACGCTGCCAGCAACTCGTTGAAATTATCCGGAATACCGATTTTGCGTCCTATCAGCTGCTCGGCATGGCCCTGTATCCAGTAAGCATGCGTCGGATGGGCTCCGCCGGCGACCAGCAAGATGATATTTTCCGGCTTCGCGGTAATCGGCCAGGGATCCATGGCGAGACTTTCGCGCACGACAGGACTGACGTCGATTTCGAGCCACGCGAGGCCGCCGTTGCGCGCCAGGTGCTGCGACGGTATTTTCGAGTGCTCCCACAAAAATTCACGTATCGTTTTCTGCGTCCACCCGAGAGCAGCCATATTGCGCATCGTTACACGCGGAATGATGACGATGCCGGGGCTCCCGTGCTGGTAGCCTTTCAGCGAACCCATGTTCGGCGTGCGCATGTAATCGGCGATTCGATACAAGCCCTGCAACGCGTCCTGCTCCGGTGTTTCCTTGCGGGCCCCGCGCCGGCGGATGTTCGAGACGCCGCTCGCAAACGTGAGCGATATCGAATTGGTGCCGGCGGCGTAGCCGTGATGCAGGCTGGCATGAGTCTGCCATGCGGTGGGCAGGCCCTCCTCGTCTTCCGCGAACACCACGTTGGTGTAACGCATGCCGCCAAAACAAGCCATGGCGCCAACGGCCGGCAGCGCGCCGCCCACGTTTTGCTGCAGCAATCTGAGCGCCCGGCCGATGCTCGCACCCGCGGGCGCCTGAGGGGCGGGCCCCAGACAGCTGAAGCCGGAATTCAAACGGATCTGTTTTGCGATTGGTCCGTTGACGATAACGACCGGAAACGGCCCCGCCGACGTCGCCTGCAACTGTTCGACGTTGAGTGACGGATCGAAGCAGGCGTCGACCGCGGCGATCAGCACCGGCAGATATTCAGGACGCCCGCCCGCCATCGCGAGTGCAATTGCGCACGTCTCTACGGTGGTGATGCCCCCGCTCGGGGGGAACTTTCCGAGCAGGTGACCGCGTGGAAGCTGCGTGCCGCGCATGATCCAGCTTACGCGTTCTTCGGTGGGCGGGCACAGCGGCATGCCGTCGCCCAGCATGTTGCGCAGGAAATAATGGTTCGCCTTGCTGAACGCGTCTTCGTAAGTGGCGCCCTCCACTTCTATCATCCGTTTGTGCGTGGCCGCGGCGGACGCAGTCGTCGATTTCCACCGCGTCAGTCCGTCATAAAACTCCTGTTTGCGGGTTTTCAGCGCGGACAGGTCCGCTCCCGGGAGGAACATATCGATGGGGAAGGTCACCATCGCCGCATCCTGGGCGAGGCCCAGCCCGGACACCGCGTTTTTGACCACGCCGGTGAAATCCGCGCGCGTCACGATCACCGCAGGGATGCCCTGCGCTTCCATGCGTGCGGCGGCACGGCCGCACGTCGTCGAGCACGCGCCTCAGGCGGCGTTGCCGACGATCACCGCATCGACATTTTGCTGCGCGACGAGCCTCGCGGTCTCCTCGTTGCCGATCACGTTGCCTTGCGGAAAGGCGTCGACGGGCAGCACCTCGACGCCGCGAAAATCCGCTTCGAGCATCGTCTTCAGCATGGGCAGCATACGGTACGACTGCCATTGACCATTGCTGAGGAACGCTACCCGCTTCCCGTCGAGCGACGCGAGCCTGGTCGCGTAGGTTTTGGTCGACTCCAGCGCGCCGGATGGATCGTGGAAAACCAGTTTCATCATGTCAGAACTCCGTTTCTCGATAATTTTTGCCGAGCACCTGCCGCCGCTGCGATTGGCCTCGTATGCCGGCGTCCTTAAGCTATGGGCGCGTATTCCGGCTTCCTTAAGCTATTGGCCGCGTATTCCGGCGTCCTCAAGCTATTGGCCGCGTATTCCGGCTTCTTTTATGACCTTGCTCCACAGGGCGATCTCCGACCTCGTTCTGCGGCCAAACTCTTCGACAGTGCTGCCGACCGCCTCTACGCCTACATCCAGAACTTTTTGCCTGATGTCGGACCGTCCCAGCACACGCACGATTTCGGAATTCAGCCGGCTGACGACTCCAGAAGGGGTCCGCCGCGGCGCGAATATGCCGTCGATGCCCAGCACCTCGTAGCCCGGCAGGCCGGACGCCGCCACAGTGGGAAGCCCGGGGGCCATCGCGGACGGCTGTGCGCTGGTCACCGCAAGCGCCTTGATCCTGCCGGCCTTGATCTGCGCTGCAGCGGTGCTCGCAGGACAGATCATGAGCTGGACTTCCCCTGCCGCCAGCCCGTTTAGGGCGGGACCCGTACCCTTATATGAAACACCGACCACGTTGATGCCGGCCATGGATTTGAAGAGCTCGGCGCCGAGGTGCGCCCCGCCTCCCTTCGAGCCCATCGAATAATTGAGCACGCCGGGCTTTGCTTTCGCCAATGCGATGAGTTCCTTGACGGAGCTCACCGGCACCGACGAATGCACGACGAGCACGTTGGGCGAGCTGGTGGTCAGCGTCACGGGCGCAAAATCGCCGATCGGATCGTAGGGCGCGTCCTGAAGCAGCGTCCCGATCAGGAAGGAGGTGCCCGCGAGCAGCAGGGTGTAGCCGTCCGGCTGCGCTTTGGCGACGATATCGCCTGGAATGACGCTGCCGCCCCGGTTGTCGACTATCACCGGCTGACCGAGCGGCTCGCTCAAACCCTGGGCGATCACACGGGCGACGAAATCGTTGGTCGCACCGGGCGGGGACGTGACGATACGCACCGGCTTGCTGGGAAAATCCTGGGCCGCCGCACAGCTTGCCAGCAGACCAAATGCCATGGCGACAACGCGCGCGCTCAGCATATCCAAACCTCCTCTCGTCATGTCCGTGTTGACTTCTGAACCGGCGGCGGGCACGCTCATTCCGCGCGTATGCCGGCGTCTTTGATGACCTTGCCCATGCGCGCCATCTCGGCCTTGACCTTGGCCGCGAGCTCCTGCGGCGTGCTGCCCACGGTTTCCACGCCGCCGTTGAAATAGCGGTCCTTTACGTCTGCCCTGTTGAGGGTGCGCACGATTTCGCGGTTGAGATGATCGACGATGGCCGCGGGAGTAGCCACCGGCGCAAACACGCTGTAATTGCCGACCGCCTCGTAGCCGGGCAATCCGCTGGCGGCGACCGTGGCCAACGTGGGCACCAGCGCCGAGGGCTCGGCACTGGTCACCGCGAGCGCCCTTAACTTCCCGGAATTCACGTGCGGCGTCACCGATCCCGGCGAAGAAAACAGCATCTGGACCTGGCCGCCGATCAGGTCGATCAGCGCCGGTCCGCCGCCCTTGTAGGGAACGCGCACGATATCGATCGCCGCCATCGACTTGAAGAGTTCCGCCGACAAGTGTCCGGTCGAGCCGCTTGCACCGGTCGCGCAGTTGATCACGCCGGGCCTGGACCTGGCCAAAGCGATCAGCTCCTTGACCGAACTGGCCGCCACCGATGGGTGCACCACCAGGATGCTGGGCGCGCGTGCGACCAGCGATATGGGCGCGAAGTCGCGCACCGGGTCGTAACGCACGCTCTGCATCAGCGGCAGCAGCCATAGCGGATTGCTCGCGACGAGCAGGGTGTAGCCTTGCGCCGGCGCCTTGGCCACGGTCTCTATACCTATCATCGAGGCTCTGTTGTCGACCACCACCTGCTGCCCGAGCGTGGACGACAGGCCCACTGCGAGCGAGCGCGCCGCGAAATCGCTGCCGCCCCCCACCTCGGACGTAACGAAGCGCAGCGGCTTGCTCGGATACGCCTGACTCCAGGCGAGACCCGCGCCCAGCAATCCCGAGGCGCCGCAAAGCGCCGCCGCCACGGTGCGTTTGACCGACATGCGTCCTCCTCTTGACGGCATCCTCACCCGGCATTGCCACGAGCCCTGTTTCAACGCCCACACGCGGTTTTGATGCCAGGACTCTTGATCACAGCGGTTTGGGTGCTCGCGCTTACCACGCGAGCGCGTAAGCCGGCCGGCGCGGATCGGCGCCACAGTGCAGCGCGCCGGTCCCGGGGTCGCGCACGATCGCGGTCACGCCCCCGGCGCGTGCCGTCATATCCGGCCACATGCCGACTTCGTGTCCGAGGGCCTTGAGCCCCTCGACGGCCGCTGCGGGCATCCGGTTCTCGATCTGGATTCGGTTCGGATAATACGGATGCGGATCGAACGAGCTCGGGAAACTGAAGGTCGCCACGCGCGGCGCTTCTATCGCCTCCTGCGGATCCATGCCGCACACCACGATGTTGAGCAGGACCTGCAGCATCGCCTGCGGCTGCATATCACCGCCCGAGGCGCCGAACGGCACGTATACCTTGCCGTCGCGCAGGACCATCGCCGGGCTGGGCGTCAGGCGCGGGCGTTTGCCGGGCGCAAGCGCGGCGGGATGACGCACATCGGTCCACGATTGTTTGCCGCGAGCCGATGAGCTGAGCCCCGTGCCGGGCGCCACCGGCATGGACGCCGAGCCGTCGCTCGGCGTCGACGAGAACGCATTGCCGTGCCGGTCTATCACGCACACGTGCGAGGTGTCCCCCGCGCCGGGATCGCCCTCGGCTGGTTCCGGCAAGGGCGGCGCCCCCAGGCTGTCGTAGCCGGCGATCGCGCCGGGTTCAGGCATGGTGGGATAAGCGCGGCGTGCGTCGATCAGCTCGCGGCGGCGCGCCGAATATTCGGGCGCCAGCAACTGGTCCAGAGGCACTTTGACGAGATGCGGATCGCCGTAATAACGATGGCGGTCGGCGAACGCCAGTTTCATGGTTTCGACCACGTAGTGCAGGTATTGCGGCGAATTGTGCGCATGCTCGGCCATGGGGCACAACGCGGCGATGTTCAGCATCTGCAGCAGCACCGGTCCCTGGCACCACGGCCCGCACGTATAGACGTCGAGCCCGCGGAAGCGCGAATGGCACAACGGCTCTTCGCGCACGCAGTAGCTCGCGATATCCTGCGCATCCAGAAATCCGCCATTTTCGGTGACCATGCGCCCTATGCTGGCGCCGATTTCACCCTTGTAGAACGCGTCGCGCGCTGCCTTGAGGCCCGCCTCGCGCCCGGGGTGCGCTGCTTCTTCGTCGGCCAGGAACTGCAGCGTCCTGGCGAGATCGGCCTGCACGAATACGTCGCCGACTTGCGGCGGCTTACCCCCGGGCAGATAGATTGCGCTGCTGGCCGGCCAGCCGCGATACCATTCCTGGTTGCCTTCTATGTAGTTCGCCATGTTGGGGTACATGACGAAGCCTTCGCGCGCGAGCCTGATCGCATAGCGGGCGACGTCGGCGAAGCGCATCGTGCCGTAACGCGACAGGGCCGTGATCCAGGCGTCGGCGGCGGCGGGCGCCAGTGCGCTCAGCACCCCGACGGGTATTTTGCCGGCATGTCTATCGCAGAAATATTGCGCGCTCGCCTTGCGCGGCCAGGTGCCCAAGCCGTCTATGCACACCAGCTTCTGCTCGGCCGCGAGATAGAGCACGATAGGCGCGACACCGGCGAAACTGACCTTCTCGCTTTGCACCACGCCGAGCGTAATGCCCGCGGCGACCCCGGCGTCGACCGCGTTGCCGCCGGCTTCGAGAATTTCGAACGCCGCGTGAGCGGCAAGATAGTGGCCGGCGGCAGCGGCGTGGCGCACGCCAGCGATGGTAGGACGGAATGCGGTCATGGGGTCGTCTAGCCCACGCGCTCGTCGCTGAGCCGGCCCGCGTCGCGCTGCATATGGACGTTCAGCAGGCCCGGTCCATCCGATGACAGCAATTCGTCGACCGCAGCGTCGAGCTTCGCGGGGTCGTCGACATACAGGCCCTGCGCGCCCATCGCGCGCGCCATCTCATGGTAGCGAATGTCCGGCAAGTCGGTCGCCTGGGTACAGCCATACAGCGCGAGCTGCAGTCTGCGCTCGACGCCCCAGCAGCGGTCGTTGCCTACGATCACCTTGACGGGCAGTTTGAGTTCGACCGCGGTGGACAACTCCATGCCGTGAAAGCCAAAGCCGCCATCGCCTATCAGGACCCAGGTTTGATGCGCGGGGCGCGCGATCTGCGCGCCTATGGCCACCGGCAGGCTGACGCCGATATTGCCCAGTTCGGTCTTGTCGAGCCAGTATCCCGGTGTCTGCGCCTGGAAAAACACGCGCGCCCAGTTGGCGAAATCGCCGCCGTCGATCGACAGGCGTATGCGCTCGGAATAATGCCGCGCCAGGCTCTGGTGCACCTGCAGCGGATGTATGGCGGAATTTCCGGCGCACAGCTTCTGCGACAGCGCTTTCCATTCCGCTCTCTGCTCCGAATATTTGCCCTCGATATGCGCATGCCACGCGCGCTGGCGCTCGCGCGCGGCGCTGCCGAGTCCTGCAGCCAGAGCTTCGAGCCCGGCCACAAGCGAACCGACCACGGCCGCGTCGCTGGCTCTGCCGATGCCGATTTGTTCGCCGTCGGTGTGCAGCTGGATGATGCGGGTGTGCGCGCCGAGCAGTTTTTTCTTGTTGGCGCCGGTATGCAGTCCGACTTCGGCGCCGACCAGCACCAGCAAGTCCGCCGACTTCAGCTCCTGGTACGTCTTGTTGTATTGCGGATGGCCATAGCCGAAGCAAATGATGCCGTCGTCGGGAATCATGCCGCGCGCGACCTCGAAGGTGAAAGCCGGTATGCCCAGGCGTTGTACCAGGCCCGCCAGCGCCGTGCTGTCGATGCCGCGCCACGCCGCCGCTCCGATCACCATCATCGGCCGCGTCGCCTGATTCAGGATGTCGACCGCCGCCGCGACTGCCCCCCCCGCGCTGGCCGGGAGCGCGTCTGCGTCGCGCGTGAGCGGCTGTACCTTATAGGGCGCAAGCGACGGATTGAGCGCGTCTTCCAGCGCGTTCATCGACATCGACAGGCAGACCGGCCCCGGTTTTCCGGCGCTGGCGATGCGAAACCCGCGCGCCACGAATTCCGCGACGATATCGGGGCTCGCGATCTCGTGGGTCCACTTGGTCAGCGAGCGCACGATGTCGGCTTGATACAGGATCTGGTGGCCGTTGCGGTCGCGGGTATGCAGCGGTGGCTGTCCCGCCACGACGATGACTGGCACTGCAGCGGCCTGGGCAACGGCGATGCCGGTCACCCCATTCACGAAGCCCGGTCCGCCGCCGATCACCGCCACGCATGGCTCGCCGGTGGCGCGCGCCCAGCCTTCGGCCATGTGGATTGCGGCGGTTTCATGACGCGTGCCTATGATCTCGATCTCCTCCGAGGCAAGCGCGCAAAAAATGCTGTTGGTCTGGTCCGAGCACAGCCCGAAAACGCGCCGCACGCCCAATTGCTTGAGCGTGCGCGCGAAATCGGCAGCGCCGGTCCCGGTGATTTCCGTCGTCATAGCCGTTTCTTTCTCATGTTTTGTGCAGCGTTGACCGGCAGCATCCAATCTGAAGTTCTTATTCGTCGCGGATATGGGCGTCCTGGATCACCTTGCGCCATTTGGATATCTCGTCTTTCATGGTGGCGGCCAGACGCTCCGGGGACGTGCTGGCAGCTTCCACGCCCGCAGCAAGGAACCGGTCGCGCACGTCGGCGCGGTTCAATATGCGCGCCATTTCCTGATTCACCCTATTGACGATGGACGGCCGCGTTTTGGCGGGCGCAAACATCCCGGTATAACCGCTCACTTCGTAGCCGGGAACGCCCGTCGCCGTCACGGTAGGCAGCCCTGGCAGCAGCACCGACGGTTGAGCCGCGGTGATGGCGAGTGCCTTCAGCTTTCCGGATTTCATTGCCGCCGCCACCGAGCCCGCCGACGTAATCATCAGCTGGACTTCGCCGCCCATCAGCGCGGTGATCGCCGGACCCGATCCCTTGTAGTTTACGCGCGTGATGTTGACGCCCGCCATGGACTTGAACAGCTCCACCGCCAGATGCGGCGCGCCGCCAGAGCCCCCCGTCCCGTAGTTGAGCTTGCCGGGACCCGCTTTTGCCAGGGCGACCAGCTCCCTGATCGAATTTACCGCGACGGACGGATGCACAACGACGATGTTGGGCGCGGTCGTTACCACGGTAATCGGTGAAAAATCCTTGACCGCGTCGTAACCCGCGTCCTGCAACAGCGGCCCTATCCAGTGGCTGGCGCCGTCGAGCAGTATGGTATAGCCGTCGGGCAGCGCCTTGGACACGATCGCTCCCGCGCTGTTGCCGCGATTGTCGACCACCACCGGCTGTCCAAAGCTCTCGGTGAGGGCCTGTGCGACGATGCGCGATGCGAAGTCGCTGCCGCCGCCGGGAGCGCTGGTGACGATGCGAATCGGTTTGTTCGGGAAATCCTGCGCCGAGCCTGCCGAACGCGTTTGGCCCAGCGCGACGCCGGCACCTGCCAGCATCGGGCTGACCACGAATATTCCTGCAACAACAAATGGCAACCTCATGTACTTTCCCTGGAAATAACGATGCTACGCGAATCTGTTGCCGCGCCGTATTTCGCCGGTCACCGCGCACCGGCGCTGATGCGGGAGCGCAGCGCACATGCGGTCACCGCAAATATTCGAGCTGCCACTTTCTATAGTCTGCGCCGAAAACCAGTCGCTCCATTTCCTCGGACGAAGCGATCCTCGGTTCCAGGTCAGCACGCGTCCCCCCCTTGCGCAGATGCGTATACGCCTCGTAGAGCGCTTTCATCGCCGCCGGAACCGATTGATGCCCCTGAAACAGTATGCGTGCGCCGTGAACTGCCAGTTTCTCGCGCGTGAGCTCCGGTGTGGTGGTGCCGCCGACGATGATCGGCAGCCTGGTTGCCGCGTATATGGCCTCGATCTGTTCGAGTTTCTCCAGTCCTACCAGGAACAGCATATCGATACCGGTCGCCGCATAGGCCCTGCAGCGCGCCAGCGCGCTTTCGAGGCCTTCGCCTCGGACCGACGAGGTGCGCCCCGCGATGATCAGCGATGGATCCTGGCGGGCTGCAAGTGCAGCGCGCAGTTTGCCGACCGCTTCATCGAGCGAAACGAGGTCGTCCCTGTCCAAGCCTGCGGGTTTGCCAAACGCCACGGGCAGCTCGGTATCCTCGATGCTGAGCGCGGATACGCCCGCGTGCTCGAGCTCCTGGACGGTACGCATCACGTTGAGTGCATTTCCGTAACCATGGTCGGCGTCGACGACGAGGCTGAGATTGCTTACGCGCATGATGCGCCTGACCTGGTCGGCGAATTCGGTGAGCGTCAACACGATGAGATCGGGCGCCGCAAGGGTCGTCCAGGAAGCCACCGACCCCGCCAGCAAGCCGATTTCGAAACCGGCGGCCTCCGCGACGCGCGCCGATAACGGATCGTAGACACTTGCGGGCGAATGGCACGTCGACCCCGATATCATCGCCCGCAGCCTGGTGCGCTGTTCCGTGTGCTTCATACCCCTCCCATTCCGGAGCGATCAGGAATTTGAAATCTACCTTTTCCCCGGGGTCCGCAACTGTATCGCCGGCCCGACAAGCCGTCAATCGCGATCACGTCAGCGCACGTACACCTCGTATCGATCGCCCTTGGCTTTCATGTCGGTGACGCCACCCGCGACAAATTTCCCTGCCCAGTTAAGATAAGTGCGCGTCTTTTCGAACTGTGGGTGGTCAGGCTGAATGACTTCGGGTTGCCCGGATCCATTCATCAAAGTAGGCAGGTAACTGGCGCGCGCAAGACCGTGTTTATCGGCTTCGACGAAAGCTATTCCCCCTTCGTCGTAATGCCGCTTGTAGTCGAATACGACACCGGGATCGGGTTCGATCGTGTAGATCTCCTGATGGGTAAATTCCCCCATGGGCGCGCTTGCGGTGTGCTGTTTTTTGCGATGCGCGCGGGCCGCTTTGAACACGGAGAAATTGCCGATGCTGTAGAAGATCACGCCGCCCTTGTACACCTCGATGCCTTGCTGCTGGTGAGGGTGATGGCCGAGCACCGCGCACGCGCCCGCTTCTATCGCGGCGTGCGCGACGACGGGCTGATAATCGCAGGGGCGGGAAACGAAATGCACGCCCCAGTGCAAAGACACGATGACCACGTCGGCGTTTTCTCGCGCCTGCTTCACGTCGCGCACGAGGTGCTCGAGGTCCTGGGCATGTGGAACCGTGACCACGTGCGCGGGGGCGCCCGGCTGGAACTCATAAGGCTCGTAAAACGTATGCGCGCGCATAGGCGCGGCGCCCGCCCGGGCATCGGTCGCCCAGTATTGCGGCAGCAGCACCGATGCGTAACCCAGCAAGGCGATGCGCAGTCCGTTGCGGGTAAACGTCGCGGGCCTGCGCGCCTCGTCGATGTTGCGCCCGGCGCCTATGGTGGAAATGCCGAGCAACCGGAACGTCTCCGCGGTATCTTCGACCGCGTCCGGGCCCATTTCGCCGGTATGATTGGATGCGATCGATACCACGTCGAAGGGCACGCTCGTAAAATCATTCGCCATGCGGGGCGGTTGGCGCGAGTGCGAAGTCACCGCTTGTTCCTGATATGAACCGCGCTCCGAGTACAGGCGCTCCACCTGCGCGAGCCGGAGGTGCGCGCTTCTAAGGTCTTTTAGCACGTGAACGAACGCGCTTTGCGGCGGCTCGAAACCGGTGCTTACGTCCCCGACACCTGCGACAGTGACCCGTTCCATCGTACGAATCTCCTTTTGGACTGACCTTGAGATAGCGCTCTAAGCGCGCGGCTCGCCGGCGAGCTACATATATCGTCCGCCGCCGCAAAAAATACGATCTCCCGTTATATACGACGACTGCTCGGAAGCCAGGAACAACGCACAATTGGCCACTTCCTGCGCAGTGCCATTTCTTTTCAATGGGCTGGTATCGGGGTTGCCACCCGTGGCGTTGGTAACCTCTTCCCCCACTCTGGACGCGTACCATTCCGGATTCAGGCGCTTGTTGTTGATATGCGCCGGGGCGAGCAGATTGGCACGCACGCCGTACGGGCCCAATTCCAGCGCCAACGACTTGATGAGACCGTACAAACCATGTTTGGAAGCCACCACGCCAGCTCCCAGGGTCTCCGAGGTCAGCGACGCCATTCCTCCCAGCGCAATAATGCTTCCGCTTTTGCGCTCTTTCATCCCGGGAGCCACGCCTTTGCTCAAATAAAAAGTGGAATGCAGGTTCAGTGCAAAGATTTGCAGCCATTCCTCGTTGCTGAACTCCCAGAAGTTCTTGTGCGGCCGCATCGCGGCTACGCTGACCAGCACATCCACTTTACCAAACCGCTCCTCGCCCTTTTTTACCACGCGCTCGGCTTCCTGCGGGTTACTGATGTCCGCAAGCGTGGCCAAGGTCTTCACACCGTTGGCCTCGCATTCGCTTGCGACCTCGTTGAGTTCGTCTCCCAGCTTTCGCGACACCAAAATAAGATCGGCGCCTTCACGTGCGAAAGTCAGGGCTATAGCTTTGCCATTATTGCGACCTGCGCCGGCTATCAGCGCTGTTTTACCTTGTAACTGCATGTGCGATCTCCCGTCGTGGCTATTTGAGAAGAACCTGCGCCGATCTCTCGGCTGACTGTCGCTGGGACAGACCCCGCATCCCTGCGTAACTGCAGTTCAATTGCAGAAAGCTGTCTGGACGTCGGAAATGGATTTTTGCAAGAAAATCAGCGTGCCATTACTCGCGCAGGCCGGTATTCTTGATTGCCTTGCCCAGCCTCGCCATTTCTGCCCGTATCGCGCTCACCAGTTGATCCGGTGAACTTCCAACCGCCTCCACGCCGGTGCTTAACAGGCGTTTTCTTACGTCGGCCTGATTGAGCACGCGCACGACTTCCTGGTTCAGGCGATTGATGATCGGCGCGGGCGTATTGAGCGGCGCCCATAGACCCTGCATGGAACCCGATTCATAACCAGGCACGCCCGAAGCCGCTATTGTCGGCAAGCCGGGCGCCAGAACGGACGGCTCGAGGCTCGTGACCGCCAAGACCCTTAACCGCCCCGACGCTACGTGCGGAGCTATTGAACTTGCGCTGCCGAACATCAGCTGCACCTGGCCGCCGATCAAAGCATTGAGCGCGGGTCCCGCACCCTTGTATGCGATTCCCACGATGTTAACGCCGGCCATGGCCTTGAACAATTCCGCTGCGATATGTGAATAGGATCCGGTGGGAGCCGAACCATTGTTGAGTTCTCCCGGTTTGCGCCTGGCCAAAGAGATCAGCTCCTGCACCGACTTCACCGGCAGCGAAGGATGCACAACCAGGCAGCCGGGCGAAGTCGTCGTCAATGTAATCGCTGCAAAATCTTTCACCGGATCGTAAGGCGTCCTCTCGAGCAACGGCAGGATCCACATGGTGCTGCCATAAGACAATAGCGTATAGCCGTCGGCCGGCGCTTTCGCCACCGCTTCCACGGGAATGATCACGCTACCGCCGCGATTATCTACTACTACCTGTTGACCCAGGCCGGGCGCCAGCCCTTGCGCGATGAGGCGCGCAGTGAAGTCGCCGTTGCCGCCGAATTCGGCGGTGATGATGCGTATGGACTTATTGGGATACGTCTGGCTGGATACTTCGTTGAATATCGTCAGGCCGGTCAGCACCCCCCACGCGACAAAACGGAGCACAAACACGCGTTTATCCGGGTCCCGTCTTCCCGTGTTCCGGGGCCGGGAGAGTTTGGTCGAGATACGTGCAGCAACCGGGAAACTGCGAATCACGTTACAGCCCTGTCACTGGCTGAGAATTCCAGCGCCGGATGCCACCTTCTTCCAGCGCGCAATCTCTTCGCCGATGATTCTCTGGTATTCCTGCGGCGTGCTGCCGCGCGCCTCGCCGCCTTGCGCAACCAGAGCAGCCTGGATTTCCGCAGTACCCAGATACTTGATCGCATCGGAGCTCAGTCGATTGACGATCACGCGCGGGATATTGGCGGGCCCCAGCATGCCGGCCACCGAGTCGACCACGAACTGCGGCAGCCCTGACTCCGCGACCGTTGGCACGTCCGGGAATGCGGCGAGACGCTTCGATCCCGTGACCGCGAGGACCTTGATCTTGCCGGTCTTGACAAACGGCAGCGTGGAAACAGTGCTGGAAAAAACCACCTGCACCTGGCCTGCCATCATGTCGGTGAATGCACCATTGGTGCTCTTGTACGGCACGTGCACGATGTCGATGCCCGCGGCCGATCTGAAAAACTCGCCCTCCAGATGAGTAAGACTGCCAAGACCGGCATTGCCAAAATTGATGCTGTGCGGCTTGGCCCTAGCCAGCGCAATCAGTTCCTTGATCGAATTGACCGGCATCGCCACGTTCACGGATGCGAAATGCGGGCCGTAGGTGAGTGTAGTGATAGGCGAGAAGTCCTTGATCGGATCGTAGGGCGAATCCTTGATCGTCGCCGCGTTGATCATGTGGGAGCTGCTGACCACCAGCAGGGTGTAGCCGTCCGGTGTGGATTTCGCCACCAGGTCCGCGCCTATCATGCCGCCGGCACCGCCCCGATTGTCCACGACCACGGGCTGCCCGAGCGCCAGCGTCATTTTTTGCGCGACCAGTCGCGCCGTAATGTCGACATTGCCGCCCGGTGCGAAGCCGACAACCAGTCGAACAGGCCTGGCGGGATAGGCCTGCGCTCCGAACGCGGCGTCAGCCATCAAGAACAACAGGGGGACAAGCACACCCGCAAACGAGGCCGAACGCTCCATGCTGCTCTTTCTCCAACGAGTTGTATGGCCGGAACGGCTTCAGCCGCATGCATTCACACGCGTCAAAAGGCGCGACATAGTTTGATGATCAGGTCGGCGCGGAATTACGTTAGCCCTGCCGCAGATGTCTGTCAACCGTCGTTACTCCTCCATTCAGTGCGTAGAACGCCACGATTCGAAAGCGAATAGAGTCGGTTATGTTAGAGTGGAGTACGACGAGGAGGCAATAACATGACCGCACACACCGATGTTCGTCCCCAGCCCGACAAGGAAATGGTCGACATCGCGAACTACGTGCTCGACCACAAGATCGCGAGCAGCGAAGCCTACGACACCGCGCGCTTGTGTCTGATGGACAGCCTGGGCTGTGCCATGGAGTCATTATCCTATCCCGCCTGCACCAAGCTGCTGGGGCCTACCGTCGACGGCACGGTGGTGCGCAATGGAGCGCGCGTCCCGGGCACCGCTTATGAGCTCGATCCGGTGACGGCAGCTTTCAATATTTCCTGCATGGTGCGCTGGGTCGACTTCAGCGATACCTGGCTGGCAGCCGAAGGCGGCCATCCTTCCGACAATCTCGGCGGCATACTGGCCTGCGCCGATTACCTGTCGCGCGTCAACGTCGCCGCGGGCAGAAAGCCGCTGCTGATGCGCGACGTGCTCACGGCGCTCATCAAGGCCTACGAGATCCAGGGCGTGATGGCGCTCGAAAACAGTTTCCACGCGGTCGGGCTGGATGGCAGCGTCGGACTGGCAAAGATAGGCAGCAGCGCCGTGATCACGGCCATGATGGGCGGCACACGCGACGAAGTCGTCAACGCAGTGTCCAACGCATGGGTCGACGGGCAAACATTGCGCGTGTTCCGCCATGCGCCCAATGCCGGTCCGCGCAAGTCATGGGCGGCGGCGGATGCCGCGAGCCGCGCCGTGCGTCTCGCGATGATCTCGATCAAGGGCGAGATGGGCTATCCCACGGCCCTTACGGCAAAACGCTGGGGCCTCTACGACGTATCTTTTGGCGGCAAGCCATTCAGCTTCCAGCGTCCATACGGCTCTTACGTCATGGAAAATGTGCTGTTCAAGATTTCATACCCGACGGCGTTCCACTGCCAGCCGGCGGTCGAGTGCGCGCTCAAGCTGCATCCCGAGGTGAAGGACAGACTGCACGACATCAGCAAAATCGTGCTGACGACCCATGAAAATCTGATCCGCATCAGCGACAAGAAGGGCCCGCTCAGCAATCCCGCGGATCGCGACCACTGTGTTCGCTACACCATAGCCGTCCCCCTGATCAAGGGCAGCCTGGCCACCGCGGACTACGAGGACGACGTCGCTGCCGATCCGCGCATCGACATGCTGCGCGACAGGGTCGAATGCGTGGAGAACGAGCAGTGGAACCGCGATTACATGGATCCCGAAAAGCGCTCGACCCCGTGCGCGGTGCAGGTGCACTTCCGCGATGGCAGCCGCACTGAGAATATCGTGATCGAGTATCCATTGGGCCACCGCCGCCGGCGCAAGGAAGGCCTGCCGCTGCTGGAAGCCAAGTTCAAGACCAATCTTGCACGCCGATTCGCTTCCAAGCAGCAGACCGCTATTCTCGATGTCTGCCGCGACCAGCAACGGCTCGAAGCCACACCGGTGCACGAGTTTGTCAATCTGTTCGTGGTTTGATATCGACGCGCACGGCAAGTGCAGCAGGAGCAGCAGCGGCTGATAGCCCGATTTTCATCACCAGGAGGCGCTATGCTGATACGACGTATGGCAGTGCCCGTAGTTGCTGCGGCCATCACTGTTTGCATTGTGCAGGGAGCAAAGGCTCAGGCGTTTCCGGTCAAGCCGGTGCGCATCGTCACCTCGGGCGTCGGCGGCGGACCCGATGTGGTCGCACGCATCATGGCCCCGCCCATGAGCGAGTCGCTGGGGCAGCAGATCTTCATAGACAACCGCTCGAGTGGGGTTATCCCCGGCCAGATCGTGTCGCAGGCCGCCCCCGACGGTTATACGCTGCTGCATTACGCCAATACGCTCTGGATAGGTCCGCTGCTGCAGCCCGCACCCTATGACACGTTCAGGGATTTCGTGCCGGTGACGTTAGCCACCAAGTCGCCCAACATACTGGTGGCTCATCCGTCGCTGCCGGTAAAGTCGGTCAAGGACGTGATCGCTCTGGCAAAAAGTCATCCGGGCGAGCTCACCTTTTCCGCCGGCGGCATCGGCGGCGCATCGCACCTGTCGGGCGAGTTGTTCAAGGCAATGACGGGCGTCAGGATTGTAATCGTGCCGTACAAGAGCGGCTCTCAGGAGACCGCGGACCTGCTCGGCGGACAGGTGCAGCTGACCTTCGGCAGCGCCGGCCAGGTCGCGCCGCAGATCAAGGCCGGCAAGTTGCGGGCAATGGCGGTCACCAGCGCGCAGACTTCCCCGTTATTCCCCGAATATCCGACGATGGCCGCGTCGGGTCTACCCGGGTTCGAATACACCAACATCACGGCCACCTTTGCGCCCGCCAAAACGCCCATGACGATCGTCAACCGCCTGAGTCAGGAGGCGGCCAAGGCATTTGCGCGGGCGGACACCCGGTCGCGGCTGGCCGCTACCGGCATTGAAGGCGTCGGCAGCACTTCCGAGGAATGTCTCGCGGCAATGAAATCCGAAACCACGAGATTGGGCAAAGTGATCAAGGACGCCAACATCCGCGCCGAGTGATGTGACGGTGAACCTCATAATCTTCCAGCCGTTACGCCCTGCTCGGTACGTCGGCCGGCGAAAGGAAAATGCAAATGCGATTCGGTATTAACATCGGCACCGATCATCCCGGGGACCGCGAGCCGATGTCGCGTCTCAACGACTACCTGGAGCGGGCGCGCACCGCGGCGGATGTGGGCTTCGATACCATTGCGGTGAGCCATCGATATTCCTACGGGCCCGCGCAGAGCGACGCACGCGGCGAACCTCTTCGGACTTCACGGTTTCAGCCGCTGCTGATGCTTGCCCATATCGCCGCCGAGCTGCGCGATCGTGTGAACTACGTCACCAGCATTTACATGTCCACCTTCGCCCATCCGGTTCAGCTCGCCGAGGACGTCGCGACCCTCGACGTCCTTTGCCGCGGACGCCTGCGCGTCGGCGTCGGCCTCGGCTGGATGCCCTACGAGCTGGAAGCCTTCGGCATCCCGAAGCGCGAAAGAGTTTCGCGCTTTCAAGAGGGCATCGAGCTCTACCGGCGCCTGCTGACCGAGGACGTAGTGAACTTCAAGGGCAAACATTTCCAGGCGACCAATGCACGCATGATCGCGCGGCCGATGCAGAAACCGATTCCGCCCCTGTGGATCGGTGCTTCCGCAGACCCGGCAGTATTGAGGGCGGCGCGCCTAGGCGACTCCTGGATTATTTCCGGTCACATACCCATGGACGAGCTGGAGCGGCAGGTTGTGCTCTACCGCGAAGAACTCGACCGCCTGGGCAAGCCCTACCCCGACGAGCGTCCGATGGTCCGCATCATCTACGTCGCCGAGGATCGCGAGACCGCGCTTAAAGAAGCCCAGCCCGCAATCGCAAAATGGTACCGGGAGCGCGGCACCTGGGGCTGGTTTGTCACGCAAGGCAGCGCCGGCGCCGTCACCGACGATGTCATGCGCAGCGGACGCTGGATCATCGGCGCCCCCGATGACTGCGTCGAACAGATCAGCCGCTTTCGCGAGTGCCTCGGCATCAATCACATGCTGTTCGCCATGCCGCGGTATGACTCGGGAGAGGACAAGGTACAGCGCTCGATGCGCCTTCTGGCTGAGCGTGTACTGCCGCACTTGCGCTAGCCGCATCTGACGCAATGCCTGCAGGCACTTCGTCGAGGTTCTATGGATCTTTCGCCCAAGTCGACGCCCGATACGGGCGCGCCCCCCGGTGAGTTGCATGTATCTTCCACCAAGTGCGACCAGAAGATACTGATTTCGCCTGCTATTCGCCAACTGATGTTGGTACAGCAAAAAGCCCGACCTTGTGAGTCGGGCTAAGTCTTAAAATCGAAGCAAGGTCTCACGAAGCCACTCGGTAATAATGTTGTCCGCGCCGATCAGGACCTTCCTGCCTTCGTAATCGACGGACACATGTCCGGGGTTTGCGCAGTACACAAAGCGTCCATTGGGTCTCCGTTAACGATTTTTAGCTCGCAGAAAACCCACATTGCTTTTCAATAACTGCGGCCACCGCTTCTCGTGGAAGGCGGGCGGCAGAACGTCTTTTTCAAACGCTCGCGGCGGAATCGCATCCAGACACTCGAGTTCGAAGTTCTTCCTCGCGAAGTGCGCCGGCGTCGTCGCGGCAAATCTGGCAATGGTCGCCGGCGATCGACGACTTCTCGCTGAAGAACTTCAATGCAGACCCTAACCGTGCGTTCCTCAATGAGACGGAAACACTTGCCCGGATTGTCGAAGACGCGTGGTAGAAAATCCCTAGGCATCCCGTGAAACCATATCGAGTTTGATAGCGACAATTGGCAATTCGGCGTCCGCGTGCCATTTGTAAAGGTCGGCATATCGAACATCTGTGCCGGCCTCCTATTGCGTGCGTGCAGGCCGGTCGGGTAGCGGAGGCCCGGATGGTTTATTGAACTTCGTATATGGAACCTATGACGACGTGAGCGGACTGCAAATGACCACGCATTATTCGGTGGCTGATGCCCAGATAGCCGGATTAATCCACAGGTATTTGGATTTGCGGATTTTCATGTAGTACTACCGGTGTACAGATTGACGACATCGTAGTTCAGACGGTCGATCAGCCGGGTACGGGAATGTTGCTGCTGCTCGGGATAGGGGTAGCTTGGGGAACGCGATCGCGCCATTCAAGGTTCCATATCGCCAAAAAAACTCATGGTGCGCCACTAGAATTGCTTACTTTGTTGCTGGGCGCCATCCGCGCAAGTAATCATCCTCGAGATCGCGGTCGAAGCAAGCCGATAAAGCACAGATAACCCGACGCAAGCACACAACGAGGCGCTCAAAAAGACCACCTTTCGTGAGGCTGGCCAAATCGTGCTCTTGCATTGTCGGAGTGTCTTACACTCAGTGGTATCAGAGCCAAAATGTGGTCCTTAGAATGAGCCAAAATCATTGAGACTCAGTGGGCTAATTGGCGCGGGCACGTTAGTTGCATGCAATAAGTTCTCACCCGTCAATAAGCGAGAGGAACCTGTAATGAGACTCCGCAATCTCGTATTGGCTCTCGGCATCTCCTTAACCGCTTGCGCTACCCACGCAGTACCCATCTTGAATGGCGCAAATGGGCATTACTACGATTTTGTGCCATTCGGGGCGGCGCCACTCGATTGGAACCAGGCGCGCGCCGCCGCGCTGGGAAGCACCTACCTTACGTTTCAGGGTTACCTGAGTACGATCACTTCCGCGGCCGAAAATGCCTTCCTGGTCGCAAATTTTGGCACTACCGCGAGCGCGGTCTTCGCTTGGGCCGGTGGCACTGACGCGGCGACCGAAGGTGTCTGGCTATGGTCCGATGGTCCGGAGGCGAACCGGCAATTTTCCAGCGGCGCTGCTGCGACCCCACCCGACAACTTCGAGAACTGGGGCGGGATCGAACCAAACAACCACGGTCCCGATAATTGGCTGATGGTCAATCTCGGAACGACGTTCGGGCCGATCTTGCAGGGCGAATGGGCGGACGCTGCCCTCAATCCGAGCACTGCGGATCCGGTGCAGGGATATCTGGTGGAATTTTCCGCGGCCCCCGCCCAGACTCCCGAGCCCGCCACCATCGCCTTGCTCGCGGCGGGACTTCTTAGTCTAGGCCGGCGTGTTGATTTCCGCCGAATCTTCACCCGGGATTTCCATCGAAATTTGACCCACCCAATTTGATGCTTTCCTGCACTTTTAGGTGGTTAGTTTTCGCGGTTTGGTCTTCTTTTTCAATTTGGTGGAACTGTTCTTGAAGCGGTAGCTGTCGTTGCCGGTCTCGACGATATGGCAATGATGGGTGAGCCGGTCGAGCAGCACGGTGGTCATTTTACGATCACCAAAGACGTCCGCCCACTCCGAGAAGCTCAGGTTGGTGGTGATCACGAGGCTGGTATGCTCGTAGAGCTTGCTGATGGAGTGGAACAGCAGCGCTCCTCCGGTCGGGCTGGCATGTGCAGAACGGCACGCCGTTGTTTGCGTTGCAGGAGCTTGGGGGATGGGAAAGCGCGGAGATGGTGCGGCGGTACGCGCATCTGGCTGCGGATCATCTGTCCCCATACGCGGATCGCCTCACGGCACTGCGGACATAGGGAATTGTGCCTCGTGGCGCGTTTTGGGCGCACGCCACGAACAAAAACGGCCTACCCGAAAGTAAGCCGTTGATTGTTTGGTTGCGGGGACAGGATTTGAACCTGTGACCTTCGGGTTATGAGCCCGACGAGCTGCCAGACTGCTCCACCCCGCGTCAGAGGAGCGAGATTGTAACAATGCCGGGGCGGCAGGTCAAACTTCCTTTAGATCATCCGTGTCGCGAGCAGCACCGATGAGTCCAATGTCAGGCCTCGGCGCTCGCCGCAGTTCTGCGCTTGTGGAACAGGTACTGCTGCACCCGGTTCATCGATACATAAAATATCGGCGTCACGTAGAGGGTGAGAAACTGCGAGAAAACCAGTCCACCCACGACCGATATGCCGAGAGGACGGCGGGTTTCGGCGCCTGCGCCGATACCGAGCGCGATCGGCAGCGTCGCGAAAATCGCCGCCATCGTGGTCATCAGGATCGGGCGGAAACGCACTTTACAGGCCTCTACGATGGCCGCCGCCGGATCGAGGCTCTGTTCACGCTGCATCTGCAGCGCGAAATCGACCATCATGATGCCGTTCTTCTTGACCAGACCGATCAGCAGGATGATACCCACGAAACTGAAAATATTCAGTTCTTCGCCAAATGCGAGCAAGGTCAGCAGTGCGCCGAATCCGGCAAACGGCAGTGCGGTAAGGATCGTCAGCGGGTAGCCATAGTTCTCGTAAAGAATGGCCAGTATGATGTAGATCAGGATGACAGTGATCAACAACAGCACCGGCAACGAACGGAACGCCTCCTGGAAAGCCTTGGCGCCTCCGCTGAATGCGCTGGAAACGCCTGCCGGCAGTACTTCGTCCGCGATGTTCTGAACCGCGATCACGGCGTCGCCCACGGATACACCCGGCGCGAGATTGAAAGACAGGGTCACCGCGGGAAGCTGCCCGGCGTGCGCCACGGATACCGGTCCCACGCCGTTCTTTATCTCCGCGACTGCGCTGAGCGGCACCATTACGCCGGCGTTTCCTGGAGTCTGAATGTATACCGACTCCATGGCGTTGACGTCGGTCTGAAAGCGCCTGTCGACCTCGAAGAACACGTCGAACTGGTCAGACGCGCCGTACAAGGTGCTGATCTTGCGCCCGCCAAACGCGTTGAACAATGCCAGTTCGATCTGCTGTGAGGTAACTCCCAGCGCGGACGCGCGATCGCGTAGGATATTGAGCTGAATCTGGGGATTGCGCAGTTGCAGATTGGACGACACGTCCTGCAGCAGCGGCAGCGTGCGCAGCCTCGCCTCGAGCTGCTGGGCGGGACCGTAAAGCTGCTTCAAGTCGGCGCCGGTCAGAGTAAATACATAATCGCTCGTCGACACCGTGCCGCCAACGCGGATCGCAGGCGGGTTGGAGAGAAACATCTGTACATTCTGGTTGACGGCCGACACCTCGCGCCGCAGCTGCTGTATGACCTGGTCGGCACCGGCAGCGCGCTCTTCTCGCGGCTTCAAACGGATGATCAGGCGGCCGACATTCTCGCCGTTGTCGCCCGCGTTGCCCTGCCCTGCCGTTGCCATGACCGCCTCGACATTTTCATTCTTGCCTATCACCGCCGCCACCGACTGCTGGTAGCGCATCATGGCCGCAAACGGCGTGCCTTCGCGCGCGCGCGTATTGCCATTGATGACGCCGGTATCCTGGCGCGGAATAAAGCCCTTGGGCACGGCCTCGTAAAGGAGTCCCATCGACAGCAGCACGAGCAAAGACGCGATCAGCACGATTCCCTGGAAACGCAGCATCCAGCGCAGGCTCGCCACGTAGGCATTGCGCGTGATGTCGAACACGCGTTCCGACCAGTTGTACAGGCGGCCGTGCGAGTGCGTGGTCTGCAGCAGCCTGCTGCACAGCATCGGCGTAATCGACAATGAAACCATGCCGGAAATCAGCACGGCGACGCCCAGTGTGACCGCGAACTCGCGGAACAGGCGGCCCACCATGCCCTGCATGAACAATATGGGCACGAACACCGCCGTCAGCGAAATAGTCATGGTCAGCACCGTGGACGAGATCTCGCGTGCCCCGTCGAGGGCGGCCTGCATGCGGGTCTTGCCCATCTCCATGTGACGTGAAATATTCTCGAGCACGACGATCGCATCGTCGACCACGAATCCGACTGCAAGCGTAATCGCCATGAGCGAAACGTTGTTCAGGCTGAATCCGATCATGTGCATTACCGCGAATGTGCCGAACAACGAGGCGGGCAGCACCAGCGCGGTAATCAATGTCGCGCGGAAGTTGCGCAGGAAAACGAGAATGACACCGACTACCAGCACGACCGAAAGAATCAGCGTGAAATTGACATCGTGTATCGACTCGCGGATGAACTCCGAACGGTCGACAACAACGTTCAGCGTCGCGCCGGCCGGCAGCTCATGGACGATGTCGGGCAGCATGGAGCGCAGCTCCTGCACGACTTCCACCGTGTTCGCGCCGGGCTGCCGGTAGATCGCCAGGAATATCGCCGGGTCGCCGTTGTGCCAGCTGCGCTGCTTCGCGTTGGCAACGCCATCCTCGGCGTGTCCAATATCGGAAAACCGCACCGGATTGCCGTCCTTATACGCCACGACGAGTGAATTGAAATCCGAAGCACGTGCCAGCCCACCCTGGGATTTGACCGTATAAGTGCGGGTTGTCGCATTCAGGGCCCCGGAAGGCAGGTTGGAGTTCGCGCTTTGAATGGCAGTCACCACTCGGTCCAGCCCCAGCCCGCGCTTGGCGACCGCGTTCGGATCGACGTAGAGGCGCACCGCATACTTCTGCGAGCCGAAGACCTGCACCTGCGACACGCCGGCTACCGCCGAAAACCGCTGGGCGATGTGCGAATCCGCAAAACTGTCCAGATCCGTCATGGGCAGGTTTTTGGCTGCTATGGCCAGCAACAATACCGGGGAATCAGCGGGATTGATTTTGCGCAGGCCCGGCGGATCCATGTCCCCAGGCAGGCGGCGGATGGTCTGCGATATTGCGTTCTGGACGTCCTGGGCAGCGGAATCGATATCGCGCTGCAGCGAGAAAGTGAGCACGATGCGGGTGTTGCCGCTGGTAGAGGTTGAACTCATTTCGTCCACCCCGGGGATACGGCTCAGCTCGCGCTCGAGCGGCAACGCCACCGTGTTCGCCATGACTTCCGGGCTTGCGCCTGGAAGCTGCGCGGTAACCGAAATCGACGGGAAATCCACGTTCGGCAGGTCGTTGACCGGCAACGTTCTGAACCCCAACCAGCCGAAAAACAATACCGAAGCGAACAGCACGCTGGTCGCCACCGGCCGTTCGATGAAAATGCGCGATATGTTCATGACGTCACCTGTTGTCCGTAGCTGCCCTTACCGCTATTTGCCTTCGGATTTCCTGCTTTCGTCGGACGCATCGGATTTACCTTCCCGATTGCCCTTGCCTCTTTCCCGGCCGCCGCGGTCTCCCTTGCCATCGCTTGCACCCGCCTCGCGTACCACGACCGCTGCGCCGTCGGCCAGAGTAGCCGGCACAGTGGCGATCACCTCTTCACCGCCGCTCAATCCTTTGCTGATCACCACCAGATCGCCGATCTGGCGCGCAACCTGGATCTCCTGCATTGCCGCCTTGCCGTCACGCACCAGATAAACGAACGGCGAGTTCTGGCCGGGCTGGATGGCCGATTCCGGCAATACCACCGCGTCTTTCTCGATCTTGAGAATGATGCGGGCAGAGACAAACTGTCCCGGCCACAACTCCTCCTTCTCGTTTTTGACCCGTGCTTTGAACAATATGGTTCCGGTCTGCTGGTTGACCGTGTTGTCCATGAACACGAGTGGCCCCTCAGCCACTGGCGGCGCCCCGGGATTTCGGCTGATCTGGACCTTTAGATCGGGCGAATTCCAGGCCTGGCGGATGTCTTCCAGGAAACGCTGCGGCACGCTCAACGAAACCAGTATGGGCTGGGTGCTGTTGATAACGACCAGCGGTGACGGCGCATTGCCCGCTGTCACCAGGTTACCCGCTTTGACGGTGAGGCCGCCGGTGCGTCCGGAAATGGGCGCACTGATCTTTCCATAGGAGAGCAGCACCAATGCGTTCTCGAGAATCGCCTGGTTGGCGGTCGCGGTCGCCTCCAGCGCCTTCACCTGTGTCGCCGCAACGTCGTATTCCGAGCGCGTGATGTAATCTTTTTCCATCAACGGCCGCAGGCGCGCCTCCTGCGCCCGCGCCTGCAGCAACTGCGCCTGATCGCGGCTGACGGCCGCGCGCGCCTGATCCACCGCTGCCTGCATGGGACGCGAATCGATACGAAACAGCAATTGCCCTTTTTTTACGTAATCGCCTTCCTTGAACAATACCGCCTCGAGCGGACCGCTCGCCTGCGGGCGGACCACAACGCTGTTCTCGGACTCGACCGCGCCGACGGCATCGATGATGACGGGCATCGGCTGGCGCTTGACGGTGGTCACGCGAACGTTGACCGGGCCGGAGCTGCCCCGCCGGCCCGATTTTCCTTCCGATTTGCCGCCCGCTTTTCCTTCCGACTTGACTGCCGTGCCCGGGGCCGCGTCGGCCACTTTGGCGGTCGATTGAGTCTTCCACCAATAAAATCCGCCGCCTGCCGCCAGGACGAAGATTATCAATAATACTTTCCAAAGAGGCTTCATGAGTCTTTCTCAAAATCCCCGGCAACACCGGGCTTCCAGGTTGTCTATGCTGCGAAAAGACATGTCGGCGGCGTCACTGCCGCTTTCATTGCGTCCGCTTGGGTCCTGTTACTTGTGAATCAGTCGCTCCCAGCGCGAAGTTCAGACGCGCCAGCGCACTGTACCAGTCGAGGTACGACTGAATCTGCTGAACGCGTGCGTTGGTGTCGTCCAGTTGCGCCGTGATGAAATCGAGCAGGCTGCCGACCCCTGCCTTGTAGCGCGCCGCCGCCGATGCGGCCGACTCGCTGGCGCTTTTCACCAGGTTGGAAGTATTGGCGACGCTGGATGCGGAAGTCTGCAGGTCGAAATACGACTGCCAGACCTCGAGTTCGGTCTGACTGTAGAGCTGATCGCGCACGCTTTCAGCCTGCTTGGCCTGCTCCTCGGCGCGCCGGGTGCTGTAGGTGTCCTTGAACCCGCTGAACAGCGGAATCCTCAGATTGAAACCGAATGCATAAGTGTCCTGCTCCGGGCGCTGAACGTTGCGCTGTGGATCCGTCGGTACACCCGTCCCGTTCGTAAACATCAGGCGCCCGTAATTGGCGGTGAACTCCAGGGTTGGAAGACCGCTGCGTGAAATCGACTGAACATTGGCGCGTGCAGCCAGGGCTCGCGCTTCGGCAGCGATCAGATCGGGGCGGTTTACCTTGGCCTTTTCGATCAGTGCGTCCATCGACTGGGTGATTTCAGAGACCGGTGGTATCTCCGAAACAGGCTGCAGTTGCAGGGAAAGATTTACGGGCAGTCCAACCGAGAACGCAAGCTGGCCGCGCGCTTTGGACAATTCGCCCTCGTTGCGGGTGAGCACCAGTCGCGCCCCGCCCACCTGGGTCTGCGCCCGGTATTCATCGCCGGCGGTTGCCAGGCCGGATGAGCGGCGCCGCTGTGTGGCATCCAGTGCGGTCTCGAAATTGTTCAAGGACTCGCGGCTCGCACGCACCAGATAGTCGAATGCAAGCACACGGTAGTACGCCTGCTCGACCTGTGTCGCCACGTCCTGCAGCGTGCGGTTCTGAGCGAGGTTGGCAGCCAGCAGTCGATAGCCCGCTGCCTGCTCCGCAGCTTCACCCTGGCCGAAATCATAAAGTATGTAGCTCAAGCTGACAGAAGGCCCGTAGGAGGTCTGCACCGGAGTCGGTGCGCCGGAGGTAGCCGAAACTCTTCTGCCGATCTGGTGGTTATAAAGGCCGTTGAGTTGCGGCCAGTCATCGGAACGTTCGACGCCGAGCGCCGCCGCTTCCGCACGCGCCGACAGCCACGCCTGACGTGTTCGCGGATTGAGCCTTAATGCGAGCTCGGTCAGCGCCGCCAGCGTCAATGGACGGTTCAGTTCCTCGGGCAGAACCTGCACCGATGCGGGTGGCGTCACGGCAGGCAGCGGCGTGTCAGGCACCCACGATTGATTGGGCGCCGGTGAAGTCATTGCCTCAACCTTGAGTGGGTCGCGGAATATGTCTAGTAATGAGGCGGCCCACGATGCGCTTGCGAACAGCGATAAGCCCAGCGCCGCTGCCCAGGCAGCGGGAGTCAAAACCCTTAAATACTCCATTCTTCCCAGTATTTTTTGTAATAGAAGCAGGAATAAACCGCGCGTATGATATCACTTTGACCGCGGCTGTCATTTACTTTGAATCGCAAGTTTTGTGCCTGAAATGGCCACCCGGTATGCGGCACTGCAACAACACGCAGGCATGAATGCAAGCAAAGTGAAGCGGCGACTATGCGCCCCTCGAAGTCCAATCGTAAGTTAGCTGTAAGTTATCTGTAAGTGCCGGGGAAACCACGTGAAACGCGATAGCGACGACATTCCCAGAAACGTACTTGGTGGTCCGTTGCAGTCGTGCAGCGAACGGCCGCGGACCGGCTTCTATCGCGATGGCTGCTGCAATACAGGCGGCGATGACGTCGGCGTACACGCGGTTTGCGTGATGGTTACGACGGAATTTTTGACATTCAGCCAGGCGCGCGGCAACGACCTCTCGACGCCGCATCCGGAATTCGGGTTTCCCGGGCTGAATCCCGGAGATCGCTGGTGTTTGTGCGCGTCGCGATGGGTGGAAGCGCTGAAGGCCGGCGTCGCACCGCGGCTGGTATTGACCGCCACGCACGAAGTCATGCTCGGCTACGTGGCGCTCGAAGAACTGAAGAAATACGCCATCGACCTCAACTGACCGGGCGCATGACGGGGCGTGGCCGGCTGGGCGGTTGGGCGTCCGTTGTCAGTTAAGCGTGCGGCTCGGGGGATCGTCCACCAGATCGTGAGCGGCGGCGGCGGATTCAGAAGTCTCGATATCCTCCTCCTGACTCGCTAATCCGCCCTCACCGGGCGCGCCGGCCGCAGCGGTATCCACGAGTTGTCCGAGCTCTTCGAGCGGAGGCAGCTCACTGAGCGAGCGCAGATTCAGATCATCGAGAAACTGCCGCGTCGTGGCAAAAAGCTCGGGGCGCCCGGGAACCTCGCGGTTGCCCACCACGTCGATCCAGCCGCGCGCTTCCAGCGCCTTGATGAGATTGGTCGACACCACGACGCCGCGGATGTCTTCGATGTCGCCGCGCGTCACCGGCTGCCGGTAGGCGATGATCGCGAGCGTCTCCAGCACCGCCCGCGAATACCGCGGCGGGCGCCGCGAGCTGAGACGGTCGAGGAACTTCTGATATTCGGTGCGCGCGCGAAAGCGCCAGCCGCTGGCGACATTGACGAGCTCGATGCTGCGCTCCTCCCAATCACCTGCGATTTCGCCGAGGATATTGCGCAATATATCGTTGCCGAGATCCTCGTCGAACAGTTTTTTCAGGTCGGCAATCTGCAACGGCTCGCTCGCAGTCAGCAGCGCCGCCTCGAGTATTTTTTTTACTGCCTGCAAGTCAAACGACGGTGAGTCCATGGGTCGATTTCACGTAGATGGGCGAATAGGGTTGCTGCTGGGTGACTTCGATCAACGTCTCGCGTGCAAGCTCGAGAATGGCGAGAAACGTCACCACCAGCCTGGCCACGCCCTCATCGGGGGTGAACAGCTGGGTAAATTCGATGAACTTGACGTCCTGCAGGCGCCGCAGAATCAGGCTCATGTACTCGCGTACCGACAGTTGGTCGCGCGTCACCCGATGGTGTTTGTTCACGTTCGCACGCTGCAGCAGCCATAACCAGGCCTGACGCAGGTCCTCGGCATTGACATCCGGCAGCGCCTGTTCGGCCGCCTTGTCTATCCATACCTGCACCACCGTAAAATCGCGCCCCGCCTGCGGCAGCTCGTCGAGGCGTTGCGCCGCGAGCTTCATCTGCTCGTACGCGAGCAGGCGGCGCACCAGCTCGGCACGCGGATCGTTTTCGTCATCGTGGACCACGGGCGGCCGCGGCAACAGCATGCGCGACTTGATCTCGATCAGCACGGCCGCCATCACCAGATAATCACCGGCGAGCTCCAGGCTGCGCTGGCGCATGACCTCGACATACTCGAGATACTGCTGGGTGAGGCGCGCCATCGGAATGTCGAGCACGTCGAGATTGTGCTTGCGGATCAGATACAGCAGCAGGTCGAGCGGTCCTTCGAAAGTCTCGAGAAACACTTCGAGCGCATCCGGAGGAATGTAAAGATCGTGCGGCAATTCGAGCACCGGCTCGCCGCGAAACTTTCCTATCGGCGTGACCGATGCAGAAACAGAATCCGTCATATCATGCGGTTCGTGAGACGGCACTTGCAAAGGTGTCCGCGCCGGAAAAAAAGGACAGCGGTGAAGGATGGCGGAAACTGTTCATTGCTGTAGTTGCGGGTGGCACTGCATGCGCGCCATTTTAGCGTGAATCACCGCGCAAACACACCACCGCGAACTGCAGCTTGCGAAACAAACAGATACGCTGACGGGCCTGCGCCGGGCGCAGTGCTCAGCCCGATCTCAGCCCCATCACTTCGCGCACGTCGCGCATCGTCTCTTCGGCGAGCTTCTGCGCCTTTTCACAGCCGTCGGCTATGATGCTTTTGACGAGCGTCGGATCTTCGATATAGCGTTGGGCGCGCTCGCGCATCGGCTTTAATTCAGTGATCACCGCGTCGATTACGGGCTGCTTGCATTCGAGGCAGCCGATACCCGCGCTGCGGCAGCCCTGTTCAACCCACGCGCGGCGTTTTTCGTCGGAATAAACCAGGTGCAGTTGCCACACCGGGCATTTTTCGGGATCGCCCGGGTCGTTGCGTTTGACGCGCGCCGGATCGGTCGGCATGGTGCGGATTTTTTTCGCCACGCTGTCGTCTTCCTCGCGCAGGCTCACCGTATTGTCGTAGGATTTCGACATCTTATGGCCATCGAGCCCCGGCATTTTCGAGGCCTCGGTGAGCAGCGCCTGCGGCTCGGTGAGGATTACCTTTCCGCCGCCCTCGAGATAGCCGAACAGGCGCTCGCGATCCCCCAGGGCCAGATTCTGCGCCTTTTCGAGGAGCGCACGTGCCGCCTCGAGCGCGCCTGCATCACCCTGCTCCAGGAACCGGGTGCGCAGATCACGATATACCTTGGCTCGTTTGGCGCCGAGCTTTTTCACCGCCGCTTCGGCTTTCTGCTCGAAGCCGGGCTCGCGCCCGTACACGTGATTGAAGCGGCGCGCAATCTCGCGTGTAAATTCGATATGCGGCACCTGGTCTTCGCCTACGGGCACGCGGTTGGCGCGATAGATAAGGATATCGGCGCTCTGCAGAAGTGGATAACCCAAGAAGCCATACGTGGACAAGTCCTTGTCGGACAGCTTCTCCTGCTGATCTTTGTAGGACGGCACGCGCTCCAGCCAGCCCAGCGGCGTGATCATGGACAGCAGCAGGTGAAGCTCGGCGTGCTGCGGCACGCGCGACTGGACGAACAGCGTGGCCCGCGACGGATCGACGCCCGCCGCGAGCCAGTCGATCACCATGTCCCACGTATTCTGCTCGATGATATCCGGCGTGTCGTAGTGGGTGGTCAGCGCATGCCAGTCAGCGACGAAGAAGAAACATTCGAATTCGTGCTGCAGCCGGGTCCAGTTCTTCAGGACGCCATGAAAATGCCCGAGATGCAACGCCCCGGTGGGACGCATTCCGGATAAAACGCGATCGACGAACATAAACTCTTTGTCTCTTTCTTTACAGCAGGGTGACTACTGGTACAGGTGGCGCCGCCCGAACCAGGGCAACACGCCCATGCCGATTATCGAAAAATTGATCAACACCCGCAATATCGGGCCCCATCACACCTTTAAACAACAATAGAATCAGAATGACAAAACCAAAGCGCTCGCAAAGCGCTCGTCATGTCAGGCGCTCCAGACTCCAGCCATTTCTGCAAAGGGTGCCGGGTCGCCTTTGCCGACGCGCACGACCGCCGGCACCTCATGCGTCAGATCGACGACCGTCGAGGGCACGATGTCGCATGGTCCGGCATCGATTACGAGATCGACACGTCGTTCCAGCCGCTCGCGGATTTCGTGCGCGTCACTCAGTGCGAATTCGTCGCCCGGCAGCAGCAATGTCGATGACAACAGCGGCTCGCCCAGCTCGGTCAACAGCGCGCGCGCGACGCGGTGAGCGGGTATGCGCACGCCTATCGTCTTGCGCCGCGGATGCGCGAGCCGCCGCGGCACTTCGCGCGTCGCCTGGAGGATGAAGGTGTAACTGCCCGTCAAGGCTGCCTTGATGAGACGGAACTGATGGTCGTCTATGCGCGCGTAAATCGCCGCCTCCGCAAGGTCGCGGCATACCAGCGTGAAATGGTGCCTTGCATCGACGTCGCGAATTGCGCGTATGCGCTCCATCGCCGCCTTGTCGCCCACGTGGCAGCCCAGCGCGAAGCACGAGTCCGTCGGATAAACGATAACGCCCCCGACGCGCACGATCTCCACTGCGAGACGGACCAGGCGGGTCTGCGGATTGTCGGGATGAATGGAAAAAAACTGGGCCATGAAAAATCAGCGGGCTATTGTCAGCGCTGCCCGATCACTGCAGTTTTTCCCATACCGGCACACAGCCCGAAGGCAGCGCCGGCAGGGTGCCGAAATCGTGATAGCTTTCCTGCGGCGAATGAAAGTCCGACCCTGCGGACGCCGCCAGTCCGAAGTGCCGCGCATGCTCGGCGAACACCCGGTACTGCTGCGGCTTGTGACTGCTGGTCACCACTTCGATTGCGGCGCCGCCCAGGTCGCTGAATTCGGCGAGCAGTTCGCGCATGAGTGCCGTATCGAGCGGGTAGCGGCCTGGATGCGCGACGACGGAGAGCCCACCGCTCGACTCGATCCAGCGCAGCGCATCGGCGAGACTCGCCCATTCCAGCGCGACGAAGCACGGCTGACCGGCGCCGAGAAAGCGCCTGAAGGCCGCACTCATGTCCTTGACGACACCCTGCTGCACGAGAAATCGCGCGAAATGGGTGCGGCTTATCAGTTCAGGATTTTCGGCCAGCCGCAGAGCGCCGGCCAGGGTCCCGGGAATCTCCATGGCATCGAACGCCGCGGCCATTTCGCGCGCACGCGCGCTGCGGGCGCCCCGAATCGCTGCCAGCCCGCCCTGTAAGGCCGGCGCGGTGGGGACAATATCCAAACCGACTATGTGCAGCGTATGACCCCGCCAGCTCACCGATATCTCGACGCCGTCGATCAGTCGAATATGGTGCTCGACCGCGGCGATGTGTGCCGCCACCAGTCCATCCGTGCAGTCGTGGTCGGTCAGCGCCAGCGCAGTCACGCCACGCTGCGCCGCGCGCGCGACCAGTGCCGCCGGCGTCAAGGTGCCATCGGAGTAGCAGGAATGGCTATGAAGATCGAAATTGGCCACGTCGGGGCGCTGCTCGGTGCGCTGAAAAGTGCTGCAAGGGTTTGTAAAAAAAGCGAAATTCTACCAGAATGAAGAGCAGCGCGCTGGCTGTAATGAATGCTCCCGTAGTGCGACTGATGGCCATGATGATGAACTTGCTGCGAACCGGTGCCCGTACCCTTGCTGCCGTTGCCGCGCTGGCGCCGGCGTGCAGCGTCGCGGCGACTGGGCAGGTGTGCAGCGCTGCGAGCGGCGCCCAGCGCACCGCGGTTCTCGAGCTCTACACGTCCGAAGGCTGCAGCAGCTGCCCGCCGGCCGACAAATGGGTGAGCGAGCTCCCGGCGCGGAAACTGGACACACCGCGGCTCATCCCGCTCGCATTTCATGTGGATTACTGGAATTACATCGGCTGGACCGATCCCTACGCGCAGTCGCGCTTCAGCGACCGCCAGCGCGAACACGCGAAACGCCGCAACGCAGGTTTCGTATACACGCCGCAATTGCTGTTGAATGGCCAGGATTACCGCCGCGGCATGCTGTTCGACGACATCGACTCCAGGGTCAGGGCCATCAATCAGAGCAAGCCCTACGCGGATATCACCCTTACGGTCACGGGCGACAATGGCACGCTTGCAGGCACGGTGGTGGCGGCCGCGAGAAGCGGCCAGCCGCCCGGTGCGCAGTTGTATGTGGCGCTGACGGAAAACAAGCTTGCCACCGCGGTAAAGGCAGGCGAAAACAAGGGACGCACGCTACAGCACGATTTTGTGGTTCGCGACCTCGCGGGTCCGGTCATGCTGGACAGCGCCGGCCGCGCACGCGATCAGCATACGTTCAAGCTGGACCCGAGCTGGAAAACACGCGACCTCGCGATCGTGGCGTTCGTGCAGCATCCGCAAAGCGGGGAGGTATGGCAGGCTCTATCTGTCGCGTGCCCGTGATACACGGCAGGTTTTGCGCGTCGCCCGCCTTCGACGGCAGCGCGGCCACGATTGGAACCGCGAATTCGAGTGTCAGCGCGCGGTCTGGTGCAATCGGCTTTGCGCTGGAACGTGCTGCGCGAGAAATTGCATCTGGTCGGCGAGGATCCGCCGATTGGTCAATATCAGGTATTCAGCGCGGTTAGGCACGTACGGTAGATACAAAAGCTCCATGTGAGCTTTTTCCGGCGTGCGATCGCTTTTTTTCTCGTTGCACGCACGGCACGCAGTCACCACGTTCATCCACGTATCGCGGCCCTTCTTCGAAAACGGTATGACGTGATCCCGCGTAAGCCTGGCGCCGGGAAAAACCCCTCCGCAGTACGCGCACAAATAGCGGTCGCGATGGAACAATTCGCGGTTGTTGAGCGGCGGTACCTGGCTGAAAGCGCGCATTGCCATCGCTTTGCCCTTGATGGCAATAATGCTGCTCGCGGTGATTTGCGAGCGCTTCCCTGATACGCGGTTGCAGCCGCCTTGCACGGTGAAGGCGTGCTCACCCGCGGTCCACGCGATCTGGTTCTTGGCGTAGTAGAAGCACGCATGCTGCCATGTGATCCAGCGGTGCGGTATGCCGTTGGTATCGAGCGTCAGTATCAGCGGGAACGCCCCCGCCATGGACGCTGAAGTCATGTGGTTGCGTGTAAGCATGGTTGCGGTTCAGGGTCCATGGCTGCGGTGGATCATAGTCACGCAATTTACCAGATTTCCTGAATTTGTTGCTATTTTTCAATGCTTAGGCGCCGCTATTGCAAGCGTGCCCCGAACTCCGGGGCGGATATCACTTGTTCGCCGGAACATAATCGCGTGCGTGCCGCCGAGCAGCCGCAAATTCGCCTGACTGGCGCTGCGGCCGCGCGCCGGTTATAATTGCAAAACAAGCGCTTAGTAACGTCTTGGCGTTTCTTAATAACGTTGCACCAGCCCCAAACCCGCCCCTGCGGCGTCTGCCTGCAGATTTTCTTCCGGGTTGCGCCGGGTTCAGCGAAACCAGGAGTTCTCATTTAATGTCGTTCGAATCACTCGGCTTGATGCCCGAGCTGCTGCGCGCAATCGCCGACCAGGGCTACACCGAACCCTCCCCTATCCAGTTAAAAGCCATTCCGCCCGTGCTCGCGCGCCAGGACATCATGGCGTGTGCGCAGACGGGCACCGGAAAAACCGCCGGCTTTGCGCTGCCGATTCTGCAGATGCTCGCGCCACAGCAGAACGCCAGCCCGTCGCCGGCGCGCCACTCGATACGCGCGTTGATACTGACGCCTACGCGTGAGCTTGCGGCGCAGGTCGAGGAAAGTGTGCGCACTTACGGCAAATACCTGATGCTGCGCTCGACCGTCGTGTTTGGCGGCGTTGACATCATCCCGCAGATCAAGGCACTGCGCGCGGGCATAGAAATCCTCGTCGCCACACCCGGCCGGCTGCTCGATCACGTTCAGCAGAAAACCGTCAACCTCGCGCGCGTCGAGATCCTGGTGCTCGACGAAGCCGATCGCATGCTCGACATGGGCTTCATGCCCGACATAAAGCGCATCATCGCGCTGCTGCCGGCGCAGCGGCAGAACCTGCTGTTTTCCGCGACCTTTTCGGATGAAATCAAAAGACTGGCGAATCAACTGCTGCGCTCGCCGGTTTCGGTCGAAGTGGCGCGCCGCAATGCGCCCGCGGACCTCGTCACTCACCAGATGTACGAGGTGGAGGCCAGCCACAAGCGCGCATTGTTGACGCACCTCATCAAGAGCCGCGACATGCATCAGGTGCTCGTGTTCGTGCGCACCAAGCGCGATGCCAATCGGCTCATGCGCGAACTCGTGCGCGACGACATCGCGGCCACCGCGATACACAGCGACCGCACCCAGGGCGAGCGCATGAAAGCGCTCGAAGACTTCAAGCAGGGCACGGTCAACGTGCTGGTGGCGACCGATATCGCGGCGCGCGGCCTGGACATCGAACTGCTGCCGTTCGTGATCAATTATGAGTTGCCGTACGCGGCTGAAGATTACATCCATCGCATCGGGCGCACCGGCCGTGCCGGCAGCACCGGCGAGGCGATTTCGCTGGTGTGCGGCGACGAGCAGCGCATGCTCGATGAAATCGAGCGCGAGTTGAAGCGCAAGCTCGAGCGCCTGCCGCTGCCTGCGCTGGCGGGCGAACGGAAGTCCGCGGGCCATGGCCACGACGGCCATCGCTCAAAAACGGCGACGCCGCGCCATACCACCAGCCATGCCCCGGCTTCAGCGCATGCCAAGGCGCACGCCAAGCCCCACCCCAAGGCGCCCGCAAAACCATTGCCCGGGGGTTTCGACTTCAGCAAACCCTATGAGCCCGCACCGGCGAGCGCCGCATCCACCGCGGCGGCGGATCATGCGGGCCACGGCCAGCGCCACACCAAGTCGAGGCGGCGACCGACCGCGGCACTGCTCGGCGGGCTGGCCGCGAAAAAATCCTGATCGACGCGGCCGCGCAGCCGCTCAACCCGTTGCAGCCCTGGACCTCCCGCGCGCCGCCCGCATAGTCATGGGTTATGAAATCGCGGCGATCCTCAGGCACTGTCGATGTTCAGGGCGATTGCGCAGCGCGGAACAGTTCGTCCGACGCGCTGAGCACCATCCAGCGCAGGCGCTGCGGATACTGGGATTCGCGAGCAAGGAAATCACGCACCTCGCGCGCGACCTCAGGTGAGCGGTGACCGCTCAGCAGCGCGGTCGTCCAGTTGGCCGCGAAGAAAATGTCGCCGGTGCGCTGCACTTCGCGCAGCAACTCGAGTCCAGGCCGGACGAACTGCCTTGCGTGGGCTTCGCGCAGCGGATGATTGAGGTAATAGAGCGACTCCACCACCCACGGCTCGCGGCGACGGTTGTCGACGCCGCGCAGCCGCTGGAACGCCTGCTCGCGCGTTCGCGCATCGGCGGACAGCGCCGGCATCACGAACGCAAACCGCGCCTTGCGATCGGGGTTCTCGATGCGATCGAGCTGGGTCTGCAGAATCTGCTGCCACCCCGGTGCTTGGCGCACGGCCAGCTCCATGGCCATGGTGATCTCGTCGGTTTCCGCAAACGTCAGCCCGGGTATTTTCTCGTCGCGCTTCCACACGCGTGTCAGCCATTCCATCCCATCGGCGGTCAGCACGACGTCGCGGTAGGTCGAGAACCACGCTGATTTCTGGCTGGCGGTCTGCGCCTGCGTTGTCCCGCCGCGCAGCATCGCCTCGAGCGCCGGGGCGCGCGCAATCCGCTCGGCCGCCGGCAGGAAGCGCCAGTAGACATGTTGAATATAGCCAAGCACGCGCTGCACGTTCTGCTCGTCGGTCTCCTGCGGCAGCGCCCGCAGCGCGAGATCGAGCAGCGCCGCCGGCCGCACGCGCGATTCGAGCAGGTTGTCCCACAGCGTCACCCACGCAGCGCCGCGCGTCAGCGGATCCCTGATCTGCTCGAGATGCGCGAGGAGGTAGGTGCGGCTGCGATCGTCGAGGATGAAATTGCCGTAGCCCAGCCCGCCCCCGGCAGCCAGCACGAACAGCGGCGCCGGCAGCCCGGCCGCTGCGCGCACGGTCGTCGTGGTCGAAGCGAGGTAGACGGGAACGTCGCGCGTCGAGTCAGCGTAGCCGAGCGTTACTTTCATCCGCTGCGGCCACGCGAGCTTCCGCTGCAGGGGGTCGCTCATCGTCAGCGTCAGGCGGGCAATGGTGCCGGTGGCACCCGTCTTGAGTGACGCCGTCACGTCGGGCCGCCCTCGCTCCTCGACCCACGCGCGGCTCCAGCGCGCCAGGTTCTCCCGCGTGCGCGCGTCGAGAATGCGGACCAGATCGGTCCACGTGGCGTTTCTAAACCGGTGGGTCTTCAGGTACTCACGCAGTCCTTCGCGAAACGGCCGCTCGCCAACCACCAGCTCGAGCTGGCGCATCACGATCGGCGCCTTGTGGTAAATGATGGCGCCGTACAGCTCGCCCGCCTCGTCGAGGTTTGCCAGCGACTGGCGAATGGGATTCGAGCCGGCGGTGCGATCCACCGAGTAGGCGGCCGGATAATTGCCGAGGAAGAACCGCAGATCGTGATTCAACGCGGGGAATGACGGGTTCACGATCTTTTCCGCCATGAAGTTGGCGAACACTTCCTTCATCCAGACGTCATTGAACCAGTCCATCGTCACGAGATCGCCAAACCACATGTGCGCCGTTTCGTGTGAGATCACGCTGGCGCGCGCCAGCAGCTGGTTCTGCGTCGCCGATTCGTCGAGCATCAGGTTGCTGGCGTTGTAGAGTATCGCGCCCGCATGTTCCATCCCGCCGAACTGGAACGACGGGATCAGCACGAAGTCGAATTTGCCGAAGGCATACGCAAGCGCGGTGTAGTTCTCTAGCCACTTCAGCGCCGCGGCATGCAGATCGAAAATCGCGTCGCGGTTGCGCGCCACCTTTGCGGCATCGGTCTCGCGGTGAAACATCCGGAGCTCGCGGCCGTCGCGCGTCGCCGTCTCGATCTGGAACTTCCCGGCCACGAACGAGAACAGATAGGTGGGCAGCGGCTGCGTCTCGGCAAAGGTGATTTCGCCGCCCGTGCGCCGCGTTTCAGCGCCGTTCGCCACGGCCTGCCACCCGTCGGGCAGCTGCAACGTCAGCGTGTATCGCGCCTTGAGGTTCGGCTGGTCGAAGCAGGGAAACGTCAGATGCGCGCGTGCCGGGACGAACAGCGTGTAGAGAAAATCATCGTTGCGATTGAGCGCATCGTCTCCCGCCGTGAACTCGATCTCGATGACGTTGTCGCCGGCGCGCGTAACCGATTCGGGAATCGTGACGTGACCATCGACTGCTGTCACCGCCGTCGGCTGACCGTTAGCCACCACGCGGCCGAGCTGGCCGGTGAAGTCGAGGACGATGCGCTGGGGGGCCCTGAGCGCCACGTGCACCACCTCGCGTCCTTCGACGCGCGCAGCCCGCTGTTCCGGCACGCGGAACATGAGCTCGTAACGTATCTGGGAATATGCCGCGGCCCGCTGGCGCGCCAGCGTCTCCGGCACACCCGGCCCGGGCACGTCGACGCCCGCCGCCGCTGACGCCGCGGCCATCAACAAGCCCAACATGGCGGACGCGACCGCATAGATACCGGCGCTGGAATGCGCGCACGCGCGCGTGCATTCCGGCATGCGTGCCGGCCCTGCTGCGGGGCGCCGAGTCGGTCGTGCGCCCGGCGGCTCAGGCACCGGCGCAAGGAAGCGTGTCGATCGGGATGACCATCTACACCATGCGCGCCACCAGTACCTAATCGACCGTACAGGAATCGAGGCGCCGCGCATGCTCGTCTGGATCGTCGGCCGCGTTGCGAAACCGTTCCAGCCTTCAGTCTTCGGCCGGCCGGGCCAGCGCCAGGGACCCGCCGAATCGCGGCGGCGGCCAACGTCGGCATTGCGGGCTGGGCGCGTCGCCGGAAAAACCTGGTGAACCCGGTGTGCGAACTTCAGGAGCCGCTGAACCAGTTGTATCCCTGATCTTCCCAGTAGCCACCCGGGTAGTCATTGGTGACGAAAATCGCCATGATGTGCTTGGGATTTTTGAAGCCAAGCTTGGTCGGAACCCGCAATTTCATCGGGAAGCCATACGACTTCGGCAGGATCTGATCACCGAATTTGAAGGTCAACAGCGTTTGCGGATGCAGCGCGGTCGCCATGTCGATGCTCGAGTAATACTCGTCCGCGCACTTGAAGCCCACATATCGGGCGCTGGTGTCGGTGCCGACCCGTTCCAGGAACGTCTTGAACGTAACCCCGCTCCACTTGCCGATTGCACTCCAGCCCTCGACACAGATGTGGCGTGTAATCTGGCTCGATTCCGGCAGCGCGTAGAGCTTGTCGAGCGTCCACGGTGCCTTGTCGCGTATGAGCCCCCCCAGTTCGAGCTTATAGTCCGCAGCGTCGACGCGCGGCGCTTCCGCTTCAGAATAAAACGCGTTGAACGGGAATGGCTTGGTAATCGCGCTTTCCGGGTACGTGGGTGCGAGCTTGTTCGGGTCGAAGATCGCCGCCTGCACGCGATCGTTCCAGTGCGACATCGTCCACAGCACTTTTTGCACGGCTTCGGTATCGGTAATGTCGCAGCCCGAAAGCATGGTCAGCGCGCCCAGGCTCAGGCCCTGCTTGAGGAACAGCCGGCGCTCGAGCTTGACGATTTCGCTGGTCGGTGCGACCAGGCTGCGATCGGGTTTTCTATTGCTGTCTTTCATGTCAGCCTCCATGACCAGGCAACGGTTTTCGGGCGCGGCCGGTGAGCATTGGCAGGAAAGTACGCGGCACGAGCGCCACCATGACCACGTGCACCACGATGAACAGGCACACCAGCGACATCGCTACAAAATGCACCACGCGCGCGCCTTCGTAGCCCCCCATCAATGCCGCAAGCTCCTGAAACTGGACGGGCTTCCAGATCGCCGTTCCCGACAGTATCAGGGCGACGAGCACGCAGATCACGCCCATGTAAGCGGCGCGCTGCACGGCGTTGTACACGCCCGTTTCGTGCGCCAGCCGCCCGCGCAACGCGCTCTTGAATTCATTCCACACCGATTTCGGCGTCACCGGCAGGAAACTCGATTTGAAATGGCCGGAGAAGATCCCGTAGATAACATACGCCAGCCCGTTCAGCACGAACAGCCACATCGCGGCAAAGTGCCATTGCAGCGCACCGGCGAGCCACCCCCCGAGCGTCAGCTCGCGCGGGAATTTGAAAGCGAAAATCGGATCGGCGTTGTAGATACGCCAACCGCTGAAGATCATCATCAACATCGCCAACACGTTGATCCAATGGGTGATCCGCACTACCAGCGGATGGATCAGAACCTTGTCGGCCGCCGCCCCTGCGTGGTCTGGTGTCATTGGCTTCTCCCTTTGCCCAACGGATAATTCCGCATCCGCCATCTCCTGCGCGCACCTGCCGTTACTGCCCTGTAGTCGCGATCGTTGCCGCCAACCTTACAGGTTTCCGTCAGTTTACGGTCGCGCCTGACTCTTTGACCATGCGCGCCCACTTCAGCGCTTCGATTCTCAGCATGTCGCCGAAAAGCTCAGGCGTTTCCTGCCATGCCACTTCCTGCCCGGCATTGAGCAATTGTTTCTGGACTTCAGGATTTTTCAGGACGCGCACCAGCTCCGCGTGCAGCTTGAGAACGATTTCGCGCGGCAATGCCTTGGGCCCCACCACGCCGAACCAGGCCGTGACGTCGTAACCGGGGATGCCCGACTCGGCTACCGTCGGCAGGCCCGGCAATTCGGGTGAGCGTTTGGCGCTGGTTATGGCGAGCGCACGCAGCTTGCCGGCTTTGATCTGCGGCAGCATGCCCGCGATTCCGGGGAATCCGACCGTCACGCGGCCGCTCAGCAGATCTATCGTCGCCGGCCCGCTTCCGCTGTACGGGATATGCGTCATATCGATGCCGGCCATTTTCGTGAACAGCGCGCCGGTCAGGTGCTGCGTGCTGCCGTTGCCGGACGACGCGAAATCGATCTGGCCGGGTCGCGCCCTGGCGAGCGCAATCAGTTCCTTCACGGTCCTGACCGGCAACGAAGGGTGCACCACGACGACGTTGGGCGCGCTCGTGATCTGTGTCACCGGCGCAAAATCAGTCAGCGAATCGTACGCCAGTTTTTTGTACAGTGCCGCGCTGACGAAGTGGGTGTTGCTCGTCATCAGCAGCGTGTAGCCGTCCGGTGTCGCCTTGGCGACCTGTTCTGCACCTATCGTGGAGCCCGCGCCGGCGCGGTTTTCGACCACGACCTGCTGTCCCAGCGCATCGGAAAATTTCGGCGTCAGTATGCGCCCGGGAACGTCGGCCGCGCCGCCGGGCGAGAAGGGCACCACCAGCCGGATCGGGCGCGTCGGGTAGTTTTGCGCGCACAACGGCGCAACGAGACCGGCTAGCCCGATCGCCACTGAACTCCATCGCATGCCGGTTGAAAATGGGATCATTGCCTGCTCCTGATGGCGGCGCGCCGGTTTACGGCGATCGCTGGCGCGATCACCGGCATGAATTATAGCCACTATCAGTTCTACCGGCGCGAGCCGATTGGGGCACGGGTGGCTCCCCGAAAGAGACGGCGGCGCCGCGGTGCATCAGCGGCGCGCCGCCGTCACAGCGCTATGCGTCAGCCCTTCTCGAAGCGCAGCGCCGATTTCGCGAAATCGACCTTGAGCGTGTCCTTGGCCGCGAACCGCCCCTCGAGTATCTCCTTGGCGAGCGGATTCTCGAGCTCGGACTGGATTGCGCGCTTGAGCGGACGCGCACCGTACACCGGGTCGAATCCGGCCTGCGCAAGATGCGCGAGCGCCGCGTCGCTGACCTCGAGCCTGATGTCCATCTTCGCCAGCCGCTTCTCCAGGTAACCGATCTGAATGCGCGCAATGGCCTGGATGTTCTTGTCGTCGAGCGGATGAAATACCACGATCTCATCGATGCGGTTGACGAACTCCGGCCGGAAATGCGTCTTGACTTCTCCCAGTACCGCGACTTTCACCAGCCCGTAATCGCTGCCCGCCATCTGCTGTATCATCTGCGAGCCGAGATTCGAAGTCATGACGATCACGGTATTCTTGAAATCCACGGTGCGGCCCTGGCCGTCGGTCATACGTCCATCGTCGAGCACCTGCAACAGCACGTTGAATACATCGGGATGCGCCTTCTCGATCTCATCGAGCAGGATCACCGAATAGGGCTTGCGCCGCACGGCCTCGGTCAGATGGCCGCCTTCTTCGTAGCCGACGTAGCCCGGCGGCGCACCGATCAGGCGCGCGACGGAGTGCTTTTCCATGAACTCGCTCATGTCGATGCGGATCAGGTGATCCTCGGAATCGAACAGGAACGATGCCAGCGCCTTGCACAGCTCGGTTTTGCCGACGCCGGTGGGGCCCAGGAACAGGAATGAGCCATACGGCTTGTCCGGATCGGCGAGCCCGGCGCGCGAGCGCCTGATCGCATCCGACACCAAACGCACCGCCTCGTCCTGGCCAACCACGCGCTGGTGCAACCGATCTTCCATCAGCAGCAGCTTTTCGCGCTCGCCCTGCATCATTTTTGATACCGGGATGCCGGTGGCGCGCGACACCACTTCGGCTATCTCTTCGACGCCTACCTGGGTGCGCAGCAGCTTGTGGGCGGTGTTGCCGGTATTCTGGCTTTCCGCTTGCTTCAACTGCGCCTCGAGTTGCGGCAGCTTGCCGTATTGAAGCTCCGCGAGCTTGTCGTACTGGCCCTTTCTCTGCAGCTCGGCCATCTGGGCGCGCACTTTCTCGATCTCTTCCTTGATGTGAGCGGCGCCCAGCACCTGCGACTTCTCGGCTTTCCAGATTTCCTCGAGGTCGGTGAACTCCTTTTCCAGGCGCGTTATCTCCGTCTCGATCACCTCGAGACGCTTCTGCGAAGCCTCGTCTTTTTCGCGTTTTACCGCCTCGCGCTCTATCTTGAGCTGAATCAGGCGCCGCTCGAGCTTGTCCATGACCTCGGGCTTGGAATCGATCTCCATCTTGACGCGCGAGGCCGCTTCGTCGATCAGGTCGATGGCCTTGTCCGGCAGGAAGCGGTCGGTTATATAGCGATGCGAGAGCTCCGCCGCGGCGACTATCGCGGGATCGGTTATCTCGACCCCGTGATGCACTTCGTATTTTTCCTGCAGCCCGCGCAGGATCGCGATGGTGGACTCGACCGATGGCTCGCCCACGAGCACCTTCTGGAAGCGCCGCTCGAGCGCCGCGTCCTTTTCGATGTATTTGCGGTACTCGTCGAGCGTGGTGGCGCCCACGCAATGCAGCTCGCCGCGCGCCAGCGCCGGCTTCAGCATGTTGCCGGCATCGATGGCGCCTTCGGCCTTGCCCGCGCCCACCATGGTATGAAGCTCGTCGATGAAGACGATGATGCGGCCTTCTTCGGTGGCGATTTCCTTCAACACCGATTTCAGGCGCTCTTCGAATTCGCCGCGGTATTTGGCGCCGGCGAGCAGTGCGGCCATATCCAGCGTGAGCACTTTCTTGCCCCGCAGCGTTTCCGGCACTTCGTCGTTGACGATGCGCTGCGCGAGGCCTTCGACGATCGCGGTTTTGCCGACACCCGGCTCGCCGATCAGCACCGGATTATTCTTGGTGCGGCGCTGCAGTATCTGTATGGTGCGGCGGATCTCGTCATCGCGCCCGATCACCGGATCGAGTTTGCCCATGCGTGCGCGTTCGGTGAGATCGACCGTGTATTTGGCGAGCGCCTCGCGCTGCCCTTCGGCCTCGGCGCTGCCGACGTTCTCGCCGCCGCGCACCGCCTTGATCGCCTCCTCCAGCGCCGCGCGCGCGCCGCCGTGCTGCTTCAGCAGCTTCCCGGTTTCACCCTTGTCCTGCGTCAATGCCAGCAGAAACATTTCCGAAGCGATGAACTGGTCGCCGCGCTTCTGCGCCTCCCTGTCGGTCACGTTGAGCAGGTTGGACAGCTCGCGCGAGACATTGACCTCGCCGCCCTGGCCTTCGACCTTGGGCAGGCGGGCGAGCGCCGCGGTCAGCGCCGATTTGAGCGCCGGCGTGTTGACGCCGGCGCGGCTCAGCAGCGACGCGGTGCCGCCGTCGTCCTGTTGCAGCAGCGCCAGCAGCAGATGCTGCGGCTCTATATAGGAATTGTCGTGGCCGACCGCGAGGCTCTGGGCGTCGGAGAAGGCCTGCTGGAACTTGGTGGTGAATTTATCGAAGCGCATGTCCACTCGCAAAGTATTGTGCTAATGCAGGATATTGGGCGCATCGCGGTGTTTTCAAGGCCGGACGGCGGGCCGGCTGGCGGGGTCAGGGGCCAGGGTGGCCGGCCCGGCGACCCCGGATGCGTGCGCTGCTCCCGGGCTACGTTCCCTGCTTCTGCAGCCGGCTTCTGCCCGTCAACCGGTGGTCGCCGCGACCGCCGCCGCGGGCTTGACGACAACGGCACCGGGCACAGGATATGGGTACATCATGTTGAGCGCGATGCTTTCGTTCGCGGTTCGCACGATTCTTACGTGCTCGCGTCTTAACTCGCGCGCGTGGCGGCACCCGCACGAGTGGGCGATCATGTCGATTTCCTTGTTCATGTTTTTCGCGTAATTCGCCACGCGCTGGTATTTTTCCTCGACGACCAGGCCGCGCTGCAGCCTTTTGCTATGGGTGGTCACGCCGGTGGGACAGGTGTTCTCATGGCAGCGCAGCGCCTGTATGCAGCCGAGTGCGAACATGAATCCGCGCGCGGTGTTGATAAAATCAGCGCCCGCGCACAACGCCCACGCCGCCTTGGCCGAGGTCACGAGCTTGCCGGCGGCGATCACGCGTATGCGTTTTTTAAGATCCGCCTGCAGCAAAGCGTCCACCACGCGCGGCAGCGCTTCGGCGATCGGCAGCCCCATGTGATCCATCAGCGTCTGCGGCGCAGCGCCGCTGCCGCCTTCACCGCCGTCGATGGCGATGAAATCGGGCGCGTACTCCGGCCCCCGCCGCAGCACCGCTTCGCACAATTCATTGATGAACGACCAGCCGCCGACCGCGGTTTTGACGCCCACCGGACGCCCGGTGAGCTCGCGTATGTAAGCGATCTTGTCGAGAAGGTCATCGACATTGGCGATGTCGTGATGGCGGTTGGGACTGATCGAATCATGGCCCACCGGAATGCCCCGTATGCGCGCGATTTCTTCCGTCACCTTGACCCCGGGCAGCACGCCGCCCTTGCCGGGCTTGGCTCCCTGGGAGAGCTTGATTTCGAAGGCCTTGACGACGTGTGCGAGGTCCCTCGCCTTGTCCGCGGAGAAATTGCCTTCGAGATCGCGGATGCCGTACTTGGCCGTGCCGATCTGCATGATGATGTCGCACTTGCCCTCGAGGTGGTAGGGCGCGAGGCCTCCCTCCCCGGTATCCATCCAGCATCCGGCAACGCTCGCACCGCGCGACAGAGAGCGCACCGCCGGCTCGGAAATCGCGCCGAAACTCATGCCCGAGATATTGACTACCGACTTGCCCTCGAACGGATAGCGGCAGTACCCCTCACCGATCACCAGCGACGGCGTCTGCAGGCGCTCCTCCTCGAGCACGGGGTACGGATGATTCACGAAAATGACGTTGCCCGGCTCGCGCAGATCGTTGGTCGAGCCGAAACCTATGATGCCGCCTTCGTTCTTGGCCTCCTTGTAGACCCAGCCGCGGGTGGCGCGGTTGAAAGGCATCTCTTCGCGGTCGTTGGAAAAAAAATACTGGCGGAAGTACTCGCCGAGTTCTTCCATGTAGAAACGCAGCCGGCCGATGACCGGGTAGTTGCGCAATACCGTGTGCTTTTTCTGGGTGATGTCCTGGATGAACCAGGTCACCAGCACGCCTATCACGACGAAACCGAACACGGTTCCGATGCCGTAGGAAATCACCCCCATGATGCCGGTCATACGCGTCGCCTATCAGGTAGAATCCAGCGTTGTGCTACAGGCAATATAGTTGAAATTGAACGATTTAGCATCTACCGTCGAGCGTAATGTTGCCGCTGCTCTCGCCGAGGACATCGGCAGCGGCGACCTGACCGCACAGTTGATCGCGGCAACCGACGCTGCGACCGCAAACATCATCAGCCGCGAGGATGCGATCGTGTGCGGCGCGCCGTGGTTTGATGCCTGCTTCAGGAAGCTCGATCCCGCAGCAGGCATCGAATGGTTCGTCGACGAAGGCGGCAAGGCTGCGGCCGGCCAGAAATTGTGCACCGTGCATGGCAGCGCACGCGCGCTGCTCACCGGCGAGCGCACGGCGCTCAATTTTCTGCAGTTGCTGTCTGCGGTCGCAACCGCCACGCGGCGTTATGCCGATGCCGTCGCGGGCACGCGCGCCAAAATCGTGGATACCCGCAAAACGCTGCCGGGCCTGCGGCTCGCGGAAAAATATGCGGTGCGCGCCGGCGGCGGCAGCAATCACCGGCTCGGCCTCTACGACGCCATCCTGATCAAGGAAAACCACATCGCCGCGGCGGGCGGGGTCGCGGCGGCGGTAGCGAAGGCCAGGGGCATAGCGCCACCCGGCGTGTGGATACAAGTCGAGGTCGAGAACCTTGCGCAGCTCGAGCAGGCCTTAAGCGCCGGCGCCGCGATGATACTGCTCGACAACATGACGCCCGCCGGGATGCGCGACGCGGTGACCCTTGCGGCCGGCCGTGCCGAGCTGGAGGCGTCGGGCGGCGTCACGCTCGCCTCGGTGCGCGCAATTGCCGAAACCGGCGTAGACCGCATCTCCATCGGCAGCCTGACCAAGGACATCAAGGCAATCGACCTGTCGATGCGCTTCGCGGACTGAAATTCGGGACCCCGTCGCGCGCTTTCCGCGCAGCGTCGTTTTTCCCGCGCGCCGCAGCCTCGATGTTTTTCCCGCGCGGCGCCGGAGCCCGGGCTCGTTTTTTTACCGTGACTTCGCCCGCACGCGTGCTTCGTGCCAAAATTACGCCATGTCCGAAATGCAACAATGGGCTTTCCCCGATGAACTGCAGCCCAAGCCCGAGGAAACGCAGTTTGATCTTGCGCGCGCCTTCGACGCCGTGGTGCTGGTGCGCACCGAGATTCCGGAGGACGGGTACACCGCGCCCACGCTGGGGACCGCGCGTGGCGGTTACGGCGTGGCCATACGCGAGGACGGCCTCGTCCTCACCATAGGCTATCTGATCAACGAGGCGTCGCAGATCTGGCTCACCACCAATCGCGGCACCGTCGTTGAGGGCTATCCACTGGCCTATGACCAGGCGACCGGGTTTGGCCTCATTCAGCCTCTGGCCAAGCTCGAACTGCCGCACTTGCGGCGCGGCCTCGCGTCCGAGGTCAGGACCGGCGACTCGGCATTTGTGATCGGCCACGGCGGACGCGCGCATGCGCTCAAGACCCGCGTGATCGCAAAGCACGAATTCGCCGGCCCCTGGGAATACGTGCTCGACGAGGCGCTGTTTACAGCGCCGGCGCATCCGCAATGGGGAGGCGCTGCGCTGCTCGACGCACAGGGCGAGTTGATCGGCATCGGCTCGCTGCTGGTGCAGCAGGAAGTCAACGGCGAAGTCACGCATGTCAACATGTTCGTTCCGATCGATCTGCTCGACCCCATACTCGATGCACTGCTTAAAACCGGCCGCAGCTCGAAGCCGCCGCATCCATGGCTCGGCATGTCGACCCAGGACAGCGACGGCGAACTCGTGGTCAACCGGCTTTCTTCCGGCGGCCCCGCCCAGCGCGCCGGCATCCGCGCCGGCGACAAGGTGCTCGCCGTGGGGGAGCAGCGTGTCCATACCCTGGCGGAATTTTTCCGCACCGTGTGGCGGCTCGGCGACGCCGGGGTCGAAGTGCCGCTCACCATCGCGCGCGCCGGCGATGCGTTGAAGATCACCATCAAATCGGCCAACCGCTATGATTTTCTGAAAAAGCCCAACCTGCATTAGAGCCGTCAACCTCGAGCAACGAAATCAGGAGCCACAATGTCATCCGCAACCATCGCCGGAAGCTGTTTATGCGGCGCTGTCCGATTCGAGATAACGCCGCCGTTCACGGCGTTCCGCTACTGCCATTGCAGCCGCTGCCGAAAAGCGAGCGGCAGCGCGCACGCTGCCAATGCCTTTGTAGGAGAGAGTCAATTCCGGTGGCTGGCGGGTGAGCCTTCGATAAAGCGCTTCGATCTGCCGCAGGCCGAGCGCTTCGCCGTGGCGTTCTGCACGCAATGCGGAACCCGCGTGCCCCACAAGCTGAAGAACACTGCAGGCATGCTGATCCCGGCAGGCGTGCTCGACGACGATCCGGAGCAGCGGCCTGAGCACAGTATTTTCTGGCAATCGCGCGCGGCATGGTACGTGCCGACAACGGACATTCCGAAATTCGATGAGCGCCCGTGATCCGTCATGAAAGATCCCGCACCGCACGCAATTTATCTCAAGGACTATAAACCCTCGGACTTTCTGGTCCCCCGCGTCGAGCTCGACGTCGCACTGTTCGACGAGCACACCGAGGTGACCTCGCATCTCGCCGTGACACGAAATCCGCTCGCGGCGGATGCCGCGTCGCCGCTCAGGCTCGATGGCGAAGAGCTGACGCTGCAGTCGCTGGCGCTGAATGGCCGGTCGCTGGCGCCGTCTGAGTACGAGCTCACTGCCACGCACCTGACGATACCGGGCGTGCCCGACGAATTCGTGCTGGAGACGAAGTGCCTGATCCGGCCCCGCGACAATACCAGGCTGAGCGGTTTCTATGCCTCGAAGGACGGCTGCTTCAGCCAGTGCGAGGCGCAGGGCTTCCGGCGCATCACCTACTTTATCGACCGACCCGACGTGATGGCGCGCTACAGCGTCACTCTGCACGCGGACCAAGTGGTCTACCCGGTCCTGCTTGCCAACGGCAATCTTTCCGCCAGCGGCATCGAACCTGCAGCCGCGAACGCCGCGCCGACGCGCCACTGGGCACGATGGGATGACCCGTTTCCCAAGCCTTGTTACCTGTTTGCGATGGTGGCGGCAAAACTCGACGTGCTCGAGGACAGCTACGTCACGCGCTCGGGAAAAAATGCGCGGCTCGCGATTTACGTGGAGCCCGGCAAGCTCGACCAGGCAGGCTATGCGATGCAGGCGCTGAAAAAAGCGATGAAATGGGACGAGGATACCTTTGGCCTCGAGCTCGACCTCGACCAGTACATGATCGTCGCGGTCGGCGATTTCAACGCCGGCGCCATGGAAAACAAAGGCCTCAATATCTTCAATACCAAATACGTGCTGGCGCGCCCCGACTCCGCAACCGATGTCGATTACCAGAACATCGATGCCGTGGTCGGCCACGAGTACTTCCATAACTGGACCGGCAACCGTGTCACGTGCCGCGACTGGTTCCAGCTTTCCCTGAAGGAAGGCCTGACGGTCTTTCGCGATCACGAGTTTACCGCCGACCTGTATTCGCGCGCCGTGCAGCGCATCCGCGACGTGCGCAGCCTGCGCGCACGGCAGTTTCCCGAAGACGCGAGCCCGATGGCGCACCCGGTGAGGCCGCAGTGCTACTCGGAAATCAGCAACTTCTATACCGCCACGGTGTACGAGAAAGGCGCAGAGGTCGTGCGCATGATCCACACCCTGATCGGCGCCGCAAATTTCCGCAAGGGCATGGATCTCTACTTCCAGCGCCATGACGGCCAGGCGGTGACCACCGACGAGTTTGCGCAGGCGATGTCCGATGCGGCCGGCGTCGATCTCGCGCAGTTCAAGCGCTGGTACGACCAGGCGGGAACGCCGGTGCTCGATATAACGGACGCGTACGACGCCGGATCGCAGCACTACATCATGACGGTACGCCAGAGCTGCCCGCCGACGCCCGGCCAGCCTGACAAGCTGCCGTTCCATATTCCCCTCGCGGTGGGACTGGTCGCCCCGGACGGCAGCGATGTTCCCCTGCAGCTTGCCGGTGAGCGCGCGGTGGCCACGTCGACGCAAATATTGTCCGTGACCGAACCCGAGCAGCGTTTTGTCTTCGCCGACGTCCGCGAGCAGCCGCTGCCGTCGCTGCTGCGCAATTTCTCGGCCCCCGTAATCGTCAACTACGCGTATGACGAACGTGCGCTGACCCACCTTCTGGCGCACGACTCGGACCCGTTCAACCGCTGGGAAGCGGGTCAGCGGCTGGCCACCCTGCTGCTGCTCAAGGGAGTGGAGGAAGTGCGCGCCGGCGGCGAATTCGGCACGCCCGTGGACTACGCCGAAGCGTACGGCAGCGTGCTGGCAAGGAGCGATGCCGATCCGGCGTTTGCGGCCGAAGCGTTGAGCCTGCCCTCGGAGACCTACCTGGCCGAGCAGATGGACGTTGTCGACCCCGATGCCATCCACGCGGTGCGCGTGCGCCTCGCCAGCGATCTGGCAGCCGTTCATCGCGATCAGTTGCTCGCCGTGTATCGCGCGCACGCGTCAGCGGGTCCATACAGCCCGGATGCCGGGCCCGCCGGCCGGCGCGCGCTGCGCAACCTGTGCCTCGCCGCCCTGATGGAATTGAGGTCGCCCGAAGCCTGCGAACTCGCGTTCCGGCAGTTTTCCACGGCCGACAACATGACCGACAGCATTGCGGCGCTTGCCGTGCTCGCCGACTTCGACTGCGCCGACCGCACGCGCGCGCTGCAGTCCTTTTACGAGCGCTGGCAGGACGAGCCGCTGGTGATGGACAAATGGCTGCGCGTGCAGGCGCTGTCGCGGCTGCCCGGCACGCTCAATGAAGTCAGGCGGCTGACGGCGCACCCGGCATTCGCGATACGCAATCCGAACAAGGTCTATGCGCTGCTCGGCAGCTTTTCCGCCAACCACGTCCGCTTCCATGCCGCCGACGGCAGCGGCTACGAATTTCTTGCCGGCCAGATCATCGCGCTCGACGCGCTCAATCCGCAGGTTGCCGCCCGCCTGGCGCGCGCTTTCGACCGCTGGAAGAAAATGGAGCCGCAGCGCCGGCAGCACGCGCGCGCCGCGCTCGAACGCATACATGGCACAGCAGGGCTTTCGCGCGACGTGCTTGAAATCGTCGACAAGGGACTGCAGTAATTCCGCGCTTTTGCAGCCGCCCCTGCTGCACAGCGGCCGTTGCAGGCGATGCGTCTGCGCTGCCGGATGCTACATCTGGCAATTGCGCTCGATAAAATCCTTGACCGCGATCACGTCGGGGTCGAGCACCGTGAAGCGCTGCGGCTGGCGTTCGAGGTTTTCGAGTCCCGGCGGCATTTCAGGCACGCGGCCCAGCGCTTCCTGAATGACGTCCGCAAACTTGACTGCCAGCGCGGTCTCCAGGCATACCAGAGGCACACCCTCTTCGCGATGCTGAAGCCCGACCTTGATGCCGTCGGCGGTATGCGTATCTATCATCTGGCCGCAATCGCGATACACGCGCCGTATGGTCTCGATGCGGTCCTGGTGGGAGCTCGAACCCGAGATAAAGCCGAAAGCGGGCACTCGCGCGAAATACGGCGTTCGCGACAGGTCGAACGCGCCGGTGCGGTCGACCTGCTGCCATAGCTGGCGCACCCGGGTGGCGTCGCGGCCGGTCAGATCAAAGATGAAACGCTCGAAGTTCGAGGCGTTCGAGATATCCATTGACGGGCTGCTGGTATGGTGCACCTGGTCTGCAGGGCGCACGCGATAGACGCCGGTGCGGAAGAATTCGTCGAGCACGTCGTTTTCGTTGGTGGCGAGTATGAGCCTGCTGATCGGCAGGCCCATGGAGCGCGCTATGTGCCCGGCGCAGATATTGCCGAAATTACCGGTGGGCACCGCGAACGACACCGGTTGATCGTCCGTTTCGGTGACCGCGAAATAGGCCTTGAAGTAGTAAACGATCTGCGCCACCACGCGCGCCCAGTTGATCGAGTTGACCGTGCCGATGCGCAGGCGGGCCTTGAACGGGAGGTCATTGCTGACGGCCTTAACGATGTCCTGACAGTCGTCGAACACGCCGCGCACCGCAATGTTGAAAATATTCGGATCCTGCAGCGAAAACATCTGCGCCGTCTGGAACGGGCTCATCTTCCGGTGCGGCGACAGCATGAACACGCGTATGCCGCGCTTGCCGCGCATGGCATATTCGGCCGACGACCCGGTATCGCCCGAGGTCGCGCCGAGGATGTTGAGCTGCCGCCCGCCCTGCGCCAGCACGTACTCGAACAGGTTGCCGAGGAGCTGCATCGCGATGTCCTTGAACGCCAGCGTCGGTCCGTGCGAGAGGCCCAGAACGTGCACTCCGGGCATGAGCTGCCGCAGCGGCGTGATGGCGTCGGACCCGAAGATCGCCGCCGTATAGGTGCGATCCACGAGGCGCTTCAGATCGCGTGCCGGAATGTCTTCCGCGTAGAGGCGCACGATCTCGAATGCAAGATCGCGATATTCGAGCTTGCGCCACGCTTTGAGCTCGGCGGCGCCGACGCGCGGATAGGTTTCGGGCAGCGCAAGGCCGCCGTCTTCCATCAGCCCGCCGAGCAGGATGTCGGAAAACGTTGCGCCCGCCCCGCCGCCGCGCGTGCTTATGTAGCGCATGGGGGCTGCACTAATGGGCGCCCAGCTGTTCCATGCGGATGCGCGTCAGCTTGCCGACGACCACCGGCAGTTTCTCGATCTGCGAGATGGCCGAGTTGACGTTCTTCTCCACCGTGACGTGGGTGAGCATGATGATGTCCACCTGGTCCTCGCCTTCCGACGGCTCCTTCTGCACCATGGCGTCTATCGAGATGGCGTTGTCGGCGAGTATGCGCGTCACGTCGGCGAGCACGCCGGGACGGTCATAAACGCGCAGGCGCAGGTAGTACGAAGTGTAGACCTCGGTAATCGGCAGGATGGGTACGCTCGACAGCTGGTCCGGCTGAAATGCAAGGTGCGGCACGCGGTGCTCCGGGTCGGCAGTGTGCATGCGCGTGATGTCGACCAGGTCGGCGATCACCGAGGACGCCGTCGGGTAGGCGCCGGCGCCGGCGCCGTAATACATCGTTGCTCCCACCGCATCGCCCTGGACGAGGATTGCGTTCATCACGCCTTCGACGTTGGCGATGAGGCGCCGCGCAGGGATCAGCGTCGGATGGACCCGCAGCTCGATGCCGTCCGCGGCACGCCGGGTGATGGCAAGCAGCTTGATGCGGTAGCCGAGCTCCTCCGCGTAGCGGATGTCCACCGCGTTCAGCCGGGAAATGCCTTCGGTATACGCGTCATTGAAGCGCATCGGAATGCCGAACGAAATCGCCGCCACGATGGTGAGCTTGTGCGCGGCGTCGATGCCCTCGATATCGAAGGTCGGGTCCGACTCGGCATAGCCCAGGCGCTGCGCCTCCTTCAGCACGTCTTCAAAACTCGTTCCCCGGGCGCGCATCTCGGAGAGAATAAAGTTACTGGTGCCGTTGACGATGCCGGCGATCCATTCGATGCGATTCGCGGTCAATCCCTCGCGCAATGCCTTGATGATCGGGATCCCCCCGGCCACCGCCGCCTCGAATGCGACCATCACGTCATGCCGGCGCGCCGCGGCGAAGATCTCGTTGCCGCAGGTGGCGAGCAGGGCCTTGTTCGCGGTAACGACGTGTTTGCCGTTTTCGATGGCTTTCAGGACGAGCTGCTGTGCGATGGTGGTGCCGCCGATCAGTTCGATGACGATGTCGATGTCGGGATGCCGGACAACTTCCATCGCGTCGCCGGTCACGGTCGCGGCATCTCCCACCAGCCTGCGCGCGCGTTCGAGGTCCTTGTCGGCGACCATGGTGATGACGATGGCGCGGCCCGCGCGCCGCGTGATTTCCTCCTGGTTGCGCGCCAGCACCTCGAAAGTGCCGGCGCCGACGGTGCCGATGCCGAGCAGGCCTACGTTTATGGGTTTCATGTTCGTTCGTGGAGAGACGCCGGGCGAGAGGCGAGAGACGGCATTTTCCCCCGGCCGTCTCTCGTCTATCGTCTATCGCCGTCCTATAAGAGTCCGTCCTTGCGGAACATTTCCTTGATGCCGCGCAAGGCCTGGCGCGTGCGGGCTTCGTTCTCGATCAGCGCGAACCGCACGTGGTCGTCACCGTATTCTCCGAAACCGATGCCGGGTGATACCGCAATCCGCGCCTCCTTCAGCAGTTTGGTGGAAAATTCCAGCGAGCCCAGCGTCTTGTACTGTTCGGGGATCTTGGCCCAGACGTACATGGTTGCGCGCGGCTTCTCGACATGCCACCCCGCCGCCTCCATTCCCGCGCACATGACATCGCGGCGCTTCTGGTACATGAGGCGCACCTGCTCGACGCAATCCTGCGGGCCTTCGAGCGCAATGATGGATGCGACCTGGATCGGCGTGAAAGTGCCATAGTCGTGGTAGCTCTTCATGCGGCCCAGCGCCGTGACCAGGTCGCGGTTGCCGACCATGCAGCCCACGCGCCAGCCCGCCATGTTGTAGCTCTTCGACAGCGTGAAGAATTCGACCGCGATGTCGCGCGCACCCGGCACCTCCATTATGGACGGCGCACGATATCCGTCGAACACGATGTCGGCGTACGCAAGGTCGTGGACCACGTAGATATGATGCTCGCGTGCGACCGCGACCAGGCGCTCGAAGAAGGGCAGCTCGACGCACTGGGTGGTCGGGTTGCTCGGATAATTGACGATCATCATCTTCGGCTTGGGATACGAGTCGCGTATTGCGCGCTCCAGCGTCTCGAAAAAATCCACGCCCGTCATCATCGGCACATGCCTGATGTCGGCGCCCGCGATTACCGGCCCGTAGATGTGTATGGGATAGCTGGGATTGGGCACCAGCACGATGTCGCCGCGCTCCAGCGTCGCGAGCGCAAGATGGGCAATGCCTTCCTTGGAGCCTATCGTGACGATCGCCTCGGAATCGGGATCGAACTCTATGTTGTAGCGCGTCTTGTACCAGTTGCAGATGGCGCGCCGCAGCCGCGGAATGCCTTTCGATACCGAATAGCCGTGAGTGTCCGGACGCTGCACGCTTTCGATCAGCTTGTCGACGATATGGCGCGGCGTCGGCTGATCGGGATTCCCCATGCTGAGGTCGATCACGTCCTCGCCGCGCTTGCGCGCGGCGGCCTTCAGTTCGGCCGTAATGTTGAAAACGTACGGCGGCAGGCGCTTGATGCGGGCAAACTCTTCCATGAGGGGGCGAAACGCGGCTAAGGGCGTGAAAAAGCGTATAATTTTAGCCGACCCGCACCCCTACGGCAAATTATCGACGTGCCGTTATAGTGTTATACGCCCGCACTTCTGACCGATCCCGCGCCTTGAAACTCCAGCTCGCAACTCAAACCGGACAAAACCTCTTCACCGGTTATGGTGCGGGCTACGTGATGGTCAACAAGGAGCCCTACCGGCACAGCCTGGTAGTAGCGCCGCAGCGGATAATCGAGGACTGGCGGGTCGCCAGCTTCGACGAACTCGAAGCGCGCCATTTCGAATTTTTGCAGTCGCTGGGGATGGAGATTCTGCTGCTCGGCACCGGCGCCACTCTGCGCTTTCCATTGCCGGCGCTGACGCGCTGTCTTGCTGCAGCGGGCGTCGGACTCGAAGTCATGGACACCAGCGCTGCCTGCCGCACGTACAATATACTGGTCGCCGAAAGCCGCAATGTTGCGGCCGCCGTGATCGTCGGCTGAGGGCGACTGCGCTAAAGAAAACAGATGAGCCAGCAGCTCGATAACATCGTTCGCCAGGTCGGCAACGTCATCCTCGGCAAAGAGCGCCAGATCCGCCTTGCACTCGCGTGCCTGCTCGCACGCGGGCACTTGCTGATCGAGGATATCCCCGGCGTCGGCAAGACCACGCTTGCGCATGCGCTGGCGCTCACGCTGGGGCTGCAGTTCCAGCGCATACAGTTCACCAGCGACCTGCTGCCCGCCGATATACTGGGCGTGTCCATATTCGACCGCGACGCGAGTTCGTTCAGATTCCACCCCGGCCCGATATTCGCGCAGCTGATACTCGCCGACGAAGTGAACCGCGCCACGCCCAAAACGCAGAGTGCGCTGCTCGAAGCGATGGAAGAGCACCAGGTCACCACCGAGGGCGAGACGCGTGCGCTGCCGCATCCGTTTTTCGTGATCGCCACCCAGAATCCCTCGCATCAGATCGGCACTTTTCCGCTGCCCGAATCGCAGCTCGACCGTTTCCTGATGCGCATCGAGCTCGGCTACCCGGACGCCGGGGCCGAACGCGCGCTGCTGCAGGGAATAGACCGCCGCGATCTGCTGCCGCAGCTCGCGCCGTGCATGCAGCCCGGGGACCTGCTGGAACAGCAGCTTCGCACACGCGACGTTCACGCTTCGCCCGCGCTGCTCGATTACCTGCAGGCGCTGGTCGATCACAGCCGCAAATCCCCCGACTACGTGCATGGATTGTCGCCGCGCGCGGCGCTCGCGCTGCTCAATGCCGCGCGTGCCTGGGCGATGATGGATGACCGCAACCAGATATTGCCTGAGGACGTGCAGGCCATCGTGCCCGGCGTGATCGGCCACCGTCTGTACGTTGCGCACGACAACACGCGCATCAACGGCGCCGACGTGGCCGAGCAGCTGATAGAGGCCGTTCCCATTCCATGAGTTGAGGTCGCCGCGGGGAGAGGAGTTGATGTTTCGATTTGCCGCGTCTTCGTCGCATGCCGCACGTTCGGCCCACCGCGGACCCGGACCGTTCTCGCCGTTCAGGATGCTGCGCGCTTACGTCGACCGCTGGGTGTTCCGGCTGCGCGGCACCGAACCCGGCAGCATCGTGCTCGTGCAGCGGCGCATTTTCATCCTGCCGTCGCGCCACGGCGTGGTTTATATCGGCGCCCTGATGGTGATGCTGACGGGCTCGGTCAACTACAACCTCAGCCTGGGCTTTGTGCTGACGTTTTTGCTTACCGCGCTCGGCGTCAACTCGATCCTGCATACCTTTCGCAATCTCTCGAGGCTCAGGATCTCGCCCGCGCGGGTCGAACCGGTATACGCCGGCGATAACGCGCATTTTTCGCTCGTCATCGACGCGCCCGGCACGCTGGACCGCTACAGCATAGGGATCAGGCACGAAAACAGGATCGCGGTCTATACCGATGTGCCTGCCGGAGAGACCACGACCGTCAGCGTTGCGATCCCGGCGCCCCAGCGCGGCGTCCTGCTGCCGGGGCGGCTCACGCTTTTCAGCTACTACCCGATCGGCCTGTGCTACGCCTGGGCGTACATACAGCCGGACATGCGCTGCCTCGTGTATCCGCGCCCCGAGGCGACGCGCCAGCCGCTGCCCTTCAACTCGGCGCTCGGCGGCGCGGGCAGGGCCAACGGGGCGGGCCAGGATGACTTCTCCGGATTGCGCTCCTATCATCCCGGAGATTCTCCACGCCATGTCGCATGGAAGGCTGCGGCGCGCGGCCAGGGCCTGCTCACCAAGCAGTTCAGCGGCGAGGGCAATACCGAGCTGTGGCTGGACTGGCTCGCCACCCCCGAGTCACTGGGCGTCGAAGGCAGGCTGTCGCGGCTGGCGCGCTGGGTCGTCGACGCCCACCGCGCAGGGCTCAGCTTTGGCCTGCGGCTGCCGGGGATCGTCCTGCCGCCAGCCCCCGGAACCCACCAGCACGATCGCTGCCTGGAGGCGCTGGCGCTGTTCCAGCTCGCGGACGCGCAAGATGACCAACCCGGCCGATAAGCTTCGCCCGCGCCATATCGGCTGGCTGCTGCTGGCGCTGGTAATGGTGGTCGCGCCGCACGCGGAACGCCTGCCCTCGTGGGTGACTCTGCTCGTCATAACGCTGCTCGTGTGGCGCGTCTATATCATGCGCTACCGGCTGCAACTGCCGCACAAATGGCTGCTACTGCTGTTCGCAGGCGCCGCCATGGCCGGTATCTATATCAGCTACGGCAAAATACTCGGTCGCGATTCGGGGATCACCCTGCTGGTGATCATGCTGGGCCTGAAACTGCTCGAAATGGCGACCCAGCGCGACGCGATGATCATGGTTTTCCTGTGCTATTTCCTGGTCATCACGAATTTTCTCTACTCGCAGAGCATAGCAACGGCGCTGTACATGCTGGGCGCCGTGTGGGTGATCACCGCCGGCATGATAGGGTTTCAGTTCCGTGTCCGGCAGCCGGGGTATCGCTTTCAATTGCGCAGCGCCGGCATCATGCTGCTGCAGGCAACACCCATGATGGTGGTGATGTTCGCGTTATTCCCGCGCGTGCAGGGACCGCTGTGGACGATGCCGCAGGACAGCTATGCGGCGATGACGGGACTCTCGGACGAAATGGCGCCCGGTACGGTAAGCCAGCTCATTCTTTCCGACGCGATTGCCTTCCGCGTCAGCTTCGACTCGCAGATTCCACCCATCAACCGGTTGTACTGGCGCGGCCCGGTGCTGTGGGATTTCGACGGCACGAAATGGACCGCGCCGCGCGTGTCTTATCCGGTATCGCGCCAGTATCAGCCTGTCGATGACGCGGTCAATTACACCGTGACCGTCGAACCGCACAGCCGGCGCTGGCTGTTTGCGCTCGATCTGCCCGCGCGCGTGCCGCCGCGCAGCTTCCTGACGACCGATTTTCAACTGGTGTCGTACACCCAGGTGACCACCCGCGTCCGTTACGAGATGACCTCGCACCTGCGCTACCGGGATAACGCGGAGCCCGGGCGCTACGAGCTGAAGCGCGCGCTCGCGCTGCCGCCCGGCGCCAATCCGCGCAGCGTCGAGCTGGCGGTGAAAATGCGCAAGACAGCACGCGACGAGCGCGACTACATCGCCGCGGTGCTCGGCATGTTCCGCGACCAGAGGTTCTTCTACACCACGACCCCCCCGCTGCTCAATGTGAATCCGGTCGACGATTTCCTGTTTTCGACGCGTGCCGGCTTTTGCGAACATTACGCGTCGTCGTTCGCGGTATTGATGCGTGCTGCAGGAATACCCGCACGCATCGTCACCGGCTATCAGGGCGGTGAGCTCAATACCGTCGGCAATTACATGGTCGTGCGCCAGGCCGATGCCCACGCATGGACCGAGGTATGGCTGAACGACGAAGGCTGGGTCCGCATCGACCCCACCGCAGCGGTGTCGCCGGCGCGGGTGGAAGCTGGCGTCGGCGCCGCGCTGCCGCAGACGGAAGCGCTGCCGGCTATGCTGCGCGGGGAGTATGCGTGGCTGCACCGCGCGCGCATGACCTGGGATTCCGCCGCCAACTCGTGGAATCAACTGGTCCTCGGCTACACGCAGGATCGCCAGCGCCAGCTCATGCGGCAGGTGGGCATCGATGCGGCCACCTGGCACAGCATGATCATGGTCATGTTCATCGTCACCGGCATCATCACGCTCCTGCTGGCAGGATCGCTGCTGTATCGACTGCGTGCAGCGCGGCCTGATCCGGTGGCGAAGGCATACGCGCGGTTTTGCGAGCGGCTGTCACGTCTTGGCCTGACCCGCCACCCGAGCGAAGGCCCGGATGCATTCCGCCGGCGCGCGCGCGCCGCGCGGCCCGAGCTGGCGGGCCCGATCAACGCCATCAGCGAGCTTTATATCAAGCTGCGCTACGGGCGTGATGCGCAAAATGCAGACGTCACCCGGCTGCAGCGCGAGGTGGCATCGCTGGGAAGCCGCTGATCAGCGCAGATCTGCGGCAGCCTGAGCGGGATTGTCAGGCAGCAGCCTCATCGGGTCGACGGGTTTGCCGAAACGGCGTATTTCGAAGTGCAGCTTGACCTGGTCGGAGTCGGAGCTGCCCATCTCGGCGATTTTCTGTCCCTTCACCACGTTCTGCCCTTCCTTCACCAGCAGTTGATTGTTGTGGGCGTAGACGCTCAGAAATTCCCGGTTGTGCTTGATGATCACGAGTTTCCCGTAGCCGCGAATGCCGTCGCCGCTGTAGAGCACCCTGCCGGGAGCGCTTGCTGCGACCGCCTGCCCGGACTTGCCGGCGATGCCTATCCCCTTCAGGTTGGTCGTTTCATTGTACGTGCTGACGAGCTTCCCGGTGACCGGCCAGCCCCAATCGACTTTTTCATCTTCGTCCGCGCCGGTCCCGGGCCGGTCATCCGCGCGCGGCTCGGGTTTGGCCACAACCGGCGTCGGAAATCTGGCCTGCGGCGCACCAGAGAGCTGCGCGAGCGCTTGGTCGGAATAAGGCAGCTTGATGCCCTTGGGCTGCGTTTTGACCGCGTCGTCGCTGCCGGAGACGGGCGCAGCGCCTGCGGTTACCGGCCTGCCCTCCGCCATCGGAGCAGTCTGCAGCGGCGCGATGACCACGGCGGATGCGGGCGCCTTCAGCCGCAGCTGCTGCCCCGCGCGGATCACGTTCGGATTGGCGAGATTGTTCCACGCGGCGAGGTCCTTGTAGTCGAGCCCGTTGTCGAGCGCAATCGAATAGAGCGTATCGCCCGGTCTGACGGTGTAGAACTCGGCGCGCGGGTCGGTGTTGCGTGGCGGCACGGAAGGCACCGCTTTGGCCGCGGCGGCCGCGGGCTTGGCACCGGACGGCGTGCGCTCGCTGACCGGCGCGGCACGATGGCTGGACGCGCAGCCATAGAGCAGCAGCAGCGCCGACAGTACCGCGACTCCACGGACGCTGCCGACGCTTGCGGTCCAATCCTGCATCAGCTCAATCCCGACAGCATCGGCACGAACTTCACCGCATCGAGGGTGGCCTGTGTATAGCCGCGCGCCGTGCGCTCGATCACGCACAAATGCTGTTCGCGGGTGCCCATCGGCACCACCATCTTGCCGCCGACTGCGAGCTGCTGCTTGAGCGCATCCGGGACGTGGGTGGCCGCGGCGGTGACGAGAATAGCGTCGAAAGGCGCGGCCTCGGGAATGCCGACGTGGCCATCGGCGTGCTTCAGGCGCATATTGGTGATGCGCAGCTCGCGCAGATTCTTGCGCGCCTTGGCAAGCAGCGGCAACAGGCGCTCGACCGAATAGACTTCAACCGCCAGCCGCGCCAGTATCGCCGTCTGGTAGCCGCAGCCGGTGCCGATCTCCAGCAGCTTGCCGCGCGGCCGGCCGGCAGTCAGCATCTCGGTCATGCGCGCCACGATGTAGGGCTGCGAAATCGTCTGCCCGAATCCGAGCGGCAGCGCAATGTCTTCGTAGGCACGGCTCGCCAGCGCTTCCTCGACGAAAATATGGCGTGGGATCTCGTACATCACGTTGAGCACGGCTTCGTCGGCGATGCCCTGCTCGCGCAGTCGCTCTATCATGCGCATGCGCGTTCGCTGCGAAGTCATGCCGATTCCGGAAATGCGCGTGCTGCTCATGGTTGCCCGTTCAGCCAACCCTTGACCGCCTCCAGCTGCGAGAAGCGCGTGAGGTCCATCTGCAGCGGCGTAATCGATACCGTGACGCGCGCAACGGCGTTGAAATCGGTTCCGTCGCCCGCGTCCTGGGCGCCGCCGGCGGCGCCGATCCAGTAGATGGTCTCGCCGCGCGGCGTCGAGGCTTTCACCACCGGTTCGGCCTTGTGGCGTTTTCCGAGCCGCGTGCCCTCGATCCCGCGCAGGTTTTCATACGGCACGTCCGGCACGTTGATATTGAGCAAAGTAGGCGCTGCCAGCGGATCGCGCGCGAAGCGCTGCACCATTTCGGCAGCGATGCGCGCCGCGGTGGCGAAATTTTCGCCGCCATCGGCCACCAGCGACACCGCAAGCGACGGAATGCCGAGCAGAAACCCTTCAGTTGCAGCAGCGACCGTTCCTGAATAGATCGTATCGTCTCCCATGTTGGCGCCGTAATTGACGCCCGAAATCACCATATCAGGCAGCACCTCGAGCAGCCCGGTCACCGCGAGGTGCACGCAATCGGTGGGCGTACCGTTCACATAGAAGAAGCCGTTGGCGGCACGGCGCACGCTGAGCGGCCGGTCCAGCGTCAGTGAATTGCTCGCGCCGCTGCGGTCGCGCTCGGGCGCCACCACGGTGATTTTCGCAAGGGGAGCAAGGGTTTCGGCCAGAATCGCGAGGCCGGGAGCAAAGTAACCGTCGTCGTTACTCAGCAGAATGTGCATGAATCGAGACTTTAAGAGCGCCTAACATAGTGAAACGCACATGCGCTGTCACGATTTTGGCTCAGAACGCGAAGCAAGGCACGCCGCTTAGTCATTCTAAGCAAGTGGCTTGCGACAAAGTGCTGGGCCAAAACTCGTGCCAGCCCGAAGGGTTGCAGCCAGAATCGGCGCTGGCCGCGTTGCTCGTCTTGCGAAGGTTCTGGACATTCACTGCGACGAGCGCCTTGCCATCACCAATTCTGGCTGCAACGCACGCGCGTTTCACTATGTTAGGTGCTCTTAATCCCACGGCAGTCAACTTTCAGAACGGACCATCCGGCCGCCATGCATCGCGCGCAGTGGCAAGAGAAATATTGATCGTGCTCCCCAGGTTAGCCGCCAAAATTATAGCATGCGCGACCATCACGATACGCCCGGCCGGCGGCTGCCGCGGACGGAACACGCATCGCCTATGCACTTCATGAAGACAGGGGCGCTGCAAATTCGCGATCGTGCGTGAGCGACGGCAACATTGCGCGCACGCGCTGCACCTCCTCGACGTCGATGTCGGCGATGGCGAGCCCGGGCCGGTCGCCGAGTTCGGCGAGAATTTTTCCCCACGGGTCTACGATCAGCGTATGGCCGTAGGTAGCGCGGTTGCCCGGATGCTCGCCGCACATCGCCGGCGCGAAGACATAGCTCGAGTTTTCTATGGCGCGCGCCCGCAGCAGCGAGTGCCAGTGCGCAACGCCGGTTTCACGCTGGAATGCCGACGGCACGGCGAGAAAGAACGCCCCCGCGCGCGCGAGCGCACGGTAAAGCTGCGGGAAACGCAGGTCGTAGCACACGCTCATTCCCAGCCCGCCCCACGGCGTCGCCGCGACCACCGCGTGCGCGCCGGGGCGGTATGCGCCCGACTCGCGTATCACCCTGCCGCCCGGCAACGTCGCGTCGAACATGTGGATCTTGTCGTAGCGCGCGGCGATGGCGCCGTGCGCCGCCAGCAGGTACGAACGATTGGCCATGAGCTCATCGTCGACCTTGACCGTCAGCGAACCCACCAGCAGCCACACGCGCGCTTCGCGCGCCAGCGACTGAAATTGCGCGAGCGCCGGATGCACGTCTTCGGGATATGAGTTGTCGCGCATCACGCGTCCGCTGCCGTCGAACAGCGCGGCGTATTCGGGCAGCATCACGAGTGCCGCCCCTGCCCTCGCCGCATCACGTATGCCATCGCCGGCGGCCCTCAGGTTCGCCTTCATATCGGAGCCGGAATTGAGCTGCACGCACGCAGCCTTGAAGGTCGTCATCGGGATTCTTTCGAGCTTCACAGGTAGGTCTGCGCCGCTCGATCCTGCTTCTGAGGTGGGATTACTTGCCAGCGCGCTTGGCAATCTCCTTCAGCACCTGGTCCGTGATATCGATCTGGGCGTTGTTATAGACCGCCTCCTGCACGATCAGGTCGTATTTGCCCGCGTCGGCAATCGACTGTATGACCGCATTGACCTGGACTACCGCACGCTGGTATTTTTCGCGCCGCAGGATTTCCAGATCCTCGGCCAGGCTCCTGCGCATCTGCTCGAATTGCTGCGCAATCCCGTTCAGGGTTTTTTCCTTGGCCTGCCGTTCGGCAGGCGGCATGCTGTCGCCGCCTTTCTCGAGCTGCTGCTGCAGATCCATGCCCTGCTTCTGCAAGGCCTGCAACTGCTGCTCGCGCGGCGCCAGCTCTCTCCTGATCTCTTCCGCCGCCTGCTGCATGATCGCCGACTCCTTCTCGAGCCGCGCGCCGCTTACGTACCCGATCTTGGGCGATTGGGCGATCGCCTGCGCGACGAACAGGGCAAGAACGGCGGCAATGCCGCGATTGAATAACTTCATCTGTCAGTCCCCCTGAAACTCGGGCCTTTCCTTCTTGACGAACGCATGATAGGCGCGGTGGAAGTCCTGCGTCTGCATGCAGATGGCCTGCGCCTGCGCCTCGGCCTCGATTGCTTCGTCGAGGCCCATGTTCCATTCCTGATGCAGCATTTTCTTGGTCATGCCATGCGCGAAAGTGGGCCCGCTCGCGAGGCTCTGCGCAAGAGACGTTGCCGCCGCCAGCAGTTCGTCAGGGTCTTTCAGCGCATTGTAGAAACCCATTTTTTCAGCCTCGTCCCCGCCCATGGCGCGGCCTGAAAACAGCAGCTCCGAGGCACGTCCGAGGCCGACGATGCGCGGCAGCAGCGAACAGGCCCCCATGTCGGCACCCGCAAGGCCGACGCGCACGAACAGGAAAGCCACCTTGCTGCGCGCGGTCCCCAGCCGGATATCGGACCCGCACGCCATCATGGTGCCGGCGCCGGCGCATATGCCGTCGATCGCCGCCACCACCGGCTGCGGGCACGCGCGCATGGCCTTGACCAGATCGCCGGTCATGCGGGTGAATGCCAGGAGCCCCGGCATCTGCATCCTGGTAAGCGGCCCTATGATCTCGTGAACGTCGCCGCCCGAACAGAAATTTTCCCCCGCGCCCGTGACCACGACGACCTTCACGTCGTCGGCATAGACCAGCGCCCGGAACAGGTCACGCAACTCGCCATACGACTCGAAGGTGAGCGGATTCTTGCGCTCCGGCCGGTTGAGCGTAACGGTGCCCACCTTGCCATCGACCTGCCATGAAAAGTGTGCGGGCTTGATGTCAGCTGCTTTTGTCATTGTCTTCCCCTGTCAATCGACCATCGTCAGACCGCCGCTCACGCTCAGAACCTGGCCGGTCAGGTAATCGGACCCGGGGCCCGCAAAAAACAGCACCGCGTCGGCCACCTCGGACGGCTTGGCGAAGCGGCGGAATGGAATCGCCCGCATCAGCGCCTCGCGCTGCTTGTCCGGAATGGAGGCGAGCAGCGGCGTATCAGTCGGACCGGGACACACGCAGTTGACGTTTATCAGATACCTGGCCTGCTCGCGTGCCAGCGCCTTGGTGAAGGCGATGACGGCGCCTTTGGCTCCCGAATACACCGCCTCGCCGCCGCTGCCCGCGCGTCCTGCATCGCTCGAGATGTTGACGATCTTGCCGCTCTTGCGCTCGGCCATCTTGCCGAGGAAAGCGTGCACGACTTTGAGGGTGCCGACGTAATTGAGATCGATCAGCTTCTTCCACAGGTCGGGCCCGGTGTTCGCGAAATATTCGATTTTGCTCCAGCCCGCCGAGTTGACCAGAATATCCAGCGCCGGCGCGGCCTGCTCGACCGCGTTGCGGAATTCGCCGATCGACGCATCGTCAGTCACGTCGAGCCGGACGAACTCGGCTTTGTGGCCCGCGGATTTCAGGCTCGCTGCCGCGGATTTACCCGCGCTTTCGTTGATGTCTCCGAGGAAAACGTGCGCGCCCTCGGCCGCCAGCGCCTGCGCGGTGGCAAGGCCGATGCCCGAAGCCGCCCCGGTGACTGCCGCCACTTTACCGTTTAGTTTCATGATGGTTCCAATCTACGTCCAAGGTTAGGGAATTGTCATGCTGTGATCAGCCACGCATTATACGCGGGTGTAATGGCGCGTCACAAAATCGGCGCCGATAACGCACCGCGCCACACAAGCCGGCAGCCTTCGCAGCGGTTATTTTCTGCGCTCCCGGAAAGCCTTGAGGCGCTCCTTGAATTCGCGCGTATCGTAAAGCACCGCCATGTGCGAGGACACCGCGTCCAGGTGCGACGCGAGCGAGCCGTTTTCGAGCGCCTGGTAAACCGAGCGCTTGGTGATGCGCACCGCCTGCTGCGCCTGCGCGGCGATCGCCGCCGCCAGATCGAGCGCTGCGCTCAGCACATCCGCGTCGGCGACCACGCGATTGACGAGCCCGATGCGCTCCGCCTCCGCGGCGTCGACCACGCGGCCGGTCCACAGCAGCTCAAGGGCACGCGCCGCACCTATCAGGCGCGGCAGGAAATACATGCCGCCATCCCCGGATACCAGTCCCATGTTGATGTAGCTTTCGGCGAACGTTGCCGACGCTGCGGCCACGCGCAGATCGCACATGATCGCCATGTCCATGCCGGCGCCGCGTGCGGTGCCGTTGATCGCCGCTATAACCGGCTTGTCGAGACGCTCGAGCGCGAGCGGGATGCGGTGTATGGCGCGCAGGTAGTCGCGGCGCGCAATGTTGTCCGCGTCCTGCATCTGCGCCATTTCGTCGGCATCACCCCCTGCGCAGAACGCGCGCCCCGCGCCGGTCAGCACCACCACGCTGGTGCCGGCATCGCCGGCGATGGCATCCAGTGCGCGGTCCCACTCGCCTATCATGGTGCGATTGAACGAGTTCAGCTTGTCGGGACGGTTGAGCGTCAGCACGGTGACCCCGCCCGGGCGGCTCGCCAGCGTCATGCACTGAAAATTTTCCATGGCTTCCTTCGCAGTACGGCCTAGCCAGCCGCGTTTGCCTTGAGCGACTGTTCCTGCGCGACCATGGCGGCGATGCGCTCGCGCAGGTCGGCCTTGCGTATCTTGCCGTTGGCCGCACGCGGCAGCTCCGTACAGATCTCGATGCGCTCAGGCCAGTACTGGCGGGTCACGCCCTTGTTCTCGAGGAAGCGCTGCATGTCCGGCAGCGACAGCGAGCGCCCCTCGCGGCAGATGACGAACGCACATGCTTTTTCGCCGAGCCGCGGGTCCGGCATCGCCACCAGCGCTGCATCCTGGATGAGATCGCACTCGTAGAGCACGTCCTCGACGTACTTGACCGGCACTTTTTCACCGCCGCGTATGATGACGTCCTTGGCCCGCCCGGCGATGCAGATATAGCCTTCAGCGTCCATCACCGCGAAATCACCCGTGTCGAACCAGCCGCCGACGTAGCTCTCGCGCGTGGCCTGCGGTTGCTTGAGATAGCCGACGAACTGAAACGGCCCGCGGCACTGCAGCTTGCCTTCGACGCCGGGCGCAAGCGGCCGGTTTGCGGCGTCGACCACGCGCACCTCCATGCCCGGCTGCGCACATCCATCGGTGCCTACGAGCTTGTCCTCGGGATCGCCATGCCGCGTCAACGTCACCACGCCGTTCTCGGTCTGGCCCCAGCCGCGCAGGATGGTCGCGTGCGGCAGCTTCTCGCACGCTTCCCGCACCAGGACCTGCGGTATCGGGCCGCCGCCGGCGCGGAATATCCTGAATGAAGAAAGATCGTGCTGCCCGAGATTGCGCGCACGCAGCATGTCGAGCAGGAACGTGGCGTTGCCGTTGGTAACCGAAATGCGGTGGCGTTCTATCAGCTCGATGAACTGCTCCGGGTTCCACACATCCTGGTAAACGATGGTCGTTCCCCATTGGATCGGCAGCCGCACGCCGCCGAGAAATCCCGTCTGGTGGCCCATGGTGGTGGCGACGTGCAACACGCTGTCCGCCGCGAGGCGCAGCGACCGGCCCATCGCCGCCTGCGGCGCCAGTATGGTGTTGTTGGTATGCAGCACTCCTTTGGGCTCGCCCGTCGTCCCCGACGTGAACGCGATTTCGGTCACATCGTTGGCATCGGGGCGGAACTGCGCGAGATCGCGCGCGTCGCTGCGCGCTTCCCAGGGCTCGGTGGCGAAGCCGTCCCAGTCGAGCATGCCCTCGGCGGTTCCGCCCACCACCATCACCTGGCGCAGCGTCGGCACGTCAGTGCGCAGACGGCGCATCATTGCCGCGTAGTCGTAACCGCGGAAAGCCGCCGGCACGAGCGCCAGCGTTGCCTCCGCAAGATTGAGCATGAACGCAACCTCACGATCGCGGTGGATGGGGGTGATCAGGCACGTCACCACACCGATGCGCGTCGCGGCCAGATGCGCCACCGCAAACTCGATCCAGTTGGGCAACTGTATCGATAATACGTCGCCGGGCCGCAGACCGAGCGCGAGCAGGCCGTGCGCGCAGCGGTCGACCAGCGCCTGGAGCGCGCGGTAATCGATAGCGCGCCGGCTGTCGATGATGGCGATCCTGTCCGGCGTGGCTTGCGCCGCAGCGTCGAGATAATCGGTGAGCAGCCGGTTCGGCCAATGACCTTCCTGCGAGTAGCGCTCGATCTCTTGCCGAGCGAGCAGTGTTTCGAACCGGGGCATCGTGAAATAGTGTCGCGCACGCGCAGCTTTGTCAATGCGCATCCCGCGATGCGCTGGCCGAGCCCGCGGCCGTGTGGCAAAATCGACGCGCGTGATGTACCGCGTGCACCTGCAATGCATAACATCAGGCTGCGGCACGCGCTGGCGGCTGCGGGTTGCCGCACGGACCACCGCAGCATTACCTGTGATCTCCACCGTTCCTCGCGCCGCGAGCTAAGAGCCATGCATGGACTTTGAACTGCCGGAAGAACTGCGCATGATGCGGGAAACCGCGGCCCGCTTTACACGGCAGGAACTGATCCCGCACGAGCCGTTGGCGATCCGGCGCGAGGCCGAGCGCGGCTTTCAGGACACCGCACTGCTGCCACCCGAGCTCGAAGCCGGTCTGATCGCGAAAGCGCGCGCGGTGGGGCTGGCTGGAATTGAAGTGCCGGAAGAGTACGGCGGACCCGGCCTGGGCCCGCTGGCGAAATGCGTGGTGGTCGAGCAGCTCAAACACAGCATACTGTTCCCGTTCGGCTTTCCGCCCAACTTTCCGGACGTCTGCATGCTCACCGAAACGTGCAAAGGGGCGCAGATCGACAAGTACCTGCTGCCGTTTCTGCGCGGCGACAAAAAAGCCTGCATAGCCGTCACCGAGCCCGGCGCCGGCTCTGATGCCGCGGGTATCAAGATGCGTGCCGAGCGCCGCGACGGCAAATGGGTGCTGAACGGCAACAAGATCTACATCACCGGCGCACGCCAGGCGGATTTCATCATCGTCGTCACGGTTACCGATCCAGCCAGGGGTGCGCACGGCGGCATGACGACCTTCCTGGTCGACGCCGGCACCCCCGGCGTGAGCATCCCCAGCGTCTATCCGATGATAGGCGAGTACGCGCCTCACGCGCTGCACTTCGACAACGTGGAGGTCGACGACGGCCAGGTGCTCGGCGAAGTCGGCCAGGCGTTTGCGCCGCTGCAGTTGCGGCTCGGCGTGAGGCGCATGGAAATCGCGATCACCTGCATAGGGCTGGCGTCGCGCTGCCTCGGGATGATGATAGAGCAGGCCAACTCGCGTTCGACCTTCGGCGCGCTGCTCGCCGACCGCCAGGCGGTTCAATGGTGGATCGCGGACAGCTATCAGGAAATCGAGATGTGCCGCCTCGCGACTTACCGGCTCGCCTGGAAACTCGAGCAGGGCGGTTTCGATATACGGCGCGATGCGTCCATGGTCAAGGTGCAGGCGTCGGAAATGGTCGCGCGCGTCGCCGACCGCGCGATACAGCTCTTCGGCGGCATGGGTGTGAGCAAGGAACTGCCGCTCGAGTTCATTTCGCGGGTGGTGCGCATCTACCGCATCGTCGAAGGTCCCAGCGAAATACACCGCTGGGTGATCGCACGCGACCTGCTCAAGAACGGCATGCCGGAGTAGCCGATGGCCGCACCGCCCGTACCAGGACGCGGACGCAGCCCGGAAGGAGCGCGGCGCATTCCGGGACCACATTTCCCGCGATCACCGTCCCGGATTTCATTTCTTACGTCCGGGCTGCACGTGAACGTCACTGAAAGGAAACCGGTGTGAGCAGCGAGATGAAATACGACGTCGTCGTCATCGGCGGCGGCATCGCCGGACTGGTCGCCGCAGCGCGCGCCGGGCAACTCGGCCTGAAAGCCTGCGTGCTCGAAAAAGGCAGCGCCGAACGCTACCTGTGCAACACGCGCTTTACCGGCGGGACCCTGCATATCTGCCTCGATGACATCATGGCCGACCCCGCCAAACTGCGCAAAGCCATCGATACCGTCACTCACAACAGCACGCCGCCGGCGCTCGCGGATGCGCTGGTCGCAGACGGACCGCGGGTGGTGCGCTGGATGCAGAGCGTAGGCATACGCTTCATGAAAGCGAGCCCCGCGCCCTACCACAACTGGGTGCTGGCGCCGCCGCGTCCGCCGAGCGCAGGACTGAACTGGGAAGGCCGCGGCGGAGACGTGATGATGCGCACGCTCGCAGCGCTGATAGAAAAACAGGGCGGCAAACTGCTGCGCGGGGCGCGCGCCACCGCCCTCACCGTGCGCGAAGGCCGCTGCGCGGGCGTGTCAGCCGGGATCGACGGCAAATCCGTGTCCTTCGAATCCGCGGCGGTGATCATCGCCGACGGAGGCTTTCAGGGCAATCCCGCGCTGGTGCGCGAGAATATTTCGCCGCGGCCCGAAAGCCTGAAGCAGCGCGGTGCGGCCACCGGTGTCGGTGATGGCCTGCTGATGGCGCGCGCCGCCGGTGCGCAGCTCACGAAGCTGGACTCGTTCTACGGTCACGTTCTGTCGCGCGACGCGATGACCAGGGACATGCTGTGGCCGTACCCGGTGCTCGATACGGTGGTGGCGGCAGCGATCGCCGTCGACGCGGAGGGCAAGCGCTTCGCGGACGAAGGCGACAGCGGCGTCTACTTTGCCAATGCGATCGCCCGTCTCGCCGACCCGCTCAGTGCAACGGCGATTTTCGACGACGCGATCTGGAACACTGCCGGCAAACGCGACCTGATTCCGGTCAATCCACTGATCCCGAACAACGGCGGAACCGTCCTCAAGGCCCAGACCCTGGAAGAACTTGCAGCGGCCGCGGGTGTGCCCGCCGCCGCGCTCGCGACGACGGTCAATACGTACAACGAGGCCGTCAAAAACGGCACCACCGCACAACTCTCGCCGGCACGGCGCGCCGACAAGTACGCCCCGCAGCCGATAGCGAAGCCGCCGTTCTATGCGATTCCGCTGTGCGCGGGCATCACCTACACCATGGGCGGCATCGCAGTAAACGAATCCGGCTGCGTGCTCGGCACCGGCGGCACGCCCATCGCCGGTCTCTACGCCGCGGGGTCGTGCGTGGGCGGCGTCGATGGCGGGCCCCGCGCCGGTTATGTGGGAGGGCTGTCCAAGGCTGCGGTGCTGGGACTGCGCTCTGCCGAGCACGCGGCGCGTGCAGCAGGAAAGGCCGTAGCATGATTTACATCGTCGAACATACGATAGGAATGCCCGAGATCGAGCCGGAGTGGAACAAATGGTACGCGGGCTATCTGCCTGTGCTGCTCGCGGTGCCCGGGATAAACAGCGCCCAGCGCTTCAGGATCGCGGGCAGCGCCCCCTCGCGCTACATGGCGATGTATACGATCGCTTCCGCAGACGTGTTTGAAAGTGCCGCTTACAAGGCCGGCGGCGGCGGCGGCAGCGCGAGCGCGCGTTTCCGTCCGGGGTACCAGTCGTGGACGCGCAACCTGTTCGAGGGGGCAGGCGAGGCACCGGCAGTCGGCATGGACCAGGTGCTCGTCACCGCCGACCGCGCTGCACCCGACGGTGAGCCATACACCTGGCTGGCCACGGTGGGCCTGCACAAAACGACGCCGTTTCGCGGGCTGGCGGTGCTGTCTGCCGCTGAAGCGGCGCGCGTCGCCAGCGCACAGCCTGGCCGCGTCAACGTCTACACGCCGCTGACTGCGCAGTTGCGCGCCGCCTGACGGCCGCCAGCAGCTAGCGGGCGGCGACGCGCAGTCCCGCCGCCCTCGCCATATCGTCGATTTCAGGCACGCCTGACCGAGCAGGCCGTCGGCAGATTTTTTCATGACAGCGTCGGACGGCATCCGGCGAGGCTCGCGCATCCCGCCCACCCGATCACCATCAGGACCATCGCCAGCGCACCTGCGCGTATGCGCGGCATTCGATATTCCCTGGCCATGGCTACAGCAGCCTGCAATAGTCGGGCGTTCCATTTCGCGGTGGCGCGGTTACACAGCCGCCCCTGACGGCGCAGCATCATGCCAGGGTGAAGTGCGGCTGCGCTTCGAGGCGCTCGAGACGCGCAAAGAGCCCGTCCGCCGCGCCATCCTCGCCGCCCACCGACAACATGAACTTGCGGCGCAGCTCGGCCCTGGAGAGCGGGCTTTCGGGCTTGCCCTTGAAGGTGTCGGCATCGCGCACGAACTCGCGCCCGTCCTTGAGCTTCACGGTGACTCGCGCGTTGAACGTGTCGCCGACCTCCGGGCGTTCGCGCAGCTCCACCGTGGTGCGGCACGCGGTGCGTATGGCCTCATCCTCGAGCATGCTGGCGTCGAACGACCGCGGGTCTTCGGGATCGCGAAACAGCGCCAGCGCGACGCAGAAAGGCACGCTGTACTGCGCATGAAAGATTTCGCCCGGCTCGACGATATTGTGGTGGCTGATCAACTTCCTGCTCCCGCCCACGATGACTTTGGCGACATCGGCGCCGCCGAAGCCATGTTCGGCCATCAACTCGCGCACCGACTGCACCGGGATCTGGGCCGAGCCGTGCACCGCGTAGCGTTTCATGGCGATGCGCAGCGTTTTCCATTCCTCCTTCAGGCCTGCGGTGAGCAGCGCGGGATCGCCATCCCGGCAATACGCGTCCAGATACCCGAACCTGCCCTCGAGCACGGTCTCGGGCCCGGTATAACCGGCACTCGCGAGCCGCGCTGCGAGCACGCCCGATTCCGCAGCGCGCCCGAGATGCAGGCGCTTGACCATGCCGCCCTGTTTGGACTTGGTGAGCGCCAGCAGGCCCGCCGACAGCGATCCGGCGATGCCCAGCGCGTGCGCCATCTCATCGGCGTCGAGGCCCAGCACGCGCCCCGCTGCCACGGCGGCGCCGTACGGACCGCACAGCCCCGGTGCGTGAAAACCAAGCGGCTCGGGCGACACGCGCGCGTGGTGCGATGCCGTGCCGATGCGATAGTTCACTTCGGAGGCCGCCACGTACGCGGTGATGGCGGTCCGGCCGCTGGCCTGCGTTTCCTCGCATGCCGCCAGCACCGGCGGCACCAGCGGCGAGCCGCTGTGGGCGCCGGCCTGCGGATAATAAGCGGTGTCCTGCTCGAAGCCGTTCGCAAACGTTCCGTTGGCGAGCGCGGCAAACGGGGCGTGCACGCGTTCGCCCTTCATGCCGATGAGCGAGCACGGGCCGCCGCCGCCGTAACGGCGCGCGTAGTCGGCAACCATGCGGCTCCACGGGAACTGCGAGCCGAACGTCGAGACGCCGATGATGTCGATGATGCAATCCTTTGCGCGCTCGACGACGGCGGCCGGAATGTCATCGAACGACAGTTCGGCGGCGAACTTGCCAAGGATCTGGGCGGCGGTGGGCATGGGCTGCGCTTTCGTCATTGGAAAGTTGATTGCGGGCGTGCACTGGCCCGCGCCGTGCGCCAATTAAGGCGCGGCATGAACGGTGCTGAGCTCAGCGAGCATGATTGCGCTGAGATCGCGGGGCACGGGCAGCATGCCCGACTGCAGCACCTCGATCAGGTGCCGGCGCTCCTCGACCGGCAGACGCATGAATTCCTCTTTGGCCTGGGCGGCGAGCGAGCGCTTTTCAGCGTAGCTGAGCTTGTCCAGCACGCGGTAGCCGTCGCGCACTGCTTGAGCCTTCAAGGTGAATTCGGCGACGATGCGCGGTTTGAGCGAGGCGTACTGCGGATCGCGCATGATCTTCTGCACTCCGGCAAAGACCGAGTCGCGCTGCGCAGCGCTCAGGTGCAGGAAACTTTCGTCGATCACGGCGCGCAGCCGCTGCTCCTCGGTGCCGGGCTCGACCGCCGGAAGCGGCAGCGCATAACCGAACGGCGGCGATGTCACGACAGACTCTTCGCGTACCGCGCCGACGCCGCGCTCGACGGAAGCGGATATCGCCTGGTCGCGCAGCATGCGCAGCAACAACAGCAACAGCGGCTCGACCGCCGATGCGGCAGTAGACAGGGACAGCAATACAGCGAACAGGACGCAGCGCCGCAGCATGAGCTTTCGCTACCCGGCCCGTTGCCTCGCGATATTGCAGCGGGAAGAATCCCGCTGCCGCGCCCCGGATGAACGAAGCGCGCGCCTGAAACAGCGCCTGGGAGTTGTAAAGAAGAACGTTCAGTCTAGTGGGCGATCAGGCCAAGGTCAACGTCCGGCGGCCGCGGCCGGCGGTGTCCGCCTCAGGAGGCGGCCTTGCGGCGCGGCGGCGGACCGGGGAGGTGCGGCGTCACGTTCCACTCGAGCGCCGGCAGCTCCATGCCGGGCTTGCCGCGCCCGTCCGAAATCAGCACGCCGCGGTAATTCACGACAAACGTAACCGGCAGCCGGGTCGACGGCTGTCCGTAGCCCTCTACTCTGGCATCGCGCAGCATGGCTGCCGGAAAAGAGAACTTGCGCATCGCTTCGCGCACCTTGGCTTCATCGCGGGGCTCGTCCGTGCTGATGGCGATGATTTCCAGGCCCTGGGCACGATGCTTCCTGTAATACTCGTCGAGTGCCGCCAGTTGCAGCCAGCACGGCGCACACCACGTCGCCCAGAAACTGACGATGACGACCTTGCCGGACTGCTCGGCAAGCGCAAAACGCGACCCGTTCAGCAGCGTCGCAGTGATCGCGGGGGCAGGCTTGTTTTCCTGGAGCTCGTCAGCGATGCAATAGCCGGCCTGCGCCAGCACGGCAATCATCAATACCGCGGCCGAAAAGGTTCGCATATGCACTCCAGGCGTCGCCGGTGACATTCGATAGGGTTGAAAAAACAAGCGTATGGTTGCGTCGGTCCAGGTCCCTGTGCTGCGCTCAATGTCCCAGCAGCTCGCCCACCGGCTTGAGCGCCTCTACGCGGTCGCAGACAACCTTGGCGATCGCAACCAGCGGTGCGCCGAGCAGCAGTCCCCAAACGCCCCACATCGATCCGAAGAACAACAAGGCGATGAACAACATGGCGGCATTCACGCGCGCGAAGCGGCTTTGCAGCCACGTCATGAACAGTATTCCGATGCCGCTGGCGATCAGCGACGACACCGATGCCACGAGCATCGCCTGCCAAATCGAATCGAACTGCAGAAATGCGGCAACGGCGGCAGCGATCGCCACCAGCAGCGGCCCCAGGTACGGAATGAAGTGCAGTATCCCGGCTGCGACACCCCACACAGCGGCGTTTTCCATGCCGAGCGCTGCAAACGCAATCGCCGTCGCGCCGGCGATCAGGACGTTGGAAATGAGCATGACGAGCATATAGCGCTGCACCTGCAGCTCGATTTCCCCGAGCAGTTCGATCACGTCCTTCTTCTGCGATCGGGACTGGCCAAAAATCTGCACCAGCTTCCCTCTGAAATGGTGTCCGGATGCGAGCAGAAAATACACCAGCAGCAGCACGAAGGGTATCTTGGCGGCAACATGCACCAGCAGCGCCGACTGCGCGAGCAGGTAATCGCGCAGAAAGCTCGACGGTGGCGTGGGCGCGACCACTACCGCACGCACCGGCACCTTTTCGCCGGTCGCGGTGGCCGCGGCTTTCTCCAGTTCGCGCGCAGCTTCCTGGACGTTTTGCAATGCCGTGGGACTTTTGGCGGTGCCATCGCTGACGTGCTGACGCAGCCGTCGCGCTGCGTCGGGCAGCTTTTCCACCATGGCCGTGACTTCGTCGCTCAGCGAATAAACGGTCCATGACAGCCCTCCGGCAAGCACGACCACGACCAGCCCCGCGGCGAGCGCACGCGGAATCCGCTTCGCGGTGAGCCAGTCCACCACCGGAAACAGCGTATAGCTGGCGAGGATGCCGATCAGCAGCGGGATCACAAAATCGCGCCCTATGTACAGCGCGGCGACGACCGCGAGAATCGCCAATATGCCGAGCGCAATGCCGGAATATGCGCGAGCGATCGTTGCCGGCGCCGCCCTTCGTACGCCTTCCGGTTTTTCAGACAATCATGTTCTCCCCATCAGGCGAAACGGCGCCATTGTGCTCGCACTGAAAATTGCACCTTCACAGCCGGCCGAGTATGGCGACGCACGCGCCCGCCTTACATCGGCCATTAAAGCATAACGATGTAGGCTTATTCTGATATCTGTCCGCGTGTTTCGGAAGTGAACTCAAACCCGACCGGGTTAGGGATATGGGGCGACGTCTGCCTCGTTTCGCAGCGTGCGCTCAGTAAATTCCCAGCGCCAGCCCCGCAGCCAGCGTCGCACCGGCTTCTTCGCAGCGTCGCAGGTCATCCGGCGTCAGTACTTTTTGCGCGAGTATCCTTTCGGGCGTCTGCGCAAAGGTGCAGACGATGAGCGGGTCGGCGATGGGCTTCAACCGCCATCCGGTGGCGATTCGCGCCACCTGGCGCGCCGCGTTGTGGCCATCGCTGCCGGCGCAGATCAGGGCTGCATAGGGGCGGGCGTTGATGCGGTCGAGAACGGCATAATAGGTGCGGTCGAAGAAGTCCTTCATGACCCCCGCCATCGCCGCGAGATTCTCGGGCGTCACGAACAGGTAGCCGTCGGCGCCCAGCACGTCCGCGGCGCCGGCATGCGACGCGCGCAACGCGCGCACGCGCACATCCCCTTCGCGTTCGGCGCCGCGCAAGGCGGCGTGCGCCATCTGCTGCGCGCCGCCCGTCAGCGAGTGAAAAACGATCAGCAGTTCTTTCATGCAATTCCGTTGCACCGCGGTGCGTCGAAGAGGGCGCGTTCCCCGATCGGCCGGCACTTCCATTCCACAGCGCATGAATGAAAACGCAGCGGCGCAGCGATCGTGCAGTTGCGCGAACGGAGTATGATGCCGGCATTGCGCTGCAGGCGGATCGGTTGAGCAAACATATGGTGGGCAGTGTAGGCAAATACGAGCTGCAAAGCACGCTCGGCAAAGGCGCGAGCAGCACGGTGTACCTGGCGATCGACACGTCCACGCAGCGCCAGGTCGCGCTCAAGGTGATGGACGCCGAGGCGTTGCGTGATCCTGCGGTGGGCAAATTCCGCAGAAACCAGTTCCTCAGTGAAGCATCGCTGGTGGGCAAGCTCGCGCATCCTCACATCGTGGCGCTGCTCGACGCCGGGACCAGTGGCGACCCGGATTTTATTGCCATGGAGTACGTGCCGGGCGGCAACCTGAGACCCTATACCACGCCTGCGACCGTGATGTCGGTGGCGGACGTCATCGAGATCGGCTTCAAATGCTGTCTTGCGCTCGATTACGCGTTCCGCCGCGGCATCATCCATCGCGACATCAAGCCCGCCAATATCCTGGTCGTCAGCAAAACCGACATAAAACTGGGGGACTTCGGCGCAGCGCTGCTGCGCGACACCGATGCCAGAGACGTCCGGTCGCTGGGCTCGCCCGCGTATATGTCGCCCGAGCAGACCAACGGCCTGGCGCTCGGCTACAAAAGCGACATGTTCATGCTCGGTGTCGTGCTCTTCGAGCTTTTGACCGGCCGCAGGCCCTTCGAAGGAAGCACCGTCCACGACATCATGGCCAACATACGCAACGCCGACCCGGCGCCCGTATGTGAGCTGCGCCCCGAAGTGCCGGCAGCGCTCGAGCCGGTGCTGATGCGCGCACTCGCCAAAAATCCCGACGCGCGCTACCCGGCGTGGGCTGATTTCGCGCTCGACCTGGCGCAGGTCGGCGGGCTGGGCCCCTACCAGCGGCAAGCGGCGCCCGCGCGCGGCTGAAACGGCGGTGCCGCTCATTCGCCGCTGGCACTGAGCAGATTCGCATTGCGGGCGCTGCTGCGGCGTGATGCGCACCGCGGCGCGCAGCGCCGCCACCGTTTCCGCTTCGTCCGCGCGATAGGCGGCGTGGATCGCCTCCCATGCGCTTCGCGTGTGCGGCGTCGCGTGCGGTGCGGATGTCATGGGCCGCGCGGGCGCAGAGGTGTCAGATCCTGACCGGCCGGTGCGCCTTGCGCATCCAGAAGCCGCCGGCGGCGAGCATCGCCGCATTGGAGAGAAACACCGTGCCGAATCCGAATGCGGTGCCCACGCTGCCGAACACCAGCGGCACCCCCATATGCGTGACGCTGCGCAGCGTTTTGTACAGGCCGATGGCCTCCGCGGTGCGCCCCGCGGGAGCCAGCACGTAGATGAGCGACATCATCATCGGCTGGGCGCAGCCCACGCCCAGCCCGAGCACGAATGCAATTGCCGCAAGCGCATACGGATTGCCGAAGAAAGGCAGCAGTACGAAAGCAAACGCCGCGACGAATATCGAAAACCTCAGCAACTGGGATTCCGACAGCTTTTTTATCAGGAACGGCACGATCGCGCGAATCACGAACGCGGCGGCCGCGACCATGCCGAGTATGGTTCCGATCGCGGAAGCTGAAATGCCGAGCGAGTGGCCGTAAATCGGCAGGTAAAACTGAAACAGGTCCTGCGCAGAACCGATGATGCCGCCAGTGATGAAGGTGATGCGCAGCGCGGGTATGCGCCACAGGTCGGCAACGCTGACCTGCGCTTCCTGTCCGCGCTGCCTGGTCATGCGGGGAAACAGCCCCGGCGTGAGCCACAGCACGACTACCGGCGCGCCGACGAGCGCTGCGAGCACCGGAAACACCTGCAGGTGGCCCATGTAATCAATGGCGAAACCGGCGATTACCGGGCCGACGAAATTGGCGATCGACCAAGCCATGGTGATCAACGCGTAGTTGCGGGCGCGCTTTTCCGGACCGTCCAGGCCGCCGACCACCGCCTCCACCGGTATGCTGAATATCTGGTGAAAAAGGCCCAGCAGCACGCCCATCACGAACAGCGTAGCGAGCGCTGCGAAGACCGTCGGCAGCAGGAAGATGCCCACCATGGCAACCGAGGCTACGATCATCGGGATGCGCGGCGCGACGCGATCCGCGTAGCGGCCGATCACGATGGACATCAACAACGGGCTCAGCGAGTACAGCGAGATGATCGTCCCGAGCGCAAACTGGTTTGCGCCCAGTTCCAGCGCGTACAGCGACACCGCTACCCGGCTGCCGCTGAAACTTGCCTGATTGAAAATGACTATCAGGACGACGATATAGATGGACATCGCGGCGGCTTAGGAGTCGGTTGCGGGTCAGGGCGCGGCGCGCAGCCTGCGGTTGGTGTCTGGCACCTATCTTACCACCCGCGTTTTGCTCTCCTGCCCGACGTTTCATGCCGGCCGCTACGGCGCCAGCGCCTGTACCTTCTGCCTGAGCAAACAGTAGGCAATACGCCTGTCGTCTTCCGTGAGCGCACCGCCGGCAGCACCACCGGGCGCATAGTGCGCTTTGAATGCGCCTGTCGCTGCGGACACATCGGAGACATCGTACCCGAGCGCGTTCAGCAGTATCGCGTCATCGGTGTCCGGCGGCGGCAGCGCACCGGGTGCATCGCACCACACGCCAAAACCGCGCGTGGCCAGTCTGCGCCACGGGAAATAGCGGCCGGGGTCGACCTTGCGGCGTGGCGCGACGTCGCTGTGGCCGAGGAAATTTTCAGCCGGAATCGAGTAGCGCTCCTTCAGGTCGGCGAGCAGCGCGAGCAGGGAGTCGATCTGCGGCTCGGCAAAAGGCTCGTTGCCGTTGTTGTCGAGCTCTATTCCCAGCGACGCCGAGTTGATATCTCGGCTGCCGCCCCAATACGATTCTCCCGCGTGCCACGCGCGCGCGAGCTCGTCGACGAGCTGGTAGGTTTTGCCGTCGCGCGCAATGAGATAATGCGCGCTGACCCGGCTTTCCGCCGCCGTCAGCGTACGCAGCGCGCGCTGCGCGGTATCGTTGCTGGTGTAATGAAGAATAACAAAAGCCGGCCGCCGCGCGTCGAAGTTGGGCGACGGCTGCCACGCAATCCCGCCTTCGGTACGCTGCGGCAGCGGGGCGCAGGCGCCAAGCGCCAGCGCCAGCACAATGCAGATTTTCGCGCTTGCGCCCGGATGCATCGCGCAATTTTACAGCCTCTTCTTATTGCAACCGCGTGATTCCGCGATGGGAAACATCAAGCAGCCGTAACATATTGTTACGCTTTTGTTGGCATCATCCCAGGCTGCCGGAGTCTAACCTGTACGCACGAGCCTGGGAGTGCCGTCGGAGTTGCAAATGCCGCGCGCGACATCGGGCAGCCGCGCGAAACCGAAAACAGGAGGGCGTCATGAAACGCAACTTGATATTTTTCCTCGCAACCGCAGCGTTGGCAGTGCTGAGCGGCACGGTCAATGCCCGCGACCACGTCAGCTTCAGCGTGTCGATCGGCACGCCGGGGTATTCCTATGTCGCACCGCCCCCCGTGTATTACGAGCCCGTGTATTACCGGGCACCCGTGTATTACGCACCCGCGCCCGTTTATTACGCGCCTGCCCGGACCGTCTATGTCGAGCGCGGTCACTGGTACCACCGCAGGCACGACAAAAATCATCATCATGGGCGTCACTGATTGCAGCCTCGTGCGTTGATAGCTATTCGCACAACACGCCGCGATGCGCAGAGTGCCGCCACAGCGGCCCCGCTGCGCACCGGCAACAGGGAAACCATCATGTACAGCCACACCCGATTTCGTCGCACCCGGCCGTTAGCTCTCGCACTGGCGGTCTCCATGGCAGTCGCTGCGGCGGTGTACGCGCCGGGTGCGTCGGCGCAGAGCTATCAGACGGCGTATGAGCGCGCACCCGCGCCTGCGTTCACCCAGCAGGAGCTCGATCAGATGCTCGCGCCAATCGCGCTGTATCCGGATTCGCTGCTGTCGCAGATCATGATGGCCGCGACCTATCCGCTGGAAGTGGTCGAGGCCGCCCGCTGGTCGCGCGCCCACCCTGGTCTCAGAGGCGACGACGCAGTGCGAGCCGTCGCGGACGAGGACTGGGATCCCAGCGTCAAGTCGCTGCTCGCGTTTCCGCAGGTACTGGACATGATGGACCAGAAGCTCGACTGGACGGAGCGCCTGGGCGATGCTTTTCTCGACCAGGAATCCGCGGTCATGGACTCGGTGCAGTGGCTGCGGCAGAAGGCCTACGCTGCCGGCAACCTGCGCTCCGACGCCCAGGTGCGCGTCGCCGAGGCGGGCGAGACCATCATAGTTGAGCCGGCAAATCCGCGCGTCGTCTACGTGCCCTACTACGATCCACTGGTCGTCTACGGGTCGTGGTGGTGGCCCTCCTACCCGCCCGTATATTGGGCCCCATGGCCGGGCTATTACGCGCGTCCGGGCGTCCCGTTCGTGTGGGGCAGCGGCATCACGATCTCGACGGGTTTCTTTTTTGGCGCCTTCGACTGGCCGCATCGCCAGGCGCGCGTCGTCCACGTCAATAACTACTATTACCATCGCAGCGTCGTGCGCGGCCACGAAACGCGCGGCGCACGGGTTGCCGCCGGCAATACGCTGGCCACGCCCGGACAATGGCGTCACGACCCCGATCATCGCCGCGGCGTGCCTTACCGCGCAGCGTCGCAGGGACAATTCGTGCGCGGCGCAGCCGCGGAAACGCCGTCGCAGACGCGCGCCCGCAACGGTGCGGGAGATCCCACCGCGCAGACGCGGCCCGCCGCGGGCGCACAGACCCGGCCCGGGGCGCCCACCGGCGCACGTTACGAAGACAATCCGGCCGCGAGCGTGGCACCGCGCGCCGAAGAAAGAGCGCAGGCGCAGCCCGGCTATTCCCGCGCCGACAGCCGCCGCGACGACCGGCCCGGCGCCAACGTTGAGCGCCAGTCTTCGCGCAGCGCGGGTTTCGAGCGCCCGCAACACGGGGGCGCAGGGTGGGAGCGACAGGAGCGCGGCAATGGCGGCGAACGCGCTTATACGCGAGCTCCCGATAGCGCCCGCTCCGAAGTTCAAACGGCGCCTGCCCGCGCCGTTGTTCCGCCGCAGGGCGCCCGCGTGGAGAACCGCGTCCCCGAAGCTGCCCGGGAGGCACCGCGCGCTCAGAGCGGACCGGCGCCTGAAATGCGCACGCATGCTGCGGGAATAGAGCGCCATCCAGCCGCGGCAGACGGCAGATCACGCGACGCCGACACGCGCGCATCTCGCGAGCGTGGCGCGGTCGAGGCGAGGGTCGTCGTCCCCGCGCCGCAGCCTGCAGTGCAGGTCCAGCCTGCCGCGCAACGCGCATCGCCTCAGGCAGCCGCTGCACAACAGCCTGAAGTGCCGCCGGCGCAGCCATCGGCACAAGCGCCCGCGCCGCGGCAGTGGGAGCCGGGCGCGAGGTCTATGGAATCGCGCGCCGAAGCGCGCCGCGACGCCCGAAGGTAGAACGGCCCACACGAGCTTGCAGCGAGCACGCTCACTCGCGGAAATGGGACACAGGCGCCCGCCGTCGGATGCGCACAGCGGCTCGCGATTCCCGGCGCCTGCGTAATCTGTCTCGCCCGGCCCTCGTGCCGCAGCGCCCCGATGCCGTCGTACACGTGATTCGTTATCTCAGGCGCTCTTACATGCGTATCATCCCGCGCCCGACAGATCGCGCCTGACCCATGCGTAGACTGGTGGCTTTTAATCGGCGACCTGCCCGGAGAAATCGTGACGCTGTCATCCCAGGAAACCAAACGTGTGTCGGGCGCCCTCGACGCCCTCGCTGAGAGAGTGCGTGAAGAAATCCGCATCGAACAACCCGAGCTCACCGAAGAGAAATACGTCAACCTCGCGGGTGCGGTTCACGATCCCGGCGATGAATCGGTCGCCGATCTGCTGAGCGACGTCAATATCACGCTGCTCGAACGCCATTTCAAGGACCTCGGTGCCATAGAGGCGGCGCGCAAACGGCTTTCCGCCGGCGAGATCGACGAGTGCGCCGAATGCGGGGGAGAGATCGGCTACGAGCGGCTGCTCGCCAATCCCGTCGCCACACGCTGCATGCCGTGCCAGGAGCGTTTCGAGCTGCTCAGACGCGGTGAACGCCCGCCGAGTCTCTAAGACCGCAGCAATCGCGCCGATACCGCAGCAAGGCCCGCTGCCGCCGGCGCCGTTGCCGCCGCGGCACCCCGCGTGTCACAAAGCTGCGCACTCGCGCGGCGCCCGGCCATGACGCTCCTGCTTGAAGCAGCGACGCTCTCGCAGCGCGTCGCGGAAACGAGCAGCCGGCTCGCCAAAATCCGCGAGCTCGCGGCTTTTCTGCAAAAACTGGAACGCGACGAAATTCCGGTCGCCATCGCGTTCATGAGCGGAGAGACGCGGCAGGGGAAATTGGGCGTTGGCCACGCCGCGCTCGCGGCTGCGTGCGGCGCTGCAGTTTCCGGGCAGGCATCGCTGCATCTGCTCGACTTTCCAGCACAGTGGGATCCGAAGCTTGGAATTCACGTGACTTGAAGTCGC
>JADMIO011398574.1_pt1 | contig 105523 bp, 91 predicted proteins | sample 8958161 | NCBI WGS metagenome assembly JADMIO01 (sample SAMN16585339, study PRJNA669376) | soil metagenome | isolation source: Crop rotation soil | place: USA: Cullars Rotation, Alabama | collected 2011
CGCGACAACTTGTCCACGTGGAATTCTAAGCTTAGGATCCCAATGTGCTGGAAAGCCCATAAAAAAATTACGACCGGAACCTACGAGAATAAATTTGGGGTGCCTTTCGAGCAGATCGAGGGCGTGTATGCGCGGGCCAAAAAATTCAAGCACCTGCGGTTGCGCGGCTTGCAGATGCACATCGGTTCGCAGATCACCGAGGTGACACCTTTTGAGCAGGCGGTACGCAAGATGATTCCGCTGGTGATGCGCCTGAAGGAAAAACACGATCTGGAATTTTTCAGCATCGGCGGCGGACTGGGCATTGTATATAAGCCGGCTCTCGCAAGTGGGGCCAGCGCATGGTGGAAAACGGCCGCAGCCAAAGAAATCCTTACCCCGGACAAGTACGCCAAACGACTGGTGCCTATTTTGAAACCGCTGGGATTAAGAGTGCTCATGGAGCCAGGACGATTTATTTCCGGCAATGCGGGGGCACTGGTTACGCAAGTCGAATTCCTTAAACGCACCGGCAAGAAAAACTTTCTCATTGTGGACGCGGCAATGAACGACCTCATCCGGCCGGCCTTTTATGAGGCTTATCATGAGATAGTACCGCTCATCCGCAAATCCGGTACCAAGCTCAATTCCGATGTGGTCGGGCCAATCTGCGAGTCCGGTGACTTTTTTTGCCAGGATCGGCTACTCCCGAGAGCAGGGCAGGGTGACTATCTAGCAATACTCAGCGCAGGAGCGTACGGCTCGGTAATGGCATCCAATTACAACACCCGTTCCCTGGCCGCGGAGGTGCTTGTTTCCGGCAAGCAAGCCGCGCTGGTGCGAGAACGTCAACCGGTTGAACAAATTTGGAGTGGTGAAAAAGTTGCCCAATGGCTGAAGTAAGTTAGATATATTTTGCGCCGTTGTGCTTAGTAGATATTGCTCAGCCCTGGTGCAGACCGGACCCGTGTAGCTCTAGTTTCACGATTTATGAACGGAAACTGAAGCCGGGACTTGCTCGGTCTCCGATGAACCACCAGCTCGCAATCTCGAAATGATTTCGGTCAGGTGTTTTAACAAGTAATCCACTTCGGCTTCGGTGTTGTAAATTCCGAGGCTAAAACGGACACTGCCGCGAGCCCGGGCGGCACTGCAGCCCATGGCAACCAACACATGAGATGGATCCAATGAACCAGTCGTGCATGCGGACCCGCTCGAAGCACAAATGCGAGCCTTGTCCAGCAACATGAGGATTCCTTCCGCCTCCACGCCATCAAAGGCAATATTCGCGGTATTTGGAAGCCGAGGTTCTTTCCCGCCGTTGCGCATGGCGCGGGGAATTTTGGTTAGAATGCCGGATTCCAATTTGTCTCGGAGCGCACGCACCCGCGTGTTCTCATCAGTCAAACTGCCCATCGCCAGTTCCGCAGCACGACCAAAAGCGACGATATTGGGTACGTTTTCGGTGCCCCCGCGGCGTCCTCTTTCCTGACTACCGCCAATGATAAACGGATGATATTTGGTTCGGCGTTTCACATACAGCAGGCCAATTCCTTTGGGCGCGTGCAACTTGTGGGCCGATAAGGAGAGGAAGTCGATTCCCAATTCCTTCACGTCAATTTTTAGTTTCCCGGGGGTTTGGACGGCATCGGTGTGAATTAAAACGCCTTTGCTGCGACAGATAGCGGCAATTTCCTCGATAGGAAATAACACACCGGTTTCGTTGTTCGCCCACATCACGGATACGATCGCGGTATCGGGACGGATGGCCTTTTCGAGAAGGTGTAGATCCAACGAGCCATCCGGTTCCACAGGTAGAAAAGTTACCGTATGACCATGTTTTTGCAGGAATTCGCAGAATTTAATATTTGCGGAATGTTCCACTGTAGTGGTCAGCACATGCCGTTTTTCGGGATGTGTGATTAGCGCACTATGAATCGCGGCGTTATTGCTCTCCGTGCCGCAACTGGTGAAGATGATTTCGCGCGGGTCGGCATTGATGAGTCCGGCGACTTTCGCGCGCGCGTCCTCAATGTGTTGGGCCACCTGATGTCCGAATCCATAAGCGCTGGACGGGTTGCCCCAATAGTCCTTCAGAAACGGGAGCATAGCAGTCACCACCTCGGGTGCTACGCGGGTGGTGGCATTATTATCGAAATAGTAAAACACCGGCTGGCTCATAGCTGCACTGTTCAATCCACTATGGCCGGTTCCGTCTAAATATCCAGCCTAAACACAGCGTGAACATGGCCGACATTAACAATTTAAAGCAGCTTTCCGGATCACTTAGAAATGCGGTCTGGACGGCGTGCCACACGTTCGCCTTGTGTGTGGGGTGAGAATGCTTAGAGCAGTCTTCCAGGCCGTCTGCCTGAGGTGTGTTTGGCCAAGACGGCTTGGTACGCTGCAAGAAAATTCTTAGCCATGCGTTCCGGAGACAAATACAGTCGAGTACTCGCCAAAGTTTCAGGATCCACTAACCCTCGGCTGAAGAGTGGATGCACAGCTGCGGCGTGAATACTGGCGACAAACTGATCCAGGTCCCCGGCCGAAAACAACAGCCCATTTTTACCGGAAAACACGTAATCAGGAATGCCGCCCACATTCGAAGCAACGACGGGCAACCCTGCTACTACCGCCTCTTTCACAGCGTTTGGGCTCGTGTCAGCCCGGGTGGGCAGAAGCAATAGGGTGGGAGTCTCCAATTCCTTTGCTACTTCGTGCGGCAAAATGTGGTGTTTAAATTCCACCCGCTTCCAGACGGCTTCGGAAACTGTTTGCCTTATGGAGTCCAGGTAAGGCTGATTTGGATTGCTGATGACCGTCAATTTGAAATCCAACCCTCGACTGGTGGTTTCCGGCGCTATCTTTTGCAAAGCCTGAAATAGCAGATCTGTTCCCTTCCGATATCCCAGCGTGCCGACAGAAATAAAATGAATCGGGCCAGATTGGGGACGGCGCACAATTTGGGAGAAGACTCGGTTGGGTGCATGTTCCGCCTGGTGCACGTGTATGCCCGGATAATGAGTGCGGAGGTAATCTACCGCGAAGTTTGATTCCGTGGTTACTACCGGTGCGCGCCGCAAGCTAGCTCCTTCCAACTTTGCCATTAGTCTGTCGTAAGTTACCAGGGGTACTCGTTCCTTGTACCAGCCGTAGAGCCCCTGCACGGTCATTAGGTACGGATAACCGAGGCGATGGCCGATTATGGCAGCACCTTTTTCATTCCCCCACGCGTGCACTAAATCCGGTGTGATTCGGCGGCAAACCTTGTTTATTAATGCGGTGTCGAGCCAAAACAGCGAGGCCAACCGCAGCGAGGGTGCGGCCTTCAGGACATGAAAGACGGTGCCGTTCCGCTCAAAGGAAAAATCTTTTTCCATCCGGTGGCGCAATAGAATTACATGGGTCCGGAGGGCAGGATCTTTTTCGAATTCTGACAACAACACCATCTCCCACGTGGCAGGATGACGCCGCGGCATGGAACGAATTGGCTCAGGTACATCGGGCAGCCACTCCACAGGGAAATCCGAGATCCAGGCAACTGTTAGCTGTTTCCCTGGCCCCAATTTTCTATCACTCACTGTTAACACGAGTGCCAGTAACAATAATCCGCATGGAGCTTCTTCGCGTCCGGTGTCTTTGAAGTCCTGTCGGGAGGGAAGAAAAAGAGAATCGAAAGTGCGAGTGCCAATGCAATGCGATACCAACCAAACGTCTTGAAGGTGTGTGACTGCACATAACGAAGCAACCATTTCACAGCGAAAAACGAGACTACCGCAGCCACCACAAAACCAAGAAATACCATAGTCCAGTTCTCTGGAGGCCCATCCGAAGCATGACGCAATTGCTTAAAAATCTTCCATCCCCCCGCTGAAAGCATCGTGGGAATGCCAACCAGGAAAGTGTACTCTGTCGCCGCTACGCGATTTAGCCCGAGGATTAGTGCCAGCAGGATGGTTGCCCCCGAGCGCGAGGTGCCTGGAAAAACGGCAGCCAAAATTTGCCCGAATGCGACCGCGAAAACGATTGCCCAGGTCACATCGTTACCCAGCTTCCGTCCATGCAGCCAATTCTCAATGGTAACAAACGCAACCCCGCCGACAAACAGTGCAATCGCCACTGGCAATAGTTTATCCGGAAGCTTAAAGCCGTTCTTATCGAGAATAAACCCGACTACCCCAGTGATGACGAAGGCAACGAAAATTTTGACAAGGTAATCCTGAGTTGATTTTTCCCGCCATCGGAAGAAGAACTGATGAAGCCGTTCCGGGAAAAGCGGCAGCACCGCGAGCACCGCGCCGCATTGGATAACAACGTTGAATAGATCGCTCGGGTGGTCGCCGGGGGCCAAATCTAGGAAGTGTTCCGCCATGAGCAAATGTCCGGTAGAAGAGACGGGCAGGAACTCGGTAATTCCTTCAATGATTCCGAGCAGAATAACAACAAACCATAACGGCATCGGCCGTAGAAACTATAAAACGACCAAAAAGACAAGCAAATACCAGTATTCCAAATAGTTCCAACTGCTCCTGAGTGTCTAAACTGTAGAGCGTGTTGGAACCAGATAATCGTGGCGTAGTTCGAGTAGCATAGGGCTCGCATCCATTTCCCCAGCTACCATTTTAAACTCTCAACCATTAAACTTCTTTTCAAACAATGTCAGAAACATTCAGCTTTGGAAGCTTCTCGAACTAAGTTCCAGGATAACTGTTGGGAGAGAACGAAACGGGACGGGAAGGTGAGAAGAAGTACAGAGGGAACCTGCCAATGGCGGTGTGCGCGGGAAATTTCAGGCTTTCATTGCGGATCACCTTGGAATTTGAGCATCAACGATTTCATATTCGCCCCAGCTTGGAACAGCAGGCGCAATTACTCCTTTTTGGCAAACATCGAAGCGAGTGTCGACTTGGATTCCTCAGTCCTCTGACGCACCTTTAATTGCCCCAAAATGGCATGCCAACCAATATATATTTTATGCCACTGGTTTTCCAAGTTGCGTAATGCGCCCTCGCTCATCTCGCTGAGATAACGAAGGGACGGGGCATTTCCAATCAGCGAATGGACCTCCTCCTTGGTCGGCGAGCCGACCTCGACGGCAGAAAGAATTAGTTCCAGCTCCTGAACGATAACGCTTTTGGTCTCCAGGAAATGACTATCGTCCTCGGTGCTAAACTTCTTCGCCCGACCTAAATTGACGAAGTTGTTGAACTGTTTCCAACACTCAAGGTAGTTTTCCATCTGATCAATCAGTTGGTCCAATTTTTTATTTCGCATAACACCAGAGTTAATTATGGGTAGTTGCAGCGTACGAAGCTTTGGGAGTTAGATAAATAATCGCACCACCGCGCAGTTCGCGGGCAGTGACTTTCAAGCTGGGATAACTGATAATGAGTTCGGAAAGTGGCAGTTGGGCTTCCGCCGCATCTCGGAAAGAGCTTACCACCTGCTCAGCAATATCCTGCACATGCTTCAACGGAAACCCGGAAGGTAATGTCGAAACGACTACCGCACCTTCGCGATCCACCGTGAAACTGCCGGTGGGCAATCGCAACAATGCCGGTGTCGGTTTGCTGAAGAGGCTTAGGAGGCCCATAACTCAAAAACCTTTTTCGTAGTTTCGCGGATTTGGTCCGAGGTCATGGAATGCTTACAGCCTAAACAAAACTCAGTGTCTCCGTGAATCGCCAAAGCTACATGTCGTTGCGGTCCAAGCCCCTGAATCTGGTCGAGTGGGCCAGCTTGCAATCGTTCGCCTAAGCCGCGAAAACGTGCCAGGCTCTGCCGTGCCCAAGCCGCCATACGTTCCGGATTCTCAAGGCCTCGAGACATATCATGGTTTGTTTCACCTGATTTCATGGACAGAACAAATTCGACCCCTTCCACCTGTGACAACTGTGTCATTGGCAGGGAGGTATTCTGCCGCTCTACTTCCAGCAAGCCACCCCGGGACTCGTCTAGAGCTTGGGCCGACTCGAGAAGTAAACCATTATATGATTTGTTGATAGTACGTGGCCGTGTTGACTCCGCTGGCAACGCCTCAAAACTGCCGGCTCTCCACGAAAGGATTTTCTGAAAAGCCACTTCGCCGAGAAGATCACCCGCTTCGGCGTCGATAACTTCTCCTTCTTGAATCCAAATTTTTCCCATCAAGGGTCCATTGGTAATGCGTAGCACCGACGAGCTTTGGGAGATGCACTCCAGCTGAATAATGTCAACCAGGCTCTTGTTCTGCACCCCGCGAAATCCGGTCTCCCGCACGCGACCAAGGAGAGACTCAAGACACTCGAGAAACATCTTTATTTCCTGCTCTGATGCAGGCTTGTTCCAAAAGAGATCCACCCCTAATGCATAGGCGCGCGAGCGAAATTGTTCATCGGTCACTGAGGTCAACACCACTGTACGCAGTTCAGGGTGTTTGCGTCGGACTATCGAAAGGACCTGAAGGCCGTCCATTTTCGGCATCTTTAGGTCGCAGACGAGCAATTGAAAATTATTGCTCTCCAGCATGGCCATGGCGCGCGGGCCGGAGGATGCCGTTTGGATTTCCGGACGGCTGGGCAGTTGCGACAGAAGTTTCCGGTAAAGATCGAGCAACTCCGGATCGTCGTCCAGGAGCAGGACTTTGTGTCGTATATCCATTAAGCCGTTATTCAAGTACTGGTTCAGCGCCGATCGGTATTCAACCATGCATACCAACCACGGCGTTGGTAATAGCGTAGCAAGGCTTATTCCGTGCCCTGCGAAACTGTTGTTTTTTTTTATTCTTGAAAGGCGAAAGCGAAAGCGACAAAGCGAAAGCGACATCGGTTCCTTTTTTATGCTGTTAAGTCAGCTAATCGGGGCATCGATGAGACAATGCAGTCCAGTGATGAGACAACACATTTCTTCCCTTTTCGCCGTTCTGCTGGAAAGTTCTACCGTCCCCGGCAAGTTTTTCTGAGAGCTTTCTGATAATGAGATCGGAGTGGTTGAACTTTGCTAACCGGCATAGTTGGCAAGGCAGAAGCTCTAATTCTCCTTTACCTGCGGGCATTGCGTGAGAAGAGGAAGAGGCCTTTGCAGTTCTGGCATAAATCTTGCGCCCTTAGGTCCAGTAACATTTGAACTGTAACGAACGAGACTAAGATGCTTGGCTTCCTGAAAAACATGATGCGGAAGTTGGCTGAAACGCCGGCTGAAACACCGGAACAGCCGGCGCAGGAAGGTGCGCTTGCAATTCCAAATGACTCAATTCCTCCCACGCCGATTGCAAAACAGCCACCGGCTCGCAACTTGGCGAACCATTCGAATGGATTCCACCAAAACGGAAATGGAAGCCACGGAATGTCCCGGAACGGCAAGGGCATTGAAGTGCCCTTACAAGGGATTATCGCTTCGCTCCCTTTGGAACTGCATCCCCGAGTATTGCAGCCGGACGTAGGGGACCTGGTGATATCTGTTCCTTTGGAAAAGATTCTTTCGCAACTTGCTCGTGGAGTTGTGAAGATCTCCTTTGGTGAACTGAGGCAGGCTGCTGCGGCAGTATTCAGTTCTGAGAGCGATCGTGATCGAGTCTTAGTGCCTTTGCCACTGGGTGACATTCTCGCACAGCTTAATCCCACTTTAATTACCCGTCGGCGGATTCAAAAGAGAATTGAGGTTCCAGCTGAAATCCGGAGTCCCTTCGATGCGCATGGCCAAGGCTTGGTTTTTACCGCTAGTCCCGGAAAAGCGGAGGTGGCTCCTGCACCTGTTGCCCCCGCTATGCCAGCAGCGCCCATCGTTCCTGCTGCTCCCGCGGTTCCACTGAGTACGCGGCGATTCAATCCTGTGCCGCTCCCGACTGCAGCCCCGATTCGCAGTACAACCATATCTGCTCCTACGCCTACGGCTCCAGCGTCTGCCTCTCCAAGTGCGCCTGCGATCCTTTCGACCCCACGCCCTGCGGTCGAGTTAAGGATGGCAAGTGCCGCTCCGCTTGACCCTCCTCCTCTGACTGCTACACCCGCTGCCGTCCCAGCAAATGATCGAGTTCCCCTTAAAACAGCCAACGAGGTGCCGTCGCTGGCCGTCAGTCTCACCGCTGTCGCAGAGAGCTGGCCCGAGAATATTCGCAAAGAAATCGTCCATTTCAATCTCGTGGATGCAACTATCGAGGTGCCGGTGGACGTAGTGGCACAAAGTTTGAAGCAAGGGCGGCTCGCGTTTAGCTGGAAAAGCCTTCGTTCCTGGATCCAATCCTCCGCTGCTTCAGCACCTTCGGCGCTTGACAGTGTGGTGCTCGAGCTTCCATTGAAAATTGTTGCTCCGCTCTTTCTGGCCCGCCAACGCGAAAACAACAAAGCTCAGCAAAAGGTGTCCATCGACAACGAAATTCCAAATCTGTTCTTTGGATTTCCACAAGCCGAGACCAGCAATCCGCCGCCAACACCAGCAAACAATCCCGCGGTCGCCAAGCCCGTGGACACTAATTACTACGTATGGGATGACACTTCAGATACTGCCCATATTGACGCTTCCGAAGTTAAACGCGGAGCTTCGCCTGGGACCAGATTTGTTGCCCGTTACGCTACTCCCAATGAAGTGGTTTCCCGGGCTGCGGCGCTCGAAGGGGTGGCTGGTTCACTTATCGCTCTGCCGGACGGTCTAATGGTTGCAAGCCGCCTCTCATCCGATCTAAACGGTGACACGTTAGCGGCTTTCCTACCGCAGATTTTTGGCAAAGTTTCTCAATGCACAAAAGAATTGCGCATGGGCGAATTGAATAATCTGAATTTCACCGTAGGCAATATTCCTTGGAAGATTTTCCGCGTGAACGCGATTTTCTTTGCTGCCTTTGGCCGTGCCGGTGAGGCGCTGCCTACCGCTCAACTGGCCGCGTTAGCTGCCGAATTAGATCACAAACCCAAATAAATTTTATGGCGATCATTAACCAAGCGACCAAAGAGCTGCAGGTCAAAATCGTTTACTACGGACCTGCCATGGGAGGCAAAACGACAAACCTCGTTCAGGTGCACGATCACGTTCAAACGGGAGCCGGCAACAAAGGCAAGCTTGTTTCCTTGGCTACGAGCTCTGATCGCACTCTCTTCTTCGATTTTCTACCTATTGAGGCTATGTCGATTAAGGGCTTTAAGACCAAGTTCCAACTCTACACCGTTCCGGGGCAGGTTATTTACAACACAACGCGTCAGCTTGTGCTCCGAGGCTGCGATGGGATTGTTTTCGTTGCCGATTCGCAATACGAGAAAATGGCCGAAAACGTGGAAAGCTTCACAAATCTGGAAGAAAACTTGAAGACCTTGAAGCTCAATTTATCGGAAATCCCTCATGTGCTGCAGTACAACAAGCGGGATCTGCCGAATGTTGCTCCTGTGGAGTACATGGAATTTCTGCTTAACAACCGGGAAACGCAAGTGCCGTCCTTCACGTCGACCGCGCACCGTTGCGAAGGCGTTTTCGAAACACTGAACATGATTACCCGCATGTTGTTGCATAAGTTTATCAGCCAGGGATCTCCGCAGTACGCGTGACATGTCCACCCTCCCCCAACTTATTGAGGAAGACGTACAGCGACTCGACGACGAGTTGCGTGAGTTGCTCGAAAAGAGCGACGGTACGACTGCCCTGATTATCGATAAAGGCGGATTCCTGATCACCAGTCAGGGTGACTCGCGCCAGTTCGATTTGACGACAATCGCCGCGTTGGCTTCTGGGGCTTACATGGCTAACCAGACTATCGCAAACCTCGTTCACGAGACGAACTTCAATAGCGTTTATCAGCAGGGCGAAAAGTTCAGCATGTTCGTCATGAGCATAGATGAATACTGCCTGCTGGTGGTAATTTTTAAGGCGCAACTCAGCGTTGGAGCTGTAAAGTATTATGCGATGCCTGCGGTTAGACATATCGCGGTCCAATTGCAAATTGCGCACGATCGCGAACCGAACGCGGGCCTTGATTTATCAATGCTCAATCTCGCCGACACTTCCGACCTTTTCAAAAGGAAGAGCTGAAGCTAGAGACGCTTAGCCGGGCGCTGTTTCTTTAATGGGTGTTAATAGGCGCTCTCAGCTGAGCATCCCGAGCTTGATTTTCGTCGTTTTCTCCCTTGAATTCCTGAACTTGGGCCTAAACCCTTGTCAGCGATGAATTTTGCCATCTGCAATGAGATTTTCCAGGGATGGAAAATTAAGGAGGTATTCACTTATGCATCGAAGTTGGGTTATGGCGGAGTCGAAATTGCTCCTTTTACACTGGCTAACTCGGTAACAGACATTTCTAACGCAGATCGGGAAGAAATACGAAGGAGTGCGGCTAAGAGCGGTATTCAAATCGCAGGTATTCACTGGGTGTTGGTTAAACCGGAGGGGCTGCACATGAACTGCGCGGATGTCACCGTTCGTGAGCGGACAGCCACATACTTTTATGACCTGGTGGATTTTTGCGCAGACATAGGAGGCAAAGTGATGGTGGTTGGTTCTCCCAGGCAACGCAGTCTAACGGCCGGAGTCTCCTTCGCGGAAGCGTGGAACAGGACGGTATCTACTTTTGAAAGTGCAGTTAAACGGGCGGAAGCGCGCGACGTGACGATCTGTTTCGAGCCGCTCGGACCAGCAGAGACCAATTTTGTAAACACCGCCGCTGAAGCTATTCGACTTGCGACGCAGGTGTCTTCACCAAATTTCAAAATTATTTTGGACGTGAAAGCGATGAGCACGGAATCAAAAGCGATCCCTCAGATCATTCGCGAGTCCTGGCCATATTTTGCGCATTTTCATGCGAACGATAAGAACTTGAAGGGGCCCGGCTTTGGTGAAATTGACTTTGTTCCCATCGCTGCGGGGTTAAAAGAAGTAGGTTACAAAGGGTTCGTTTCAGTAGAGGTGTTCAATTTTGATGAAGGTCCAAAGGTCATTGCGGCCAAAAGCCTAAATTATTTAAGACGGGTATTTCGTTGACTTATTTCCATTAGTATCTCACACCCACCTCATCAACAACGGATTCGCCGTGCTCGTGGCGGGAACAACATCTTTTGCTGGTCAGGATTTGACTTCCTAAATTCCCCATTTGGCAATTGCGTCGCACGCCTTAATATGCAAGCAGATGCAAACCGGTCAAAACTTGTTGGCATGGGGCCGCCGTCTCCTTTGTGCGGCAGTAACGGGAGGCGTTCTTTGGTTTGTGTTCCGACGATTGGACTTGAAACATTTGGCACACACCATGCGCGCCATGCATTGGGGATGGTTTATTCTGGCTTTTGTTGCGTACGGGCTTCTTTTCTTACCTGCTTCATGGCGATGGCACATCGTATTGTGCCGGGTAGGAAGATCGGTTCATCCGCTGGCCACTGCTCGGTTATCGCTAATAGGCCATTTTCTTTATACAATATTCTTTGGCGCGATCGGGGGTGATTCCGGCAAGGCAATTCTATACGCACGCTGGTACGGATGGAGTTTGCCCGACATTATGGCAACAGCGCCGTTGGATCGATTACTTGGGTTTGTAGGTTTGTTAGTATTTGCCTCGGTTGCCTTCAGCATTGCTGGAATGTCAGGGGGATTTTCGCAATTATCACTTTCCTTTGCCTGGCCGGGTCGCGGAGTAATAGGGATCATTCTACTCGTTATGCTAACCCTGTTCGCCTTGAAACGGTTTAATTCGGACTCTCCTTTGAGCAGGTTTTTTCGAGCCTGTTGGATGGGCGGAAAGCTGTTGTTTAGCTCCTCGCGCGTGGCACTGACCGGGATAATGTGTGGTTTGCTTGTGCAATTAGCGTTAGGTGCCGTTATGGCGTTAAACCTGCAAGCAATCAGTGTCACAATCGTGCCTTGGAACAAACTGATCTGGACTTTTCCCATTATTACCATCCTGAGCGCGTTGCCCTTAACCGTCGCTGGCTTGGGGGCAAGAGAGGGAGCGGCAATGGCCTTGCTCGGCCTCTATGCGGTTCCCCGCGAAGATGCGGTTGCCGCTTCCCTGCTGACTGTTGTTGTTAGCTTGAGTTGGGCGTGTGCTGGAGCTGTCTTGTGTGCTCGAGAAGCGAAGAAACAGCGCCGCCGGTGGCAACCCGTAGTGAGTATCTCGGTGGTTATTCCGATGATGAACGCCGAGTCGAGTATTCAAAAAATCATCGAGCGGTGGCGAGGGGTGCCTGAAGTATGCGAAATTTTAGTGGCTGATAGTGGCACTTGCGATTGCACAACTGAGATCGCTGCTGGCCTGGGTTGCCGAGTAGTGCGGCCCGCATCAGTTTGGTGCAGCCTGGTGCGCTTGGCATCCGCAGAAGCTAAAGGAGATGCCGTCTTGTTGCTGCCGTGCCTTTCTGGGTTCATTCCCAAGGCTCCGAAAGCGGTGTTAGATTGCCTTCGCGATCAGTCAGTAGTAGCAGGGAGATTCTGGAGGACACCGCGTAATACGATGTCATTTTCAGCTAAAACTTGCTTTGTCCGCGCACTTTGCCTCGTGCTTTGTCCGCGAATCTTCGAGAACGAGCCAGTGTTCGTTCGGAAGCAGGCACTGGAACGGATTCAGTCACATGAAGCTTTTTCGCACGCAGAAAAAGCGGAACTTGTCAGGTTGCTCGGCCAACTTGGTAGGTTCGCAGTAACGAATGCGGACGAGAATCCTACAGGACCGGTTTCGCAGAGCGACAACCTGGTGCGGTCATATAGGCATATATGGGCATCCCAACGGTAAGGCCTTCGCCGACGATATGAGCTAATCGAGATCTCAAAAGACCTAACTAAGTTAAGCTTTTGACATTCTCAGAGGGGGCAATGCACCAGAGGTGCTCGATTTACCGCCAGGCGCGCTTTGCCCAGTTTTGTCCGCCGTGGCTCGATGAATGGCTTCGAGTAATTGATTGCTGTCAACAGGCTTCGGGAAAAAATTCGTTGCGCCTAAGGCCAAGGCACGGGTCTTAAACTTCTCAGTATCGGTTCCGGTAATGATGAATACAGGAATGCCCTTTGTTTCCTCAAGGCGGCGGAGCCATTCCATGATCAGAAAACCGTCCCACGGAACACCGCCACCATGAGCTACATCTGGAGGGAAACTGATGTCCAGTAGGAGTAAGTCGGGGTTTTCGCGGCGGATGGCGCTGACGGCGCTCGCACCGTCCTCAGCTGTTACAACATCATAACCATTCGCTGTCAATTTCATGGACAGCGTTTTCACGATGACGGCGCTGTCGTCCACGATTAAGATCTTTTTGCGACTCATAAAGTTCGACCGAATTGCTCAAATTTCTAGTGAAAGCCTTGGATCATTGGGTGCCCGGGCACCAAATTCGGCAGACCGTCAGACATCGTTCCAAATAGAGCACAAGACGTTCCACACCAACGAAGATATTAAATTTCATTCGCGAGCCATCTCTTTTTGGCTCATTATGAAGACGAGGGCTGAGACGAGTGCCTGTAGGCATGGCGAATGTATTCTATAACGCCGGGGTAGAGCGCGCAGCGAAGGTGAACGACCTGTTCACTAGAATTGCGCCACGGTATGATTTGATTAACGACTTGCAAAGCTTTGGATTGCATCGTCATTGGAAGCGTCGGGTGACTCAACTGGCTCAGGTGCGAGTTGGCTTACGAGCATTGGACGTATGCTGCGGGACCGGGGATATTGCCTTGGCACTGGCCAGAAGCGGCGCGGACGTCGTTGGTTTGGATTTTAATCAGCGTATGCTCGAGGTGGCTGGGCAGAGATTGCAAAAGCATCGTGCGAACTGTCAGCCTGACAACGATTGCGTAGGGACACTTGGCCCTTTGAAGTCTTCTAATCCGCTGTTTCTGCAAGGGGATGCCGAGCGGCTGACTTTCGACAATAATACTTTCGACATAGTGACCGTGGGCTATGGACTGCGGAATCTTACCAGTTGGCAAAAAGGTTTGGCTGAGATGGTGCGAGTGGCGAAACCTGGCGGTCGTTTAATTGTACTCGAATTTGGCAAGCCTAAGAATGCGCTTTGGCAGTCATTGTACTATAGTTATTTGAGGCTGTTTGTCCCATTGCTCGGCTGGATCTTTTGCGGTAGTGCTAGCGCATATGCCTATATCCTGGAGTCGCTCAAGAATTATCCGGCACAGCGCGGCGTAGAGGGATACATGCGCCAAGTTGGTTTGAAAAATGTGCAAGTGACCAACTTTTTAGGCGGTGTTATGAGCATTAACTATGGAGAAAAGGAACCCCATGGCGTTCACGGCTAACCGGGGATGTCGAATATATAGAGTGGGCAATTCCGCTCCTTGAAGCGTTCCGCCAGCGTTCCTACCTCATTGCTGAGCTGTTTTCCCCTCAACGCTACCTGTCGGGAGAAACGTGAAAATTGGTCCATCCTTGCCAAAGGTGTTGAGAACGTGGCTTTTTGGCTCACATCCCGGACTCAAATCGTTTTCTGCCTTCAACCCGTATGACCCGACCGCGGCTTGGGCCTCAATTTCCTATCGAGCGAGCTGGAGCTGTACGGTAATGTGAATTTTTCGGGAACCTTTACAAAGCTCATTCCTCTCACTTTTGAACTCGACGCAGTCAGCGCGGGAGGGTGCCGAGCACTTGAGCTTTATGTGGTGTGAAGACGGTTAGAACTGCGTCTTCAGAGAAGGTGACTAAATATTTTCCTTTCCTTGGGGAAGGGAGCGACGGGTTTGGTAGTGGAACCGTGCATCCGCTCCAAACCCTGTTCGTTCCTGAAACAGAACCCGCCGCTTTACTTTTTGGGTGTTGGAATGATCAGCAACCAAAGCCAACCGGCGATGAAACCAACCCCACCGAAAGGCGTAATTGCGCCGAACCATCGGATTTTTGTTAGGGCTAATCCATAGAGTGAACCGGAAAAAACCAGGATACCAAACAAAAATGAGAACCATGGGCCACTATGGAAGGGAACGCGGCTTGCAAGGATAAACAACATGATGGTGTGAATAAAATGATAAAGAACTGCTGTTTCCCAAATGAGAGTGGTTTCGTTATGAGCCAGACTGTTTTTTAAGCCATGCGCCCCCAAGGTCCCGAGAACCACGGCCAAAAACCCAAGAAGCGCAGCAATGCGAAGCTGGAAGAAATTTGTCATAAAAGCGTTCCAATCTCGGTCGAGAACTCACCTTTTCCAAGAAGGCTCAAGTTCAAGAAAGGCGGTATGAATACCGCGCAGAACCTTGATTATCACAAATTGCTTTTTGTCTTTAGCGATTTGGTCCATGGCGGTCTTAAGTGTATCTATGTCGTCCACGGGCTGGCCATCAACTTCGACGATCAAATCTTCGCTGGATAACGAACCTAATTCGGCCCAGCTTCCAGACTTAACTTCCTCGACCAAGGCACCGCGTTGCCCTGGCTTCCATTGTTCTTCGGCGATGTCAAAGAAGGCAACATCCCGTGCAGTGAATTCGAAATCGTCGTTGCGATACTTCTTCATCTCCCTTTTCAGTTTCGGAGAACGGGCAAGCTCAACCGAAACCTTGATGCGTTCTTTGTTGCGCAGAACGCTTAATTGAACCGTTTTTCCGATCTCATACTGTCGAATGAGAGTGGCTAGATCATTCTCGTTTTCCGGGCCGGAAGCGGTGAGCCTTTCTTCATCTACGGAAGTGATGAAATCACCTGGCCTGAGGCCAGCCTTTTCGGCAGTGGAATTGGGGTAAACTTGTGTAATATAAAACCCCTTTAGGTCGGGCATATTGAGTTGGCGCGAAATATCACGGCTGATAACGTGCGTTTCGATGGGCAACCAAGCTTTGGTTACTTCAAGTCCTGGATCGCGCAGTTCCTGGAGGCCAATTTTCACCACCGTAAGATAACGGCGTGATTCGCGCTCAAACGTAGCAATAAGGGGAGTCGGTTCGTTTTTACCATGGGTTAACGTACGTGTTAATTCCATCAGGTGATCGATGTTCTTGACGGGCGTGCTGTTCACTTCAGTCAAGATGTCTTTAAACCCAAGGGCAGGCTTAGCTTCTCCAGAAGGGCCGCCAGGCCGCACGGAAGTGATGAACACACCGAGTTGATTGGTGCGCTTCATTTCTTTTGCCGTCAGAAAGGAGATGTTTCGACCGGTAAGACCCCATGGTTTAACTTCAAGCTCCGGGGGATTAACTTCGCCGCGCTCAATGGGCACAAGCTTCAATGTATGTTGTTTGCCGGCCCTGACAATGACAGCAGGAACCTCTTTTCCCAATGGCAAGCTAGTAACCAGGCTCATAAATTCTGGCATTTGTTCATCGTAACGAACGTTCGTAGGTGTATTACCGAGCCGAATGAGAATGTCGCCCGCCTGCAGGCCAGCGCATGAGGCAGGCGAGTCTTGTACCACTCCGCCTATGAGGACGCCACGCTCGCCCTCTTCAGAGTGTTTGAACAAAGGCTGAGCGTCCAAGCCAAGCCAACTGCGACGGATTTTGCGGTGCGTGATTAGTTCGTTAATCACGCTTTTAGCGAGATTGCCAGGAATAGCACCGCTGAGGCCAAATCGAATCTCGTTGATGCCGACGATTTCCCCTTTGAGGTTAACGAGCGGTCCACCAGAGTTGCCACCGTAAATCGAGGCATCGTGGCCTATCCAACGCACAAGCGAGCCGACGTCTTCTCCATCAAGTTCAAAGCGGGAACTGCCGAAATGTCTCGGCATGGTCATCTCCACATTACTAATAATGCCCAAGGTAACCGATTGAGACAAAGCCATCGGGCTGCCCATGGCCAGAACCGAATCGCCCACAAGAAGTTTAGAGGAATCACCGAAGCCGGCGGCGGTAAATTCACGAACCTTCTCCGGCCGTAGCTTGAGAACTGAGATATCTGTTAGCGGATCGGTGCCGATGAGATCGGCCTCGATTTCTTCACGATTCCACAAAGTGCAAACCAGCCGAGCGGCGTGTCCAGCAACATGGTGGTTTGTAACCAGATAGCCGTCCTTGGTAATGATAGCGCCACTACCAACGGCTTGCATTTTTATTTCACGCCCGTCGCGAAAATCGGTGGACACAACGTGAATTCGCACCAGCGCCGGGCGCATCCGATTGATAGCACCTTCAACGGCAGCCCGGACATTAGTGGGAATTGTCCGGCCTTGTGAAAGGCCCGATAGGCAGATGAAAGGAAGGACGCATAATGCTAGGAGAATACAGCGGAATACGTCCAACAGAACTTTGATACCCATGGGTTATTCTTGGTTGCATTGGTGTGGCGCGCAAGCAGAAATCAGGGCTGCCAGGTTCGCGGAACCGCCCAAGTCAGGTTCCATCGCAAGCCATTGCTCCTCACGACAACGATATGCTTGGCAATTTACGGACCGAGCAGAGCGCGGAAGAACTCTTGCTTATTTGAAGTTGTAATGGTGATGGCGCGGCTCGCGGAACCTGCGCTATTGGTAACTATGGGAGTCCAGGCCTGCAGGTTCGTGGAGGAGAGGATGATATAGGAAGCATTGGTTTCCCCTAAAAGGGTAAATCGGAATTGATCGGCTGTGAAAGCAGGTGCAGCGAGGACTGGCTCGGCGGCAACATGGGGTCCGATAATGGCCCGGAAGAAACTTTCATACGTGGGAACGAAGACTGAAATTTGACGAGTTCCAAGCACGGAATTGTTCGTAGCGATTGAGATCCAGTCAGCAAAGTTAGTCGAGTATTGGATGATGTATGTGGTGTAAGGCTCGCCCGCCAGAATGAAGGTAAATTGACCATTAGCGTAATCAGGCTTGGTCAGATTGGGTGGTGCAGTTGGGGGGCCTGCAACTGTTATGGTAGACAGTGCGAGCGTGGTCGATTGGTTAGTTCCAGGGGGAGAATAGACACGCCACACACTATCGAATGCATCGATAGTATAGAGGTTACCCGCATTGTCCCAGGCGACATCCCAGTGATCATGAGATGGTGAAGCACTCGGAGAAAGCGACACGACCGGACTTCCGTTACTGGCGTTGAACACGCTCGCGCCGCCGTATTCGTAATCGGTAGTGAAGAGACCCCGGAAGGCAACTGCGACATAGGCAGCGGTAGGATCCACTGCGATGCCATAAGCGCCTGACATGCTATCGTCGTTGGCTCCTGTTTTCCATTCAGCGACGAGTTCGGGCGTTCCGGAGTAAGGAGCGAAACGCATCAGGCGGTAGGCGGAGCTGCCAGCAGTCGATGTATTTTGGATGGTGTAAATACGATTATTCTTGTCAACTGCTACGTCCTCTGGGAAGAAGTTCAAATCCGAGGCAGTCCCGGATTGAACTATCGTTGAACCCAGATCGTTGGTAGCCAGCATGCCATTTGTCGTAACATTCCAGCGACGAATTCCGACACCATCTTGCGAGGCATCCGCCATCCAGACTTGTTTGTTGGTGCCTGAGCCTGTGACATAGGGTCCTTCGAGGTTCAGATTCAAGCCCCCGTTTGTCCAATTATCGCTGCGGAGGACGTGCTGCAAGGAGTTAGATGAAATCGTTTGATCGAAACTCAAAACGAGACCGTGATCGGAATAATCGTTTACATACACAAAATCATCATCTGAAACTTCGATCTTCCACGGGCTGAAGGCGAGGCCTTTCCAAGGGTATCCACCATCACTGAAAACACCTTCTTCTGCCCAACTTTCGTCGGAATTAAATTTCAGTATCCCGATATTATCCCCTGGATTGCTTTCTGGATGATTACCTTCCGTAGAATTCGAGACAAATATGCGGCCGTAGAATGGACTGGTTGGGTTCTTATTCACTGCTATCCCTCGAGCTTGAAAGACATAGTTGCTGTCGTCATGGCTGATTTGGGTCCAATTGTCGTATCCATGCGCCAGCGTGGTGATACTCACGGAATACGATCCGCTGCCGACCATTTGTCCGAAAGCGTCTTTGCCATCCCAAACGACCGAGTTAGCTCCTCGGAGGGTGCCCAAAGCACCGCCCGCGAGATTAATGGTTCGGACTGTGGTTTCTCCTGATTTAATCGCGATAGACACTCCGCCCGAAGCATCTTCGTTCAATAAGTAGCTGACGGTTACATTTCCTGCTGCAGACAGGGAAATATTATCGGTGCTTCCATTGATCCGCACCTTCGTGGCATAGACATTTGCCTGAGCCATGGTAATGTGTAGGCAATACGTCAGAATGAAGAAGCAACCAAGGGCTATGAAACGGCCAAAGATGCGAGCCGAGCATGCCCAGGAACGGAAAAAGGGTGTTTTCATCAGGAAGGATAATCAAGGCAATCAAGCTGCCTGAGTCAAGGCTTTTAGGACTAATGCTTCACGTGGCAGACTCGGAAAGCGGTGCTATCAAGGTGCAATTCTTACCGGATTGAGGAGTGAAAATCCCAAGCCGTCTCCTGGTTAATCGCTATTTATTCTGACGCTGAATGAGCTTGCGGAAACCATTTTCAAGAAGTCTCCATCGTAAAAACTCTGTCGATATTCCTCAGTCTCCAGTAGGTGTTGCGTTTGTTCCTGTTGCTCGCGACGGATTTGATACTTCAGTTCCTCCAGATTATCCGACCAACGAAAACCATTAAAAAATTGTGCGCCTTCAAATTGCGTTTTATAAAGCGCGTTTGGTTGATAGCATGACCCTAGATAAAGGAACTCTAGGCCGTGTTCTGCAAAAAGGCGAACTGCCGACGTCATCATGTACATGCCGAGATTACGGTCGTGATAATTCAGATCGTAAAACGCATAATAATAGTACGCTAACGCGTTTGCCTCGATATACAACGTGACTGTGCCAACTTCCATTCCCGAATAAAGATCCGTAAAAAGGAGCAGGTGCGAAGTGATTTTTCCTCCAAAGAGAGAATCTAAGCGGTCAAAGGACATGACGTCTTTGCCGAATCTGTGGTCCACGTAAGTCTTGTAGAATTGCCGCCGCTCCGGAGTGTAATTGAATTCTGTCCGCGGAATCAACGTCGCCGCGATGCCTTCACCTTTTCTGAGGATTCGTCGATTTTCTGATGAAACAGAATAAGTACTCAAATTAATTCGCACCTGGCGACAGAGATAGAACCGGTCGAGGTTCCGCGAGGAAGGCAGGAAACCTTGATTAAAGAGGTTCCCCGGTGTCTCACCCGATTCAGGAAACGCCCAAACAGCGTAAGGAAAAATGTAATGGCCGTAATCAGCCTTCGCTTCCGAAAAGAGAAGCTTCATGAATCGGCACCCGAGTTCAGATAGATTCTTGGCAACCGCCTGCGCCAACCCGTCAGGACATCATAAGCCACAGTATTCTTCAGTTTGGCCACTTCCTGGACGGAAATTTCTTCCTGGCCTTGACGCCCCATCAGGATAGCTTCACTCCACAATTGTGCTTGAGGAACATTCGTGATGTCTATGGTCAGCGCATCCATGGCTACGCCGCCCACCACGGGCACTCGTTGACCATGCACTAGGGCGAACCCCTGATTTCGCACCCGCGGATAGCCATCCCCATATCCAATTGGCAACACTCCGATACGCCGAGGAGCCGGCGCGGCATAGCGCATCCCGTAACCAACGGTTTCTCCGGGTAGTAATCTTTGTACTGCGGCAATCCGAGCCTTCACAGTCATAACTGGTTCAATTCCGGGTATTCGTCGGCAAACCGACGAAGGATAAACGCCAAGCGGTAGAATCCCCACACGCACCATGTCGAAATAAGCTGACGGCAGATCCAGAAAACCGCCGCTGTTACACAAATGTCGAATCCTTACGGGTATACCTCGTTCTTGAATTTGACCCAGCGCTTCTTCAAAGCGTGCGCGTTGCAACATGGCAAAGCTCTTGTCCGTTTCGTCGGACTGGGCAAAATGACTGAACACTCCCTCAAGGAAGAGTGACTGCTCGGAAGAAATAAGTGCTGCCAGCGACGCCGCTTCATTCCATCGGACACCATACCGATTCATGCCCGTATTGATTTTTAAATGCACCGGTACCCGTTCACCTCCAGCAGCCGCTAATCGGGAAAGCAGGGCAACCGAACGGGGTTCGCTGACACTGCAAGTTAGATTATGCCTCAAGCACCAATGCAACTCCCTTTCTTCCCGGTCACCGATCAACAGGATACGGCTGCGAATGCCCCGCTCTCGCAGAAGGATCGCCTCCTCCAATGTGCTGAGTGCGAGAAAACCCGCTCCGCAGTCTAATGCCGTCATTGCGACTTGAAAAGCACCGTGCCCGTATGCCTCATCCTTCAGTACGGAGAGCAGTCGCAAGCCTTCCGGTTTGTCACGATTAATGAGTTCGAAATTCCGTCGAAGTTGCTGCAAATTGATCTCAATCCAAGCGGGCCGCGGAGGTCTTTCCGGGAGCTTCTCCCTTGCTGGTTCAGCATTCGGCCGTGGACTTAACTCCGAGACCGGCAAATCCTTTAGGACTACGACCTGTGGATCCAAAGCATTTGGTGAAAACGATGTCTTCATTTAAAGTCCTTCCAAATCCTCAGCTGGATATTAATCGCTTCCCGGTGGCCAAAGACTCTGGCCAATGTCCTGCCGGTAATAGCTGCCGAGGCACCGAATCTTTTGAATATTTCGATATGCCTTCGCGATAGTATCTTTCAACACTGGGCCAATGGCTATTACATCCGCGATACGATGACCTGTCGTCAATAACTTGCCTTGGGTATCGCGGCAAACCTCATTCCACCAAACATCACAATCAAAGGTTCCTGTCACATCTACTGGAAGTTGAGGCCCTCGGATTTGGACATACGGGTAGCCGTATCCAGCAAGCGTGACGGAGCAGCCAAACGCAGAGTCAGGCCGAAATTGAAGCTCCACCTTCCTGTTTTGCGCAACGTCGGATAGAACCGCCGCCGGATTGAGGAGCATCCGCAGAATCATCGCCCCGGACGTAATCCCAATCCGAATGTTGTATTCAATGACTCGCCATTTCTTTTTGCTGTAAACTGCTGTCACCTGTATCGGACCGTGGTAGTTAACTTCGCGAAACCAGGGCAATAGTGGATGCAGCAAATCGCGGGCGATACCGTACTTATCTTCCGGGTCACACTCCACCAACCCGCCTAATGGAGCGCCCGCCACAATTCCGAGGTTGCCTGCGAAAGCGCGTTTGTATTCCTGGTTGGTAACCAGCGAAGCGATTTCTCCGCCACTGATCAGGGCAATATGTCCCACTTCACGTCGGCCGAGATATTCCTGCAGGAAGACACCCTCCGCGTAATCAATATGTTGAAGCCAGGAATGCGTGTCCTCAATTGTTTCGCATAAAATCGTGTGAATTGGGCTGCTGGGCGAACAGAGAGGGTTTTTAATCACGAACGGATGCTGATGGCATAGCAAAAGGCTTTCGGCTTCAAGACGGTTTGAAGCCACGTATGCCCTGGGAAATGGAACTCTAAAACGCCGGCAAAGCATATGGGCAAATTCCCGTTCCCGTTCGATTCTAATTCCTTGGCCTGTGGGTGAAAATATCGGAGTTTTGGAGCTGAGAAATTCATCTTTCCATGGCGCTTGCGCCCAATCAATGGACATGGGAATTACCAGACTAATCGATCTCTGCTTCAATAGCGGACCGAGGGAAGGAAATTGTTCCCGGCTGAAAATGGGTCCCGTCAAGGATGGTGGATAATGTCCATAATCTCTTGTGAGATAAGTCGCAACATCGGCACCGTCTTCCTTCAAGATTTGTCCCGTGCTTTGTGCGAATGCCCCAACCCCCAATATCATGACCGAGAGTGGCTGGCTATTCCGTTGCGTTCTTCTTGTCATAACGCAGTAAGAATTTCGGACCACAAAAATGGGTTTTCTGACATTACAAAATCAATGGTACTTAGTTACTACTTAAACACAAGCAGGGTAAAGGCGATTAGCGGTTTTTGACCTGCACCAGATCCCAATCTCTGGCAGCATCGATGAGGAATACCACAATCATGCTTTGCTGATTTCTTTCTTCCCGGCGAAGAAACCAGGCAAAAAGCGGTAGCGTCAGTAGAAGCAACCATAGCCACGGGACTACCCAGGACGCTACGAATCCCAGGACGACTAACTCTATTCCGAGCAGGAGCCAGAATGTTGCGGTAGCCTGAAGCGACCACCGAGGGCGAAGCCGGCACCGGAGGAGTTGTTTGCCGTTTGGATGGTCTTCGGCAACCGTTGCGAGTTGAAGGCTCGTCCAGCGGCTACCATAAATTTCCACATCATAGTCGCTCCAGCCGGCATCTGCCTTATTAGGCCAGCCTTGCTGGTCTAGGCGGCGAAGGATGTCGGCGATCAGTTTATATCGATCAACACGCTTTTCAGCCCAAAACTGAACTTCGCCAAGCGGTTGAGCGCTATCACGCAATGCTACGGAATCGAGAGTTTGCTGCGGGGGCATCGGTGTTGAACGTGAAGCGAGCCGGCCTTGATAGCGTGCCCAACCGCGCACAATTGGCTGTAGAAAAAATAAGACGGCAATCAGGGGCCGGGACCACCAGCGAACTTTCAGGTGGGGGAGATTCGCTTGGAACCCTGCAGCAACGCATATTGTCAGGGACACAAGAAGGCTGGTAATGGCCAATGGCAGAAGAAGGTGGAAAGTAACTGAGAGCACCCAGAGGGGAAGAGTTATCAAAACGTGATACTCCAGCGAAGTGCAAAGCATTAAATTCAACGCCGGTTCAGCAGCATAAAGAAACTGAAAGCCGGCGCTGCCGAATAGTCCGTGATAAATTATGGGACGCCGAAAGAGGACGCCGAGCCGAGAGGTGGTGTAGATTCGGCCATGCCAAATACTCCCGCCCAAAGAGTTGAAGTACTCCGGGTGTTTTCGCACCAGCAGGGCTTCGGCCTGGCCGTATCCGTGTTGCTGTTTGAGATAATCGGTGATCGTCGACCGCCGATAGTGCCAAACGAAGCCTGCGGGACTGAATCCGATTCGATGGCCAGCTTGTTGCAAGCGCCAGCAGAGGTCCACATCATCACCGGCAGCATGAAAAATAGGGTCAAATCCCCCAACTTCTGCTAGCCCCCATTTGTAAAAGGCCATGTTACATCCGGGCACGTGCTCAGCCTGACGATCGGTCAACATGACGTGAGCGGGGCCGCCCGGCGATACCATTACCGCTGCGGCCACTACAGAGTCCTCAGGGGGCAGCAAATTCGGTCCACCAACACCTATGAACCCGCCGTCAAGCAGATCCCCAATGAGATAATACAACCAATCCTCGTCCGCGCGGCAGTCCGAATCGGTGAAGGCAATAACCTCCCCAGTGGCAGCGGCGATTCCGGTATTGCGAGCCGCGGATAATCCGAGATTTTTTTCATGGCGAAAATAGCGGACGCCCGGGTGCATGAAAGCAATTTGAGGAGTAGTGTCAATCGACCCATCATCGACGAGGATTATCTCGTAGTCTGGGTAATGAAGACGTTCCAGAGAGTCGAGGCAGGCCTTGAGGGTCCGGTCACCATTATAGCTGGCAACTACCACCGAGACTTTAGGGCATCGTGGCAGGGGAAAAAGCGGGGCTGAGTTAAACACCTTCTGGACAATGGCAGCAGAGGCTTTGGGCTGCCGGTCGCGGGTAGTCAAACCTAGTTGCCAGTCCAGAACCGGCTGCCCTCCGCGCCACCAGTCATCCGTATAACTGAAAACAATGCTCCCTGCCAGGCCAGAACGAAAAGCGGTTTGAATTTGCCAATCAAGCATTTCGCATTTATTCGCCTCGCCTTCCCGTAAAGAATCAATCCCAACTTCGCTGAGCAGCAACGGCTTGGATTCCGACTGGACTTGAAGTCGGCTCAAGTAATTGCGGAACGACTGCTGCTGATGAAGATAAATGTTAAAGGAAAGGAAGTCAGGGCTTAGCGGACGGAGAAACTCAGTAGGAGGATAATTGGTAAATGTGCAGAGACACTCTGAATCGATGCGCTTGGCTTCCAGGATGAGGCTGTCTATGAAATTCGCGATCGCGTGCACGCCGCTCCAGCGCACCACATCAGAAGGAATTTCATTGGCCACACTAAACGCAAAGATGGCCGGATGCCGGGCACAGGAAAACACAGCCCGGCGCACGGCTTCGCGAGCTTCCTCTCGAATTTGTGCCGAATCCAAAAAACAGAGATGACTGTTCCAGGGAATATCTACCAGAACCTTAAGTTTGTGCTCCACAGCAAGATCTAAAAGCCATTTAGGCGGGATATGATATACCCGTATCAGGTTGGCGCGGAGGTCATGGATCTGCGCGAAATCCTTGGCTGTCTGTTCCGGGGCGGCGAATGGTTGCCCGGCAGCATTGGGGGCGAAAGGACCGTACGTCAAACCTTTGACGTAGAATTTCTTTTCGCCGAACCGAAAAAATTTGCCGTCCACGCTAACTCGCGGCCGGGAAGAAGCGGCGACTGCCATGGGCCTTAGACGCCGACTCGCAGTGGTTTAGTCATTGCGACGTTGGCATAGCAGACAGGGTAGGGACAAGGCAATGGGAAACGCGACAGAAGAACTGCTTCAACTTCACTCGTTTGCCGATATCGTGGGTGAGGATGATGTTCAAGACGCAATGTTGCCTCCTGAGAGAACATCAACTTTGTGCTTCCAGCAGAAAAAGAGCTTGCCAAGGCAAGTCAGGGAGCGCCTAAGTTTCGCATGCGAGAGTTGCCTCACACGTTTTCATGTTTTGTTTGTGGCGAGGCCAACCCCATCGGATTGAATCTGCGCTTTGTTACAGACGGAAAGGTAGTGAGAACGCACTTTGTACCAGGAAGAGAGCATGTGGGGTTCAAAGAGGTCGTGCATGGGGGACTTATAGCCACGGTGCTGGATGAAGTCATGGTTTGGGCGTGCGCGGTGCAGACCAAACAGTTCGCTTTTTGCGCCGAACTCAGCGTCCGATTCGCTCAGACCCTGAAGCCCGGCCAGGAAGCTCTGGCGCTAGCTGAAGTGACAGCAAACCGGCACAACAAGTTATTTGAAGCCAAAGCAGAACTAAGAAGTTCAACGGGTACATTGTTGGCCTCAGCCAAAGGAAAATACCTGCTGATCAAAGCGGGTATGACTGCAGAAATGGTGACTGATTTCGTGGGCGACTCGGATTGGTTCCTAAAAAGCAAGTAGGATAATATTTGGGTATTATTGATAATCAGCAATGAATCATTGGACATGTACGGAGAGCGCTTCCCTTTCGGATTATTTGATCTCGAGTGTGACATGCCGGCGTTCAAGGATGCTGCCTTCGTCGAAAGCGAGTTGGGCCAGGGCAATATTGTAATTGGCCAGAGCGCTAATTTCGGATGAGCGGGCGGACGTGAGGTCACGCGTCAATTGGAGGACAACAAAGCTGGTGCTTTTTCCACTCTCAAGTTTTTTACGCTCCGCATCGAGTGCAGCTTCGGCGTAAATGCGAGCTTCGCGGGTTGCATCCACCCTTTGGAAAGCGGTGTTCGCATTAGCGATACTATTCTCTATTGTAATCATTATGTTCTGCTCGAGCTGCTTCGTTTGAAGCTCGATTTGTTCCTTGGTTGCTTTGGCGGCTCGATAATTATTACGAGCGGTTCTTTGGGTCAGGGGAATCGTCATCTGTGCCCCATAAGACCAAAAGGGATTGTCTCGGTTGACGAACTGATTGAGTGCACCGCTAAACTCTCTCCCGGATGCGTTGTAACCGGCGGTGCCGATAAGGTCCAACTGGGGAAAAATTTGATTGTGCTGAAAACGCACCACGTAGCTCTGTTTGTCCACGGCGAGCCTTTGCTCAATTAAGTCGGGGCGCTGGCTCAACCCTTTTCGCCAGCTGCCCTGCAGATTAAAGGACTCCGGAAGCGCTACCAATTTCTCAGTCGGCTCAATCACAACCCTCTCCCACTTGGCATAATTATCACTCAGCAGGCTTTTAAGGACTCGTTGGTCGGTTTGCTCAGTGCCAATTGTGGCGAGCAAGTCCGCCCGACTGCCGGCAACCTGCGATTGGGCTTGTTTTTCATCGAGGGGCGCCATAGTGCCAACCTCTACGCGTTTTCTATTTTCAGTGAGCTGCCGTTCATTGAGTTCCAGCGCCTTTTGTTGAACCTTGATATTTTCTTGTGCAAAGATCAGGTTATAGTAGGCTTGTTCAACAGCTCTGATTATATCCATTATTCGGAGTCGCAGCTCGAGCTCGGATATTTTGAGGTTTTTTCGGTCGATATAAATCTGGAGCCGGGAGGAATCTATCCAAAAGTTTCTCAGCAACGGCTGGCGTAATTGGAAAAAGCCGACATTGCCAACGGTATTCTCGAATGGCAGCCGCACCGAGGCGCTCTGAAAATTTGTGTTCAAGGAAAAGCCGGAAGGATTTCCCAGATTATCGAATATAATATTTGTGGTAACACTGGACACGGTTGGGGTCAGAACTGTGAAAGGAGTCGTTCCGTACGTGTCTGTCAGATTAACCCCAAGATCGTAGATTGTACCCCAGGGCAAGAGGCCGGAGACACTGCTGCTTAGTCGGTCGGAGTCAGTGGCCGTACCACCAAAGAGTCGACCCTGAGGGTCGACACCCCCAGGAGAACGGCTATAATCGTGCTCGCCGGAGGCCGAAAAGGTTGGATCGTACGCTCCGAAAGCCGCACTCAATGCAAAGCGGTTAATTTCTGGATTCAGGCGTTGAATCTGGATATCCAGGTTGTGCTCAAGGGCAATTCCAATGCAGTCTTCCAAGGACATTTTGCGAGTCTCAAGGTCACTCGTTTGGCCAAGCACCGGCGTGCAAGCAGCGGCGGCCAGACTCAACAGAAATCTGAACAGTCTCATCGCGGGCGAAGATGGGGCATTGAATTCATTTCGTCAATCAAAGCCGGGAGGTAGAAGTTGTGATCGAATTGTTGAACCTTAAAAAGTTAGCCAAATCTCCGTTTTCATTCTTTTTGATATGCACAGGTTGCCACCATCTGCTTTATCTAAGTTGCAGATGCTCTTTTCAGACGATCCGAGATGGCGAGCCATTCACTCGTTTCCGGGGGAGCCTCGACAACAATTAATTCCGCTCCGGTCTCATCACCCTGATGCAGTTCGGAATAAAGTGCACGACCAAACGCCTCGGGATCGTGGGGGATTACGGACACACGGCCGAACCCTTGATGGGAAGGAATATGGGTGTGTGCGATAACATGGATGGTTGGTGGTCTCTCCTTTCCGGAGGCTACCGGAAGAATTGAAAGTTGAGTGCGTAGGTCTTGCTCGTTTTGCCAGGAAAGAACCACAAGCGGGGCTTGGGGCGCGTAGTGCCGCCGAAGCTGGCCAGGGCTCTTTATCGCTTGAGCGGACTTCGTACTGCCTTGCCGCAATTCGCCAACAACAGCGAGCAAGGCCTCCTCACGAATCATCCCTGGGCGCAGCAGTCTGGGAGGGGCAACGGAGAGATCGAGCACGGTGGATTCTATGCCGATTTGGGACTGGCCCCCATCTACAATGAGCCGAATACGTCTGCCCAAATACTTCCGGACATGTTCCGCGTTTGTGGGGGAGACAAGGTTTGAAGGGTTTGCACTGGGAGCGGCCAAAGGAAAGCCGCATTCGCGGATAACTGCCTGCATAAATGGATGACTAGGCCAACGCACCCCTACCGTGCAGCCGCCAGCGGTGACAATGTCAGGAATTTCCTGGGAGCGTTTCAACACAAGGGTCAACGGGCCAGGCCAAAATGCCGAGGCAAGCTTTTCCGCGACGGCCGGCCAGGTTTCCACGGAGCGCATCGCCAACTCCCCACTGGAAACATGGATAATGATAGGATTGTAAGCAGGGCGGCCTTTGATCTCGAATATCCGCTCCACTGCCTGGGCATTAAACGCATTCGCAGCCAGGCCGTAAACGGTTTCTGTAGGAAGCGCCACGACCTCGCCAGCGCGCAACAACATAGCTGCTTGATGCACGGCGGCAGTAAACAATTTTGAGGTGTGCGTCGGCAGAATTTGGGCGGAATCCGGGGGCATGAAATACTCTTCAATCTTACTCGTATCTGAGTGCGTCGATGGGATCCAATTGCGAAGCCTTCCAGGCGGGATAAAAGCCCGAAAGAATGCCAACCAAAGCACTGGAGACAAAGGCAATGCCAATCCAAAAAACAGGCGTTAGGGTCGGCCATTGCATAATGGAACCGATCGCACGTGATAGACCTATGCCGACCCCAATTCCGAGCAAGCCGCCGATGGCGCTTAGCGTGACGGCCTCCACCAGAAACTGCACTAGGATATCACGACCACGAGCCCCAACCGCCATCCGAATGCCAATTTCTCGAGTGCGTTCAGTCACACTCACCAGCATGATGTTCATGACGCCGATTCCTCCGACGAGGAGGGAGACGGCAGCGATACAAGCGAGGAGAATGCTCATAACTCGCGTTGTGGCAGTGGCAGCCTCCGCAATTTCCTGCTGATTACGCACGGTGAAGTCATCGTCCCGACCAGGGAGGATACGGTGACGCTGGCGAAGCAACGAGGTGATTTGTTGTTGAACGGGACTAAGCAGAGATGGGGTGGCAGTTTGAACATTGATGGTGCGCAAGGTGGTCAGGCCAAAGAGCCGTTTCATCGCACTAGTATATGGAATTACTACCACATCATCCTGATCCGAGCCCATCATAGACATGCCCTTTGGCTGGAGCACGCCGACGATGATGAAAGGAGCGCTCTTGATGCGCAGAATTTGGCCGAGAGGATCTTCTCCCGGGAAAAGTTGATTCGCTATAGTTTCACCAATAACGGCCACCTTATTGGCGCTCCGAACATCCTGTTCAGTAAACGAAGCGCCCATGCGAATAGGCCATTGGCGTAGGGTGAAATAGTCGGCTGACTCTCCTAGTATTTGTGTAGCCCAGTTTTGGTTGCCGGCAGCTATCTGTGTGGTGTTGCGCACCTCCGGGCTTACGACGGTGACACCGGGGATCTCCCTCTGGATTGCTTCGGCATCGTCAACGGTCAAGGTGCCGGCGCCACCCCAACCACTGTGCACGCCACCCCGGGTCATGCTCCCGGAAAAAATAAGAATCACGTTTTGTCCCAGGCTGGCGATTTGGTTTTCCACTTGGGATTTGGCGCCACTGGTGAGACTAACCGAACCGATAACGGCACCCACCCCGCAAATAATCCCGAGCATGGTCAAAATGGTTCTCAGCTTGTTCCGGCGCAACGCCAGCAGGGCAATACGCATTGTAGCAAGTATTCGTCTCATGACGTCAATTGAACCGCTTGTTGAGCCTCGCGCAAACGCTGCAGTTCGTCTTCAGCCTTCAGCCGATCTCCAACTGCTGTATCGGTGAGGACCTGCCCATCGCGCAGGATGACAGTGCGTTTGGTATAGCGGGCGATATCCAACTCATGAGTTACCATCACAACGGTGATCCCCTGTTCGTTAAGTTTCTGGAATACCCCCATTATTTCGATACTGGTCTGACTATCCAGGTTGCCTGTTGGTTCATCCGCAAGGAGGAGCGTTGGCTGGTTCACAAGGGCACGGGCGATAGCCACGCGTTGTTGCTGGCCTCCCGAAAGCTGGTTCGGATGATGTTGGGCGCGAGCAGCCAGCCCAACAACCTCCAACGCACTCCGGGCACGCTCATCCTTCTCCTGGTGTGACAAGTGTTGCGCGCCGTATAGCATAGGCAATTCAACATTCTCCAATGCGGACGTGCGGGAAAGCAGGTTAAATCCCTGGAAGACAAAGCCAATTTTTCGGTTCCGAATATCTGCCAGTTCATCACGGTCCAATTGCGATACGTCGATACCATCCAAAAGATAGCGTCCCTGAGTAGGCCGATCGAGGCAGCCCAGAATATTCATGAGAGTCGATTTGCCTGATCCGCTGGCACCCATGAAGGCCACAAATTCGCCCGGGGCAATTTCTAAGGAAACTCCACGCACCGCGTGCACGTCGACTTCACCGGTGTGATATACTTTGTGAACGTCCTCAAGCTTGATAACTGGCTTCATACTGATCAAAATGAACGCCCGGCCAGGCTTGGGCTGTGTTCTGCATCCAAATAGCACGAAGGATACGAAGTTTGGTGAGAAAATCGGCAAAGGCCAGATGTCGCAGGGTCGAGAACTCCTGACCTAACAGATTCTGGCCTAGGGCTAGGTGCCGCAGTTGGCGCGTGGCCTCTTCCCGTACGGCGCTTGTCGTCTCCATTGCGCTTAATTTCGTGTAGGGAACGATGAAACATATCCGCGTAAAGTCTCTTTCAGAAGCGTCGGAACCCGCCCCCAAATGGATTGGTGGGTCGTGAGCCACCGCCGGTAGAGGTTGTGCTCAAAAGGCCAGTCACAACCTGATCACCTTCATTCAAGCCCTCCTGCACCTCAGTATAAGCTCCGTCGCTGATACCCGTTTTGATCTTGATCGGTGCAAGCTCGGGTGCCCGCCCAGGAACAGCTTTGAGCAGATAAACCGTCCGTGGACCGGACCGTTCTGGCCTGGGTCGATTGCCCGGTCCGCCAGCACTACGCGCGCCAGCACCTGGCCCCCCGGCACCACCCGGGCCTGCCATACCATTGACCGCCCCTGGGCCACCAACTCCGCGTGGGCCACGTTCACCTCCTGCTCTAAAACCTCCTCCCTGTCCGCCATTGTCGTTAGTTGCCCGTGTAGGCATATTGGTCTCTGTGACAATTGCCTCCGGAGGGCGGAAGCGGAGGGCAGCGTTAGGAACCTTCAGGACCTGGGGGTGCTCGGCAATAATAATCGAAACACTAGCTGTCATTCCTGGGAGAAGTTTCAAATCGTCGTTGTTTACATCGATTACACAGTCATAATTGACAACGTTCTGGTTTGTAATTGCCCCGTAGCGGATCTGGCTAACATTACCACGGAATGTTCGATACGGGAAAGCGTCCACGGTAAAATTGGCATTTTGGCCGATAGTGACTCCCCCGATGTCGGCCTCGGAAACGAGCGCGTCAATGTGCATTTTGCTCAGATCATTAGCGATGAGGAAGAGCGTGGGCGTATTGAAGCTCGCAGCGACAGTTTGGCCAACATCAACGTTGCGTGAAATAACAACACCATCCACCGGGGCGTAAATCGTGCAGCGAGACAGGTCAACCCTTGCGCTCTGCAAGGCCGCTTCATCCGATTGTACCTGAGCTTGAGCTTGTTGAAATTGCGCCAGTGCCGTGTCGTGGTCGGCAGCGGCAATCAGGTTGTTGGTGAATAGCGCTTGTGCTCGCTCCGCTTGCACTTTTGCAAGGGTGAGGTTCGCTCTTGCATTTGCCAGTTGGGCCTCGGCTCGTTGGACGGCGACTTGGTATGTCGCAGGATCAATCTGGGCGATGACCTGATTGGATTTCACCTCGGAGTTGTAATCCGCAAAGATCTTCTTAATGGTACCTGAGATCTGGCTACCGACCTGAATGTTTACTACAGGATTAAGCTGACCAGTGGCGGTGACTGCCTGAACCACGTCGCCTCGGGCAACGGCAGCAGTTTGGTACTGCGGAACCGAAGCCCGCCCGTTACCAAAATACCAAAGCCCTACTGCCACAACCCCGCCGACCACGAGGAAAATGACAATCCGCGTTTTCCAACCACTTTTGCTTTTGTTAGCCATAGTGTCGTTTGAGAATTCACTACCTCAGTAAGGAGTGCAAGCGTAACCAAAAGGTTACTTAATAACCTGCTTACGGCACGTTTTTGATTCAAACATACGGGAAACCATCAATTGCCGTATTTTGAACTTTGGTGTCGGCGGTTGAAAACCTACACTCTAATAGTGCTCGAACAACTTAATCGCCAACTCGCCGAGGCTGGGCATTTGTCGGCCCAACAGATTCGCGTTGCAGTCGAGCAACTTGTGGATGAGACGGTAACTGCAGAGCTGAAGGCAGATTTCCTGTGCCGTTTGGCAGTGAAAGGCGAGACGGTAGATGAAATCACCACTTTTGCGCGAGTTCTCCGGGAAAAGTCCGTTCAGCCGCCAATTACAGCCGAGACGCGAAAGCGGGAAATATTGGACGTGGTCGGGACGGGCGGCGACCACTTGGGCACTTTCAATATCTCAACTATCGTGGCGCTGATCTGCGCTGCAGCAGGAGTCATCGTGGCGAAACACGGCAATCGGGCGGCTACATCCAAGTGTGGTAGTGCTGATGTCCTCGAAGCACTTGGAGTCCGGATCGACTTGCCGCCAGAAGCAGCCGCAAAGGCATTAGACGAGCATGGTTTTGCCTTTTTTTTCGCGCCGCTATACCACCCAACCTTTAAACATGTTTCACTGGCGCGCAGAATCTGCGCCGAGCGGGGGCAGCGAACTATCTTCAACTTTCTCGGGCCGCTGCTGAATCCGGCCAACCCAAGTGCGGCGCTTGTGGGTGTGGCCGTGCCGGGCTTATGCGAGCCACTGGGAATGGTATTGCAATCACTGGGATTGCGGCGAGGCATGGTGGTATGTGGACGCGTGGAAAATAATAAGTCGCCTGCAGTCGCACATTCGTCAGGCAACTCAAATAGGACCTTTCTGGATGAGCTTTCTATCTTCGGAGAGAATACGATTGCCGAATTTTACCAGGAACGCGGCTTTACTCAATCTACTATGAGTGCGGAGCATTTCCCAATTCAAGGCGGGGACTTGAGTGACCTTGTTGGGGGTAACCGGCAGGTCAATGCCGGCATTGTGCGCCGAATACTCGACGGAACGGAGCGTGGACCAAAACGGGATGTGATTCTATTAAATGCGGGCGCAGCGCTATTTGTAGCAGGAAGATGTGAGACATTAATCTCCGGCTGGAGCCTGGCCGCCTCCACAATTGACAGCGGCCAGGCCTCTCAGAAGCTCAAACAACTGACCACGATTTAAACGGCATTTAGCTTCCACTGCCGAGCCCTCATGAACCGCTGGTGCCCGTGGTGCTCGTGGTGCCTGTGGTGCCTGTGGTGCCTGTGGTTGCGCTCGAGCTTGCGGTCCCACTGGCCGAAGTTCCTGTGGCCGAGCCATTCGCGGTGTTGAACGCAGCATTGTTTACTGACGAATTAAACCGGCGCGTGGCAGTGAAAGTACCCGTGCAAATTCGGACGTTTGTGGCCGTGTTGGTGGCGGCACTGATGGCGGTCGAGAAAAAGAACCCCTGATTACCGGTCCCCAAGCTGCTTCCAGTATTTCCTGTAACCGCTGATGTGCTAGCTAAACTGCTGGTTCCTTCAGTGCTGCTCGAGGTCCCTGAATTGATTCCTTTGCCACCATTCGAACTGCCGAGGTTAGCAGAATTTGCAGCGGCGTTGGAAGCACCGCCAAGTACAATGTCGTCCGTTAACACGAACTGGACTTGACCTCGAATGCTCGCTGTAGTGGCATTTGTGCCGTTCCTCGGCGTGCGTTCGGAGACGACTGCTGTGCCAACAGCGTTTGTTTGGTCAGGAACAAACATGAATGTGAAACGCTCACTTTGGCGTCCGTCGCTTATAGAAGTGCCGTCCTGGAACTGTATGACATCAGTGATGACAACGCCGTTGGTATCCACCACCTGAATGCTATCAGATGAAGCATTATAGATTAGAGCGAAGTTGCGGGTTAACGAGGCATTTGAGACAGTGTTTGAGCCCAATGCTCTCGCGATGATATCCCGGTCCGTAATTCGCGTTGTCCGAATGGTATTGTTACCATTTAGGGAACGGCAACTGACCCTGAATGCTATTCGGAACATGTCTTGCGCTTCCGTCGCAAAGGCGTGCATTGACGCTAAGGCTGTGATTAATGCTAAGGTTTTTTTCACGTTCATACTTATCCTTTGATTCTCATTTTCATTTCGTGTCTTTAGCTTTCGCCTTCATAACGAGAACTATGCGTCCTATGTGTCTTAATACCATGGGTACAAGACAGAAAACCCCGGATCCCGGGTCGCGTGCTGTTGGGGTGGGCGGGAGAGAGAAGGGTGGCACGTGGGTGTTACCCCAGGATGAATGAGGAATGGCGCACCCCTCGGGGGGTGGTCTGTGCCGTTTATTTTTAGGTCACGGAGGCTCGACTCCCCGCATATCCTTGCGGCACTAAGAACAGTTTGGGATTTACCCTCCGGAAACGTCTTTCACTCGGCCGCTTGTCGAGAAGGTTCCTGAATACACTGCGCTATTCTCAGGTATCGAATACTGAAAAGTTCCCTTGAAGCTCAGACTGATAAGATTGCCGTTGGTGTCACGTTTGGCCGTTTCTGTTCCAAATGCCGAACCAAGTGCACCGTTGTGGCTTTCGTCGAATAAAAAGGCTTGGCGCACCTTCTTTGTCTGAGTGGTGTTGCTGACCTCCGTAAATTGGTATTCCATTTGGATAACATCTGCCACGAAGCCACCCGTTGCCGCGAAGACCACTGCGGTGTCATGCTTATCAGCGCGGTAAACAAAAACGAGCGTTCGCGGATCAAGGCCGTTGTCGCTGGCAACTCGATTAACAAAATCTCTTTCAGACATACTCCGGGCAGAAACTTGCCCGTTGGCTCCTGTCGTATAGACCGTGCCACGCCAGCTTAGCCTAAATAAGTCATCCGCCGTTGAGATCAGAGGTTGCAACAGTCCAAATGCAATGATGATCCCTAATGTTCTATTCTTTTTCATAGGATTCTGTGCTGTTTCTTTACCCGGGCCCACTCCATCCCGCAGTTGAGGTGATCATGAGGGAGGAAACCCACCTTACCAATGGGGGAATCCCCTCGTAAAATAGGCGTTTACCCCGCAATAGATTCTGCGCTTGCTTAAATCGCGCTCACGCATTAGGCATACGCACAAACGGCTTCATTCAGAAAGGCATGCTATGTATCGTATCATCGGCGCAGACGGCAAGGAGTATGGACCTATTACGCCGGAACAGTTGCGACAGTGGGTAGCCGAAGGGCGAGCCAATGCGCAGACTAAAGTTCTTCTCGAAGGGACAACAGAATGGAAATCACTCTCGGAGTTTCCTGAGTTCTTGATCGCTCCAAGCGTTCCTGTCGGAGCTCCGCCAACTTTTTCCACTGCCGGAATGCAAGTAGCCGGCACAGCGGTTTTGGATCAGGTTAACGGACCAGCAATCGGCCTTATCGTCACAGCCGTAATTGGCTTCGTGGCACAGGTTGGAAGCTTAGTGTGGAGATTAGCAGTGTCAGGGAGCATGTCATCCCAACCCCAAGTTCCCGCATGGGTGTCGGGCAGCTTGCCGAATATCATCGCTGTTGTTTCGATCTTAGTGAGCGGGCTTATTCTCGTAGGCGGCATCAAGATGAAAAGGCTTGAGAATTATGGGCTGGTCATGGCAGCCAGTATCATCGCGATGATCCCCTGCTTTTCACCGTGCTGCATTGTGGGTTTGCCAATCGGGATTTGGGCTATAGTAGTTTTGTCAAAGCCCGAGGTAAAGGCGGCGTTCCACTAAGATCGTCTCAAGCTTAGCAATCGTCATTTATGACAAATACCAGGCCAGAGTTGGAGGAAACCTTCACTCCGGTTCCTCCCCGAATAAGAAGATTCAAAGAGCAGCGTGTTTTTTCGTTTGTAATTTCCGGTATCACTATTCTGGCGTGCGCTGTGACACTCTTCCGGTTCAATCCGAGTCGGTATGGCTTTTATCCAGGCTGTTTTTTTCACCAGACGACCGGTTTGTTGTGTCCAGGTTGCGGTTCTCTGCGCGCTCTTCACCATCTGCTGCATGGCGATTTAATAGCTGCGCTTCACTTGAACCTTTTGCTAGTGCTCTCCCTCCCGGTATTGGCCGTGAAATTTGGAAAATATTTTTTCAAGGAAAGGAATGCTTTTCAAGTGTCGGTTGCAGTGAAGCCTATCTGGCTTTGGTGTGCCTGTGGACTGCTGCTGGTTTTTGGAGTGTTAAGAAATTTCCCCTTCGCTCACGCTTTCTGGCTCGCTCCTTAAACGAGCATTAACTGCGCCGATTGACCAACTCGATTCCGGGTGAATGGCTGGTGTCATTACTGAAACAGCCGCTCGCGTTTTCCTTGCATCACCATTGGTAATCACCTACAAGCAGCCCCTAACGGTATAAAGCAATGGCAAATTACAAAATCATTGGTGGTGATCACAAGGAATACGGTCCAGTTACGGCGGAAGAACTGAGGATTTGGATTCAGGAAGGGCGTCTTAGCGCGCAGAGCCTCGCGCAGGCTGAAAACACTGCCGAATGGAAGCCCTTGGTTATGTTCCCCGAATTTGCAGAAGCTTTGCGGGCGCAGACAACGCAAAACCACGGTGCAAGGTCAAACGTCGCCGCAGTAAATTACCAAAGCTGGACAAGCGAAATTCTGGCACATCATCCGCGTATCGAAATCGGCGAGTGCTTATCGCGGTCTTGGGCTTTGCTAAAGGGGAATTTTGGGCTGTTTTTCGGAGCCAGTATTCTGGCTTGGCTTATCGGTTCGGTGTTCCAGTTGGTCCCTTTCATTGGGCCTGTGCTTTATTGGTTCGTAAACGGTGTCCTTTACGGCGGACTTTACCTGGTCGTCCTCAACCGCATTCGAGGAAAGCCGGCTTCTGTCGGCGACGTGTTTGCCGGGTTCAGCCTGGGATTCGGGCAACTCGCTCTCGCAGGCTTTATAACTTCCTTCGCAAGTCATGTTGCAATGGTTTGCTGCCTTGTGCTGCCTGGTGTTTATCTTTTTATTGCCTGGATCTTTGCCGTTCCTTTGGTGGCTGATAAGAGGCTTGAGTTTTGGTCCGCAATGGAAACGAGCCGTAAACTGGTAAATCGCGTTTGGTTTGAGGTTTTTGGTGTGTTTGTGCTCGCCTACCTGCCGATGATTCTAATGAGTATTTTTGTTCAGCTAAAAATTTCGACTGCCTTGATTCCGATGATGCAAGGGGCCATGGCCAGTCAGAAACTGGACTTTCAACAAATGCTCGAAACCATGAGCCGGGTAGCAGGAACCAGTGCAACACTGATAGTAGCAAGTAAGATTGTTCTACTTTTAAACTTGCCCTTTGCCGCTGGTGCCCTGATGTATGCCTATGAAACTCTCTTTGGCACTCGGACCCCGCCAAGCGCTTAGCCCACAGACCGCGTGGGGATGTCTGACAACTAATCTGGCATTCCCAGGATTTGGCTCTTTGGTGGCTCGACGACCCGCTGGCTATCCGCAAGCCGCGCTTGGTGCCCTCGGATTAATTCTGACGACCGTTTTTGGCCTTCGGTTCATCTCCTGGTATATTGCCCATTGGTCACAACTATACGGTCCCCAGGCCGATCCTTTAGCAGCCATGCGGGACATGTGGCATGGCCTCCGCTGGGCATTGCTTGGGATCGGTATTTTTTTGATCGGCTGGCTATGGGCCTTGGCCACAAGCCTCAGTGTCTTGAAATGCTCCCGGTCAGCCAGGGTAGTGAGTTTACCGCCCATTTTGGGCAGCTAGGCGGGTCACTTTTTTCCAGAGGATTTCTTGTCGAAGTTTTAACCGGTTGTCTCTAGCTCATGCTCATCGAAAATTCCTTTAAGCGTCACTTTGGCTTTCCGCCCGTACACGTGGTCCGCGCTCCAGGCCGCCTCGAACTGCTCGGCAATCATACGGATTACAACCAAGGTCTCGTGATGTCGCTCGCCGTCGACAAATACATCCACATGGCTTCGGCACCGCGCAAGGACGGCAAAATTGAACTCGTGTCAGACGCCTTTCACGAACGAGAGCTCTTTTGGGTTAACGATCCGAAAAAGAATTCGGCCGCGCCTTGGGCTGATTACGTGAAAGGCGTACTGGACCAGCTTCGTAAAAGAGGAGTGAATTTTAGCGGGTTTAGCGCTGCAATCATGGGCGACATTCCCATGGGCGCCGGAATGAGTAGTTCCGCTGCCTTGGAAGTGTCTACCGCGCTCACTATTCGCAGCCTTTATCCTTTTACGCTAGCTGAAGCCGGAGTAAGCGCTCCACCCGTCCCGAACGCGCGTGGCCAATTACCAGCCTTAAACTCGAAAGAAAGAATGTGGTTTGCCAAACTCTGCCAGGCTGCGGAAAATGAATTTGTAGGCGTAAAATCCGGGTTACTCGACCAGATCTCCTCAATATTCGGAAGGGCATGGAATGTCTTGAGCATCGATTTTCGCGAGCTGACAGTAGAATACGCCCCTATGGCAGGGGAGGCCATAATTGTCTGCAATTCGGGAGTGAAGCACTCTCTCGTAGGCGGTGAGTACAATGAGTTGCGTCAGAACTGTGAGTCGGCCGCGCACAAATTGGGAGCTAACTCCCTGCGGTCCATAGAACTAAGTAGCCTTAAATTAAATAAGCACAGATTGACGGCCCGCGAATATGAATGCGCTTTTCACGTCGTAAGTGAAATCACCCGGGTGGCTGCCGGTGAACGTGCGTTGCGTGAAGAGGATCACCGCCAATTCGGGCAGTACATGTTCCAGAGTCACGAAAGTTCCCGTAATCTGTTGAAAAACAGCACGCCGGAACTTGACCTGCTGGTGCAATTAGCGCGCGCTCACCCCGGTTGTTTGGGTGCTCGGCTTACGGGAGGAGGTTTTGGCGGAGCCACCATTAACTTAGTGGCTCATCACCAGGCAGAGTCATTCATGGAATACATGTCTCGCGAGTACCCACGGCAGTCAAACCACAAACTAAACCCGATTCTTTGCCAAGTTGTGGATGGCGCGGGATGATTTTTGATGCCTATTTTGTGATTGCTGGTAAGATCACTAAATTATGAAAAGGAGAATGAAAGCGACCGTCTTTGCCACCATCGTGTGTTTCTTCGGTATTTGTTCGATAGTAACACATGCCGAGACGAAGAAACTCTGGGCCAAATCGCTTCTCAATCAAAAAGCTCCCAAGTTTGAAGCCGAGAAATGGCTCTCAACACCTCCAAATTGTCAGGGCAAATTTGTCCTCATCGACTTTTGGGCGACTTGGTGCGGGCCGTGCCGCAAGGCTATCCCCGAGCTCAATGCTATTCACAAAAAGTTTGGCGAAAAGCTGATTGTTATTGGGCTGTCCGACGAACCTGAAAAGACCGTCAAAAAAATGTCAGAGCCTAGAATTGAATATTACTCGGCAATCGACACGCAGGCTAGGATGAAGAAGGCTATCGAAGTGAAGGGCATTCCTCATGTTATCATACTCGACCCGGCAGGCATCGTGCGTTGGGAAGGATATCCATTGCTTACTGGGTATAAGCTGACCGAAGATGCAGTTGCAGAAGTCCTCGCCAAGTACGGAAGTTCTGCGGGTTCGAAATAGTCCAATAAGTCCGAGATGCTTTAGCAGTGCAGGTCGACGGGGTCTAAACTGCTGATGACTGGCAGATCCTTTCGGCGCAAATTGAGCTGTTCACGAGATGATTTGGTCGACGCGGATCATCCAAAGCGCGGAAACGCCATAGACTTTATCCCTTGGTTGGGTTCGCATCGCTGATCTGTTACAGCTCGAAAAACGAATTGACTAACGAGTGGCGATTCTTCAACATGCGAGTCTGGAAATCTTAGAATATCGTGCCTTTAAACACAAGAACCCCAATTTTTGGAATTCGTATTTTGATTCCTCTAGGCCTGTCTTAATATCGAAAGGGATACATGCAAAAAATCGCAAATAAACTGGCTGTCCTCGCCGCTTCGAGTGTCTTGTTTTTGGTCCAAGTCCACGGGCAAACTGTTAATTCTTTTCAAACTAATGTTACTCTCAATGCCAGGTTTTCTCTAACGGCATATTCTCAAAACTACACTTTGTATAATCCTTCTAATGCCCCGCTAAAAACTGCTGAAGTCATTAAGATTGTAAGTGGCGATATCATCAATGCAGTTGGCGCGAGCATCACGAATACTTTTCCATCAACTGCGAAGTTAATGTTTAAGACAACCAACTTGGGAGCCACCAACCAGCATACAAGCTTTATTATTCGCAATGGTACGAACGATGTTGATATTACTTCGTTTCAAGTCGGCACAAATGTTGTCGCGTATTTGGACTTTTCATTTCCGGAGACCACTGTTTCAACGGTAAGATCGGCCGGACCCGCAAAGACAAACAGCACGGACTACTCAGTCCTGCAATTCAGCATGAATACTGTCCGCGGCAATTTTGATCTCCGAGGATTTACGATTCTGAGTTCTGCCAGCGTCGTGGACAAGGGGCGAGTACTGGAAGCCTCGCCATTTCCAAATGCATTTACAGTCTCAGTCGCCGGCTCTGGAGCATTAGGGGGCAAGCCGACGGTATTCCGTGGAACCGTGACTGTTTCAGGTCGAAAGGTTGAAATTGTACCTGTGATTCTCGATTCGCCTTAAAATAATTCAAGTTCGAAGGCGTCTAACTTGTGTTTCCCGGGGTATTTCTGTAACTTTGGTATAGTGCTTGGCGATATTTCAGTCAGTGGATTGCTGCAGAAAGTTTGGAACGGAGCCCGCATCAATTCGGCAGAGGCATTAAGCCTCTATCATCTGCCACTTGAGGAGCTTGGAATTCTTGCCGACCGCCGAAGGCAACTTGCAAAAGCGGAAGCCTGTGCCGGGCATGGCAATGAGATCGTTACTTACATTGTGGATCGAAACGTAAATTATACGAATGTTTGTAACGTCTATTGCAAATTTTGCGCTTTTTATCGAACGGAGAAGGATGACGACGCTTACGTGATCTCCCTCGAGGAGATGGACAAAAAAATCGAGGAAACTGTTGAACTCGGCGGCACGCAAATCCTCATGCAAGGCGGACATCACCCAAAGTTAACGAAACAGTGGTACCTGGATCTCCTTTCACATATTAAAACGAAATATCCTGAGGTGAATATCCACGGTTTTAGCCCCAGCGAATTCGTTCATTTCCGAGAAGTTTTCAACGAGCCGCTTAAACAGATTATTTCAGATTTCAAGGCCGCTGGATTGGGATCAATACCGGGCGGTGGTGGTGAGATTCTCGTAGACCGTGTGCGTCAACGCATCTCTCCTCTCAAAGCCCTGACGGATGATTGGCTGGAGGTCATGGATGTAGCGCACGGTCTCGGTTTGAACTCTTCCGCGACGATGATGTTCGGGCACGTCGAGACTGTGGAGGACCGAATTGAACACCTCGAGCGTTTACGCGCGCAACAGGATAAATCTAAAGGGTTCACTGCGTTCATTTGTTGGACCTTTCAAGCGGAACACACCAAATTGCGCGCTCCTGCAGTTGGAGCCCATGAATACTTGCGCACGCAGGCGCTCAGTCGCATTTATCTGGACAACTTTCCAAATATTCAAAGCTCTTGGGTTACCCAGGGGCCGGAGATTGGCCAAATCGCATTAAAGTACGGCGCCAATGATTTCGGGAGCATCATGATTGAGGAAAATGTGGTCTCTCAGGCGGGCGCCACTTTCCGCATGACCGTCAAGGACATGCAACGACTTATTTCTGACCTCGGCTATGAGCCGCATCAGCGAGATAATTGGTACCGGTTGCTGAACTGATTTAGTTTAATTGCCGGTTCAAACAACCCATAAACGTGTGTTTCACCGAAGCGGCTCACGGTTGTGTCCCAAAAACATTTTCGAGTATCACTTCTTTCGTCTTCCATAGCAGCGCCATCGTCATTGCCAAAGGCAGAAGCACTAGCGGGATGAGAAACCAGAAGCCGCTGCGCTCAACGAGTCCGATAACGTCAGCTAGCCAATTTGGCAGGGTGCGGAATTGACCCATTAAGAAATACCCAATTACCACCAGGAACGTGGCAATTATAAGATTCAAATTAAGGGAAGTGAACTGGCGTGTTTCCATTCGCAGTGCCTCATCCGGCAGCATGGCGCCCAATCGTTGCAGCACGAGATTGAGGCTGCCCAAAAACAACAACCCGGACAAAGCAAGCAGTATTACCATCACCAGGAAAAACGCTGTCGTCGGAAGGCGGTTCCACCAGTAAAGAAATGGACTAAGTCCAAAATTGATCAGGCCCAGGATCTTCGCGCGGTCGAGCGCGCTTCGCCAAACCCGTTCCTGCTTTTGAAAGTCGCCTAGTTGCCAGAGACCATAAACTAGAAGCGCCGTTGTAACGAGCGGCGGCACCACGCCGAAGGCTCTCAGCCATTCTGACTTTCCCGTTTGGACACATACTACCAGGGCAATGGGCAAACCCCAAAACAACGCTGAAAGGCCTCGCACCAATCGCCCGAGCGACCGCAATAGTTCAGGGTTAGTGATAGGCTCAGACATGAGGTAGTGCTTACTGCGGACGAACGAAAGGAAACTCAATCCAGGCCTGAGCGCGCCTTGGGTAACGCATAAGTACTGTATCCTCGGCACGCGAGCTTTTTCCAACTCGGCCCGGGCATATAATCCTTAATTTGCTCGCTCGCCTGCGGAAATAAATCAATTCAGAAGCTAAGATAAGTATACTCCTTTAGCCCTCGCTCGTAATCGTCCAGTAAACGCATAGCTTCCGAAGGTTTCATGCGGTCCGATTTAATAGCCTCGTCAACCTGTGCCTTCATCTGCCGCTTAAGTTCCTTTTCATCATACTGAACCGAGTCCAGCGCCTGAACAATTGTAGTACCTTCAATAATTTCCTCAACGTAGTAGCCTGCGGGTTCGTCCGGATCGAGAAAGACATGGACCTCGTTCACGCGCCCGAACAAATTATGAAGATCACCCATGATGTCTTGGTAAGCGCCCATTAGGAAAAATCCAAGGTAATAAGATTCCAGGCTGCCATTGCCATTGGTGTTCAAAGGATGCAACGGGAGCGTGTCCCGCACATCGCGCAAATCGATAAACTTGTTCACCTGGCCATCAGAGTCACACGTAATATCAACCAGTGTCGCCTCGCGGGTGGGGCGCTCATTTAGCCGGCTCACCGGGACGATCGGAAACAATTGGCCGAGTGCCCAATGATCGAGCAGCGATTGGAAAACAGAAAAGTTACATAGGTATTGATCAGCCAGGCTGTCCTCCAATTTGCGGATTTCTTCGGGCACGTAGGATTGGCCTCGAAAACTATCCACCACCTCCCTGCTTATTTCCCAGTAAAGGGTCTCAATTTTGGCTTTTTCCGGGAGATCGAGCATGCCCAGCGTGAACATGTGCTGCGCATCCTCCTTGCGTTCTAGGGCATCGTGATAGGCCTCCAGCTTGTTGAGTTTCGGAAGGTTCTTGCGGATATCCAAGAGCTCCTTTACCAGCGGGTGCTCGTTTTCGCCGTATTGAAAGTTTTGATTCGTCCGCGCTTTGGCAATCGCGCCAAATACCTCCACGATTAAAACGCTATGGTGCGCCACTACCGCCCGGCCGCTTTCACTGATAATGTCCGGGTGCGGCACCTTCTCCGTGTTACAGACATCGGCAATGTAATAAACAATGTCGTTGGCATATTCCTGGAGCGTGTAATTCGTGGAACTATCGAACGCTGAGCGGCTGCCATCATAATCCACTCCCAGCCCACCTCCTACGTCCAAAAAGTCAATTTGAAATCCCATTTTGTAGAGCTTGGCATAAAATCGTGCCGCCTCCTGAACTGCCCTCTTCACCGTCAAAATGTCCGGCACCTGTGAGCCGATGTGGAAGTGAAGCAACTTGAAGCAATGTGCTAGATTCTCGGCCTTAAGCATCTCGGTCGCCGCGATTAATTCAGCCGTGCTCAAGCCAAACTTCGCGTTTTCGCCTCCGCTCTCAGCCCACTTGCCACCGCCTTTGCTCAACAGCCGGGCCCGTATGCCAATAAGTGGCTCCACTCCGAGTTGCTTCGAGATCGCAATGATCTGCCGCAATTCCTCCAGCTTTTCCACCACCATGATGACCTTTTTGCCCAGCTTCGTTCCCAGCAGCGCCATCCGGATGAAACTCGCATCTTTGTAGCCGTTACAAACAATTAAACTGCCGATCTGGTTTTGTAACGCCAGGCCAGCAAACAATTCTGGTTTGCTCCCGACTTCCAGGCCAAATTCAAATGGCTTCCCAGCATCTAATATTTCTTCAACCACCTCTCGCAACTGGTTCACTTTAATCGGAAAAACCCCCCGATATTTGCCTTGGTAACTAAATTCGGTGATCGCGCCTCGGAATGCCATGTTGATGGACTCAACCCGATGACGCAGGATGTCCTGAAAACGAATCAAAACCGGAAACTTCAGCCCTCTGGCTTTCGCCTCGTCAATCACGTCCGTAAGATCGACCGACGCTCCTGCATCCTCGAGCGGTTTGGCAACCACCCGGCCAGCATCGTTTATATCAAAGTACTTAGCACCCCAGCGATGAATGTTATATAGATTCCGCGCATCGTCTATGCTCCAGGGCTCGTGGCCATCAGTCGAGTTACTCATTCGATTACTACCGATCGATGCGCACTATAAATTGCCACCACGGGAATTCAATACGCGTAATGCAAAATTATTCACAGTTTGTGAATAAGTCTCCCTGCGTCTGAATCAGTGTAAGGGGCCATCTTTATTCCGTGCGGGGCTCTCCTCGATGACACCGCTTTCCTTCTTTGCACGCGCGGGCGGTTCTGTTTTCATCGCGGCATGCCCAAAGTATCGCTGGCGTCGATCGTGCGCTACTGCGACCGGTTGTTGCGCACAACCGAAATAATGGACTATGACCGTGCAACGAACGGTTTGCAGGTTGAAAACCGTGGCACCGTTACTCGCATCGTTGCCGCCGTCGATGCCAGTCTGGCCACCGCTCGGCTGGCGATTGATTCGCGAGCCGACCTGCTACTCGTCCACCACGGCCTCTTTTGGGGGGCCTCGCATCCCTGGACGGGCAAACGATACGAATTGCTCCGTCTCCTCTTGGAAAATAACCTGGCGGTCTACAGTTCCCACCTTCCTCTCGATGCCCATCCCCGCCTCGGCAACAACGCCCGACTCTGTGCCGCTTTGGGGCTAAAAAACCTCCGGCCTTTCTTTTTCGATCGTGAGCAATTCCTTGGCTTTCAATCCAAAACCCGAATCTCTCGGGTCGATTTGGCTGCCCGATTGCAAAAAGCTACCCAACGACGGCCTTTGATAATCCCCGGTGGTCCAGAACTCTGCCAGCGTATCGGGGTCGTTACTGGGGGAGCCGGCGGGGAGCTCAAGAAGGCTGCCGAGGAAGGGGTGGACACCTTCATCACGGGCGAAGGCCCGCATTGGACCTATGCACTTGCCGAGGAATTAGGCCTGAACGTTCTGTACGGCGGTCATTACGCAACCGAAACTTTCGGCGTGAAGGCATTGGCAGCGCACCTGGCCGAACATTTTGCGATCCCGTGGAAGTTTATCGACCATCCTACCGGGCTTTGAAGCTTCTTCCTGGAAGAATGCTCCATCCGGGCTCGTAATCCAACTTGTCGCGGGCGCCGCGCCCTGTTTTATTCTCATCGAGATGAAGTCAAATATCATCATAGTCATCCCCGTATTTAACGGCGAAAAGTTCCTTCGCCAGACTTTGGACTCCGTCGCCCGGCAATCTTTGCGACCCGATCGCTTGATTGTCTTGGATAATTGCTCCACGGATGCCACTGCCGCAATCGTCCAGGAATTTCAACCCATCAAATGCGAATACATCCTCAATCCCAAAAACCTGGGCCTCTTTGGCAACTGCAACCGGGCCCTCGAATTTGCTTCCGAGACCAACTATCTTCTCCTCCTGTGTGCGGACGACCTGATTGAGCCCAAATTCCTCGAGGTCTTGACGGCTTCTTTAGCCTCTTGTGAGGGTCCGGGCCTCGCTTATTGTCTCGATGAACGAATCGATGAGCATGGCCGCCATTTAAGCGTTTCCGGAAAGGTGACTGGAACCATTGAGGAGATTCCGACCGACACCTTCTTGCAACGCAAAGCCGAGATCGCCAACCAGGCTTTCAGCGGCAGCCTGATGAAGACGAACTGCCAGAAATCCCCCTGCCAATTTCTGCTCAATATGCCAATTCTCGCGGACGTAGCCTTTTGGGCCGAGTGGGGAAAACAGTGCCGCCGCATTGTTCAGGTCAATCAACCGCTTTGTAAATATCGCTGGCATGGTGATAACACCACGAGCCTCGTAATGCCCGGCATACAGACACTCGTGCTCGACGAATGGCAAGTCATGCAAATGAACGAGCGATTGCGCAATGGACATTCCAATCGGATCCGCGAGTTCAAATTAAAAGGTCTGTTCGCCGTCCGCACCGGGATTAAGGCCAAGCGGATTCGGCAACAAAATAATCCCGCTTACTCCCGGGATATCACTAGTGAAGGCAAAAGGATATCCGGGACCTTGGCCTGGTACATGGGACAGGCGGTGGTTGAAGCCCGTGATCTTTTAATCTACGGAGTGCTGCGCCGGCCGAAACATCCCAAAAACGTCTATAGTTGATTCTTGCCACGACCTGCCACTATCAAATCATCGCTTGGCCGCCATCGGCTGTGGAACTTTCGTTGCCGATGTGTCCTCTGGTTTCTGCTCCTTAGGCTTCGAAACAACTAGGACTCCGGCCAAAGCCACGCCTAAAATGATTGCCGCTAGGCTAACGTAGAGTCCTGTAATGGAGGGAGCGAAAACGAACTCGACCGCATGCTCCCCGGCAGGCACTTGCACACCGCGCATAATATAATTGCACCGCAGCAGAGTTGCCGTCTTCCCATCGACTGTGACTTTCCAGTTGGGATCGTATTTATCATTGAGCAGGAGAACCGAGGCAGTATCGGACTTCGCGCGCAGCGCAACTTTTTTAGGAGCGTAACTGGTTATCTCCACTGTGCCGGCACTCCCGTTCGTCCTGACGGAACTTGCGGGGATCGACTCATCCACGAGCACCGTTTGGTCCGGGCTAAAAGCTTTGTCGGATAGTTGATCCAGCGTCGCTTGGTCATTCGTACTCACCTGCCAGTTTGCATAGAGCTTCGCGCGCGGAAGCGCGCCTTTGAATTCAAAGATTGCGAACTGGCCGTTGGTATTAATGTTCGCTGTGATTTGCTCATAGGCCGTTGGATTCATTACCCCAGGCTTCGGAGCCATGTCAAAGCGCGTGACAATTCGAAAGCGTTGCTGGCCGGGATCAGGTTGACTGTTGAACATTTCTAACAACGCCGCCGGACCGAGTAAGTAGCGTGTATTTGTCAGTTCCCACCGGCGCAGTGGTGTCTTTCCGAGGGCCTTCTCAAATGCCACATAATCAACCGGTCTGCGCGGCATTTGAATGATATCAAGGCTCTGAATGTTGTAATACGGGAAGTGATGCTGCATCCACTCCACGCCATAAAGACCCTTAAATTGCAAGTACATTTCCGCCAGGGGCCTTGCTTCCGGAGGCAATCGTTCTACTTCCAAAGGAACAAGCGCGACCCGATGCTCATACGGCTTTTCTCGGAGCAGATCAATCACCGGATTGCTGGCATATTTCTCTTTGTAGTTCTGATAAATAATCCAAGGCAAATCCGCGCGAGCTAAATCCACAACCAGCAAAACTCCGAGTAAAACTCCCCCCCACTTGGCCCGTCGGCCTCCAAAACGCCCGCTCAAAATCAGTGTCAGTAGACCGACCGTCAGGACTAGGAAAAGAAGGTACCAACCTGTTTCCTTCATGCTAAACCCAGCAATCTGCGCCGCTGTGTTTGCGTCTGGAAAACCCATTTCTTGCAAGTGCCGCTCCAGGCTCGGTCGGGAAGAAGTGTAAATGAGCAGTCCCAAAAAACTGATGCCGATTGCGCCCAAAGAGGCTCTCGTCCATTTCTTATCAAACCCCTTAGCCTTCGCCCACCAGGCTCTTAGATGCGCCGCCAGGCCACTCGTCGATTCAGCCATCCCTTCCATATAGCGCCGGCTCAATCCGTGAATCCCGTACGCGAAGAGAATAACCATGGACCAGTGGAATGGGTGCATGAACTTTGCCGGATTTCGAATCGTTGAAAAATACGGCAGCATATAAACCAGACGGTAGAACGGCGCGTATCTCCCAAAGGCGAAAAGGAGCGAAACAAAAGCCGCTCCGGCCCAGAACCAAATGAACCTCCGTTGATTAGGACTGTAAATTGAATCTTTTTTACGAAATGATTCTGCTAACCCCCAGAGCGCCACCATAACTACTAATAGCCCTGCGTATTCTCCTCCCCCTGAAAACCGTAAAAATCCTTGGGGTCGTGGTCCGACTTTGCCACCAGCCAGATATCGGTCCCATGCCGGATCGCGTCCCACCTGTCCCCAATAAAGACCGCCTTCGTATTGGTCTTGAAACGCGATCATGTCCTTCGGTGTATCCATCCTATAACCGAAAAGTCCGGGTATAATCACCCTCGTGATTTCACTCGGAGGCATGCTCCATTGAGTGGCAAAGTCCCATTGTTCCGCTTTGGCATCGGAGGTCTGCTCCGTGCCTGCCACCCCTTTGATCTGGGTGCCGATGAGCACAATCAACGCCTCGCTTGCCAGAAAAACCGCAAAGCCAGTCACCACCACTAACCGCAACATGCCTTGTCGCACCTCTTTCGCCGACGGACCGCTCTCGGCCAACCCTTGAAAGAGCACAAACGCGGCCACGTACAAGCTGAAAATCGCGCCGATGTCATAGCCCTCCATGATGTTTAAACCCACCAGCATGCCGGCTAGCATGGCTTTCACCCATCGCTTTGGAGATTGAGCATCCACCAGCAGGCCGAGCGCCACGAAGTCGGCAGCTATCGCAATAATCTGCGAGGCTACGCCCCAGCAGGCAGTCGATAGAAAATGCGAGCTCAGTGCCGTCGCGACACTCCCGAGGCAGCACGCTAAATTCGAAAGTTTCAACTTCCGGAAGAAAAACCACGAGCCTAACCCTAGGAGAAACAAAGAGACTGGAGCAAATATCTTGGAAAAAATCACTGGCCCCGCTACGAGACGCAAAATAGAAGTAACATTGATGGCTGGGGTTGGACTTTGGGTCCCGATCCAGTTCAAATCATGCCAGGCGCCCACCAATGCATCCGGCATCTTATTCAGTGCCGCTATAAGTCCCCCCAACGGGCCATCGTTGGAGAAAACCACTTCATCTGGGTCAAAGCTCTTGCAGAAAAATAACGCCAGCAGCAGCGCTAGGAGAAGCGCTGTCCTCGCAGCAATTTTGCCGCCGTTCGGCACACTGTTGTCTGTGGAAGCCTTTGCCATATCAATCGAAGCACTTATTCACCAAACGTTAACCATTACCGAATCTGGTCCTTTTGCCAAACGTTTATTCCTAAATTGTGGCTCCCGCCGCTCGCATCCCTCTCCTCGTCGAGTTTAACCTTTTTCGGCCAATTCGAACCCTGTATCCTCCTCCCGCTCTGAGACCATGCTCATGAACCAGCCACCTGTCGGGGTAGTGATTGTAAATCACAATCTGAAGGATTCGCTCCGCGAAACCTTAATCTCGTTTAAGCGCGTCAACTATCCCGATGTAACCATCGTCGTTTCTGATAATGCGTCCTCGGATGGCTCCCCGGAGATGGTTAGCCAGGAGTTTCCTCAGGTCCATCTCTTGGCCCATCAACAAGAGCAAGGCTACGCTCGCGCCGCCAGTCTCGGCATGGCCTTTTTAGCCGATAAAACCAAATACATCTTCAGCACTACGAACGATGTAATCGTGGACCCCGACATGCTCAACGTCCTGGTTGAGTACGCGGAACTTCATCCGGAAGCCGGCGTGTTGGGTACCAAAATCTTTTTCTTCGATCGTCCCGGCGTCCTTTGGCACGCTGGCGGCCGCATTCATCCCTTGCACGGCCATAGCTATCACCTCGGTTGGGAACGCAAAGACAGTCCTCGCTATGATCGGGTGCGGGAATGTGATTTCGTCACCGGCTGCGGTTTTCTCCTGCGCTCCGAAGTCCTGCGCCAAATCGGCTTCTTCAAGGAAGATCTGATCTTCTATTCCGAAGATGCTGAGCTGTGCTATCGATTCCGCGAAGCCTCCTACAAAATCGTCTACGTTCCCGCCGCCCGCATGTGGCACAAAACGGGTACTACCTTGGCTAAGAACCGCCCGGTGCAGCTTCGCTATAGTACCCGCAACAGCCTCTATCTCCTTCAACGCCACAAAGTAGGATTCTACCCGCTCTCCCTCCTCGTCCATCTTTTCATTGTATCTCCCTTCAAAATGGCGCTCTTTGCCTTGATGCTGCACTGGCAGAATTCAGTGGGCATCTATCACGGCATTCGCGATTGGCGTCTGGGAAATTATGGTTGGATTAAAGGTCCCTGATTCATTCTAGTTGCTTGGACTGATAAGTCCTCCAGATAACTGGCTCAACCCTGCTTCTACCGCGAATTAATCGCTTGACAATTTGGCCGCTGTTGCTCAAGCTCGCCCCTCATAGGTTGTAATCAGGAGCGGTAATCTAAAAAGAATCTGTCAGAATATGGGGTCTTTCATCGTTTTAAGGCACGCACTCTTCGCGTCCACCATCATTGGTTTGCTAACTGGGGCAATGGATACTCGCGTTTGGGCTGCTCCCTCTTGTGTGACGCCCCCCTCTGGCCTGGTCGGTTGGTGGAAAGGGGAAAGCAGCACCACTGACAGCGCGGGGACAAATAACGGCACCACACCATTTGGCATTGCTTACAGCTCTGGCAGAGTGGGCCAGGCTTTTAGTTTCAACGCCACAAGTCGCCGCGTCAGCGTCCCGGATAATAGCAGCTTCATTTTGACCAATGCTCTGACTATCGAGGGCTGGATCAATATCACCGGCGACGGCGGCTTCATCCTGTTCCGTGGTGATACTCGCTCGGGCGCTGATCCCTATGCGCTTACGCTGGGAGCCAGTGGCTACATTAGTTTCCACATCGGTTCGGAAAGTGACTATAAAAACCTGGACGTTGCCATTCCCTATAATCAGTGGAAGCATGTGGCGGCTACCTTTGAAGGCTCCAGTGGGGACATGAAGGTGTATATTGACGGAGTCTTGGCCGGGCAGGCCAATACGAGCCTCCGGCCCGTGGGAGCTTTGGATCCGGCCTATGATCCGGCGATCGGTATCGGAAACCACGGTGGCACATCCTACAACTTCCCTTTCAATGGCTTGATCGACGAAATCTCCTTGTACTCCCGGGCGCTGAGCCCAAGCGAAATCCAGGCCATTTACAACGCCGATGAGGCTGGCAAGTGCCCGCCTCCTGCAACGGCTCCATTGATTGTTTCGCACCCGGCCAGCCAGACCGTAGCGGTGGGAGGCAGTGCTGCCTTTAGTGTTACCGCCACGGGCACGGCTCCGTTAAGTTACCAGTGGAGATTTAATGGGACCAACATTGCTGGAGCCACCAATACAGCCTTAAGCCTGGGCAATGTTCAGCTCTCGCAAGCGGGCAACTATGCCGTGCTGGTGGCCAATGCCGTGAACTCCATCTTGAGTTCGAATGCCGTGCTTAGTGTGACTTCACCCGTGCCCACCTGCGTTTCCGCCCCTTCGGGCCTGGTCAGTTGGTGGCCGGGTGAAAACAACGCCGCTGATTCAGTTGGAGGAAACTTCGGGAGTCTAAGTAACGGAGTTACTTTCGTTCCCGGGGAAGTAGGCCAGGCCTTTAAGCTCGATGGCACTTCTGGTTATGTTCGTGTTAATGCCTCCTCCAGCCTGAACGTCGGCCTGGGCAACGGCCTCACCATGGAAGCTTGGATTAAACCGGCCAATCTCACCGTCGCTCAGCCCTTAATCGAGTTTAGTGACGGCTCCAACTTGGGTGTTCAGCTCTGGATTTCGGAGCCTTGGTTTGGCGGTCAGGGCGGCCCCGGGGATCTTTTCGCCAATATCACGGATATTTCTGGCGGCACTCACGCATTGGTGAGCTTGCCGGGTGTGCTCAATACCAACTCCTTCCAGCACGTGGCGGTAACCTACAACAAAACCAGTGGCTTGGGCGTCCTCTACGTCAATGGCTCCGTGGTTTACAGCTACAACCTCGGTACGTTCACACCTCGGACCGGTCTTGATTTGTACTTGGGATTTCGCCCGCCCACCGCGCAGTATTCGTCAATTTATAACGGATTAATCGACGAGGTCTCCCTGTACTCCCGCGCGCTCAGTCAAAGTGAGATACAAGGCATCGTCAATGCCGGCACAGCCGGCAAGTGTGTCCCTCCTGCAACGGCTCCATTGATCGTGTCTCAACCGGCTAACCAAACGGTGACCGTGGGCGGCAGCGCCGCCTTTAGTGTCACCGCTACCGGCACGGCTCCGTTGAGTTACCAGTGGCGCTTTAATGGAACCAACATTGCCGGTGCTACGAACACAACCTTGAGCCTGGGCAATGTGCAACTCTCGCAAGCCGGCAACTATGGCGTGCTGGTGAGCAACTCCGTGAACTTCGTCCTCAGCTCCAATGCTCTACTTGCGGTGGTCCCGCTCTCTTCTAATTGCGTCGCTCCGCCTTCTGGCCTGGTCGGTTGGTGGAAAGGGGAAAGCAGCACCACTGACAGCGCGGGGACAAATAACGGCACCACACCATTTGGCATTGCTTACAGCTCTGGCAGAGTGGGCCAGGCTTTTAGTTTCAACGCCACAAGTCGCCGCGTCAGCGTCCCGGATAATAGCAGCTTCATTTTGACCAATGCTCTGACTATCGAGGGCTGGATCAATATCACCGGCGACGGCGGCTTCATCCTGTTCCGTGGTGATACTCGCTCGGGCGCTGATCCCTATGCGCTTACGCTGGGAGCCAGTGGCTACATTAGTTTCCACATCGGTTCGGAAAGTGACTATAAAAACCTGGACGTTGCCATTCCCTATAATCAGTGGAAGCATGTGGCGGCTACCTTTGAAGGCTCCAGTGGGGACATGAAGGTGTATATTGACGGAGTCTTGGCCGGGCAGGCCAATACGAGCCTCCGGCCCGTGGGAGCTTTGGATCCGGCCTATGATCCGGCGATCGGTATCGGAAACCACGGTGGCACATCCTACAACTTCCCTTTCAATGGCTTGATCGACGAAATCTCCTTGTACTCCCGGGCGCTGAGCCCAAGCGAAATCCAGGCCATTTACAACGCCGATGAGGCTGGCAAGTGCCCGCCTCCTGCAACGGCTCCATTGATTGTTTCGCACCCGGCCAGCCAGACCGTAGCGGTGGGAGGCAGTGCTGCCTTTAGTGTTACCGCCACGGGCACGGCTCCGTTAAGTTACCAGTGGAGATTTAATGGGACCAACATTGCTGGAGCCACCAATACAGCCTTAAGCCTGGGCAATGTTCAGCTCTCGCAAGCGGGCAACTATGCCGTGCTGGTGGCCAATGCCGTGAACTCCATCTTGAGTTCGAATGCCGTGCTTAGTGTGACTTCACCCGTGCCCACCTGCGTTTCCGCCCCTTCGGGCCTGGTCAGTTGGTGGAAAGCGGAGGATAATGCCTTCGACAGTGCCGGGAGCAACCTGGGCACCGCCTATGGCGGCTTGAGCTTCACCAATGGCAGGGTGGGGTCAGCCTTCCGCTTCAACGGCACCACGGCCCACGTGCGGATTCCGGATAGCCCCAGCTTGCACTTCACCAATGCGCTTACCATCGAGGCTTGGGTCTCTCCCACCAGTCACGGGAGTTACCATGATGTCATCAATAAGTGGGACCTGGTGGGCAGCGGCCAGAAGAGCTATGTCATGGGGTTGTATCCTGATGGACGGGCTTACCTCACCGTGTGTGCCGATGGCAATGACGGCTTTGCGACAGTTGTTACCACCACGAACGCTGTGCCATTGAACCAATGGACTTACTTGGCTGCAACTTTCGATGGAGCCAGTCTCCGTATCTATGTCAACGGCGTTTATCAGGCCCAAGTGGCCTACCTTCACCTCATTTTTCCAGGTACCCATGATTTGGGCATAGGCGGCACTGTAGGTGGCGCTGCTCCTGGGCAAGTCGGTTTTCCGTTTGCCGGTCTGATTGATGAGCCGGCGATCTATGGCCGAGCGCTCTCCGCTGCTGAGATCCTGTCCGTCTATACTGCCGGTGCCAATGGCAAATGTGTAACCCCCACTGCCCCAGTCATCGTTTCCCAGCCCGCTAACCAGACGGTCACAGTGGGAGGCACTGCCGCCTTTAGCGTGGTGGCCAACGGCACGGCACCCTTGAGCTACCAATGGAGCTTAAATGGCACCAACATAGCCGGAGCCACCAACACAGCCTTAAGCCTGGGCAATGTGCAACTCTCGCAAGCGGGCAACTATGCCGTGCTGGTGAGCAACTCCGTGAATTTCGTCCTGAGCACTAATGCTCTACTTACAGTGGTGCCACTCTCCTCCAATTGTGTCGCTCCCCCTTCGGGCCTGGTCAGTTGGTGGAAAGCGGAGGATAATGCCTTCGACAGTGCCGGGAGCAACCTGGGCACCGCCTATGGCGGCTTGAGCTTCACCAATGGCAGGGTGGGGTCAGCCTTCCGCTTCAACGGCACCACGGCCCACGTGCGGATTCCGGATAGCCCCAGCTTGCACTTCACCAATGCGCTTACCATCGAGGCTTGGGTCTCTCCCACCAGTCACGGGAGTTACCATGATGTCATCAATAAGTGGGACCTGGTGGGCAGCGGCCAGAAGAGCTATGTCATGGGGTTGTATCCTGATGGACGGGCTTACCTCACCGTGTGTGCCGATGGCAATGACGGCTTTGCGACAGTTGTTACCACCACGAACGCTGTGCCATTGAACCAATGGACTTACTTGGCTGCAACTTTCGATGGAGCCAGTCTCCGTATCTATGTCAACGGCGTTTATCAGGCCCAAGTGGCCTACCTTCACCTCATTTTTCCAGGTACCCATGATTTGGGCATAGGCGGCACTGTAGGTGGCGCTGCTCCTGGGCAAGTCGGTTTTCCGTTTGCCGGTCTGATTGATGAGCCGGCGATCTATGGCCGAGCGCTCTCCGCTGCTGAGATCCTGTCCGTCTATACTGCCGGTGCCAATGGCAAATGTGTAACCCCCACTGCCCCAGTCATCGTTTCCCAGCCCGCTAACCAGACGGTCACAGTGGGAGGCACTGCCGCCTTTAGCGTGGTGGCCAACGGCACGGCACCCTTGAGCTACCAATGGAGCTTAAATGGCACCAACATAGCCGGAGCCACCAACACAGCCTTAAGCCTGGGCAATGTGCAACTCTCGCAAGCGGGCAACTATGCCGTGCTGGTGAGCAACTCCGTGAATTTCGTCCTGAGCACTAATGCTCTACTTACAGTGGTGCCACTCTCCTCCAATTGTGTCGCTCCCCCTTCGGGCCTGGTCAGTTGGTGGAAAGCGGAGAGCAATGCTCTGGAAGTGATAAATGCCAATTCTGGTGTGCTTAGGAATGGGGTCGTATTTGCTCCTGGAAAAGTCGGACAAGCCTTCAGCTTCAACGGTAGCTCAGCTTATGTCGAAGTCTCCGATTCGCCTAGCTTACAATTTACCAATGCCATGACCATTGAAGCCTGGCTCCATCCGGATGCGGTAAGCACCCATTTCCAAACGCTCGTATCGAAATGGGACGGCGGACCCCACAGCTTTACCTTGAAGATTCTGCCTACCGGAACGGTGACTCTAGGTGCCAACAGCGGCAATACTTACGGCATAGTCGACATTTACAGCGTGGACAATTTACCCGTCGATCAATGGACCCACTTAGCTGTGACTTATAATGGTGTCGAATTAAGGCTGTATTTTAACGCGGTATTGCAAAGCTCAGTGCCTTGGACTCACGGCATTTTGCCTGGCTCAGCGCCACTGACCATTGGTTCAAGCTCTTCGTCTGGCATTTACTACGGCTTTGATGGCTTGATGGATGAACTTTCCCTCTACTCGCGCGCCCTCAGCCAAAGTGAAATACAAGGCATCGTCAATGCCGGCACGGCGGGCAAGTGCCCGCCTCCTGCAACGGCTCCCTTGATCGTGTCCCAGCCGGCGAGTCAGACCGTAGCGGTGGGTGGCAGTGCTGCCTTTAGTGTGACCGCCACCGGCACGGCACCCTTGAGCTACCAGTGGCGCTTTAATGGAACCAACATCGCTGGAGCAACTAATACGTCCTTAAGCCTGGGCAATGTGCAACTCTCGCAGGCCGGCAACTATGGCGTGCTGGTGAGCAACTCCGTCAACTTCGTCCTCAGCTCCAATGCTCTACTTACGGTGGTCCCGCTCTCTTCCAAATGCGTCGCTCCGCCTTCGGGTCTGGTCGGTTGGTGGAAAGCCGAAGGTAATGCCTCCGACAGTGCCGGGAGCAACCTGGGAACCGCCTATGGCGGCCTGAGCTTCACCAATGGCAAGGTGGGCACGGCCTTTAGTTTCAATGGAACTACGGCCCATGTGCGAGTTCCGGACAGCACCAGCTTGCACTTCACCAATGCGCTTACCATCGAGGCCTGGGTCTATCCCACAAGTCACGGCAGTTATCATGACATGTTCAACAAATGGGATCTGGTGGGTAGCAGCCAAAAGAGCTATGATATGGCGCTGCATCCCGACGGACGGGCTTACCTCACCGTCTGCGCCGATGGCAATGATGGCTTTGCGACCGCGGTTCTAACTACAAATGCTCTGCCATTGAACCAATGGACTCACTTGGCTGCAACTTACGATGGAGCATTCCTTAGAATTTACGTCAATGGTGCTTACCAGGCTCAGGTGGCGTACTCTCATGGCATATTTCCGGGCACCCATGATTTGGGCATCGGTGGCACTGTAGGCGGTGGTGCTCCGGGGCAAGTCGGTTTTCCGTTTGCCGGTCTGATCGATGAGCCGGCGTTTTATAGTCGCGCGCTTACCCAGCCTGAGGTTCTGACCATCTACAATGCCGGCTCTGCTGGCAAGTGTGTAAACCCGACGGAACCAGTTATTGTATCCCAACCGGCAAGTCAGTCGGTGATCGTGGGTGGTAGTGCCGCATTCAGCATCACGGCTACTGGCACGGCCCCGTTGAGCTACCAGTGGCGCTTTAATGGGACCAACATTCCCGGAGCGACTACCACCGCCTTAAGCCTGAGCAATGTGCAACTCTCGCAAACCGGCAACTATGCGGTGCTGGTGAGCAACTCCGTCAACTTCGTCCTCAGCTCCAATGCCGTGCTCACCGTCTCTCCGGGCAATGCCTTGGTGGCAGTAGTGGGTACGAATGCAGCCCCGGGCAGCAGTATAAGCGTTCCCATTGTTCTGGTGGCAAACGGCAATGAAAACGCGCTCGGCTTTAGCCTGAACTTGAATGTTTCAATGCTGAACTTCGTTGATGTCGTCCTGGGCTCTGGTGCTCCCGGAGCCACCCTGCTGGTAAACACTAATCTGACCGACTCAGGCAAAGTTGGTTTGGCCATCTCCTTGCCCACCGGCTCCACCTTTGCCGCGGGCACTCAGCAGATTGCTGTGGTAAACTTTTCTACTGCCTTTGTAACCAACGGTGGATTTGCGGTGATAACTTTTGAAGACCAACCCGTTCTCCGCCAAGTCTCTGACGCCCCCGGCAATGCCCTGCCAGCCACCTTCGCCTCAGGAACTGTTTCCATCGTCCCCATGCAGTTCGAAGGTGATGTCTCGCCTCGTCCCGACGGCAATCGGTCCGTCACCATCACCGATTGGGTTCTGGTAGGCCGCTACGCTGCGAGGCTGGATTATCCGACCAATGCTTCGGAGTTTCAACGTGCGGACTGTGCGCCGCGTTCGACCCTCGGGAACGGACAAATTACCGTCAGCGATTGGGTGCAGGGCGGACGCTACGCGGCTGGATTGGACCCTCTGACCCCCTTGGGCGGGCCCACAAGCGAATCCGGCTTCGCATCAAATGTGGCCGGCAAGTCGCCTGCGAGTGGGACTAATTTGCGCCAACTGAGCATTCCCGACGCTCTGCTGATGCAAGGGCAGACTGCTACCTTCCCGGTAATTCTCACTGCCCAGGGAGACGAGAATGCCATGGGCTTCAGCATCAACTTCGACCCGGCAGTGCTGGCTTTCGAGTCTGCTACCTTGGGAAGTAGCGCCACGGAGGCCTCATTGAACGTGAATGTGAATCAAGCTGCCAGTGGCCAGGTTGGCTTGGTGCTGGCACTTCCTACCGGCAAAGCTTTTGCCGGCGGTAGCCAGGAAACCGCCAGGCTGACGTTCCGTACCGCCCCTGGCGCTACAGGCACCGCCTCGCTTGCCTTTGGAGACCAGCCAGTAACACGTGAGGTTTCTGACCAATACGCGGACACGCTCGGTGCAAATTTTCTGGGAGCCGCATTGACAATTAATCCATCACCCTCCCTCAAGATTGCCATTTCTGGACAGAACTTAACTCTGGCTTGGCCGCTTTGGGCTACGAACTTTACTGTTCAGGAAGCTAGTGGCGACTTAAGTGCTTGGTCCAATCTCTCGGTGAGTGTGGACGTCACCAATGGCAACAATACCGTCGTTCTTCCTATCACCAACACTGCAAGCTTTTACCGACTGCATCGATAATCACACAAGATCATCGCGTCAGCCTTTCGAATTCGAGGGCTGTGCATCCCGGATGAATGGCGAGCAAAGTTATAAAAGCTCGCTGGGATGGTCCACTATGGATAGGCTTTCTTCGCGCTTCTTATTAAGCAACTCAGCCAATTCCTCCAATAATGAGGCGAGACGAAGCCCTAAAGTACATGGAGCTCTGCAGCCACCGCCGCTTTGCTCTATGATCTCCATTAAACGACACTTTGGTATTCCTCCGGGCAAACCCGGAGCAGCTCTTTGTAGCCGCTACACGACATCACTACAGATTTCTTTTGCTCATTTGTTGGAACCCGGTAGCCTGCGCTCTTAGCCAATGGGCAAGAGTTAGCAGGCTCTTTCGTTGGTGAAATAATAAGTAACTAGGATGTCCCTTATGAACTTTGCACTTGCTCGCTTCTGCGCTTCTCGTATTGCGCACTTGGTCTTTGCTGGAATACTCACATTGTCTTTTCACACCTATGGATTGACGATTACCTCAACTCCTGTCGTTACGAAGGCCACTAATGCCCCACTTGCCGGAACATTACAGCTCACAACGGATGAGAATTCCAGAATCAGCGTGACCGCCAGCGACGGGAATGAGACTTGGCAGCGTAACTTTTATGATTACACAAACTCACACTCTATAAAGTTATTGGGCTTCAAGGCCAATAGGACCTATCAATTAAGTGTTACGGCACATGATCAATTGGGAAACCAAACAACCGCGACTAATGCGGTTCAATTTATCACCGCTCCGCTTCCAAGTGATTTTCCGAAACTGGTTCTCTTGACGAACCAGCCTGCCAAAATGGAGCCGGGTTACACGCTGTTTGTGCCGGGTAATCTAGCCTTCAATCGGTACTATATCGTCATGGTGGACCATGATGGGGAAGTGGTCTGGTATACGCGGGGCCCGGCGAATCCCGATATTCGCCAGCTCCCCAGCGGTGACCTGCTGTTTCACCAAAACACCAACATTGTTCTCATGAACATGTTGGGCCAAAATTTAAGGGTTTGGCCATTGCCGCCTGGGGTGCCGTGGGTCGATCACGAGCTCTTTCCAACTGACCATGGGACATTCCTCACGCACACCTACGCTACCCGGATCATCAACGACTTCCCCGCTAGTTCGACCGATTCCAACACGCTGCCTCAGTCGACGGCTGTGTGGGATAATCCCATCATTGAGATTTCCACCAATACTGGAGCCCTCCTTAACACTTGGCCGCTTCTCGACTTGCTGTCGCCAACGCGGATTAGCTACCACACGTTTATCAATCCCAGTCAGATCTACGGTTGGGACTGGGCTCACGCGAATGGCATCATCGAAGACCCAAGAGATGGGTTGCTCATTGCTTCAGTACGACACCAAAGCGCGGTTGTTAAGTTCACCCGCGAGGGACAAATTAAATGGATTCTTGGTCCGCATGAGAATTGGCCTCCGGAATTCCAAAAATTCTTGCTGACTCCGGTTGGGACCCCATTCCTGTGGCAATATGCTGAGCACGCTCCCGTGATTACGCCGCAGGGCACGTTGCTGCTGTTTGATAATGGGAACTATCGGGCTATGCCGTTTGATGCGCTCACTCCTCCTGAGAACAACTACAGCCGTGCAGTCGAGTACGAAATTAATGAAAATACGATGGAGGTTTCCCAGATATGGGAATATGGCCGCGATCGCGCCGAACAGCTTTTTTCGGATACTCGAGGGAATGCCGATTGGTTGCCTCTACGTGGCCATGTGATGCTCACCTTTGCGGACATCACTTATGCAAATGGTGTTCATCCAAGCCCATTTTCCCCAAACGCGAGAATGGCGCGAATTATCGAGGTTACGCACAACCCTGTGCCCGGAGGTGATACTCCTGATGTGGTATTCGACCTTGCGGTGTTTGATTACAAAAACACCGCCGTTAATTATCGTGGGAGTGTCATGTACCGTAGCAAGCGTGTTCCGGATCTTTATCCGGTCATCACTATTGTTGACCAAATAACCAGACTCAAGAGTGCGCTTGGCGAATCCGAGCCTGGCCTCATTTCCCTCTTGGATGACGCTTTGATGTCCATAAACAGCTACGATTACGATGAAGCTGCCCTTGAATTGCGTGCCTTTCAAGACGCAGTGCAGGCGCAAGTTTCCCCGCTAGAACTGGTCGAGCAATTAGTTCTCCAGGCGCAACAAATCCTCGATGCTCTTGCTGAAGGCGACGTTTCGTACCTCGGGGCATTGCACTTCAAAAATACCCACCTGAAAATCGCAAATGAAAATGGAATGCCGTTGCTGCAATTTTTAGGAGACGAGTCGAGCTCTTACACTATTCAGGCTTCCGATGACATCATCAACTGGGAGAATATCGGTAATGCCAGGCACATCGGAAACGGATATTTTGATTTCGAAGACGAGCATCCCGTCGATCAGGCTCGCTTTTACCGAATTGTTACTCCTTAGCCCTTTCAGTCGCTCTGCAAGGAGGTCAACACCGGCAATCGGGTCCACGGCCGAGTGGGCTCATTGCAGTCTCGCCATATTTCTTTGGGGGTAAGTGAATGAACTGGGCCAACTTGCTCTAATCTGGGTCTCAATTCTAACCCGGTGGAGGTCAAAAGTTGAAATCCTCCCCTAACCCTGGGGGCGGTAGAAAAGCAATTACATCGACATGCTCACTCCAGGAGCCTGTAATAATCACCGATCTTACGTAATCGGCCAAAAGCAATACCTGCTGTCGGTTCAATAGGATCTACCCATTTTGACTTCGGAATGACTCGAAAATCAAAGCTCACGCGGGTTTTACCAGTGTCATTAACCTTGTTTCCGTGGGTTAGTTGGCAGCCCGGGAAAACCAATGCTTGGCCGTAGTTGACCGGTTGTGGTTGGAAATCGCCTCTATCAGGCTGCGACTCAATCCAAATGGTGTTCGTGCCAAATGCGGGTGTGACTGGAACCCAAAAGTTGGTTTCTTCCTCAGGATGGTTGTATTCCTTGTCCTTGTGGAATGCACCAACACCTAGGTTTCCGACCCAATGAATGCGGAATGTTGGTTGCTCCTGCACCACCAATGATTCATCAAACATGCTTCGCACAAAGTTCCGCAGGAACGCATCGTATACGCGCATGAACTCTGATCCCTTCACTCCCGCGTATAGCTTGGCATGCCAGGGCGTGTGGTTATCTTTCCCCGGAGTAACTAGCTCATCCGGTGTTCCTCCTTGCAGGTGTAAATGCTCCAGATCCTTGAATCCAAGCAAAGCCTGTATGGCCTCCCTGAAGGGAAATGTCTCTTGGCTATAAGGGTGAATTTTGATTTGGTTACTAGACGTTGCCCCATCAGTCATCACGTTCATCGCTTTATATTTAACAGCTTATGATAATCTTGAGCAAGATTTCCTGTAGCTATTTTGTCAGACCCTAACTGCTCAGAAAGTAATGATTACAAAGAGATCCTGCTTTCCTTAGCCGGAGAAAACCCAGATTGATTGCCAAACCAGAATCACTAATTTCGACGCATCCTGCGTAGAACTGCATTTCGTATGTCCGTTTGCATGCGCTGCAGATTCATAAACAAGCCGCCCAGGTAAAAATAATGTCGGCAACGGCGCACGTAAGGAATCTTGAAGAGTTCGGGCAGAACGGCATAAAGATTGTGGTCCTTAATGTTGAACTCTTTAAAAAACTGTTTCAAGAACAGAGAATGTAGAACTATCCATTGCCCTAAGAACTTCTCCATTTTCAACTGAAGCTCAGCCCAGTCTGAGCGTTGTGAGAATCTCTGCTTAATGTAGCCGGAAAAACCGGTCGCTGCTGTCTTGAGCTCTCCACATTCTTTACGCCCGTAATTGGAATCATGGATAGCCTGACAACCTAATGATTGATTGATTACGGCGCAACCGGAGTGCGAACCGCAGGCGACGATGTACGCGTAATCACCCAAGTACGGGGAACCGTAATTGGGAAGCCCGCCAATTTCCTGAGCTATCTCACGTTTAACCATTCCTGTCGACCACAGCGTATACATTTGCAACTCACCGCTGAAAAAAGCGTGGGGGTACGTTTCTGCGGTGTAGGCCCGCACAGTCCCGAGGTTTAAAGGTGCCAGGGTGGAATTGTTTCCAACCCTATGAAGCGTAAATCTGGCAATTTTTGGATTTACCTGCAGCACATCACAGCCTCCAAAATACGCTCCCAATCCAGGGTGTTTCACCGTCAAATCTTGCAAGATCTCCAACATCTCGGGGTAAATCGGATCGTCATCCGTGATCATCACCACATACTGGCCTCTCGCTCGAGCCAGGCTCCGGTTGAAGCTCGCGTTCATTCCGAGGTCCTCCCCATTGCAATAGTAGTGGATTCGCGGATCATTTAATCCTTCCACCACGGCTCGCGCGCTTTCCGCCGGATCGTTATCCGAAACAATCACTTCGAAGTCCCTTACGGTTTGTCTCTGGATCGAACCTAAGGTCTTAATTAAAAAATCTGCGCGTCGGCGCGTGCTCATGCAGAAACTAACCCACGGTTGGGATGGCTTCGTCTCCTCCGTTTTCAAATACTGTCCTTCCTTCGCAGAAATGAGCTCGGCCAATGTGTGATATTCTTCCGCAAACCACTCTCATTGAATGTCCAGGCGGGCTGCTCAAGGCTGAATTGCGAGTTGGCTTTGGCAAACTCTTCCGCCGCAGTAGCCGGGTTGTCCTCCCGCCACTCTGCGCTCCCTCCCGGCACGTCGTACAAATCGCGCATGCTCCCGTCCGTGGCCACGATGTATGAACCAGGCGTAACCATTTCAGAATATGCCTCCAGTTCCTTGGTGACATGCTCCCGGGTATGGCACGAATCAAGGATGACCAGCACCTTTTGACCGGGCTGCACTAAAGCCTTCACTCGTCCCACGGTAGTCTCAGATGTAGAGTCGCCCTGTACCAGGCTTATCAAGGATGCCAGCTCGTGGCTCTCAATCGCTCGGCGATTAGGTGGTCGTATCAAAATATCTACCCCAATAACCTTACCGGAAATCCCCATCGCCTTGAGCAAACTCGCATACAGAATAAGCGAGCCTCCGTGCGCCACACCCGTCTCAATAATAATCTCCGGCTTCACGCGGTAGATTACCTCTTGAATTCGGAGCACATCTTCCGGAAGTTGGATTATAGGCCGCCCCATCCAGCTAAAGGTGTACGGATACTTCTGATTCCACCCCACCTTCAGCCATTGTTCTGAAAGGAGTTCAAAGGCCTCATCCGAATAGAGTTGCAGTTCCCGCTTTTGCTCGGAGTTTTCCAGCACCAGCGTCTTGGCACTCGTATCGATGGTCAACTTCATAAATAAACGCTCACTGTGTCAAACCCCCGCGACTCGCGGCAAGCAGTTTTTCTAAACCTTGGCTCATATCAAATCTGGGCTGCCACCCGAGCCCTTTGAGCCGCGCTACATCGGCAACTACATAGCCCAAAGGATCAATTTGTGGCGGTACCGCCTCCTCAATTAGCCCCTCCTTGCCCAGCAGGGCTCCGAGCTTTTGCGCAATCACCCTGACACTAACACCTACGCCCGTACCCAAATTGACTGTTCCGCTGTGTTCTCTCTCCGTCAGTTTTAGAAATGCCTCTGCTAGGTCATCAATGTAGATGTAGTCTTTTGTGCTCTCCGGTGTTTTGAGCACGATCTTTTCCCCGCGGCCTAATCTTTGAATGATCGAGCTGCACAGCCGTGCCGGATGTTCCCCAACTCCATACGGATAGAACACGCGCGCCCAACCAAAGGAAAATCCATTTGTGGTCCTTTCCCTTTCCAAAGCCAGCCGTAATTCGTTCTTCCAATGTGCATACGTGGTTTTGGGTTCTACCGGTGTATGGTCTTCGGACAGAGGTTGGTTGCTAATCCGGTATTCGATGCAGGTGCCCGCCACCACAACATGCCGTACGCCTGTCTGCCGAGCTCTCCGGACAAAGTCTAAGCTCCACTCGTAATAAGATTGGTTTTCCGGCGACTCCAGGTATACGCCCGGCGTGGCGATCCAGGCTAGGTGAAGGCAAACTTCAGGTTTAAACGCGGCAATGTCCCTCCAGGGCGGCTCCGCTAATGTCCCTCTCAACCACGTTACCTTTTTTTCAGCGGCAAGCCCGGACGGAGGTGATTCGGATGGCAATATCATGGCACCGATTTCATGCCCCCGGTTCAATGCCAGCTTGCTAAAGGCTCGGCCAATAAATCCAGTCGCTCCGCTAACCAGTATTCTCATGCGAGTTCCGCGAGCCCCGGGAGTTGCCTGTCCCGTTCCGAAAGAAAACGTTCCTGGAGCGGCCATTGGATCTTCACTTCGGGATCGTCGTATCGCAACCCCCGCGCCAGGTCTCCAAAATAGAATTCAGACATTTGATAAAACACTTCGCAATTGTCCTCCAGACACTGAAACCCATGAGCGAATCCTCCCGGTACATACAGCAGGCGGTGGTTTTGTGACGAAAGTTCAAACCCTTCCCATTTGCCATAGGTCGTCGACGTGCGACGCACATCCACGACCACATCGAAAATTCTGCCCGCCGCGCAACGAATGAGTTTTATTTCCGGCTTGGGTTCAGCTTGAAAGTGCATCCCGCGAACGGCTCCGCGCCGTTTTGTCAGCGTCAGGTTGCATTGCGGCCAGCGAGTGTTCAGCCCTTGATCGGCAAATTCCTTTTCGCAATAGGTGCGCGCCAGGAAGCCGCGCTCGTCCTCGCGCAGCTCCAATTCAATGTGCCAGACCCCGGCTAAAGTGGTGCGTGAAAACTTCATTCACACAATTTTAACCTCGGGAATCGGTATAATTATTTTGCCGCCCTTCTGCCGGTAAGCCTTCTGCTGTTCCAGAATCTCATCGGCAAAATTCCACGTCAGTAGTAAAACGTAATCCGGCATCGCCTCCTCCAACCGTGTGGGTGGCACAATCGGAATATGGGTCCCGGGCGTGAATCGACCCTGCTTGTACGTGCTGCGGTCCGCTACAAAATCGAGTGTTTCTCTGCCTAGGCCAAAAAAATTCAGCAGCGTGCTCCCTTTCGCGGAGGCGCCGTAAGCCGCAATTGATTTGCCCTTCGCTTTCAACTCCTTGAGTTGTTCCACCAACGATTGCTTTAAGCCCATGACCCGGCTGGCAAAATTCTCGTAATAACCGGAGGAACCGAGCTTTTTCTTTTCCTCCTCCATCAGCCCCGTCACCGAGGCTTGCACGGCCTGCCTTCCCGCTATCCCGACATATAGTCGCAGTGACCCGCCGTGAATGGGGAGCTGCTCCACGTGAAAAATAACCAGCCCGTGGCGCCGAAATAAGGGCTCGAGCGCGGTCAGGCTAAAGTAAAACACGTGCTCATGATAAATGGTGTCAAACTCGCTCCTTTCAATGAAGTCCAGGGCATAGGGAAATTCCAGCACGATTCGACCGTCCGGCTTGAGCAGCGAGGCCAGGCCCCCAACAAAATCATTGGTGTCCGGTGCATGCGCAAAGACATTGTTGCCTAGGATGACGTCCGCCTGTCGCCCGGATGCTGCCAATTCCGTAGCCAACTGTTTGCCAAAGAACTCCACCAGCGTTTCAATTCCCTTTTCACGCGCTACTTTGGCGATATTCGCTGCCGGTTCAATCCCCAGCGCCGGGATTCCCAGCCTTTGAAAGTTCTGCAAAAAATAACCGTCGTTGCTCGCTACCTCCACCACTAAGCTCTTACTGTTCAGCGAAAAATCACGGACATAACGTTCGGCGGCTTGTTTTGCATGCCGCAGCATCAAGTCTGAAAACGACGAAAAATACAGGTACTCCGAGAAAAGTTGTACCGGAGGCACTAGGTCCACTATTTGCAACAAACAGCACGACCGGCACACCGCGAGACGCAATGGAAACCTCGGCTCCGGCTTGGCTAAATCCTCTTCCCGCAATAAATTATTTGCCAACGGCTGAAGGCCTAGGTCCAGTAATAACTGGCCCTTTGCGCTGGCGCACGAACGACATTGAAACGACAAATCGGAACTCATAAATCTGCCCACTTGAGCCGCTTTTCCCGTGCCGCTTTCACATAGTCGTCAATCTGGTCGTTCGAATACTGGAGCATCTTTGGATTTTGGGCTGCGTGCCGTTCGTAATACCACACCACTGTCCGCTGAATCGCTTCCTCAAATCCCCAGGTTGGGTGCCAGTCTAGTAATGCCCCGGCTTTCTCTATCGAAAGCGAGAGCAGCGAAGCCTCATGCGGACTTTTTGGATCCGAGCCATCCACCCATTCGCCCGGCCAGCTCGTCAGGATTTCCTCAACCAGCCTGCGTACCGGCTGCCGGGCCGAAGGTTCGGGACCAAAGTTAAATGCGCTTGCCAATCGTGACGCTTTGGTTTCCATGCGCGCTGCCAGCCACAAATACCCGCTCAGGCACTCCAGTACGTGTTGCCATGGCCGCACCGCCGCCGGATTTCGAACTAAAATCGGCTTCTTTTCAGACAATGCTCGGATGCAGTCCGGCACAATCCGGTCCTGCGCATAATCTCCGCCGCCAATGACGTTGCCCGCTCGCACGGTGGCCACCGGTCCGAGCTTCGGATTCGGCACAAAAAAGGATTTGTTCCACGACTGAGCGACTAGCTCCGTTGCGGCTTTGCTCATCGAATAAACATCATGCCCGCCCAGGGGATCGTTTTCACGATATCCAAATTCCCACTCCCGGTTTTCGTAACACTTGTCGCTGGTAACAACAATGATTCGACACGGCAACTCCGCCCCTCGCACCGCTTCCAGCAGGTTGGCCGTGCCTGCCACATTGGTGTGCAAGGTCTCCAGCGGTTCCGTATACGATCGGCGCACAATTGGTTGTGCCGCCAAATGAAAGACTACCTCCGGCCCAATCTTCTTGACGGCTGCCGCCAGCGCGCTTGCTTCACGAATGTCACACTGTATCTCTCCTGCAAAAACTTCCTCTCGAATGATCTCGTGCAAATTGGGGTCCGTCGGAGCTGGCAGACTGATTCCCCAAACCTTTGCCCCGAGCTTTTTAAGCCACAGCGAGAGCCAGCCCCCCTTAAATCCCGTGTGTCCGGTAACCAACACACGTTTGCCCTCGTAAAAGCCCTTAAACATTACCAGACTTTCCAGGGCGCTTGACCATTGTTCCACATGTTCGTAAGCATCTGCTGCTCGCGATAGGTGTCCATGCACTGCCAAAATCCCTTGTGAATATAGGCTCCAATCTGGCCCTCAGACGCCAAACGGTTCAGCGGCGCCTGCTCCAGTACGCAACTGTCGTCCGTCAAATAGTCTCCGATCCGTTTATTCATCACGAAAAATCCCCCGTTGATATAGCCGGTTTCCCTTTCCGGTTTTTCGCGAAACGACGTCACCGCGTAGTTGTTGCTGATATCGATGTCCCCAAAGCGCCCGGTCGGCTGCACTGCGGTAATCGTCACGACTTTGCTATTCTGCCGGTGAAATTCAATGGAATCATTGATATTGCTGTCAGTGACGCCATCGCCATACGTCAGCAGGAATGTGTCCTCTTCAATAAATCGCAAAACCCGCTTCAGACGCCCCCCCGTCATCGTTGCTTGCCCGGTATCAACGAGTGTTACACTCCAGTCCTCCTCGTCGTGCTGGTTGTGATACTTGATGTGCGGTCGCGCTCCCAATCGCAGGGTCACATCACTGGTATTCCAATGATAGTTCCGGAAATATTCTTTGATGACGTCGCCTTTGTACCCGAGGCATAAAACAAATTCCTTGTGGCCATAATGAGCATAGAGCTTCATGATATGCCAAAGGATCGGACGTTCCCCCACCGGTACCATTGGCTTGGGCCGGAATTCTGTCTCTTCACGCAAGCGCGTGCCCAGTCCGCCACAAAATATGACTACTTTCATCAGCAGATTTGATTTCTAATTCTCTCGCAGGCGGATTCATCCCGCGGACTGCGGGCTGTTTTATTAGCTGTTTTGATGCCTTCTGACAATAAGGATATATCCGCTGTGCCCACCTTCAATGGCTAAAAGTCAGCCATTTCCCTCGACTCTGGCAGCCTCACTGAATCAAACACCATTGTCCTCGCCCATATCTCTAGCAGTACAAATTTCCCTCCGTTTAGCGATTGGATGCCCGGTGGGACAGATGTTCTTGGTTTCGCCTCAAGCATAACCCGCACCAGGAGAAACGAGGGTAGACCAATCGATCTCTAGGATCTACGAATTAGTCCCCTTCTTTGCCTGATGCTCAAGCCACTCACAGGTTAAGGGAATCACTTGCTCCCAAACGAAGCTCTTTGAACGCTCCCAGGCGTTATGTCGAAGTCGATCATATTCCGCCGGGACTTTCACGATCTCCAACAGCCGGTCAGCCAGCGATTCGGGCGTTTCCTGCTCTGAAACCATACCGGTCTGCCCGTTGACCGTCGAATCGACCAACCCGCCTACCGGATAAACAACTGCGGGTGTTCCCATTGCATTTGCCTCAATAACATTTAGACCCCATCCTTCGCGCAGCGATGTGTGAACCAGAAAATGGGCCTCCCGAAGTCTTTCATTCTTCTGCTCTTCCTTGATTTGTCCAGTGAACGTTATGTGCCCAGCAAGCTCAGGTACGCTCGCCGCTCGTTTCAATTCCTGTTCCGATTCCCCACCCCCCACCACAGTCAGATGTGCTTTTAGACCCTTTTGGAGCAAAATTCGCGTAGCCTCAATCGCATGATCGACGCGCTTATTCGGCGCTAGTCGCGAAACTGCAATAATTCGCAACGGTAATTGCAGCGATTTGTCTTCCAGTTGGGCCAGCGGTACGGTGTCGGTCCCATTGGGCAGTACCTGAACCTCCCGCACACCATGCGCGGCCAATGCCGTCTTCGTCGATTCAGAGGGAACCCAAAAGGGAACCTTTCTATACCACCAGTGCGTCCAACGCTCCTGCCACTGGCCAAACGTACTGACCGGCCAGGGGTAAAAAGCCTCCCATATCGGCCCGAGTACTTCATGGATATAGGCAATGCAATTGGTGTTCGACCACCAGGGAGCAAACCAGGGGATGCCGTGATGTTGATCTATGACCAGGTCAAAGTGCGATTGCCGCCTAAACCACTGTATGGCTCGTAGTACAGACACTCCACTCCCGCCCCCGCGAATGATCTGAATTCCATCGATCACTTCTTGGTCCGCCCCTCCTTCAAAGCCGTTTGCATACCACCAAACTTTATGGCCTCGCTGCACCAACGCCTTCATGAAAGCTTGGCTAACTCGCTCTGCCCCGCCAGCTTTCGGATTCTTCGGATCCCGCCAATTAAGCATCAGGAATCGCATTACAGGCCTGAGATCTTCTTGAGCAATCCGGTCGTAGATTTATCCGGCACCATCGGTACCAGTATAATCCTCCCCTCCGCCTGCTCTACAATCCGGCGCTCCTCTGGATTGAGTGTTTCCAATGTGTAATCCCCGCCTTTTACGTAGATATCAGGCCGCGCCATCTGCAAAAAGCGTTCCGCCGTGAGATCCGGAAAGATACAAACACCATCGACACTGCCCAGCGCCGCAATGACCGCAGCACGATCTCCTTCGGAATTGATCGGCCGGTCTGGCCCCTTCAACTGGCGTACGGCAGTATCACAATTGACACCTACGAGAAGTGCATCACCCTGGTTCCGTGCCGTTTCCAGGTAAGTAACGTGGCCAGAGTGCAGGAGGTCAAAGCACCCGTTCGTGACAACTAATCGTTTTCCAGCCGTACGCACTCCGGCGCGCCAGTTCGACAACTCGTTCCACGGAATCAGCTTTTCCCGAAAATTCACGCCTCAATTCTGGGCGGACTATTAACTTTGGCAAGGGAGTACATGCTCAGCCGCCACTCCCATCCATTCGGAAAGCAGTAGCCGATCTCAAAACCCCAATGTTTATCGTTAAAGGTCGATTTTTCGAGGTCAAAAAAGAGCCCAGTTTTCACAAAGCTTGCAAGCGTGACGACCCGTGTAAACATTGATCGAAATGGCCCTTTCTAAGCGTGCACGCCGCCCTTAAAATCGCGCTTGGGAAATGCAAAAAAGCCAATAAACATTGAGGATGCACGCTTGCAAGCTTAGATCCCCCCTAAGCCGGCGGGGGGGGCCTTAATGCACGACACTTTCTGCGAGATCAGTGGGTAGAAAAAGGAAGTCAAAAAATGTGACTATCAGTCGCCGGAGCTTTTTGGCTCTTTGGAGCACTCGAATTCCCAAGACAAACAAGCTTCGTCGGATGTTTTTGCCACGCACTACTTCTTTGCGCACCGCCTCGGCTTGAACTGCCTGCGTGCCCAGGCTGATGGTCCAAGCGTAAGCCAACGCCATGGCCAGCCACAGCCGGTTAGCGTGCTCTGGCTCCCACACCCGGCTGCGCTCCCAGTGCCAGCCGTAGGATTTAAAGTCTCGGAAGGCTAATTCCTCCCACATCCTCCAGCCATAGCCTCGGGCCGGTGCTTGCGACCAACGGGTCAACAAGAGCCAGGGTTCTTTGTAGTCTGGGTCCCAGTAAATCATGGCCCAGCAGCTTTGCCAGTGCTCAGAGCCAAATGCCTGGACCGGCCCGCTCCATTGCTGGCCTGGCTGTTGCACCAAAGACCCAAACTCCACCTCTTGTTTATCGGCCAAGCGCAAGCGCATCTTTTTAGTCACTCGCACCAGATACTCAAACCCGCGCCTCTGCAGCCTTTTAGCCAGTGCGGGCGAACAGCTCAGGCCACGGTCAGCTTCAACTAACACTCGGCAACCAGCCGGAATCCAAGGGGCCACCCAGCCCAACAGGGTGTCGATAAGCTCAATGGACTTCATGGGATACTGCTCCTGGTGGTAGCACCACCAGGCCAAGGGAATGGCCCGACCCCGGTAAGCCAGACACACGGCCATCACTTTGAGCTGCTCTGCCAAACTCGTCTCATCCACCAACAGCACTAGGGTCTTGCCGCCAAAGACCAAGCGCGAGAGCACCCACCTAGCCAGACACTGACAGCCTTCCTCCAGCCCGATATGCGGATTGGCCAAAAAGCGCTGCAGCCGTCGCTCTACCGTATCGGCTTTGCCTAAAGAACAGAGCCCCTCGGCCACACGGGCCAGAGTGCACCGTTGCGCCCGCGCAATGCCAAAGCTAAAGGCCGCCAAAATAAAGCTTTGGGGTTTACTAAGGTGGGCAAAAGCTTTGGCGACTTTCCTGGACCAGGGATATAATAGAATGGGTTGATACATCATTGCCTCCGTGGGTTAACGTTTATTCCACCTTCGGAGGCATTTTACTTTCCTTCAACCCGCCTGCCTTTACCCTGCCTACCGCCGAAAACTGTCGTGCATTAAGCGGGGGGGGCGGAGACAAATCCACTCCTGCTCCGGTCACCACACGTTTATGACCATCGTTGCGTCCAAAAGCTCCCTTCTCCCCCATCATACTTGATGGAGACTTGAGCCGGTTGGGAACCGGCGAAAGGAAATCTGCGCAGCGGAAGGCCCACTTTGGGCCGAGCGAGCGGGCGCGAGCGAGTCCACAGGGCTGGGGTGAGGAGGAGCGTTCGATCAATCCGTCCCTTTTATTCCCGAACCCACCAACAATTCCCAACGATCATCAACCCCTCGCAACCCATCGCGACGTCCAAAAACTTCTCCCTCGCCTCCATCACCAATGGAGGAGAGGGTAGGGGTGAGGAGGAGCGTTCGATCGATCCCTCCCCAAAACCGACCCACAAAAACTACCACGCAGCCATTCCCAGCCTGATCCCTTCGACGCAATTTCGTGGTCAAAACCTGAGCCTCAGATTTTATCGTCTCCATTCGCTCACCAGCTTCCCCCTGCTCCTATGGCCAGCATAGAACGGGTTTGGCCAGCTTGTTTTTAGCTAACCCATTGCCAATCAACATTTGGCCAGCTTGGCGGCTTAGAATCCACTGTCCGGCGGGGGAAACCCCGGGATCACCGCTTGGTTCTGATCGATCAACTTTCCTCGACTCCTTAAGTGGAAATTTTCCACATATTTCCACATCCTTCCACCTAAGCCCAATTCTCTGGCCTACAAGACCGGCACCTGGCTGCATCGGGTTGCAGCCAATTGCAGGTAGTTGCAGGTAAATGCAGGTAGTCGCACTTCGAAAGTGCACTTTTTCCCAGTCCGTTCGAGCAGAACCGCGTTCGCCACCTCCAGGCTTTAGCAGGTGTACAGAAGGCTGTGGTAACCTGTGGAAGGTGCTGGAAGGCTATGGCAGGTGAGTGCTCGCTGGGCTCTGCACCACTCCTGAGCGCCTACCCGGGTGGGTTCGTATGCCTCCTGGAACTCGTCCCTCCAATGCTCCACTTGCCCGAGGACCTTGCCCGAACCGGTCCAGAGCTGCCAAGCTTAGCGTTGCTCAGGCCAGTGTAACTCGGTCTGGATGAGCTCCGAGACTTTACCCTGGTTAAGTTTGGTTACGTGATGCCGGGGACCTCGGAAACTGTAACGCTCTGACTTTCATGAGGTTACCCCATCCATCGTCGTTCAAACTTTACCGGAACACCGGGCTGCCGCGGTAAAGTTTGACCACTTTCTCCTCCTTGAAACTATGTCCAGTTTTATTGCCGGAAACGGGAGTAAATTTTCTTCGCGGCAAACGCGAGCGCGTAAATTAGCCCCAGCAGCGCCACGTCGGTGGGACCAACCGGGTAATCCAGCCGATACGCCAGACAGAAGCCGAGCAGGGCCGTGGCCCCACCTATCGCAGCGGCAAAGAGCGAAAACTGGCGCATGTTGCGCGCGAACAAATGAGCCGTAAGCGGCGGGATCAACAGGAAACCAAAAGTCACCAGCGGACCGACACTCAGAACCGCCATCGAGATCGTCAGGCCGATGAGCAGGAAAAGACCTGAATCCCAAAACAGCACATTTTTCTTCAGGGTAAACGCCATTTCTCGATCGAACGAAACCAGCATCAGTTCCTTGCGAAAAACGCTGAGCAGCAACACGACCCCTCCGAAGGCAGCCGCGGTCCACGCCAGGTCTGAGTTGGGAATGGCAATGATTTCGCCTTTGAGCCGATCCAGCAGGCCATGCTCGCCGAACGGATTTTTAACCAGCAGCAAAATACTCCACGCTCCGGCGAGCACGTACGCAGTGCCAATGCTGCCGTCGACAAAAACACGGCCCCTCCGTTCGAGGATCGAAAATCCCAGGATCGCGACGAGCGTGAAGACACTGGAACCGGCGAAAGCGAGGCTATGTTCGCTGTTTTCCAGGTGGGGCACGAGCCCCCAGGCGTGTAACGCGAACGCGAAAGCAATGCCGCACGACGAAACTTGGGGCAGGGCGACCCCCATAAATACCAGCCGCCGCAAGAGCAGGTAAACGCCTACCAATGGGCAAGCGAAGCCCACCAGCAGGCTCATGTACACTGAGTTGCGCAGTAGAAAATTCGGATCTAGAACCTCGCGAAGCGTATCCATCAGTTTATTTCGAGGTCCAGTATCTCCTCGATTTTTTGCGGAGTTAACAATTCGCTGACTGAGCCTTGCAGAACATGTCCTTGGTGCAGCCAAATGACTTCTTGCACGTAGGCTCGGATCACCGGGAGATCGTGGCTGGCCATCAGGATGGTGAGTCCCTGTTCCTGGTGAATTCGGCGCAAGACATCCATCACCGCCTGCCGCGCCGCCGTATCAATCCCCGAAGTAGGTTCGTCCAGCAGCAATAGGTCTGGCTTGGTCGCCAGCGCGCGGGCGATCAGCACCCGTTGCTTTTGCCCACCCGAAAGCTGTGAAAAAAGTTTCCGGCTAAGATGATCGGCCCCGGTTTGGCGGAGACACTCTCCTGCAAATTCCTGTTCCTGCCGGCTAATGCGCCGTCCGGCAGGGATCCGGCCGCAGGTGCCCATCAGCACCACTTCAAAACTGGACAGGAGATAAATGGGATCAAGCGAATCCCGTTGTGGTGTATACCCAAGCACGTGCGACCGTCCGTCCACCAGAGCAAATTCCAGGCGCCCACTCAGGGGCGGGATGATTCCGAGAATGGTCTTGATGAGCGTGGATTTACCGGAACCGTTAGCCCCCAGTAAACCAGTGAAACCACCGCGCTTCAGCTTCAGGTTTACGTCTTGCAGTACCGGCTGGCGGTCGTAACCCACCGCCACCTTCTCGATCGTGAGGAGGTTTTGGTCCGTCACTTTGAATCCTTCAAGGCCGCTGCAATTTGACTGACATCGTAGTCAAAAAGGCTGATATAGTCTTTGACCTTTTCATTGGCTCCAACGGATCCCGGCAGCAGCACCAGTTTTGCCCCAATATTCTGAGCAATATATTCAGGCGTCTTGCGCGGACGAAAGGGTTCAATCAAAATCAACCGGACCCCGGCGGCCTTGAGCTTGGGAATGAGCGAGTTGACGTAGCTGGGGGAAGGTTCAATCCCCGGCTTGGGCTCTATGGTCCCGGTCAGCACCAGGCCAAAACGTTCCAGAAAATAATTAAAGGATTTGTGATAGGTGACCACTTTCATTCCGCGATACGGCTCCATTTGTTTGGACCACTCGGCGATTTTTCGGTCGAGCCGTTCGTCGAACTTTCGCCGATTTGCTTGATAGATCGCGGCATTCGCCGGATCGAGCCGGCTGAAAGCCTCCGCCAGCGTGCGTGCGATGGTTTTCCCATTGTTGGGGTCTAACGTGAAATGCGGGTTGCCAAATGGATGGACGTCGCCCATGGAACGATCGACCGCTCCCGTCGGCACTTCCAGCAGGCGAATGCCGCGGGAAAGAATGATGTGACCCGGCGCGTCCGCCAATATTCTTGGATTGCGCGCGCCGGAAATGAGTGGTGGTAACCAACCGACTTCCAGTTCGGCTCCTCCTTCGATGAGCACGTCGGCTTGGTTGAGCACCCGGACATAGCTCGGTCGGGCATCGACGAAGTGCTGGTCCTCCGTGCCCCGAGCGATGCTGGTAACCTTGGCTTTGTCCCCGGCGATCTCTTCCGCAATAGCTGCATAGTCCGGGAGCGTGGCCACCACATTTAGCTTGGCTTGGGCCATGATCGGCATCAGGCCCACGAATACGAGAAAAGCTGATTGTTTAAGTGAAACTTTCATAATCTTATTTTGCAAAAATGCTCACAAAGCATTTAAAATTTGTGGGCCGCATGAGATCCCAATAGGAATTCAAATTGCATCCAAACCGAATGGTCATCTCCCACCTCTTCGCGATGATCAAAGTTGTATTGTAATCGGATCTTTGAGAACTCACTGGGGTACCAGGTCAGGTTCGGTGATATGCGCCAGCGCGAGGCTCGCTGAGGGTCGGTGCCGACGATATCCTCGTACCGTCCTTCTTTATCGGGGAATAAATAATCACCTCGCAACGCTGCGATCCAACCCTTTCTGAAACCATAGGCCACTTGGGAGTATATGCCGAAATCCATTAACGTCTCGTGGGGCAAAGCCGGGATTGCGACATCCACGTTTGTCTCGCCGGCAAACGCGCCCGCCTCAAACCGACGCATCATGGCCTCGGTTTGCCACGTGACAAATGGAAATCCGGCGTGTTGTTGCGGAGATTTCCATTTCCAAAATAAATCGAGCCCGTAAATCTGCGTATCGCTGTTGCCACCGCTGCTGTTCGGGCCGAAAGCCGCCGACGCGCCAGCCACAAGGGTTTGCGCGTCGGTGAGGTTGAACGATGCCGCATAGCGTGGGACAAACAGCAAATCGCCAACGCTTTTCACTCTTTGACTCGTGGCCGGGCGACCAAAGAAAGTTTCACCTTCATGTTCATTGCGGAAGCTGAAGGCGGTTTCTCCCTGACTGTTGGCCACCGTCATGAACAACTCCGAATAGAATGGGGTTGGAGCTAGCCAGGACACCCTTGCGCCAGCACTGCGCAAGCCGTCTTCCCCCAGGAAGCGGCCATTGACCAAAGGTTGATCCACAAAGTCCCAGGTGTGCGGATGAGTGGGATTAAGCCGTCCGAATTCAGAGAAGAACTGTCCTGCCTTAATTTGCAGGTTCCAGGGCAGGGCCATCGTTTCAAGGTAAGCTTCCTCCGCCTCAATGACCGTTTCTCCTGCGGGATCAATTTGGAGGACAATGTTCGCCTGGCCGCGAAAGTAAGGATCAACTTTGCCTTCCAAGACTGTTTCCAGATTTTGCACCGTAAAACCGCGTTGTTTGGGATCGTGCCCACCGGTTTGAAGTTGCTCGATGTCGTTCGCGGTTGAACTTCCCGCGGCTACCAGGGCATCAAACGACAAATTGATATAGTTTTGAGGACTTCCGAAGCGAATGGGTTGAGTGGGTGACCACGGCTTCGTAAGATCAGGAGTCGGCACCTCCGGTTCGCTGGTTGTCGATGGCTGCCCAGGGACAGCCGCCGCCGGCGGTGTGCTTGCAACGGGCGCTGCTGCATTTGTTTTGGTCTGCTCCAGCAGTTTTTTGAGTGCCTCAATTTGTTGCTGTTGGTCGCGGAGCATGCGCTCGAAGCTTTCGCGCATTTCACGTTGCTGTTTATCGAAGTTTTCCTGCAACTGCTTGAGTTGCTGCTCTAGCTTCTGACGGTCTGTTGCCTCCTGGGCTGGCGCGAGAATGGCGCTCAGGCAAAGGGCAAAAGTCCACCCTAACACGGTTCTGAGATTCATACGGTTCTTTCTAACAGTGAGGCGCTATGCGTCCACAAAGGCCAAAAGCTCCACGGTTTTACAACAAGAGAAGGATTGGAGGTCGTAAGCTAACCCTGAGATTCTTCAGGGCTGAAAGCCGGGAGCCGAATCGGCCCGCCTCTAACCAGCAATCACTTGACGTGAGATAGCTACCGGAGGAGCGCGGCCGGGCAAGAGGTGATGATCACAGGTGGGAAGAAATCTAAAGTCAGTAATTGGGCAGCATGCCACTTGGAACAAATTCGGCAGGGAAACAGAAACTGTTATCAGGCTGGCAATGAACGAGTGCTTCTGGAGTTGAGTATAAAGACACTCGTGAGTCCAGCTTTGGGCATCAGCATGCAGCAGCCGGTGAAGTTGCGGCGACGCGGCAATGGCGAAAGTGGCAACCCAAAGGGCGAGCATCACACAAACCACGGCAACTTTGCCGGTGCCGTAGTGCTGCTTAGAGCTTGCCCAAGCTTTCACAATTCACTTTCTGTGCTCGACAGAGGACTAATGCAAGACAAAAAGTCAGGTGAATTGCCCCCGAGATTTAAGCCTGTAACAAATGAATTTAAAAAGTTCATTACCGCCCGGCCTTACGGAACACGCAGAGCACGGTAAAACTGACCTTCGGCTGAACTGGTAGCCGGGTTGTTCGTGTATCGGTGAAACCCTCCGGACATCGTGATAGTCCGGAAATTCGTGAACCAGGTCGCCAGATTGGTGGAGCCAAGCAAGGTGTACCGTTGGGAATCGACCCCTTGGAGGCTGAGTTGTAGACCTCCATTTGGCAACTGAGCAATTTCGATTCTACTTTCCATAGTCCAACTAAGCCTAAAATCACCCGAATCACCACCAAACCCATCGACAGCAATCCGATAACCCTGTCCGGCCACCGCATTGAACCACAACCGACTGGTGCGCACGCCGGGCGATTGCGGATCATCATCATTAGACACGATGTTTGTGAGATTGGTTAAAACGTTTCCCGTGTAAATGGCCAGGGTCGTGTCGAAGGCGCTGCCAAAAGTGTTAAAGTCGACTGGACCATTGGTTGGAGCGATCCAGCGATACCAGATCGAGTGTCCGCCGACGTCCGAGGCATGCGCCGGTTCATCAGGCTCCTTACTCGTACCGATGGTAGATCCCGTCGCCGTTCCCGAAAGCCCGGAAAGAACGGAATTGCTGTTGAAATCATCATTGTTCGCAGGATTGACGTTTAGTACCACAGTGCCGACGGCGCCTCCCCATCCGTCCACAGCGATGTGGTAGGTTGTGCCGGCTGTGGCTGGGAATGTAAGTTGGCTCCTGCTATAAAGATCGGGAATTATGTCGTCATTGCTGGCGACCACGGAAATAGTGGATAGAGCGCTGCCCGCATAAACGGCCAATAACGTATCGAAGTCACTTTGCTTTGTAGTGACGGTCGCTGTTTGATTTGAGGTGGGCGTCCAGGCGAACCATACTGAATGGCCGCCGAGATTCCCTGCATGATCCGGCTCGTCGCTTTCCTTGTTGGCACAGCTATTGAACTCCATGTGCGTAAAAGGAAGATGAGTGATGCTCAATGAATTGGTGAAATCATCATTTAGTGGAGCGGCTCCCGCACAATCCGCCGGGGGAATTGTGATTGGAACAAGGGCAGTATTGTTGTCGGTGCGGGACTCGGCGAAAAGGTTGTCCGGATTGACAGTAACTTGGAGTATGTAATCTCCCGGTGCGACGCTGGAAATATCAATGTATTGGCAGGGGAGTCCCGCTTCATAGACATCTGCCCACCCGCGCTGGATTCCCTGGTAAACACAATCGTAACGGGCTCCAAGCGGTGCTCCCGGTTGGCCGAACGAGTGAATATCCTCAAGGCAGAAACCGACCTTGTGGCCAGTGGCGACAATGTTCCCATTAGTATCAAGCAAGTTATACTCGGCGAATTGTTCGAAGTGCCAATGCTTGTGGCAATTGGCCCATATAAAAAGGGGACTGTTAGTCGGACTACCCACCACTAGGTCGCCGTTGCCCACATTGCGAGTCTCCATGCTGAAGCTCAAAAGCCGATGGGTTCCAGCCGTGGCGCAACCCTCAAGGACCTCGCAATCTCCATTAGTAAATGTGCGAGTAACGATAGTGGGAAAAGTTGCGGGACCCCACACAGTAAGGTCTGGGAGCGCTTTCGCAGTTTGGTTCCAGTTCAGCGTAACAATGCCAGAGGCTCCACCGAATCCATCTACCGCAATATGGTAAGTCGTGCCGGCCAATGCCAAAAACTGAAGTGAACTCAAGCGATTGGTCGCACCAGCAATGTCATCGTTGCCGGCGATGAGCGTGAGATTAGAAACACTGTCCCCCGTATAAACCGCCAATAGCGTGTCAAAAGCGCTGCCGATTGTATCAAACCTTACCTCGGCGTTCGTCAAAGCGGTCCAACAGAACCAAAGGGAATGCCCTCCGGCATCCCCGGCATGGTCTGGCTCCCCGAGTTCTTTCGCGGCGTTCTCATTGTTTTCGGAATGGGAGCCATAATTGCCACTAAGCGAGACACATGTGGCAAAGTAGTCGCTCAAGCAAAAATCCTCACCTAACAGCTCCTCGCGATGCTGAGCTAAATCTGGATCCTGAAAATTTGAGCGGACGTGATCCGGGGTGGGCTGGTTGGACCGATAGATCTCAATTTTGTAATCGCGACAAGCACAGCTTGCGGCCATGGAGACATCCAGATGTTGCTGTCCGATGCTGCGGCAGGCAGTTATCGAATGCGGTGAGTTGGTGTAAATTGCGGTCCAGACGGATAAATCACATGGCTTTGAGTAAACCGTCTCATAAACGATCAAAGCACCATTGCAATTTGTGACATCCGGCTCCCAATTTAAACGGGCCAAATCACCGGGCAATGTGCCTGCCTTGCAGCCATCTCCGTTGCAATCTTGCTGAAATGTCCACCAGGCATCCGAGATGAAGGCCGTTTGTGCGGCGGCATCATTGGGAGTAAATGCTCGGAGGATCAAACATGCGAAAAGAACAATTGTCGGCCACTGCCCTTTCGAACAGAGACGCCGGCTATTTTCAGGACAGGGCTGTGTTCCGCGCATGCTTCGTTCGTTTGATTAGCTGTGTCGGCAGCATTTTGATGCCGACCGAGCTCCGCATCAAAAGATCTAAAGTAAAACGACTTGATCAGGATTGATCCAGCAAGTCTAGTGCCTTGGGCCCAGATGAATCGGTTTGTGATTGAGGCATCTATCTGAGTATAACCAAGGGTAGTTTAATTTTCCGAGAACTCAACATGTAAGTCGCGCTCGGTAAGGCGTGGCACCCCCGGAACCAGCAAAGTTTGTAAAATCCACCTGTCTGCGGTCACCAACTGTTGATTCAACAGCGTGACCGTCTGAGCGAGGTTTTACCCTCAAAAGAACAGGTAGAGTCGCCATAATTCAATCCTGGTAACGATGAATAGCTGAGCATTTTTAGCACTGCAAAACATTCCCTGAACTTCTAGGTGGCGCTGCATTCTTCGCGGATCTATGATGAGGATAGATCCCTCTATATGCGCAAGAAGAATCAAGCTAGAGACATGTTTGCCCGCTCTAGAGGGATAGTTGAGCTTCGAGAACTTGGCCTCCAGGGTTCTTTAGTCCGGCTTAAACGGAACATGTTCCTCGTGTTCTTTAGCTTGCTTGTTGCAGCAACTGTGCCGGGTCAAACGCCGGCCTATAGGGTTCTGGTTTTTTCCGCCACAGCGGCCTTTCGGCATGCATCGATCCCTGATGGAATAACGACAATACGCATGCTTGGAAGTAACAATAATTTTGCCGTAGACGTTACCGAGGATGCCACCAAGTTCAGTGACGCCAATTTGGCCCAATACAGAGTGGTAATTTTCTTGAGCACAACCGGTGATGTGCTAACTAATGCGCTCCAGGAATCGGCGCTCCAACATTTTATCCAAAACGGAGGCGGATGGGTAGGGATTCACGCTGCCGCCGACACGGAATATACTTGGCCATGGTATGGTGGATTAGTGGGGGCTTACTTTGCAAGTCACCCAGCCGTTCAACAAGCGACCATTAAGGTGGCTGATTGGGTTGACCCTTCCACAAGTATGTTGCCACGGCGTTGGACCCGTACGGACGAATGGTACAGTTTTCAAACGAATCCACGCTCCAGAGTGCATGTGTTGGCGACGATTGATGAGACTACTTACGCGGGCGGCGCCAACGGCTTTGATCACCCAATCGCATGGTCCCAAAACTATGACGGTGGTCGGGCTTGGTACACGGCAGGTGGACATACGCCGGAGAGCTTCGCCGAACCCCTGTTTCAGGCGCATTTGTTGGGCGGAATCCAATTTGCCGCAGGAATAAGAGCTGCGGACGCGGGTTCGACTCTTGATACAAACTATCAAAAAGTGGTTCTGGACAATGCGCCCGTGGATCCGATGCAGTTGGCGATAGCGGAGGATGGTCGTGTGTTTTACGCAGAGCGCGGGGGTAACGTGAAACTCTATAAACCCCAAACTCAATCGATCATACTTTCGGGCCATGTCGATGTGGAGACACAATTAGAAGATGGCCTTCTGGGCATCGCGCTGGACTGCGGCTTCAGCAGTAATCACTGGCTTTACGCGTTTTATTCCCCCTCGGGTACCAATTGGGAACAGCACGTTTCTCGCTTCAGCATGAATGGAGATGTTCTCGACGTGAGTTCCGAAAAGATCCTGCTCCATATTGCGACTCAGCGGCAGGAATGTTGCCATTCGGCCGGTTCATTGTTTATGCACACAAACGGTGACCTGTACATTTCGGTGGGCGACAACACCAACCCATTTGAGTCGTCAGGTTACACCCCTATCGACGAAAGGCCGGGCCGTTCGCCTTGGGACGCGCAGAAGTCATCAGGCAACGCGAACGATCTACGGGGTAAAATTTTGCGAATTCATCCGGAGCCCGATGGCACTTACAGCGTCCCCAACGGAAATCTTTTTTCACCCGGTACGCCGCTAACGCGTCCGGAGATTTATGTAATGGGTTGTAGGAATCCATTTCGAATTGCCGTGGACGAAGTGACGGGCTGGCTTTATTGGGGAGAGGTAGGCCCGGACGCGAGTGTCGATGCTCCCTCTCATGGCCCGATGGGATATGATGAGTGGAACCAGGCGCGGAATGCTGGCAACTTCGGATGGCCCTATTTTGTGGGAAACAACAAGCCTTATGTGGATTACGATTTTGCGACGGGACTCTCAAGTGCTCCATTCAATTCCGCTGCACCACTAAACAACTCACCTAACAACACTGGGTTGACCAATCTGCCACCGGCGCAACCTGCTTGGTTGTGGTATCCTTACGGGAATTCGGTTGAGTTCCCGGAACTGAACGGTTCGGGTCGCACGGCCATGGGCGGACCGGTCTATCATTACAAGAGCAATCTGGTTGCGTGGACCAGGCTACCGGCCTATTTCGATCAAACTCTGTTCATCTGGGAATGGTCTCGCAATTACATTAAGGAAGTGAAAATGGACGACGATGGGAGCGTGCTGAAGATTAATCCATTTCTGCCGAGCTTCATCTTCAAACGGCCCATGGATTTTAAAATTGGGCCGGACGGAGTTATTTACCTGATTGAGTGGGGAACTGGCTTCAGCGGAAGCAACGCAGATGCCAAGGTGGTGCGGATTGACTACCTGGGTGGCACCCATGGTCCACTGAACCTGGGAGTTACTCGCTCCGACACAGGCGTGCTGCTGTCATGGCCGATTACTTCCCCAAGCTTTTCTTTGGAAACGACCGCCAATCTTCAACCTGCCGTTGCGTGGAGACAAGTGACCAATTTTCCATCAATACAAAATGGGGAATACTCAATTAACGTGGCTACCACTAATTCGAGTCAGTTTTTCAGGTTGAGAAGATGAATGGCGCGGATTCGATTTAGTCTTTCTTGTATTTGACCATATGGAGAAATCACACGGGTTTGAGAGTGTCACTCGCCCGGAGGTTTGCCCCAGAGTCCATGCTCGAAGGAACAATAAAGAAATATTCCTACGTCCGGCGCTGTGGCTGTGAGGCCGACGGGAGCAGCCAAACCGGTTACAATTTGGGCGCCATTGGTTAGATTAAACGCGTAACGCAGTCCAGGTAAGATGAACGAGACGAACTCGCTTTGAACGCCACCCGCGCTGGAGGTAATTTCGTTCCAGGTTCCGGATCCATTCTAGCATGCGATTGAGTCTTTCAGTGACGCAGTAGATTGTGCTAGCCCCCAGATTGAAGTTGAGCAGGTTGTGGCGGTGAGCGGGCAGTACTTGGAAGGAAGGTCAAGCCGGCTATTCTTGAGTGAACGAAAGTTCGAGTTGCCGCGAGCCAGCGCCAGAGAACTTTTCGAAGCTGCACATCCCAGTTAGAATGTTTTGCACTACTCCTTCCTCCTGGTTATAAGCCGCTTTCACGAAAAATGAACCATCCATAATACCGTCGATGGGGCGCTTGGGTCGGTCTTGAGCCAAGGCTGCTATATCAAGGCGCGCTAAAGCGGCTAATAGCCATGCAATTCTCCTGCTGCGCCCTGTCCTACTACTGAGAGCAAAAGGTTTCGTCTCGTCCATGTAAGACGTCCTTCCAGCAGAAAGCAGGTGGGTGAAAGTGAGGTTGCTTCGATTTGACGGACACCCGTTAAGGAAGAAAATGCCACCCAAATTAAGCCGCAACGCCAGTTCAATCCGGCTTTCAAACGCAACGCAGTGGTCCTGTGGCTCTCCAGTCAAGTCCGCCCGCCAGATCGGACTGGAGAAGTAATTAGTGATGGATTTAACAGCAGGTGTGTAACTCAAAGCCTTAATTAACCGAGAGATTCGTCGAGCCATTTGCATTTCAACCGTTTTAGCTTAAAGCTGTAATTAAGTTTTAACCTAATGAAACCGGACTCGTGAGCAAAAGTGGCCATGCGCCGAAAAATTCCCGAGATGCTCGCCGGGCCTCGCAATGGCGGACAAATGGGCTATACTGTGAGACGCAAGGAAGAAAGTTGTTATGGAATTGTACTACAAAGATTTGATTTCTGAAGATGGAACGCTCGAAAAATTGGTGGACGATCTGATGCTCGTTGTTCAGGGAGCCAATGAGTTTGTGGATGCGGCGGGAGCTAGACTGCCGAAAGCCCAAAGAGAGGAAATCCGCACACGACTTGAACGGCTGAAGGATCGCTGCATTCGTGTTAGAAAGCAGGCCGTAGCGAGCGCCTTGGCGGCGGACAAAGTATTGCACGAATATCCGTATTCAGCAATCGGTTTTGCTTTCGCAATCGGCTTATTTGTGGGGGCAATAAAGCGGAAGCGAAGTTCTTAACGTTCCTCAGCGTGTTCCGCGCAAGTTTGAAGTTAGTTTTAGCGGCCTCATTTTTTCACCTTCAATGGGAGAGAACAAGTAACCATGGTTCCCTTAGTGCCCTTTCCCTTTATTTCGAGCGAGGCGCCTATGATATTGGCTCGGTAACTCATGATGCGGAGACCCATACCCATAGTTCGCCCTTTTAGGTCAGGGAAGGGAATGCCGGAGTTCTGAATCTTTAGGACCAGTTCATCCGCACCGTTGGTTAAGCTGATCGCAACACGCTTGGCCTTGCCATGCTTGATAGCGTTCGTAACGGCTTCCTGGGCGATTTTATAAAGCTGGCTTACCACACTTGCCTCCAGAGTAGGAATACTGCCCTGAGATTTGAAACTACAGGTGATAGCAAAAAGCCCGCTCGCATGGTCAGCTAGGCTGCGCAAGGCCGCGAGAAGATCATTTTCCTTAAAATCCAGCGTCGCCAAATCCTGTGCAAGATCGCTGGCGTGATTCATCGCTTGCTCGACCAGGGTATGGATTCGTCCAGCCTCTTGAGCTTCGGTGACGCGTTGTTTAACGAGCTTTAGCTCCAGTCCTTTGATCATCATCCCAATCCCGGAAAGCTTTTGACCCAGGTCATCATGGAGATCGAGACCAATGCGCCGCCGCTCCTTTTCTGTGATTTCGAGCAACTCGTGCTCGAGCCGTTTGCGGTCCTGGATGGCCGTTTCCAGCCAAGCGTTGGTTTTCTTTAGTTCGGCGGTGCGTTGCTGCACGCGCATTTCTAGTTCATCATGAGCTCGCCGCAATGCTTCCTCAGCGCTACGGCGCTGGATGAATTGGCCGATCTCGCTGCCGATCGCGATCACCATATTAAGCAGAGAAGGATCTTGCTCCATATGACGGCGAGTAAAGAATTCGAGCGTGCCAAAAAAATCGCTGCCGCTCTGAATGGGAAAGGCGACGGCGCTTTGTAAGCCTGCAGTAGCCGCCAATTCTCGACGTTCAAATTGTGTTTCCCGGGAAATGTCGGTAATCCAAAGGGGCTGTCGCTCTTTCCAGACCCGGCCCGGTAAGCCGGCCCCCGGGGCAAAACTTAGGCGTCGGCTTTCGCCCAGAAAATGCTGCAAAGCAGGCGCGGCGGCACGAAGGTTCGTTAGTGAGGAGTGGAGCAGAGGTCGCTTGGGATCTACTATCCATAACACCCCGACATCGGCCTCTAATCCGTCAATTAATACCTGCACAATTCCAGGAGCCGCCTCATCCAAAGATTGGGCATTAGCCAGGATGCGGGTTATGGCGTGCTCGGCGGCAAGGCGGACTTCCGCACGCTTGCGCTGTGTGATGTCCGTGGTCGAACTCACCCAACCGGCTACATTTCCGAAACTATCTTTGAGCGGGGTAACTTGAAACAACACATCGATGCGCTCGTTATTGCGGCGCCGAAACCTTAATTCCAGGCCGCTTGCCGGCGTATCGCCCTCTATCACCTTGCTTAGAGCACGTGTGATGGTTTCAATTTCCTCAGGTGGCCAATAAACGAAGGGTGGTCGGGCTCCAACCAACTGGGCTTCACTCCAGCCAACCATTGCACAAAAGGCTGGGTTAACATACGTTTGGCGCCCTTCCATGTCCACGGCTGTGATACCGGATGGGAGGGAGTTTTCAATGGCCTCACGAAAAGTATGTTCGGCCTTGAGCCGTTCTTCGCCCTGCCGGCGTTGATGCCGTACTTCGGCTTCCCGTAGCTCGCGTTGCACTGCTGGACCTAACCTTGCGAGCTTGTCCTTCATCACGTAATCGTGAGCACCAGCCTTCATTGCTGCCACGGCTGTTCCCTCGTCTATGTGACCCGAAACTATAATAAAGGGAATATCCAAACCCTTGGCCTTGGTCAGGGTGAGTGCATCGATGCCGTTGAAGTGTGGCATGAGATAATCAGCGATGATGATATCCCAGCGCTGACTGTCCAAAGCGCAACCCATGTCCTCGGCAGTTTCTACTCGACGGCAAATCGGATCGTAGCCGGCGCGCTGTAGTTCAATTTCCAGGAGCAGAGCGTCATTTTCCGAGTCCTCGACTATCAAAACTTGCAGTGAGCCATTAACGGCATTCATGTTAGTGGTGGCCTATCCTTTCCCTCCAAACCATTCGATTGCTTATACTCTTTAGTCATAAAGGCAGGGTGATCTTCGATTTGCTCCCGGGATGGAATGCTGAAAAAGAAAGTCGCTCCCTTACCAACGGCGCCTTCGGCCCAGACGCGGCCACCGTGACGGTTGATCACGCGCTGAACGGTTGCGAGGCCAACGCCACCCCCGGGGAACTCTTTCGGTGAGTGCAATCTTTGAAAAACCCCAAATAACCTGTTCGCATAGCTCATGTCAAAGCCGACACCATTATCACGCACAAAAAAAGCAGGCTCGGTTCCTGTGATAACTCCAAATTCGATGCAAGCGCGGGGTTCCTTCGTGGTGAATTTCCATGCATTGCGTAACAGATTATCCAGCGCTACATGCAGGAGTCGTTCGTCGCCGTAAGTTTCCAATCCTTGCGTTACCAAGATCTCGACATGCCGGCCCGGGTCCAATTTACGCAGGTCCGCGATGATAGATTCGACAGCGGAACTGAGGTTGACATGTTGCAACTTCAACTCCGCGCGGCCCATGCGGGAGAGTTTCAAAAGATCTTCGATCAGGCCGTCCATGTGTTCGCAGGATTGGCAGGCACGTCGTAAAAATTCCTGGCCACGAGCGTCAAGCGCATTCGAATAGCGTTCCAGTAGGACTTCGCTAAATCCACGGATGCTACGAAGGGGGGCGCGCAAGTCATGAGAGACCGAGTAGCAAAATGCCTCAAGTTCTTTATTAATCGCGGCTAGTTGAGCAGTGCGCCCCTGCACCCGATGTTCAAGTTCCAAGTTCAGTTGGCGAAACTCCTCGATTTGGGCCCGAAATTCGCCGTTCAGCCTCTCTTTTTCTGCTTCTGCCCGGATCCTTTCCAGGGTTCCCCCGCAATGGTCGGCGAGGTCCTGAAGAGCGCTTAAGTCCTCCTTGGTGAACGCATTTGTACCATGGCTTTGCAGAGACAGCAGGCCCAGAGTTCTGTTGTCCACGCGAAGTGGAACGCACATTAAGGAGGCACGAGACCAATCCTTATCGCCGAATGGCAATCCCTCTAGCCCGCATTCATAACCCGAGGTACTCGAAACCAATTCCGCGCCTTTTTGCATCACGCGCCGCGCAACTGAGCTAATAGGCCGGGGAGCAGTTTCGGGTGTAAACTCGGTGCGTTTGCCATTGCGGGTGTCGATATAGAGGATGGTAGCTACTTGCTTTTGATCGTGCGAGACCAAATCGAAAACACACCCATCCCAGGAGAACAGGAGTTCGGCAGCTTCGATTACGCTCCTCGCTGCTTCCGTTGGCGTGCGTGCTGCACCTAAACCTCGGCCGAGGCGTGAAAAGGCCAAGGCTTGCTTTTGTGCGAGGCTCGAATCAGGGGGCTGGAAAATAGGACCGTTCATTTTATGAGCGCCCGCAGGCCTATTTCAGGTGGAACCATTAAGTTGCTGGTGTCAGACCCAATCTTGCATTCCGAGTATCTTGTGCCATCAAATCACTCAACATTGACTGTGGGGTTATCAGCCAAACTTTGGAGTGGGGTAAGTACCCCATGACCTTGAACCTTGTACCGGAGTGTATGCCTAGTCGAGAGATTTTCGTTTTAAGCGAACGGAACTGCATGACAAGGTGCACCCGAAGCCTGAGGATTGCTAACGTGGGAGGAGACTGCTAGCGTGCGGCTCTAACGGGCAGTAAATATCAACGCATGAGTACGCGGTTGAGAATACGCAAAACCTACAAGCTTTACATCGGTGGGAATTTCGTTCGCAGCGAAAGTGGACGGTTTCTCGCCGCGCTTTCAGCTTCCGGCCAGCTCCTGGACAATGTATGCTTGGCATCGCGAAAGGATTTTCGCGATGCGGTCATGGCCGCGCGGTCAGTTTTCGGGGATTGGGCGAAAAAGACGGCTTACCTGCGGGGACAAATTTTGTATCGCGTGGCGGAGATGCTGCAAAATCGCGTCGAGCAATTGGTAATTGAACTGGTGCGCTCCACGCATGCTTCCGTTGCTGCCGCCCGTAATGAAATGGCGTTAGCCATTGATCGTTTGGTTTATTACGCTGGTTGGACAGACAAGTATCCCCAAATCTTTAGTTCGTTGAACCCCGTGGCGAGTTCACATCTTAACTTTACCACGCCTGAGCCGAGCGGAGTCGTGGTCCTGCTCGCGCCGGACGAACCGGCATTGATTTCGTTGCCGTCACTAATAGCGCCCGCGATCCTAAGTGGCAATTGTGCGGTAGTTATCGCTTCGGAAAGGTACCCCTTGCCAGCGGCTACCTTTGCGGAAATCCTGGCGACGAGTGACCTGCCTCGCGGTGTAGTGAACGTAATCACAGGCAATCGCAACGAATTGCTGGCGCATATTGCGGGTCATATGGATGTGAACGGAATCGTGGATGCGACCAACAATAAGGAGGTTAGCGGAAAGTTGCAGCTTGGCACCGCCCTGAATCTTAAACGCTACACTAGGCGCTCATTAACCGCTAAAGAATGGTTCTCAACAAGTACTGAGGATCCTTATTGGATCTTCGACACACTCGAATTCAAAACAGCTTGGCACCCGTTGGGGTATTAAGTTAGGAAGGATAATCTTAAGAAATTATGAGTACATCACCTATTCGTGTCGCCGTAACCGGCGCTGCTGGCCAGATTGGCTATTCACTCCTATTCCGCATCGCGTCTGGAGCAATGTTCGGATCGAACCAGCCATTGATATTGCACCTCATCGAAATTGAGCCGGCCCTGCCCGCATTGGGAGGAGTGGTTATGGAGTTGGACGATTGCGCCTTTCCACTGGTTAAAGGCATTGTCGCAACCGCCAATCTGCATGAGGGTTTTCGTGGAGTAAATTGGGCGCTTCTGGTTGGCAGTGTGCCGCGCAAGGCCGGCATGGAACGCAAAGATCTTTTGGGGATCAATGGGAAGATTTTTATTGGGCAGGGCCAAGCAATCCAGAAGAACTCCGCTAATGACGTTCGGATCTTGGTTGTGGGAAATCCCTGCAATACGAACTGCTTGATCGCGATGAATAATGCGCCGGAAATTCCGCGGGACCGCTTTTTTGCGATGACCCGGCTTGACGAAAACCGCGCGAAATCTCAATTGGCTAAAAAGGCGGGAGTGGATGTAACGGCTGTCACCAATGTGGGAATCTGGGGCAATCATTCGGCAACTCAATACCCGGATTTCTACAACGCAAAGATAGATGGGCGTCCAGCAGCGGAAATGATTTCAGACGAGGAATGGCTGAGAGGTGACTTCATTAGCTCCGTGCAACAACGCGGCGCGGCCATAATTAAGGCACGGGGTGCATCGAGCGCGGCGAGTGCGGCGAACGCAGTAGTGGATAGTGTGCGTTCTATTATCGAGCCTACCCCTCAGGGTGACTGGCACAGCGTGTGTATTTGCTCGGATGGTAGTTACGAGGTCGAGAAGGGCTTGATTAGCTCGTTTCCCGTCCGCAGCCATGGACAAAAGTTGGAAATTGTTCAGGGCCTTGCTGTTAATGCGTTTAGTCGGTCAAAGATCGAGGCTACTGTGAGTGAATTGAAAGAAGAGAAAACATTGGTGGCGGATTTATTACCAAAATAATATGGGCAATCTGCGCTTCAGGATGTGGTTAGGCCTACGCAATGGTTCCCCAGTTCGCCGGGGCTCGGAGGGCTGAAGTCATGACTCCATGAATGCACTGTCCGGCGCTGAATTGGCACGCTATATTGACCATACCTTGGTGCGACCGGAAGCCACCCGGGAGGACATCACGCGCATTTGTTTGGAGGCGCGGGAATACGGTTTTCACGGCGTCTGCGTGAACGGAGCGCATGTGGAGCTTGCGTATTCTTTGCTGGAGGACACGATAGTTAAAGTCACGGGTATGGTCGGTTACCCGCTTGGTGCCTCGGACCCGGATGCAAAACGTTACGAAACCGAGGTCGCAATAGATCAGGGTGCGCACGAGATAGAAATGGTATTGAACGTCGGACGACTCAGGGAAGGCGACCAAGCGTCCATCCTGCGCGAGTTACGCGATATTGCTGAGGCGGCCGACGAGCGGCCAGTAAAAGTGATCCTCGAAACCCGATTATTATCGATTAACGAGCGGCGCTTGGCATGTGAATTAGCGTTGGATTCAGGTGTGCATTATGTATGCACCAATACGGGTTTGGGCTCTGACGCGACCTGGGAAGAAGTTGCTGAACTTCGGCTTTTGGTGGGGGAAAAGCTCGGAGTGAAAGCCTGCGGTGGGATTATGGACTTGCAAAAAGTGTTGGCTCTGATTGAAGCAGGAGCGACGCGGCTAGGGACTTCGCAGGGCACGGGGATTATGAGGAGCGTGCCGAAGTAGCGCCAAAACCAAAGATTCAAATCAAAGTAATCCGACAAGGTGGGTAACAACCATCATTGCAAGTCAATGAAGAGCTAACAAAACTGAACTAACGAGAAATTCCTACAGTGGCAGAGGGTTTTAAGTTGCGCTAATATCCGACATGTTTATCACCGGATTGGGAACCGCTGCACCGCGGCAGCGTTATGAGCAAAGGGAATGTTGGGAGGTGCTGCAACAATCCGGACTCTTTCGCAAACTGACTTCGCGTTCGCGCGCGCTGTTAAGAAAGGTCATGACCGGCAACAACGGTATAGTGGCCCGACATCTCGCATTAGATTCCTTGGAGGAGGCATTTGCACTCACCCCGGATACGCTGCATGCCCGTTTCCTTAAACATGCTCCGGCGCTGGCTACCCAAGCAGCACAGCGAGCCCTTGCTGATTCGGGAGCTAAGGCCCCCGAGATAGATGGGATCATCATTAGTACGTGTACTGGATACTTGTGCCCGGGATTGACGAGCTATGTAAGCGAGCAGTTGGAATTGCGTCCAGATATTCTGGCACTCGATCTCGTGGGCCAGGGTTGCGGTGCGGCCCTGCCGAATTTGAGAGCGGCAGAGGCATTCCTAACGGCTGAACGATGTCATCGGCTGCTTTGTATCTGCGTCGAAGTATGCAGCGCCGCACTTTATTTTGACGACGACCCTGGAGTTCTCATCAGCGCGTGTTTATTCGGCGATGGTGCGGGAGCAGCGGTAGTGGCCAGCGAGCCGGCCGACCATCGGCATATTGAATGGCAGACCAGTGCTTCGTTGCTCCGACCCCTTGATCGCGGACTTTTACGCTTTGAGCAAAAAGAGGGAATGCTCCGAAATATCCTTACGCCGCAGGTGCCGGCTTTGGCTGCTCATCATGCGGGTAATCTTTTCGATGAAGTAGCAGCCCGCGCCGGATTGGATCGGTCCGAGGTAAACGGATGGGTTTTCCACCCCGGAGGAAGAGATGTGTTACTTGCCTTGCGCGAGAGACTCAAGTTGGGCGAAACTGATTTGCGTTGGAGTGAGTCGGTGTTACGAGAGTTTGGAAACGTGAGTAGTTCATCCGTCTTTTTCGTATTGCAATCTGCTTTGACCGATTCGGCGCCCGATGGTTGTTGGTGGATGTCTTCATTTGGAGCGGGGTTTAGTTGCCATGGAGCTTTGCTACGCGTTAAGCGGATGTAACAAGTTATGTCACCTGATTATGGAAATATGTTACCAGTCAACGTGGCTGCAAAGAGTGTGAGCCGCGGGTCCGCCCGAGAATACATTAATTACAAATGGAACGCTGTGTAGAGCCGGAGTTGCTGGATGAATTGTCGCCGGATGATCCGAGAGCAATACAGTCGCGGCGGGACCTCGAGCGGATTAACGCTTGGATGCGAAATCCGCTTACAATGGCGAATACGCTGAAGTGGGCGCTGCGTGGAAAAGAACCCAAAACCATCGTTGAAATTGGTGCAGGTGATGGGAAATTGATGCTGCGCGTCGCCTCGCGTCTCGCCGCACATTGGAAGGGAGTCCGTGTGATTTTGGTGGACCGCGTAAAGATAGTTGGGCCAGAGACTTCCTACGCCTTCAACAAATTGGGCTGGCAAATGGAGAATGTGCAGGCGGACGCACTCGAGTTCCTGTCCGCCGAGCAAGGTCCGCTTTGGGACGCGGTAGTTGCCAACCTGTTTTTGCATCACTTTAGTGATGGGAATCTACAATGCCTGCTACGTCACGCTGCCAATCGGGCACAAATATTTGCCGCGGTCGAGCCGCCAAGGGGTTGGTGGCCGCTAGCCGTCACCAGCTTGGTCGGGCTTATTGGATGCAACCGTGTGACCCGGAATGATGCCATGATCAGTGTCCGCGCAGGCTTCGCCTTTGATGAGCTGTCCCGTCTCTGGCCTGCCGATCAAACTTGGGTTTTGGAAGAGCGAAACGCTGGCATCTTCAGTCATCTGTTTCTCGCCCAACGGGTGACTCTAAAGTCGGGGTGAACAACCGAATCTATGAAGCCCATAACCATAATTGGAGGCGGTTTGGCGGGCTTGAGCTTGGGAATTGGGTTACGCCAACGCGGCGTTCCAGTCGTCATTTGTGAGGCGGGGCGATTCCCGCGGCACCGAGTTTGTGGCGAATTCATCAGTGGCGTCGGCCAGGAAGCGCTGCAGCGTCTGGGCATGCGCGATCATTTGAACGGGGCAGGGGCGCGCTGGGCCAGGACCGGCGCTTTCTTCTCCAAATTATCTGGTTCTCCAGTGCGCCTTTTCCCAGTTCCCGCAATGTCTTTGTCTCGATTCAGGTTAGACGCCTTGTTGGCGAAGCGGTTTCAGGAGTTGGGCGGCGATTTGCGTGAAGGTGAGCGCAGGCACGACACTGGCTGCTCTGAGGGTATCGTATGTGCCACCGGTCGACAGGTACAGAAAAGTGAATTGGGTTGGCGCTGGTTTGGGCTGAAGGTGCATGCAACCAATGTGGCGCTCGAGGCAGATTTGGAGATGCACCTTTTGCCAAACGGTTACGTGGGACTTTGCCGACTCGCTGGGAATGTGGTGAATGTTTGCGGGTTGTTTCGCCGCTCCTTGCGCGAACTAGATCCTGTAGCCAGTTGGCAGAGCCTTTTGTTCGGCAGTCCAAATACGCTCCTCCACAAACGCATGGGTAATGCCTTGGTTGAAGAGCGATCTTTTTGCTCTGTTGCCGGTTTGCCTCTGCGGGCGCGTTGGAGCCCTGATGCAACTGATTGCCGAATTGGCGATGCTTTTTCCATGATTCCGCCGATAACTGGTAATGGTATGTCTATGGCTTTCGAATCTGCTGAGTTGGCGAGCGAACCATTGGAGGGTTATAGCCGTAGTGAAATGAGTTGGTGCGCTGCACGGGATAAAATCGCCTTGGCTTGTCGAAAGGCGTTTGGCGAGCGTTTGGCCTGGGCTCGAATGCTCCAACGGATGATGTTTGCGCCGCTAATTCAAGGCACCCTCGGCATCGCCGCTTTGCGTTCTGACTGGCTGTGGCGCCTGTTTTTTGCGAAAACCCGACAATGAAACCTCTTTCTGAATGTCAACTCTACGCTTTTGTTGATACTGCTTATCTGCATGGGCGAGCTCCCGAAGAGGTGGCGCGACAACTTTGCCAGGGTGGCGCTGACTTGATTCAATTACGCGCTAAAGGATCGAACATTGATGAGATTACCAGAATGTCGGAGCAGCTTTTGGCTGTCACACGCGAGCACAATGTAAATCTCGTGATCAATGATCATTTAAAGATCGCTCAAAAAATTGGCGCGGATTTTTGCCACCTTGGACAGGAGGACTTTTTTGAAGCCGGATTTTCTCACGTTTCTGATATCGTCAGCGGTAACTGCAAGCTGGGGATTGGACTAAGTACTCACGCTCCTGAACAAGCCAATCGCTCAATTGCCTCGGGTGCTAACTACATTGCCATTGGTCCGGTTTACCCGACCGGCACTAAGCCAAACGCCAAACCTGTGACCCTCGAATACGTACGCTGGGCCGCTGAGCATTTGAGAATTCCTTGGTTCGCGATCGGAGGCATAAATCTGCAGAATCTACAGGAAGTGCTCGCCGCCGGGGCGAGCCGCATTTGTGTAGTTTCGGCCATTCTCAATTCAGATAACGTTGCGAAGACTTGCCGCGTCTTCAAAGAGCGCGTTGCGGGTTTCGTTGCAAAGAGTGATCCGGATAAGCCTCACTTGTTGCCTCATTAATGAATGACACCGGAGGTGCTTCGGAATCAGGGAGTCGTTGACTCATATGTCATGACACCGAGGTTGCGACTGCATTTTTACCTTCAGCCTCCCCGGAGTGCAAGGAGCCCGAAGGGCGACTGGAACGGAGGGGAGGCTGAAGGATCCGGCTTAGCGACCGCTCAATGTTGCGGGCCAGTTCAAAGGGATTGAGCTTCGCCCTCTGATTGCGAAGCTTTGTTTTGGTTGTTTCATCCACCTCGGCGCTGGCCAGCAGCCGGTCGCAAGGTGTGGTCGGAGTATCATGGTGCCGTGAAACCTTTGCTCCCTGACGTTCCTTCTGCAACAGCTTGGCTGAGGGGCAAAAGTAATTGTGCAGTGGCTCCCAATACTCCGTGTAGAGACGGTTGATTTCCGTGGTCAGTTCACGGTCCTCTAACCGCTGATAGCCCAACAACTGCCGCACATGCGTCCAGTTCTTCTGCTCTACATGACCATTATCATCCTTGTGGTATGGGCGGCTGCGCGTAAAAGCGACTTTCGGCGACCGCTCCTGGAAATGCTTCACCAAATGCCAGTTGAGGAACTCACTCCCATTGTCGCAGTCGAAACCCAGCAACTTAAAAGGCAGTGTCTTTTCCACCTGCCGCGTGGCCTCAACAATCCCTTCGGCCCCTTTGTTCCAAACGGCTCGCAGACTGGTCCAGCCGCTGTAAATATCGGTATAGGTCACGCTCCAAATGAAGTCTCCTTCCAGGCTCTGCCCACAGTGCGCCACGGTGTCGGCTTCCAGATACCCAGGCTGAGTCACATCCCAGTTATCGGTCCGGATAGGAATATGATGTTTAAGCAGGCTTCCCGGTTTGGTACCACAACGTCCGCAATGCTTTAGCTTGGCTTTGTGGGGCGCCAATAATCGGTCCACCTGTGCTGGACTGATCTGCAAGACCTTTTGCGTTAGCTCCGTGCTGAGCTTCCCGTACTCAGATGCGTAATAAGGCAGCCACAAAGGCAGCAGCGGTACCAGGCGCTTGCCGCAAGCCTTCTCGGATCTCTTCCAAATGTTCAAGAGCACGGCCACCACCTCGGCCCCGTAAAGGCTCGGCCGGCCCTTGCTCACCGCGGGATCACCACCCCATCCGGCTCGGGCGTTCAGTAGTTTAATCGCGTGCTTTCGGCTATATCCAAACTGCTCGCACAGCTCATCAATCATCCGCGCTCGACCTTCCCGGCCGCGCCCCATATACCGCTGCCTCAATCGAGGCAGCATCTCCGCTCTGACCTTTTGACTCATCGGCATTCCTTTCGGTTGCCGGTGTCATCACTTTTGAGTCAACGACCAAATCCAAGCCCATCCCACCAAAGTTCCCCGGTGTCAAAACTTTTGAGGCAACAGGCTCAGCTGGCTTAACCCGTTTTCCGGATTGCGATCCTATCCCGAATTACATACTTTCCGCGATCCGGAAACTGGTTTGTTTTATTTGCATGAACGTTCTGATTGTTGGCTCAACGGCTTTAGATTCTATCAAAACTCCTAAAGCGGAAAACCCTCGTTTGCTGGGGGGGTCCGCAAGTCATGCCGGAGTGGCAGCTAGCTTTTTTAGTCCGGTAAAACTGGTTGGCGTAGTGGGTAATGATTTTCCAAAGCGATACCTGAACCTTTATAAGCGGCACCGCATCGACTTAAATGGATTGCAGGTTCTGCCCGGTAAAACGTTTCATTGGTCAGGGGAATATGAGGCGAATATGAATAATCGCCGAACGCTGCTAACCGAATTGGGCGTATTCGAAACCTTTAGTCCAAAACTGCCAAGTGAATATCAGTCCAGCCCGTACGTTCTTTTGGCCAACATTGCGCCTTCGCTCCAGCACCACGTACTGAACCAAATGCAACGGCCAAAATTTGTGGCCGCGGACACAATGGACTTATGGCTGAACATTGCCCTGCCGGATCTATTGAAGCTGATGAAGCGGCTGGACCTATTCGTGCTCAACGATAGTGAAGCCCACCAATTAACCAAAGCAGATAACGTGTTTGGAGCACTCAGGCAGATCCATAAGCTTGGACCACAATACGTCATTATCAAAAAAGGATCGCACGGCTCAATTCTGTCGGGTCCGCGTGGATTCTTTATCTGTCCCGCATATCCGCTGCACAAGGTTGTGGATCCAACCGGTGCAGGAGATTCGTTCGTTGGCGGAATGATGGGTTATTTAGCCACCTCCAAAGGTGCGATTGACGACAATATTCGACGTGCCATGGTGTACGGCAGCGTTGCAGCCTCGTTCTGCTGTGAAGGATTTGGTTTGACTCGTATCACGCGAATCAAACGTTCGAATATTGAAATTAGGGTGAAAGAATTAGAAAAGTTGACTCGATTCTAAGCGGGCTCCATCGCGCTTCAAATGTGAAAATCCACGGGGCCTGATTCCCGATCTTTTTTACTCATCACTTTCACATTCGCTTCCTCTTGAACCACCAGTGAGTGCGGCGGTACGCTCCCGGTCAGGAACACATTCGCGCCAATAGTGCTCCCTTCACCGACCGTAGTTTCTCCCCCCATGATGGTGGCGCCTGCATAAATAGTGACGCGGTCCTGGATAGTGGGGTGACGCTTCTTGCCCTTTAGACGTTGTCCGGCTGAGAGGGAGCTCGCTACTAGACCTACACCTTGATACATCTTCACGTGGTTCCCAATGACCGCTGTTTCTCCAACTACGGTGCCCGTGCAGTGATCGACGAAAAAATGGGTGCCAATGCGCGCGCCGGGATGGAGGTCCATACCGGTCCGGGCGTGAGCCCACTCAGTCATAATGCGCGGAATAAGACCTATGTTTTTGCTATACAATTCATGGGCGAGGCGTTGGACGGCTATGGCCTCAATGAAAGGATAAGCGACGATCACCTCTTCCTTGCTGAGTGCCGCCGGGTCCCCATTAAACGCGGCTTCGGCATCTGTCTGCAGTAATTCACGGATCTGGGGCAGGCTGCCAAGAAAACCAAGCGTTAGATCTCGAGCATTAGTACGAAGATCTTTTTTTTGCACTTCCGGAGGGGGACTGTACTCCAGGCTTTTATAAATCTCGTCCTCAAGACTGCCCAAAACCAGATCCATCAGTGAAGCAGTCTCCACTTTGATCTCTGAAGAGTGAATGGGTTTTTCATCAAAAAACCCTGGAAACAAGAGCCGCAGCAGATCATGAGTAATGGTCGTGATCGCACGCTTGGATGGTAAATTTTTTCCGTCCAAGTGGTTAATACCCCCGACCCGGGCATAGGAAGCGACCAGACGATCGGTTAATTGGGTGACTGTCAACTGCACGGGCACAGTATTCCGCAACCAACCGGCGAAGGCAAGCTAGGCCACTTTGGCCTACAATTAAGAGCGAAAGAACCCTGTGCTCAACGGTGCAGTGCCAAGGTTGCTAAAGTTGACCTGCGTCTGCAAAGCCGCCACTCTGGATTCGTGAACGTGAACCTGCTTGAAACCTATTTGAAGGAGCAACTGCCTGCCGGATTAGAGTTGTTACGCCAGATGGTCGCGATTAACAGCTATACAACTAATCGCGATGGCGTGAACCGGCTTGGACGCTTGACGGCGGATGCGTTTGCCCCGCTTGGATTCATCGCGGAGTTCGTGGCGGCAACGAATCCAGAATATGGTGAGCACCTTGTGCTAAAGCGGCGTGGACATACCTCCGGGAGCGTTTTGATGGTTTCCCATCTCGACACGGTTTTCCCTCCGGAAGAGGAGAAACGGAACAATTTTCATTGGCAACCGGAGGGCGATCGCATTTTCGGTCCCGGAACTCAGGATATCAAAGGTGGGACAGTGATGATGTGGCTCGTCTTGTCAGCCCTAAGAGCTTGTGCTCCGGAACTATTCGAGGCCATTACCTGGAAGCTGGCCTGGAACTCCGCTGAAGAGAGGTTCTCACCCGATTTTGGCAATGTATGCCGAAGCCAGATTGATGCGGGTACAAAGGCGGCCCTGGTGTTCGAGGCTGGCGGGCGCATCGCGGAGGAACATCTTATGGTGGTGGCACGCAAAGGACGCGCGGGTTGGCGCGTTAGCGTTGCCGGACGCGGTGCCCATGCGGGTGGAAAACATAACTATGGTGCAAACGCGATCGTGCAACTTGGCCACGTGGTTCAACAGATTTCCGAATTTACCGATTATAAGCGGGAACTGACGTTTAATGTGGCCACGGTTAGCGGCGGGACGGTTCTAAACCGGGTGCCACATGAAGCCATTGCTGAAGGTGAGTTTCGCGCGTTTACTGCCGAGGCATATGCCGAAGCCAAAGCGGCTATGTTTACACTTGTGGGCGCCGGAGATGTTCGCAGCCCGGTCGATGGATTCCCTTGCGAAGTTAATGTCGAGATCACCATGGAAACGCGTCCGTGGCCGCGCAATCCGGACAGCCAGCGTATATTGACATTCTGGACGCAGGCAGGGGCTGAACTCGGTATTGCTGTTAGCGATCAAGCGCGTGGAGGTTTAAGTGATGGTAATCTCATTTGGAATGACGTCCCAACTCTGGATGGGCTTGGTCCTTGGGGTGACAATGACCACTGCTCGGAGCGCAGCATTGATGGCTCGAAATTGCCCGAGTTTGTGCAGGTCAGTTCTTTCGTGCCAAAGGCAATGCTAAACGTCATCGCAATTTCAAAGCTAATCGAATGCTCCAAAACCTATTGAGACAGTTTTTCTGGCGTGGCCCCAGCCACTCGGCTCCTGAACATAGTTCTTTGGGCCTCTTGACACGGCTTTTTTCACTGCTATTCTCCCGCGCTCCGTTGACCGGGCAGATCGTCTTTTGGACACAAACTCGCGGGACGGCTACTATACTCTGATTTATGAAAAGACAATATCAACCGTCGAAGATTCGCCGAAAACGGCAGCATGGGTTTTTGAACCGGAATTCGAGCAAGAGCGGCCGTGCAATTTTGCGCAATCGGCGCCGTACCGGTCGCAAACGCTTGACACCGGTATAGGAGGCAAGGCATGGGTTTGCCAGGCCGCTTGCGTTATGGGCATGCGGCGCGCATCAAACAGGGGCGGGATTTTGCTCGTGTGCGCCAGGCAGGAGACCGATTGGCCTTCGGTTGTTTGGTGGCGAATTGGCTGCGCTTACCTGCGGGTTCCACTTCTCGCTGCGGAGTAATTACCTCGAGGAAGTTGGGGAAAGCCGTAGCCCGGAATCGAGCGCGGCGACTGTTACGCGAGGTGTTCCGGTTGCACCAGTATGATTTAGTGCAACCCGTTGATTTGGTGCTGGTCGCGCGTAATTCTATCTTAGGCAAAAGGTTGGCCGAGGTAGAAAAGGATTTTTTGACAACGTTGCGGAAAGCGGGTTTGTTGGGGTAACGGTTACGGGTGAATGCGGCTCAATATATACTTTTGTCCGGTTTGCGGCTTTATCGCTGCTCGCTCTCTCCTGCCAAATCACTTTTCTTTGGCCCCATGGCCATGTGCCGCTACACACCTACGTGCTCCCAATACGCCTTCGAGGCCATCAAAATGCATGGCGCGGTTGCCGGCAGCTGGCTGAGTCTCAAAAGGGTTTGTCGTTGCCATCCATGGGGTGGGGCTGGCCAGGATCCTGTCCCCTCAGAGTTTCGTAGTCTCTTAGTTGGCTTTCATCGTAAATTTTTTCCTCCTCGTTCTCGTAAGCAACCTTTGGTGATTGCTTCGGAGCGTCGGTAAGTTTCATGGATCGAACATCTATTATCGTTCTTATTGTCTGCTTTATCGTGCTGGTACTGTGGTATCCGCTCGTTGTTAATAAGTTATACCCACCCAAACCGGTGCCAGTGGCTACCAATGCGGTTCCTTCGGTGGTAGGAGCAACCAACCGGGAAACCAATTACCAGATCGAAGCAACCACTCCGGCGAGTTCTACCGCCAACTCGCTTGTCCCCATAATTAATACCAACGAGCCTGAGCAGTTGCTGGTGGTGACCAATGATAACGCGCGTTATACCTTCACCTCCCATGGCGGCGGGCTAAAGTTGATCGAGTTGGTGAAATACCCGGACATTGTTCCGACTAGACGCGAGAAGCGTCCCGAAACCAACCGTTTTGCCATGCTCAACAGCTTTACGCGGGCACCCACGCTTGCTGTGCTCGGCGGTGATGCGCTCCATGGAGATGGAGGATTTAAACTGACGAGAACTGAAGACGGCGTCCGTGCTGAAAAGGATCTCGCGAATGGCTTGAGCATAGTAAAGGAATTCAGGCCTACCACTAATTACCTGGTACAAGCCACTGTCCGTCTGGAGAATCATTCTTCTCAGCCGATTGGTCTGCCCGCCCAGGAATGGGTTGTGGGAACAGCAACTCCTTTGAATGCGAAAGATGACGGCCAGGCTACCGGGGTTCTTTGGTATGACGGTACCAAGCTCTCGGACGACATAGGAGCTGGCTTTTTTTCATCCAGCGGCTTTGCCTGCATACCTCGCACCCCACCCGCCCAATACGTTGGGGGCATGAGCAATGTCGTTTGGGTGGCACCCCACAACCAGTTTTTTGCATTAGCTGCCATGCCGGATCACCCGGCTCAGGCTCTCGTGGTTCGAAAGGTGGATCTCCCTCGGCCAACGGGAGAAGAAGCACTCCTGGTAAATACCAACCGACCGGCGCCACATGGCTATGAAGCCGCCCTTGTGTATCCGTCCGTGACCCTCGCCGCCAATCAGAAGCTGGAGCGACAAATATTTCTCTATGCCGGACCTAAGGAGTACCAAACTCTCGCGCGAATCGCTGACCGGTTCAATAATAACGTTGATTCGGTTATGAATTTTGGCCGATGGTTCGGCTTCGTCTCGAAGGCCTTATTATTGAGCATGAACTGGTTGCACTCGGCCATGAAATTGCCGTATGGCTGGGCGATCATTGCCATAACCGTAGTCATTAAGTTGATATTCTGGCCTTTGACCCAGGCAAGCACCCGCTCCACTAAGCGAATGCAGGCGCTTCAGCCTCAGATGAACGCTATTCGTGAGAAGTACAAGGACGACCCAGTAAAGATGAACCGTAAGGTGATGGAGTACATGAAGGAAAACAAGGTGAGCCCACTCGGAGGTTGCCTGCCTATGTTACTCCAAATCCCGGTGTTCTTCGGCTTTTATACGATGATCCGTAGCGCCATTGAACTGCGTGGCTCACCGTTCCTGTGGGTTGGCGATTTGTCTCAGCCGGACACTTTGTTTCTCATTCCTGGTTTAGGAGGCGTGCCCTTCATTGGCATCCCGGGGGCAGGACTACCTTTCAACCTTCTACCTTTAATTATGGGTGCCACCATGCTCTGGCAGGCGCGTTTGACACCGCCGTCGCCCGGGATGGATCCGGCTCAGGCCAAACTCATGCGCTACATGCCTCTCATGTTTATGGTCTTCCTCTACAACTTTTCAGCTGGCCTTACACTTTATTGGACAGTGCAAAATCTCCTCACCATAGCTCAAACTAAATTGACTCGTACTGTAGAGATATCAGCTCCGGCCAAAGGTCCAGTATTGACGGCCCAGCCAAAAAAGAGGAAATAAGAGCTGAATCAAACCGGCCAAGCGCAATATTAATTCTCAACCAATTAACCCTGAACGTGCCCATGCCTGCTGAACCTAAAGCTACCCTTGAAACGATGCTTCAATTGCTCGGTTTCACTGCAACCGTGGAAGAACATCGAATGGAAGATGGCGTGCTGTTGAATGTGAAGGCAGATGATTCGGGCCGCCTCATCGGCCGCCAGGGCCAGACCCTGTCCGACCTCCAGTACATTACTAACCGGTTGCTGTTCCAGCGCGATCCTTCAGCTCCTAAGGTGATGGTGGATGTGGGAGACTATCGTGCTCAGGCCCGCGACGCCTTGGTGAAAAAAGCCAAAGAAGCTGCAGAAAAAGTTCGTCGTTGGGGGGACGTTGTCGAATTGGAGCCGCTTAGCGCTTTTGACCGTCGCATTATTCACCAGGCACTTAAGGATGATCCCAGCATCGAGACTCACAGCGTCGAAGTTGAAGGCACCGAAAAAAAAGCAATTTTGCTTCGACCAAAGACTTAAACTCGTCGCGGAGTGTCATAGGAATATTGAGCGCGCGCCACAGCGCTCCTGAAACAGCAACCACGAGCTTCGACTTATCAGCACCCCTGGTGCAGTCTGCGCGTTTGCACCGGTGCGGGTCCTAAGATAGGTATACTCAGTACTTGGGCACGTTATGATCGATCTCATCCGCCCAGGCTGTGATACCGCCCCTCACGCTCTTGAGATATTTAAAGCCCTGCTCCCTGAGGAATTGTAGGGCGCGCAAAGAGCGAATGCCACTCTTGCAATGAATGTAGTATTGCTGATTGGGATCTAGCTCCACAAAACGCTGCTGCAAGCTGCTTAACGGGAACAGCGGCACGCCATTCACATGAGCTATCTGGTGCTCATCACTTTCACGGACATCTATGACTTTGATGCCCAAATTAGGCTGATCTAAAGCCCTTTTCATTTCCTGCACGCTCACTTCGTCCGGATTGGCGGCCGGAGTTGCCGGCTCTGGGTTGATGCCGCAGAATGTCTCGTAATCTATCAGCTCGGTAATGCTTGGGTGCTCACCGCAAAGTGGGCACTTCGGATCCCGGCGCAGCTTTAGCTCACGGAACTTCATATCCAGGGCGTTAAAGAGCAGCAGACGCCCAATTAGCGTATTTCCTTTACCCAAAGCGAGCTTCAGTATTTCTGTCGCTTGGATAGTTCCGATAATTCCAGGTAGCACCCCCAGCACACCGCCCTCCGCGCAACTCGGTACCATTCCAGCCGGCGGTGGTTCGGGATAAAGGCAACGGTAGCAGGGGCCTCCCAAATGAGGGGCAAAAACGCTGGCCTGCCCTTCAAATCTGAATATCGAACCATACACATTGGCTTTCTTCAGCAATACACAAGCATCATTGGTTAGATACCGAGTTGGAAAATTATCTGTTCCATCCACCACGATGTCGTATGGGCGGATGATATCGAGTGCATTCTCACTCGTAATCCGTGTTTCGTGTATTACCACCTCTACATTCGGATTGATGGTCTTAATCGTTTCCTGCGCCGATTGCGTTTTCGGCCGTCCAACATCTTGCGTCGCATGAATAATTTGGCGCTGAAGGTTGGAATAATCCACCGTATCAAAATCGAGTATCCCTAGTTTGCCGATCCCCGCGGCCGCAAGATACATCGCAATCGGGGAACCCAGTCCGCCGGCGCCAATACACAAGACACTGGTCGAACAAATTTTCTTTTGGCCGCCCAGGCCGACTTCCGGCAAAATTAAATGGCGCGAATAACGGCGAATTTCGTCGTTGTTTAGTTCCATAACATCAGAATAAGACCATCAGATTAGGACAGTTTGTGAATAAAGCAAGAATGTGCCTGGAGCTGACCCGCTCTGCTGCAGTTGCCATAACTGCGGCGTCAGTCCGCCGTTTGGAGCTCGGCATTTCGTTGCTTGCCGGCTGGTGCGCTGGCCTTGCGGCAATTAGTATCGCTGCTTTTAATTTTTGGCGGATTTTTTCTACCCCCTAATGTCCCGACTTCAACTCCATCCCAAGGACTGTGCTAAGCGGTTGAATCAACTGTCTCGTCTTCGGCCAACTCTTGCCATTGTTTTAGGCAGTGGTTTTCAGCATCTCTTAAGTGAGTTCAAATTGGATGCTAAATTGCCTTATAGTGGGTTGCCTGGCTTTCCGCCAACGAATGTCGAAGGTCACTCCGGGCAATTACTTATCGGACATTTAGGAGGAACACCTTCTTTGTTGCTCAGTGGTCGTTCTCATTACTATGAGGGCCACGCTATGTCCAAGGTGACTTTCTCGGTCCGTGCGCTCGCGGCCTATGGTATTCGCGACCTAATCCTGACAAACGCGGCCGGCGGGATTAACCGCAGTTTTCGAACCGGAGATTTTATGGTGGTGACGGATCATATTAACTTTATGGGCTTAAATCCCCTGCGAGGAATACCGGTTCCTGGCTTGCCACGATTTGTGGACTTGACTCACGCTTATGATAACGGTTTGCGCACCATGTTGCGCCAGGCCGCCCGGCGCTGCGAATTAAAATTGCGCTCCGGCGTTTATTTGGCTGTTAGCGGGCCAAGTTACGAAACCCCGGCAGAGATCCGGGCCTTTGCACGGCTCGGGGCAGATGCCGTCGGTATGAGCACCGTGCCCGAAACCATCGTAGCTCGCCAGTGTGGAATGCGCGTGGGTGCCGTTTCCTGTATTACCAATCTGGCCGCGGGTCGGAACACTTTCCAGCACAGTGGGATCCGAAGCTTGGAATTCACGTGACTTGAAGTCGCGGC
>JADMIO011545292.1_pt1 | contig 105523 bp, 92 predicted proteins | sample 8958161 | NCBI WGS metagenome assembly JADMIO01 (sample SAMN16585339, study PRJNA669376) | soil metagenome | isolation source: Crop rotation soil | place: USA: Cullars Rotation, Alabama | collected 2011
CGCGACAACTTGTCCACGTGGAATTCTAAGCTTAGGATCCCAATGTGCTGGAAAGTAGAGCTACGGCGCTACGGCCCGGAGAATATCCTCTTTATCCAGCGACCTGCCGCCATGGCGTCGTGATCAGAAATCGAACTACATCAGTCGTCTAAACTCCTCGATCTCTCCCCGCCGCGCCGGATCCTCGGCGAGGTTGTTCATTTCCAGCGGATCGCGCTCGAGGTCGAAATACAACCAAGGCGATCCATCCGGGTGCAGCACCAGCTTGTGTTTCGCAGACCGAAACCCGTGCCACGCCTCCGGGCACTGCAGCGCGATCTGCGTCGCAGTCGGCATCGAGATCAGCGCGCTGTCGCGCCGGTTGTGCCACTCCCGCCCTTCCGCCCAAGCCACCGCCATGTGGGGCAAATCCACCAAGCTCACGGCACTATCATCTGTCCCCTGTCCTCTGTCTCCTGTCCTCTGATGACGAATCAGGAGGGGAACCCGGACTGATTCGTCGTAAGGCCACGCCTTCCGAAACAACCCATGGCTGCCGTGCATGTCGCCATGCACCGAGGTGAACACCACGGCCGTTTCACTCAGGTCGACTTCGGCGAGCAGCTTTCCGATCGCGCGGTCCGTCGCTTCGATGTGGGCGTAGTAGCCGGCCAGTTCATCGCGCGCCTGCTTTTCCACGGGACCGCCGGTCGGCACATTGCCGCGCAATTTGATTTCCGCCGGCTTCACCTCGGCGACATGCGGCGCGACCGCGTGGTAAGGCGGATGCGGCGCCTCCAGGCTCACCACACAGAAATACGGCTTCCCGCCCTCCGTTCTCCGCGCGCCCTGCTCCTTGCTCCATGCTCCCGCCCGCTCGGCCAGCACGTCCGCCTGGTAGCCCTTGAAATGCTTCGGCTCGAGCAGCCGCGTGCCATGCAGCCACGGATCGTTGAGCAGAAAACCGCCCTCGAAACCTTCCCAGAATTCGAAACCGCCGCGATTCTCCGACGCCACAAGCGTCTTCGCATGCACGTCGCCGACAAACGGCGCATGCCGGTCGCGCGGCGCAACGTGCCACTTGCCGAAAAATCCCGTCGCGTAGCCGCGATCCTTCAACGCATGCGCCACGGTGCGCGCATCCGTCGGCAGCGGATCCCAGTAATCCGACACGCCGTTCTCCGGACAAAGCTTTCCTGTCAGCAAAGCCGCCCGTGCCTGCGGCCCCAGCGGATGCGGCGTCACCGCCTGCGTGTAATTCACGGCTTCGCTCGCCAGCCCATCGAGCCACGGTGTTCGCGCATTGGGGTCACCCGCATACCCCGTCGCCTGTGCCCGCCACTGGGTTGTCAGAATCCACAGGATGTTCGGTGGGCGGGCCATGCAGGTTCTCGCCACAAAAAGCACAAAAGGGCGCAAAAGCGACCCCGCGGTTGGGGCATTCTAGAGGAATCGGCTTGGCGGAATTTCACCGCTTCTGCTCACGCAAAGATGAATCAAATACTCAAACGAGAGCTGCGGGTCGTCTTTTCAAAGCGCGCCCGGCCACCAGCGTTTCGGATCATCAAGTGGATCGTGATCATCACGCTCGTGGGCCTGTTCCACCGGCATCGCTATTTCTGGCCCGGAGTCGCGGGCCTGCTGTTCGCGGGCGTGGCGCTGCACTTGTTCTACCGCTGGAAGACGCACGGTTGGACCCGGCCGTGGGGAAAGTGGAACGATCTCGATGCCGGGAAATAGCAATCGAACTCAACGTCCAACGTTCAACATTGAACGCTCAACGTCCAAAAATACGAGCAACCTACTGAAGGCCAACTTGAGCGTTGGAAGTTCGATGTTGGATGTTGAACGTTCAGATCGACGCCTTGGCGCGCGTTACTTCTTTTCCCAGCGCATCGCGCGGGTGAAGTCATCGCCCACGGTCACGAGCGCCTGCTTCTTGCCTTCAGCGACGTTGAACTCGACCTGGATGTCGGTCGTGAGCGCGTAGAACTTGGTCTGCGACTCGGCGTGCAGCACGGTGTCGACGCCGCCCACGTTGATCGCAAGCAGGCCTTCCGGCAGGCGCGTCACCTTGCCGTTGCTGTAATCGCCGGCGTAGGAGTCCAGCGTCGCATCGGAGAGGCGGAATTCCTTGTGGCGGGGATTGTTCAGCTCGCGCACCCAGACGTTGCGGTAACGGACCGGATTGCCGTGGTCCTGGAAGGCGATCGGCGTGCGTTCGGGGTGATTCGGATACGGAATGCGACCGACCCAGCCGGTGGGTCCGGTGAGTTCGACGTTGTTCTGCACGACCACGCCGTTGTGCAGCACGGTGAGCCGGGCCTTGGACTTGAGCTTGCCCTCGTCATCGAAGCGCGGTGCGGTCCAGATGATATCGTACACCTGCCACCTGCCCGGCGCCAGCGAGGCGTTCACCAGCGGCGGATACTGGCCGTAAACCGACGCGGCGGAGCCGTCGGCGTAAGTCTTGTTGTTGTACGAATCCAGCACCTGGACCTCGTAGCGGCCGAAGCCGAAGAAAACGCCGCTGTTGCCGCGACCCTGGCTGTCGCCATGCGGCGGCGTGGGCGCGGCCCATTCGACGTGCAACTGGCAGTCACCGAAAGCCTGCAGGGAACGCACATAACCGCTGCCGGGCACGCATTCGAGCGCGCCGTCCTTGACCACCCACTTAGTCGGACTGCCGTCCATCGCGACCCACGCGGAGTTATCCTTCCCGTCGAACAGCACCGTCGCGTCGGACGGCGGCGTGCCCGGCTGCTCCTGGGAGCTGAACGTGCCGGGCGTGACCACCGCCGGCGCCGGACGCGCGCGGTCGTGACCCAGCCACTGGGGATCGGGGGCGCCGTGGAGCGCGGTGCAAAGAAGGGTGAAAAGGCCGGCAGCCATGAACGGGGAATTTTTCATAGGGGAATCACAAATGTGTGCCACCAGAGGAGGACTGTCGAATGGTTTTCCGTTCCAACGCTTGTTCCGCGCGCGATGGAAATAATCCGCTGGTCTCGCCGCCCCGCCTGCGCCAAAAAAACCCCATGAATCTTCCCGACGCGCGCTCCGCCGTCCTCCTCGCCATCGGCCGGATGAACTCCGCCTACAACAAGGTGGTTTTCGACGAATGGGTCCTGGCGAAAGTCTCCAAGGACCAGGGCTCGATCCTCACCTACGAAGGCCCCCGCGCCGAAACCTACCAGAAGCGCTTCAAGTCCGACATCGCCCCGCTGCAGATGGAAATGACGGGGCGCAAGATGAACGTCGGCGATTTCGAGTTCGTCCAAAGCGGACACGGCACCTTCTTCGACGCCTGCATGCGCCTCGGCCCCGCCGCCTACCTTTTCTGCAACAACACGAATTTGACCATGACCGAGATCCGCCAGGATCCGCGGTGGCTCGTCGCGCAGGCGCCGTTTGTGGAACTCGGAGCGCTATTCCACAGGGATCCTGTGGAATAGCGCCAGAGGACAGAAAACAGAGGACGGAGGACAGATGTCAGAAAAATTTTAACACGGGCAAAAATATGAGGATACACCCGTGCAGATTAGTCATTTCACCGAACTGAAGGTCTACCAGAAGGCCGCCGATCTTGCCGCACGCCTTTTTACCATCTCCAAGCGTTGGCCCATGGAAGAACGCTACTCTCTGACTGATCAGATAAGACGCTGTGCACGTTCCGTGGGAGCCAATCTCGCAGAAGCATGGGGCAAACGTCGCTACGACGCTCACTTTATCAGTAAATTGACTGATGCAGACGCAGAAAATCACGAGCTCGAACACTGGCTTTTAACCGCTCGGAGAGATGGCTACATCACGCAACCCGAATTCGAAGTCCTACTTGAACAGAAACGTGAAGTGGGCCGCATGCTCGGTACTATCCTTCAAAATCCCTCGCCCTTCCTGCTTCGCTAGTCCCTGTCCTCCGTCCTCTGTACTCTGTCCTCTGACTCACGCCAGCAGGCCTGAATAAACAAACCACCCATACGCCACCGCCAGCACTCCCCCGGCCCAGCGCGGCAGGCCGCCGTGGGTGATCAGGAAGTTGGCGTGCAGCGCGGCGGAGAGCAGCAGGATGATCAGCGCCTGGCTGCTGATCGCCGGCACGGGCATCGGCCTCATCACGGCGAAAATTCCCAGGCAGAGCGGAATGCAGATATGGCCGTCGCCGACCTGCGAGCTGTAGACCACGTCGGGACGACGGCGCCAGCCCCAGTAAAGCGCAAGGATGGCGTTGGGCAGCACCATCAGCCAGCCCGTCAGCCAGCCGAGATTGTCGGCACTGATGAAACCGCCTTTCTGCTCCGACAACCAGGTCACGAGCCAGTCGATCGTCTCGTACATCAGGTACGAGCAGGCCAATACAACCAGCACATCGACGTAGAACTTGAAGCCGAACTTCACTTTCTGCCGGACGTTGTACTTCAACACGTCGAACACCTGGAAGCATTGCCAGAACAGGAAGATCCCGATCAGCACGATGCCATCGGTCTGGTTGAGCACACCATCGCGCCCCAGCAGCCACACGGCCCCGGAAAAAAAGAAAACGGCCGTGAGTGTCAGCAACAGCGACAGGCGGTTGATCTGGTGTTCGGTACTGCCGGCCCCCGCCCCTTTCGCCGGCTTGGCGGGCCGTGCGCGGGCGCGGGGGAGCTTCTTGCCTTTGCCGCTCCCGGACGCACCCGCCATCGCGGGCATCACTTGCAGGCCCCAGAGCACCGCGGGCAGCCCGAGCAGCAGCGTCAGGTTGGTGACGTTGTTCACCAGGCAGTTTGTCATGACCTCGGCCGCCGAACCCTTCCGGTTGATCATAAGCGCCACGAAAATCAAATTTCCCAAGCCCGAGCAGTAAGGGAGCATCAGCGTGCCCAGCGCGGTGCCTTCCAGGCCGTGATCGAGCAGCGATTCCAGCCGCCAGATCATCAGCAGCGAAACGCCCACGAACACCGCAAGGTAAACCAGCGGATCGTTCAGCGCGACGCTGTCGAACAAATTGCTGAGCAAATGCACCGCCCGCAGTCAGGCGGGATGGCCGGAGCCTGTAAATAGCGCCGTGGCGCGCGGCGCTGGCTGGCTAGGGTCCGATTTGTCATCGCGAACCGTTCCGCGATGCGGAACGGCGAAGCGGTCCAGCGGGGTTGCGACGAGTGATGGCCCCGGCGGCCATGGCGCGCTTCCCGCACCTCGCGATGACATTCAAATTAGAACCCTGCCGGCACCACGGACAATTGGCCTGACACCCGTCAGCCAGCCCGTTTCGATGCCCGCGTGAAGCCCCCGTCGTCCGCGCCGCCCGCCCGCGCGCCCTCCTGGTTGTGGTTGGTTTTGCCGGTGCTGGTCGCGCTGGGGTTGCGCGTGTCCGGGCTGACCACGGCCGGTCCCTTCGTCGACGAAGGCGCGAACATCCTTTCGGCCCTCGATCCGCGGGTCGCAAAATCGTTCGAACCGCTGGCCCAAGGCCGGCCTTGGGTGGCCTATCTCTTTCGCCCGGCGGGATGGTTTTCCGCCGACATTCTCGCGGCGGCGCGACTCATGACCGTCGGGGCCGGTCTCGCGACCATGCTGGTGCTGGGTTGGACGCTGCAGCAATTGTCCGGCCGGCGCGCCGCTCTCCTTGGCCTGTGGCTGTGGGCGGTGCTGCCCTTTGCCGTTTTTCACGAGCGCCTCGCGTTGCAAGACCCGTTTGTGACGCTGCTGCTCGCCTCGAGTCTCGGTTTGCTGGCCAGGGGCTTGGACTCCAAGGCGAACCGGACCTGGCCCTGGTTCATCGCGGCCGGACTGGCCTTTGGCAGCGCCTTCATGCTCAAGATTTCCGCCGCGGTCGCGCTCCCATGGATCGCCGTGGTTTATCTCGGCATGCGCCTGCATCCCGGCCGGGCGGTTCGGGATCGCCGGCTTCTGCTGGTCGCGCTGGGAGCCGCTTTGCCGGTGCTGACCCTCGGTTCCAGCCTCGCACAACTCGGCAGCGGACTGAACCGCTACGGCGCTCTGCCCGCTTTCGGCGCGAGCGGGTATTTGGCATCCGTATTCGAGCGGGCAAAAACGTGGCTGGCCTGGCATGCGGGCTACTCAAGCTGGCCGCTGGCTCTGCTGCTGATTCTTGCCCTCGTCCTGACCGCGCGCAGCCGCAACCGCCTCGCCGCCGCCTGCCTGCTGGCTGCGGCCGTCGCTTTTGTCACCTCGTCGCTCGCCTACAACAATCTCTACGCGCGTTACCTCCTGCCTGACTATCTGCCGATGGTACTCGGCATCGCACTGGCCCTTGGACCCACGCTCGACTTGACCGCCCGCTTGGGCCGCTGGCTGGTCGTTCTCGCGGCGCTGTGCGTCGCAGCCTGGGGTTTCGTCTCGTGGACCGTGCACACGAATTCAGAGCGTGCGCGCATCCCGGCGGCGGACATCGCGCAGTACTACACCGGGCCGTGGAGCGGCCGGGGCGTGAATGACCTCGTGCAGTATCTCACGCATTACGCCGACGATCACGGCGTGCGCTGCGTGGTGCTCACCCACCGCTTCCTGCGGCCGGGCGCTTACGGGCTCCTGCTGGCGGAACGAGGCGATGCCCGCCTCGGCGTTCTACCCTTCACCATTTATGAGCCGGAGGAGCTGGCCGCGGCATTCCCCGCGCTGCGCCAGGCGGGTGGCGGCAAGCCCGTGGAGTATTTTCTCCTCTACGAGGGCAGTCTGTTTCCCGCCCGGCCGTGGCTCGACCGCCCCGATGCGCCCACCCGTCGCCTCCATGAGATCGACCGGGGGGATGGCGAGAAGTTCGTCCTTTACCGGCTGACGCTGCCGTGATCCGCCGGGCTGCTTACTGCAGTTTCAGCGGCAGGCGGGTCCAGCGGCTCTGGATATCCGTGAGGATCCCGCTCGTCTTGGGTTCGGGATTGTCGCCCGTGCGCAGCGTGTAGCTGGGGGTGAAGTTGCCGAGCACGGCGCAATAGTCGCTGTTGACCATCATGCCGATGAGATCGCCGCTTTGGCTGAAGACGAGATCGCCGCGCTTGGGTGCAATCTCGCCGAACAGCCGCGTCGTGATCCGGTTGTCGAGCTTCACGTAATTCGGATTGGACTGGTCGATCCGGAACGGCGTGTCGCCGTACTTGCCGTCGTCGGCGCGCACGAGCACCGCGTTGGGAAATTTAAACGGCTCCTTCGCGAGCCGGTAGATTTTCGCGCCGAGCGAGGCGGCCACGGATTCCTCCAGCGGCACGGCGATCAGGCGCGGATCGAGCTGCAGGAACTGCAGCTGCGGAACGGGCACCGACGACCCACCGTGGCTCAAGCGGACGTTGACCTGCTGGTAATCAGCCGGGACCTCCGTGAGCGTGAACGGCGTGTCGCTCAGATGGAGCAATGCATAGGTCTGGCCGCCGTCGCTCACCAGGATGGTCTGGGTCTGCTTGTCCTTCGCATTCGCGCCGAAGAGACCGGGTTTGCGGGTGTTGACCGTGGATTGCACGCGGTTCGCGAGGAATTCGCTGAAGATGATGTTCGGGTTCACCGGACGGTTGTCGCGGATCTCCTGCGTGAGCTGGCCGGAACGTTCCGCGAGCTGGCCGACATTCTGGCCGAGCTGGGCGGCCTGCTCCTGCACCTTGGCGCGTTCCGTACGCTCGATCTCAACCTGCTGCCGGGTTTCGGTGAGATTCTGATTGAGAAGCTGCTTCTCCTGCTCCGCCACCTTGACGGCGACATTCAGGTTTTCGATGCGCTGGCGCGCCTCGGCGTTTGCGCGCTCGGACCGCGCGAGTTCGGCCGCCTGGCGTTCGGCCTCGGCGCGCTTTTCCTCGAGCTCGCGCTGGAGCTTGGCGAGCTGTTCCTTGGAGAGGAAGGCATCGGAGGTCGCGGCGGTGAAGCGCTTCTCGAGTTCCTTGGCACTGCTTTGCGTGGCGGCGAGCGAGCTTTCGAGCTGGCCCTTCTGCTGCTGGAGGGCGGCGAGGTTCTTTTCGCGTTCGGAGAGGTTGCCCTGCGTGGAGGCGAGCTGCGATGCGAGTTGTTCGCGCGAGGCTTTCTCGTCCTCGAGGGACACGCGCATCAGCTCGACCATGTCGGCGTTGACGGCGGGGGCGTTGGCGGCCGAGCGCGGGGCGGCGGTCTCCAACTGCGTGTGCGAAGGCTCCGCCTTCTCCCAACGCGTCAGCGCCAGGAGATTGAGCAACAAGAAGTCGCACATGATCAGGAGCAAAGTCTTGTTCATGACGGGAAGGGCCTCAGATGTCCGCGGTGACCTGCTGCATCTCGACGATGAGCTGGCGCTTGTACGGGCGGACGTGGCGGATCTTCACGAGCGCCACGCAGACGATGCCGAACAGGTTGGAGGAATAGGCCGCGAGCAGGTTGGCGTCGATCAAGCCGAGCACCTGCAGCACGAGCGCGGTGGCGGTGCCCGCGATGCCGATGTAGAGCCCCCCATCGAAGAGGTTGTCCTCGTTGTCCATGAGCTTGAGCTTGGTGGCCGCCGGCAGGGACTGGTGGGAGATGTCGGAGATTTTCGACAGGCAGAGCAGATACATGACGATCTGGAGGACCGCGAACGCCGTGATCGAGAGGATGGTGGAGATATTCATGGTGGATGTGGTTGAAGGGGTACTGGCCGCGGCGTCGACCGCGGCGCCGACGATCGGGACCGCGAGCTTGATGCGATATTCCGAAACCGGCGCGGCCTTGAGGAGAAACGGCTCGGAGAAGACGAAGAAGATGAAGGTCAGCACCGCCGCGACGACGCCGCTGCTCATGCGCGGGAAGCCGCCGCGCAACCTGCGCTCGACGCTCGCAAACATCCGCAGGTCGACGGCCCGCAGGAGGAAAAACAATCCGCTGAGGAAGGCCGCGTACTTGAGGATCAACGCGACCTCCGGATGCCGCAGCGCGAAGGAAGCGCCAAATTCGAATTCCAAGCCGCCCGCCTTGCTGACGGGCGCCTGGCGCTGGACGAGTTGCTTCACGGCGCCTTCGCCGAAGGAGAGCGCGGTTTGCAGGTTTTCCGCGCCGGGCTGGCCGAACGCGATGAGGTAGTTGGCCACGCCGTCGGCGGATTTGCTCAGCAGTGCGGCGGTGTAAATGACCGGCAGATGCTCCGGCGCCACGCGCGAGAGGTGAGCAAACTGGCCGACCGTGCTCAAGCTGCCGGTGGTGCGCAGGAGTTCGGAAAGCTGGATCCAGTTGAGGCGTTTTCCCAGGGTCAGGATATCGAGGTAGAAATCCTCGAGTTCGCCCATGTGCCCGCTGGTGACTGCGGATTCGGCGAGGGCGCGCACTTCGCGCTGCAAGCCGGCGGAAAGATGTTCGGTCTGCCACAGGTAGGCGGACAACAGGATCACGGCGTCGAGCGGCTGGCCGCCGGCCAGCCGCGCCGGCACGAAACGCTGCGTCGCGGTGATGTCGGCGGTCTTGAGCAAAGTCTGCACGCCCGGCAGGCGGGAAACGGAGAGGTACCGCCGCAGGTTATCGCGCGCCTGCTGCGTCACCATGAACGTCAGCACCGGCTGCGACTCGGCGGAGGAAGCGGCGTTGCGTCCGCTGAGCACCGGCTCGAGCGCGACGTCCCATCCGCCCCACGGCATCATATCGCGATGATTCCTGGCGTAGTTATCGTAGGCGTTGCCGAATTCGGCCGCCTTGGGGTCCCCAATTTTGCGCGCCGCCTCCAGCGCCAGCGCGGCCGGACCGGGTTTGTCGAGGTCGAGAAGTTCACGGCCGAAAGTCGATACGCTCGGCGTGTCGCGACCCGCTTCACGCAGCAGCGCCGGGTTCAATGACTTCACATTGACCGGTAGCAACCACGCGACCACGAGCAAACCGAGACCGAGCACCAGCCAGAGCTGCCACAAAGTGGTGGAACGAGGGCCTGCAGAAGGCGCGGTCGTTGACGTATAGGAGGACATAACGATTGGACGCGCAGGGAACTATTTATTTGCCGCACCCTTGCGGGGACAAATAACCTGCGCTCGTTATCCTGACCCATGCTCTTGCCGATTGTTCACTTTAATAACCCGATTCTGCGCAAAAAGGGCGCCAGGATCGTCACGTTTGACCCTGCCTTGGCGCAACTTGCGTCAGACATGGTGGAAACCATGCATGCGGCGCAGGGCATCGGGTTGGCGGCGCAGCAGATCGGGCAAGCCATCCAGCTTTGCGTGGTGGATCTTCGCGGCACCGAAAGCGAATTTGCCTGGGAGTACGACGGCATCCGTCCGCCGCTCGAGCTTTTCATGCCGCTGACGATCGTGAATCCCGAGGTCACGGCCGTGCCCGAACCCACCGACTCTTACGAAGAAGGCTGCCTCTCGTTTCCCGAAATCCGCGGCGACGTGATCCGTCCCGACGAGATCACCGTGAAATTCCAGGACGCCGCCGGGCACCCGCACACGCTGCGTTGCACCGGCCTGCTCGCGCGCTGCGTCCAGCACGAGGCCGACCATCTCAACGGCATCCTCTTCATCGACCGCATGGAGAAATCCGTGCTCGCCGCGATCGATCCGGAACTCAAGGCCCTGAAGAAACAGACGCGCGAGGCCGGCAAGAAAAGCTGAGATGCCCTCCTCCATCGCAACGCGCAAAGGCGATGACGGTACGACCAGCCTGCTGTACGGCCAGCGCGTGGCGAAGGACCACCCCCAGGTCGAAGCCGTCGGCGCGCTTGATGAGTTGAACACGGCGCTCGGCCTGGCCAAGGCCACGCACACGCCGGACCGCAACATTGCCGGACTCGAACAAATCCAGCGCGACCTCGTGGCCCTGATGGGCGAAGTGTCCTGCGCCGAATCCGATGTCGCGCGCTACGCGGAATCGAAATTCGCCAAGATCGGCGACGCTGAACTCGCACGGCTCGATACCGCGCTCGCCGCGCTGGAAGCCCGCGGTCTGAAATTCGATGGCTGGGCGACGCCCGGCGGCACGCCTTGCGCGGCCACGCTCGATCTCGCCCGCACCGCGGCACGCCGTGCGGAACGCCGGCTGGTCGGGCTCGCCGCCCACGGCCGCCACCTGCGTCCGGTGGTGCTGCGCTACGTCAACCGTTTATCGGATCTCCTCTGGCTTATGGCCCGCGAGGCGGAAAGCTGACGCGTTTATTGTTTTGTCCGCCGCACGCCCGGAGTTTTAGTTTATCCCATGCGCATCGCCGCCATCGTCCTCATCGTCCTGGCCCTCGCCTACCGGGTGCTGCCGACCATGGACATGGCGTGGGTGAATTTCCCGCCGATGATGGCCATCGCGTTCTGTGGCGCGGTTTATTTCAAAGACCGCCGGTACTGGTGGCTGCCGTTCGCCGGCCTGTGTCTGACGGATCTTTACATCAACTGGTTCTACGCCCGCGAATATGGTTATAGCATGGAGCTCGGCGCCTACGTGGCCCGCGCGATCTGTTTTGCCGCCGGCATCGGTCTCGGGGCGTGGATCACCAAAAAGAAGTCGTGGCTCTGGTTGCTCAACGGCACGCTGCTCGGCGCCCTGCTTTTCTATTTTGTGACCAACACCCAGGCTTGGTGGAACGACCAGTTCTACGCCAAGACGCTCGCCGGCTGGTGGCAGGCGCTGACCGTCGGGCACCCCGAATATCCGCCGACGATTTTGTTTTTCCGCAACACCCTCCTAGGCGACCTGATGTTCACCGGACTTTTTTCCGGGGTGATGGAATGGCTGGCCAAGAAAGCCGACGAACCGAGCCTGCTCGAGGATGAGGACGAGGAAACCGCGGAAGACGGCGAGAAGCAGCCGGTCGAGGTGGAGACGGAGAAATAAATGGAGGCAGGACTTTAGTCCTGCTCCGTCGATTGCGGGACTAAAGCCCCGCCTCCACTCTTACAGCAAATCCGCCGCGAGTTCGGCGAGCTTCGAGCGTTCGCCCTTCGACAGCTTCACATGCGCGTGCAGGGCCTGACCCTTCATGCGGTTGTGGCAGTAAACGAGGCCGTTGCTGCGCGCGTCCACGAAGGGATTGTCGATCTGCGCCGGGTCACCGATGAGCACGATCTTCGAGCCCTCGGAAATACGGGTGATAACCGTCTTCACTTCGTGCGGCGTGAGCTGCTGCGCTTCATCGAGGATGAAGAAGCGGCGCGCGATCGAGCGGCCGCGAATGAACGCCAGCGCCTCGATCTCCACCATGCCGTTCTTGAGCAGGCGCTCGTAAGGCTTGATCGGCGGCATGGCACCACTGCCACCACCGCCGCCGTGCGACGGCTGGGGGGAATTCATCATCGAGAGCACGTCGTCGTGCTTCTTCTTTTTCTTGGAAGTCTTCTTGGCCGCGAACTGCGGCTCCTTTTGCGGCTTCGAGGGCACGAGCACCTCGAGCGCGTCGTGGTAGGGCTGTAGCCAGGGGCGCATCTTCTCCTCCAGCGAACCCGGGAGAAAGCCGATGTCCTTGCCCAGCGCGATGACCGGGCGGGAAATAGAGAGGCCGTCGTAGCGGGACGATTCGCCGGCGACTTGATGGAGTGCCGCCGCGGTGGAGAGCAACGTCTTGCCCGTGCCGGCTTTGCCGAAGCAGGTGATCAGGTTGATGCTGTCGTCCATCAGCGCATCGAGGAAGAACTGCTGCTCGAGGTTGCGCGGGCGAATCGGGATGCCACCCGGAGCCTTGACGAATTCCGGATAGTGCAGGCGGCGCACCACGCTGTGTGCGGCGACACGGCCGGGCATCGTCTTGCCCTCGGGCGTCATCAACAAAACGTACTCGTTCAGATAAAGCGCCTTGGACTGTTCGGGCGAGAGTTCGAACTGTCCCTCGGAGCAGAAGCGCTGCATCTCGTACATGTCGAGCGTGAGCGTCGGGTACGAATCGTTGTCCGGCGCCTCGGGCACCTTGTCGTTCAAGTAATCCTCGGCTTCGAGGCCGACGGCGCGCGCCTTGAGCTGCACGTTGACGTCCTTGGTGACGAGAATCGTCGGCGGCGGGAAAGTTTCCTGCACGAACAGCGCGGAGGCGATGATCCGGTTGTCCTTCTTGGTGAAGTCGGAGAGCACCGCGCGCAGCCGCTGCATGGCGGGCGACGACCAGTTGTTCTCGACTAGGTAGCGGTTGATGATGACCGAAAGCGTGCCGCCGTTGTCGAGTTTCACGCCCTCGTGCATCGACCGCGAGTCCGGCAGCAGTTGCTGCAGGATGCGGTGGACGCGGCGGGCATTGCGACCTCGCTCGGTGGACTGTTCGCCCTTGATGGCGTCCAGCTCCTCCAGGACCTCGACCGGGATCGCCAGGTTATTGTCTTCAAATTTGAAGATCGATTGCGGGTCGTGCAGCAGGACGTTCGTATCGAGAACGTAGGTCTTTGCCCTAACCCTGACTTCTACGTGCTGCTGCGGTGAAATTTGGACCGAGCTTGTGGTGTTTTCCATCGAGTGGATAACTTGCGAATAATGAGTGTATCCTCTTGGGCGGTTTGTAAATGCAGTAATTGCAAAATTGTGAAAACTTCTGGTGACGCGTTGCCCTCATAAGGCCGGGCCCGCCGGCTTCCGCGGCTTCGGAGGTGGACCCCAAAGGCGGAGAATGTGTTCCGCGAGGTTCAGGAGACTCACGCGCGGCAGCGCCGCGCCGGCGAGATGGCGCAACGCCGGTACGTGCGGCGTGCGCTCGACGAGATACGCCCACAACTCGCGTTCGAGCACCGGCGCGAACGCGGGAGCGGCGCCTCCGCGCGTCAATTCCACGACCTTGGTTTGCCAGTGGCGGCGCTCGTCCGGTTGCTTTTCCCAATAGTCGAAGATCGTTTGCTCGTAGCGGTTTAAGCTCATTTGAAGAAAGAAAATCCGCCCAAGGCGGCATTGCTTTTGAACATTCGCCTGCTAATCATGTCTGCGCACACCCACACCCAACCCCGAACTTACTATGTGGCAAAAGCTAAAAGAACAAATTCCCGCGATTCTCGTGACCGCCATCCTGATTCTTGGCATCACGTTTTGGTTTAATCAGAAATCCGCCGCCGAAGCCGCCGCGAAACAGCAGGCCGAAATGGCCGCGCTGCGCGAGCAGACCAATGCCGAGATGAAGGCTTCCGCCGAGGAAACCCGCCGGCACATCGAGTCGGTCAATCAATTGCTCAAGGACGCGATCTCCAAGCGCGCCGCGGACGTCTTCATGACGGACGAGGAAGTCGCGAAGCTCAACGCCGAGAAAGTCGATGCGCTCGCCGAAGCCATCGCCAAGAAAGTCCAGCCGTACAATCCGCTGCCGAAGACGCCCGAAGAGGCGGAGAAGATGCAGAACGAGCAGGTCGACAAGGTCTCCAGCCGCATGGCGGAGAAGATTTCTCCGATCCTTGCCGAAATGTCCAAGGACCAGAACCTCACCCGTGAGTCTATCAACGGTTACAGCCAGCGCATTTCGGACCAGATTTCCGGCGTGTTGACTTCCGAGATGGCCCGCAACGAGCAGCTCAACGGCCAGCTCCTCGCCTCGCAGGCCGTGGCGCAGGATTCGATGAAGCTCTCCCACGAGATCACCGCCCTCTACCTCGCCAGCTTCAAGGACCAGGGCCTCATCACCCGCCTCCTCACGCTGCCGGCGAACGTGGTGCGTGACGCCGCCAACCTGAGCATCGTGAACAGCAGCGATCGCAAGAAGATGGAAGAGCGCCTCGTCACCGAGATGAACGCCCTCGACAAGCGCATCGCCGAAATCCAGGCGAACTCGGCCGCCACACCCAAGAAGTAAGTTTCGGGGGAAACTTTTGCCCGAGGCCGCGCCGAAAAGGGGCGGCCTTTTTTGTTTTCCGCTTCGCGGAAAACAACCCGGCGAAGCCTTGGCGAAGCAGGGTACCCACGCAGCGCCATCCTGAGCGCAGCGAAGGATCCACTCCGGCGAGTGGAGCGTATGCCGACTCAGTGGATCCTTCGCTGCGCTCAGGATGACGGAATTGGAAGCGTCGCTTGCGAATCATCGTTTTTTAGAAACGAATAGTCCCCGCACCCATGACGCCCCTCCCGCTTGACCCCGCCGCCGCCCGACGCTTCGTGCGGCGCGCGCTGCTGCTGGACGAGCCGGTGCCGGATGTCGCCACCGCCCTCGCCCACCACGGCTACATCCAGATCGATCCGATCAACGTCTGCGGCCGGATGCACGACCTCATCCTCCGCAACCGCGTGCGCGATTACCGCGAAGGCGACCTGATGCGCCACCTGCATGGCGAATCCGCCACCCTGCGCGCGAGCGAGCGGCTCGCGTTCGAACATCATCTCCCCAGTGATCGCACCCTCGTGGCCCTGCCGCTCGACGCCTGGCCTTACCTGCTGGCCGAGATGCGGCGCCGCGCCCACCGCTCTGGCTCGTGGTCCGGACGTCTTTCACCCAAGCAAAAGCAACTGGCCACGCGCCTCTTCGCCGAAATCGCCGAGTGCGGACCAATGAGTTCGGAGGATTTCGCCGACACCGGCCGTGCCCGCGCGGTGTGGGGCGCATCCACACTCGCCAAGGTCACGCTGCAGAAACTCTTCTTCCACGGCCGACTGATGATCGCCCGCCGCGGTGAAGGAAACCGGCGCTACTACGATCTGCCCGAGCGCGTGCTGCCGCCGAAAATCCTGAAACTTACCGAGCCCACTCGCAAGGATGCCGCCCGCTGGGAAGTCCTGCTCAAGCTCCGACAGCGCCGCCTCACCCCGCTCAAGCGCACCGAACTCCCGCTCGTGGCCGACCAGGTCCAACCCGTGGCCGTCGAGGGGTGCCCGACCCTCTACATTTTGAAGAGCGACCTGCCTTTGCTCGATCTCTCAACGCTCAGCTCTCAACTCTCAACTACGGCAACGCCGCTGCTGCTCGCCCCACTCGATCCCCTGATCTACTCCCGTCCCGTCACCTCCGTTCTCTGGGGTTTCGACTATACCTGGGAAGTCTACACGCCGCCGGCCAAGCGAAAACGGGGCTATTACGCGCTGCCTGTGCTCTCGGGACACGCCTTGGTCGGCCATGTCGACCCCAAGGCCGACCGGCTTGCGAAAAAATTACGGATTCAGTCTCGCACGGTGCGCCGCGGTCATGCCATCACCGGCCCCCTGCAAGATTTCGCCCGCTGGCTCGGCCTCCGTTAGGCCGTCACCTGCGCCCGGCAGACTGCAGTTTCCTGCCCCGCCCTTTTCATGTCCGATCTTCTGCTCACGCTCCAAACGACCTTTGGCTACAATGAATTCCGTCCGCTCCAGGAGGAAATCATCCAGGCAAGCCTGGCCGGACGCGACGTCTTCGCCCTGCTGCCCACCGGCGGCGGCAAATCGCTTTGCTTCCAACTGCCCGCGCTGGTCCGGCCGGGACTGACCATCGTTGTCTCGCCGCTGATCGCGTTGATGAAGGACCAGGTCGACCAGCTCCAGGCGGCCGGCGTCGCCGCGACCTACCTGAATTCCACGCTCACCGCCGAGGAATCGCGCTCGCGTCTCAAAGGCCTGCACCGCCACGAATGGCGCCTGCTCTACGTCGCCCCGGAACGCCTGCTGCTCGATAACTGGCAGGAAAACCTGAAAAACTGGAACGTGGCCGCGATCGCCATCGACGAAGCCCACTGCGTTTCCGAATGGGGCCACGATTTTCGTCCGGAATACCGCCAGCTCGCGAAACTCCGCGCCGCCCTGCCCGACGTTCCGGTCATGGCACTGACGGCGACCGCCACCGATCGTGTGCGCGAGGACATCGTTAAACAACTCCAGCTTCGCGATCCCGCCTTCTTTGTCGCCAGTTTCAACCGTCCCAACCTCACTTACCGCGTCATCCCCAAGGACCAGCCGCTGAAGCAGGTCATCGATTTCGTCCGCAAGCGGGAGCACGAGAGCGGCATCATCTATTGCGCCAGCCGCGCGACCGCGGAGCGCGTCGCCGAGTCGCTGGCCGGACGCGGCTTCGCGGCGCGCGCCTACCACGCCGGCCTCGATGCGGCCGACCGCGCCCGCAATCAGGAGCAATTTCTCCGCGACGACACCCGCATCATCTGCGCGACCATCGCTTTCGGCATGGGTATCAACAAACCCAACGTCCGCTGGGTGATTCACCATGACCTGCCGAAGAACATTGAAGGTTACTACCAGGAAACCGGCCGCGGTGGACGCGACGGCCTGCCCGGCGACTGTCTGCTGCTCTTCAGCGCCGGCGACATCGCCAAGCAAAACCACTTCCTCGACGAAATCACCGACGCGCACGAGCAGTCCGTCGCCCGCGCGCAGTTGCGTCAGATCGTCCACTACGCCGAGAGCGCCGGCTGCCGCCGGGCCGAATTGCTGGAATACTTCGGCGAGAAATTCCCGCTCGATAACTGCGGTGCGTGCGACAACTGCCTTGAGCCCCGCGAGACGTACGACGGCACGCTCCTCGCCCAGAAATTCCTGTCCTGCCTCTATCGCATCGCCCAGAACAGCAGCTTCAACGTCGGCCAGAATCACATCATCGACATCCTCCTGGGCGTCGACACCGACAAAATGCAGCGCTGGGGGCATGACCGGCTGACCACCTACGGCATCGGGAAGGACGTGCCGCGCGCGCAGTGGGCAGCCGTCGCCCGCGAGCTAATGCGCCTGGGTTACGTCGGCGTGGCCGAAGGCGAATTCGCCACGCTCGAACTCACGCCGGAAGGCCGGAACGTACTGGTCAACCGGTCGGCCGTGACCCTGACCAAGACGATGGACCTGCCGAAGGCCCGCCGCGTCACCCGCCGCGAAGGCGACATCGCTTGCGACGAAATCCTCTTCGACCGCCTGCGCCAGCTGCGCAAGCAGCTCGCCGACGAGCGCGGGGTGCCGGCCTACGTCGTTTTCGGCGACACCACGCTGCGCGCCCTGGCGCGCGCCTATCCCACGCGCCTGTCGGAACTGGGCGGCATCACCGGCATCGGCGAAAAGAAACGCGCGGAATTCGGCGAGGCGTTCACGGAAGCGATTGCCGGGTACTTGAAAGACAATGCGCGGATGACGTTTGATTAGCTCAAAGCCACAGCCGATCACAGCCCGTCATCCTGAACTATGCGAAGGATCCAAGCGGAGCTGCGATCGTGATGTCACGCTCGTACGTTCACTTGCATCCTTCGCACGGCTCGGGATGACGCTGCGGGTGTTTTGAAGGTAAGTGGGATTCACCTTTAAAGTCGCAACCCGCCCCCGAAAACGCGGTCATACCTGTAGCCCTCTCGCGCGTGGCCCAGATCGAAACAACCCCGATGAAGACCTTGCCCGAAAATGCCGGTTTGGCGTTTCTCGGCGAATTGGCTTGGCCGGCATCGATCCTCACGAAGGAACAAGCCGAGGCTTTCATCATCTCCGCCAATAGCTGCGGCCGGCCCAATTCCGACATCCTCCACCGCCGGATCGCCGTGGTGGACGAGGCGCCGGTGGAAAGCTGGCAGATCGATTTTCCCGATCACTTCCGCCTGCAGGAAGCCACGCTTTACGAAGAGCCTTTCGATCATCTGCAGCGCCATGCTCCGGATTGGAAGAATCCGCACATCAATGCGGCGCTCCGTCGCGCCCTCGCACGGGTGTCGCGCTACCTCGCCATGCCGGTGGCGGCCGCTGCCCCCGACTGGATCTGGATCGAGGATGAACTGATTCCCGATGCGAGCCTCGTCGTCGTGGCGCGCGATGACGACTTCACCCACGGCATTCTTTCGTCCGACGCTTTCGCCGCCTGGCATCGCACGCACCTGGGCACGATCCCGGCCGATCAACTGGTGGAATCGTTTCCCTTTCCCTGGCCGCCCACCATGGGCCTCAGCGCCTTGACCGCGACCCAGGAAGAAGCCCGTCACGCCGTGGCCCGGGCCGCGCGCAGCGACGATCACGGCTCCCTGCATGAGGCGGTCTGCCGCGCGTACGGCTGGCCGGTCGATCTGGATGAAGGCGAGATTTCCGGACGGCTGACGACATTGCATCGCCAAAGGTCAGTCCAAGGCTGATTGAGGCGGGACTATCAGTCCCGCGAGGCATGCGTTTCGTAGCGACAAACCTGCGGGACTGATAGTCCCGCCTCCATCGGGCGAAGCTATTCCTTCACGGACACCCACACCTTCATCGGCGCCAGCCCGCGGTTATTCCAGGCGAAGTAAGGCACCGCTGTCAGGCCATCCACCTTGAGCACTGTGATACTTTCCAAGAAATCCGGACGCGCGACCGCGGTGATCTTAGCGTTGTCCGCGATCGCTTCCGGCAGAGGCTGATCCGCCTGCTCGAAACAATATACCACGGGACCGCGCTCGAACGCCTCCTGGCCGCGCGTGGCGGCGATCTGTTCGTTGCCGCGCACTTTTTCCGGTCCCATCGGGAAATCGAGTTCGACGCTGTCGCCCGCGCGCCACTCGCGCGTGATTGCAACGTAACCATTCTCGGGACTGGCCTTCACTACTTCGCCGCCGACCCGCACGCTCCACGCTGCCGTCGCCGGCGACTCGTAGCGGTAAAGATCCGACGGCACCGGCTTGCCCTGCACCCAGCCCGGAATTCGCACGCGCACGGTGAACGTCGCGGGCTTTTCCGGCGACACGGCCAGTTTCACCCCACCCGACCAGGGATAATCCGTGGTCTGCGTCAGTTTCACGGCGGTGTCGCGCACCTTCAGCGTCCCTTCGCTCGCCGCGTAAACATTTACATAAAGCGAATCGTCCCGCACGGCGTAGAAATAGCCCGTCAACGACGCCAGTGTCCGCATGAGGTTCGGCGGACAACACGCGCAGCCAAACCACGGCGCGCGGCCGGCATGGCCGTGGTTGTTCTTCGCCACGCCATCATAACTGAGCGGATTCGGATAAAAGAAACGATCGCCGGACACCGACACGCCGCTGAGAAAGCCGTTGTAGGCCGTGCGTTCGAACACGTCCATGTACTTCGCTTCGCCCGTGAGCAGGAACATGCGGTGATTCCACATCATCAGCGCGAGCGCGGCACAGGTTTCGTTGTAGCCGTCGTGGCGCAGGTCGTAGTCTTTGCCGTACGCCTCGCCATCCGACAGCGCGCCCACGCCGCCGGTGAGATAGAGTTTCTTGGACACGACGTTTTCCCAAATCTTGGCGATGGCCGCGGTGTACCGCGCGTCCCCCGTCAGCGCCGCCACGTCGGCCATGCCGGAATAAAGGTAATTCGCACGCACGGCGTGACCGACCGCCTCGTCCTGATCGATGACCAGTTTGTGTTGCTGGTTGTAGGATTTGCCCGTGGGCCCGCGGGCATCGAGAAATTCCTGGGCCAGCTTCAGCCAGCGCCCGTCACCCGTCGTCCGGTAGAGCCGCACCAGTCCCATCTCCACGATCTCATGGCCCGGCGCGAGCCGGCGGCGATTCTCGCCGAAGGTGCGCCAGAGCAATTCCGCGTTCTTCAGGCAGACATCCAGAAACTGTCTTTTCCCCGTGGCTTCGTAATAGGCCACTCCCGCTTCGTACATGTGCCCGGCATTGTAGAGTTCGTGGCTCAGCTCGGGATCGAGGTCCCAGCGTTCCTTCCCCACCCATTTGTGTCCGGGTGAATCGGGATGCATTGTGCGAAACGTGTAAAGGTAGCCATCCGGTTCCTGGGCTGCGGCGATGCGGGCGATCCAGGCATCGAGCGTCGCCTCGAGCGCGGGATCGCGCTGCATGCTCAGCACATACGCCGCGCCTTCGATCGCCTTGTAGGCGTCGGTATCGTCGAACGGGAAAATCGTCGGCGGCTTGATCTGGAAATCCTTTTCGCCCGCGGCGCGCCGGCGCATGACCTCCGCGGCGAGATCGAAATTCTTCAGGCGCCCGGATTCCTCACACTGCTTGAGCGCGAACGGCACGGTCACGCGCCGGTTGACCTCCTGCTTCTGCTGCCAGAATCCGCCGGTGAGGCGCACGGAGGTAAAGGGCACGGGCCGGTACGGGTAATCGGAAGCCGACAGCGCGGCCAAACCGGACGCCAGCAGGAAACTGATCAGGGGTAAGCGAAGCATGGTGTCATGATTCACCACAAAAAAAGCGCCGCAAGCGGGAAGCCTGCGGCGCTGAAGAGAGAACAGTAAAAACGAATCAGAACTTGAACTCGACACCCGCGAAGAAGCCGACGCCCGGCTGCGGGTAGCCATTCACCTGCTCGTATTTTTCGTCCAGCAGGTTTTCCACGCGCGCCTTGACCGCCATGCGCGGCGTCGCCTGCCAGGCTGCGTAAACGCGCGCCACGGTGTAATCCTCACCCTCGATGTTCGCGAAGGTGGCGGCGTTCACGTCCATGCGACCGCTGACAAACGCCAGGCCCACGCCGCCGCTGAAGGTGCGGCTGAACTGGCGCCACACGTCCACCGAGCCGCTGTTGCGCGGACGGCGCAGCAGGCGGCTGTTTTGCGTGAGATTGTCCGCCTCAAGGTAGGTGTAGGAGAGACGGATGTCGGCGATGCCCTTCAACGAGAACTTGCCGGACAGCTCCAGGCCCTGCGTGCGGGCCCGTTCGACATTGGCCGTGGTGCCGGGGGAAGCGCTGAAATCAAACACGATCAGGTTGGTGAGACGCGTGTCGAACCAGGTGGCGCTCAGCACACCCTGCTTGTCGGCGAAGAAATAATCCACGCCCGCGTCCCAACCCTTGGCCTTTTCCGGGCGCAGGTTCGGATTGCCCACATAGAACGCGCTCTGGCCGTAGAGATCCAGAAAGCCCGGGGCGCGGAACGCCGTGCCGTAGCTGGCGCGGATCTTCCAGCGCGAATCGCTGGACAACCAGGCCGCCGTCGCACGGCCGGTGGTGGCGCGACCGAAGGTGTCATGGTCGTCGCTGCGCAGGCCGGCGGTGAGATAGACGCGCTCCACCGGCGACCATTCATCCTGCACGAACAGGGCGAAAAGCTGCTGGCTTTCGTCGATGTTGCCGAAGCCGGTGTTGCGCGTGTGGTTCGCCTCGGCGGTCAGGCCGGCGGTCAGGCGGTTCTGCGGGCCGGCTTGAATGGTGTTCTGCCAGTCGAGGACGCCGCGGCGGTTCTTCACCAGCGTGGTCGAAACCGTCGTGCCGGCGGCATTCGGACTGATCGACTTGTAGCGGCGATCCTGGCCACCGATGACGACCCGGCTGCTGAATTTGGCATTCGGCGTGAAATCCGCAAACACCGTCGCGAGCTGGTTGTTCTCCTTTTCGGTGTTGTTCAGGTCGTTTGTGAAACGGTCGCCCGGCGAGCCGTAATTGCCGAAGAACCCGCGATACGTCGCGCCCACTGCAATGCGCGGGTTAAACGTGTGGTCGAGCCGCAGCGCATAGGTATAGCTGTCGAATTCGTTGTTCGGGCGATCGTTGTCCGTATGGCCGCCCACGAGCGAGAAGTTATAGGCCGTGCCGTCTTCCGCCCCCTGGGCATGGGCCGCGCCCTGGAAAGTGCCGAACGATCCGGCCTCGAGCGACACCGAGCCGGAGCGCTCGCCGGAGCCACGCTGCGAGCGGAGCGCCACGACGCCGCCGACGGCCTCGCCGCCGTAGAGCGTGCTCTGCGGGCCGTGCGAAACCTCAAGGTTGTCGCAACCCGACACACACATGCCGCCGAGCGCCACGGCGTAGTCGGTGTTGGGATCGTTGAACCGGATGCCGTCCACCAGAAACAGGGTCTGGTTGGAATTGGTGCCGCGCAGGAACAGCGAGGTCACGCCGCCGGAAGCGCCGGACTGGAATGCGGGGGCGCCGGGGATGCCGCCCAGCGCGGAAGTCAGGCTGTTGAGCTGCATGCGCGACAACTCGGCCGCGCTGATGGTTTCGACCGCGGTGCCGCTGGTCGTGAGCGCCACCGGGGTACGGGTCGCGTTGAGTACGTAGTCCGGAAGAACAACGGTGGAGGAATCCTGCGCCGCGAGCCGGCTGAAAGCCGCGGTCGCGAGGAGGACGAACGAAAATCGCCGGGACGGCGACGGGGTGGAACGGATCATGGTCTGCTGGTATTCTGGGCAAGAGCAGGCCGTTTGGATTTGTTGCCGGGGTCGCTGACTCCGGTCCGGCCCCAACGAGGCCGGCCACATTTCCGCACGTATCCACTCTCACGCTTCATTGGGTGCGATGAAGGTTTGTCGCCGGAGCACGCACATGCGCCGGCGCGGTGAGTTTCAGCAGACAGATGTTCGGACTCCGCATGTCTTACGCGTTTCACGCGCAAAATCTCAAATGCCAGTTTTCAAATGCCGGACCGCGAGAGCGGCGAAGCCCCGCTAACCGTTTGGATTTTGGCTACTGGAGTTTGGAATTTGCACGCTTGGCGTGTTCTCGCCCCCGCCTTCACTCCCGGTGAACCGGAAATTGGCTTTGCTCCCGCCCTGCGCGGAATGGGGGTCTGTGATGCGTTACCGCAGCGCGACTGTGGCCGGTTTGCACGGCCTTCCCTGTTATGCTGAATTGACTGAAAAGAACCTCAGGAGAGGTTCGGACAAAACGGCAGTGGCCGCCGTCCGCGCAAGCTAAAACCCTGCTCGCCCGTTGACTATGACCAGCTTGAGCATGCGACCCAAGTCTTCCCAAATGTTTGATTAACAATGTACTTGAATTATATCATTATATACAGATATATAGATTCTCAATTTTATGCCGTCGTCTCCCCATAACCAAACCTCCGCTGAGATCGCCCTGCGCAAGACGCTGGGCGAACGCATTGTCGTGCTCGACGGCGCCATGGGGACGACCATCCGGAGCTACAATCTCACTGAAGAAAACGCCCGCGGCGAACGCTTCAAGAACGCGCCCAAGGATCTCAAGAACAACGGAGATATCTACTCGATTACCCGTCCGAACGAGATCGGCGACATCCACCGCCGTTTCCTCGAAGCCGGGGCGGACATTATCGAGACCAACACCTTTTCCGCCACCGCCATCGGCCAGAGTGAGTTCTTCATCGAAGACCCGCGCGAGAAAGGTGGCCGCAAGGATCCGGCCTTCTACGCGCAGGTGATCGAGAACAAATTCCTCCAGGAACTCGCGCACGACATCAACTACCAGTCCGCCCGCCAGTGCCGCGAATGGGCCGACCGCCTCGCCAACGCCACGGGCCGCCGGCGTTATGTGGCCGGTGCGATCGGACCGCTGACGGTCTCGCTTTCCAATTCGCCCGACGCCGATGACGCCGGCTTCCGTGTTGTCACCTTCGACCAGGTGAAGGCCGATTACCGCCACCAGGTGCGCTCGCTCATCGCCGGCGGCTCCGACCTGCTGCTCGTCGAGACGATCTTCGACTCGCTCAATGCCAAGGCGGCGCTCGTCGCTCTCGGCGAAGTCTTTGCAGAGGATAAGATCAAACTGCCCGTCATGATTTCGGCCGCCGTCGGTCGCGGCGGTGAGACGATGATTTCCGCGCAGACGGTCGGCGCCTTCTGGAACGCCGTCCGCCACATCAAACCGTTCTCCGTCGGCCTCAACTGCTCGATCGGCCCCGACCTGATGCGGCCGTTCCTCGAGGAGTTGAGCACGAAATCCGACACCTTCGTCTCCTGCTATCCGAACGCCGGCCTGCCCAATCCGCTTTCGCCAACCGGCTTCGATCTCCTGCCCGAGGACATGGGCCGCTACATGGGCGAATTCGCCGGCAGCGGCCTCGCCAACATCGTGGGCGGTTGTTGCGGCAACACCCCCGAACACATCGCGGCCATCGCTCAGGCGGTCGCGCCGAAACCCGCACGCTCGCTCACGATTCTCAAACCTGAGCTCGCGCTTTCCGGCTCCCTGCCCTTCTCCCCGGTGCCCGGCACCTTCCTGATGATCGGCGAGCGCACCAACGTCGCCGGTTCACCGAAGTTCGCCAAGCTCGTCAAGGCGGGCAACTACGAGGAGGCGGTGTCCGTCGCCCGCCAGCAGGTCGACAACGGCGCCAACGTCATCGACGTGTGCATGGACGACGGCCTCATCGATGGCGTCGCGGCCATGACGCGTTTCCTGCAGCTCATCGCCAGCGAGCCCGAGATTGCGAAGGTGCCCGTGATGGTCGACTCCTCCAAGTGGGAGGTCATCGAGGCCGGCCTGAAATGCCTTCAAGGCAAGGGCATCGTAAACTCGATCTCGCTCAAGGAAGGCGAAGCCAGATTCCTCGAGCAGGCGCGCACCATCCTGCGTTACGGCGCCGCCGTGGTCGTGATGGCCTTCGACGAGAACGGCCAGGCCGCCTCCTACTCCGAGAAGATCCGCATCTGCGAACGCGCCTACCGCCTGCTCGTGGACACCGTTGGCTTCCCGCCCGAGGACATCATCTTTGATCCGAACATCCTCACGGTCGGCACCGGCATCGAGGAGCACAACAACTACGCCGTCGATTTCATCGAGGCGACGCGCTGGATCAAAACCAACCTGCCCCACGCCAAAGTCAGCGGCGGCGTGTCCAACGTTTCCTTCAGCTTCCGCGGCAACAATCCCGTGCGCGAGGCGATGCACGCGGCGTTTCTGTACCACGCCATCAAGGCCGGCATGGACATGGGCATCGTCAATCCGTCGATGCTCGAAGTGTATGAAGAGGTGGAGAAAGAGCTGCTCGTCCTCGTTGAGGACGTCCTCCTCAACCGCCGCCCGGATGCCACGGAACGTCTCGTCGAGTTTGGCGAAAAATTGAAACAGGCCAGCGCCGGCACCAAGACCGAGGACGCCAAGGTCGAGGAGACCTGGCGCAAGGGCACGATCGAGGAGCGCCTCTCGCACGCGCTCGTGAAGGGCATCGATGCCTTCATCGACGCCGACACCGAGGAAGCCCGCAAAAAATACGGCAAGCCACTTACCATCATCGAAGGCCCGCTCATGGACGGAATGCGCGTCGTCGGCGACCTCTTCGGTGCGGGCAAAATGTTTCTCCCGCAGGTGGTGAAGTCCGCCCGCGTGATGAAGAAGGCCGTCGCCTATCTCCAGCCGTTCATGGAGGAGGAGAAACGCCAGCTCGTTGCCGCCGGCGGCACCGCCAAGGCGCAGGGCCGCATCGTCATGGCGACGGTGAAGGGTGACGTGCACGATATCGGCAAGAACATCGTCGGCGTCGTGCTCGCTTGTAACAATTACGAGGTCATCGACCTCGGCGTGATGGTGCCGTGCGAGAAAATCCTCACCACCGCCAAAGAGAAAGGCGCCGACATCATCGGCCTCTCCGGCCTGATCACACCCTCGCTCGACGAAATGGTGTACGTCGCCAAGGAAATGGAACGCCAGAATTTCAAGCTCCCGTTGCTCATCGGCGGCGCGACCACTTCCGCCGCGCACAACGCGGTCAAGATTGCCCCGAATTACACCGAGCCCGTGGTCCACGTGCTCGACGCCTCGCGCGTCATCGGCGTCGTGTCGCAGCTGCTCAGTTCCGACAACAAGCCCGCCTTCGTCGCCGAGACCCGCGCCAAGCAGGAAAGACAGCGCATCGAATTCGCCGACCGCCGCGGCGCGCGCAAGCTCCTGGCCCTGCCCGAAGCCCGTAAACGTGCGCTGCCCACCGACTGGAAGACCGCGGACATCCCAAAGCCGGAGTTCACCGGCACCCGCGTCTTCAGCAGCAACCCGCTCGACGGCAGCATCGAGTCGGACAAAGGCCTGAAACCATTCGCCGAAACCATCACTCTCGAGGAAATCGCCGCCTACATCGATTGGGGTCCGTTTTTCTCGACGTGGGAATTGCACGGCCGCTTCCCGGACATCCTCAAAGACGAAGTCGTCGGCGTCGAAGCCACCAAGCTATACGCCGAAGCCCAGGCGATGCTCAAAGACATCATCGCCAAGAAACTTTACACCGCAAAAGCCGTCATCGGCTTCTGGCCCGCCAACAGCGTGGGCGACAGCGTCGAAATTTATGCGGACGAAGCGCGCACCCAGGTGCTCAAAACCTTCCATTTCCTCCGCCAGCAGAACGAAAAGCCCGCGGACCAGCATAACCACTGTCTCGCGGACTACATCGCCCCAAAGGGAAGCGGCCGAATCGACTACCTCGGCGGCTTCGCCGTCACGGCCGGACACGGCGTCGAAGAATACGCCGCGCACTTCCGCGCCAAGACCGACGACTTCAACGCCATCCTCGCCCAGGCGCTGGGCGACCGTCTCGCCGAGGCCCTCGCGGAGCTGATGCACAAGAAGGCCCGTGAGTTCTCCGGCTACGGCAAAACCGAGAACCTCGAGATGAAGGACATCATCCGCGAAAAATACCGCGGCATCCGTCCGGCCCCCGGCTATCCCGCCTGCCCGGATCACACCGAGAAGCCCCCGCTCTTCGACCTGCTCAACGCCACCGCGCTCACCGGCATCAAGCTGACCGAGAGCAACGCCATGTTCCCCGCGAGCAGCGTGAGCGGACACTACTTCAATCATCCCGAATCGAAGTACTTCGCGGTCGGCAAACTCGCGAAGGACCAGATCGAGGACTACTCCGCGCGCAAAGCGCAACCGGTGGCTGAATCGGAGAAGTGGCTCGCGCCCTACCTGGACTATTGAGTTGGCCCGCCCGCCCCGCGCCGCAGGGCTTCGCCCGTGCCGTTGGCCCGAAAACGCCAACAGCACACTTGCCCGCGCGCGCGAACCTGCGAACATCCCCCCGTGAAGCAAAACAGATTACTGCTTTCCCTGGCGTGCGCGCTCGCGGGTATCAGCATTCCGACCTACGGCCAGACCACGATCCAGTTGGACAGCGTGATCGGTGTTTCCGGGACGAACGCGGCCAGCGTGGCGAGCAATACGGGCGCGGTGAACTTCACGGGCGTGGCTTCCGATGCCGTGGGTGCGCCGACCACGCTCACGGCCCCGGGCAGCGCGGGGATCGCCTCGACGTTCAATTTCAACACCGGTTTCGCCGATTCCCTGGATCGCGCGACCGGATTTTCGACCGGCAGCGGGAATGTCTTCGCCGACATGCGGTACGACAGCGCCAGCACCAATATCATCGCCCTCGACACCAACTTCAACGGCAGCTTCGACGGGACGGAGTACTCCACGGCACTTCCGGGCTTCGGCATGCACGGCGACACCTTCATCACCTTCGATCTTGATGTGATTCGCACCAACGCCGGTTTGGGCGCGGGCACGACGCTCTATCTGACCGGCATCGCGGGTCTGCCCGTCCCCGGCTCGGTGCAATCGACCAGTGCCGCGATCATCACCGACAGCACGCAACGCGCGGTCTTCGACTGGAACAGCAGCGGTGCCCCGGGCTCTCTCAGCTCCAGCTTCAACCTGACGCTGTCCGGCAGCACGCGCTACCTGACTTTCATCGGCCTGTCCGGCGTGGATAGCGACTACCAGTGGGCGCACATCGCATTTGCCAACGTCCAACTCTCAACCGTGCCCGAACCGACAACTGTCATGCTATTGAGCGCAGGACTGGCCGGCTTGGGCTGGTTGCGACTCCGTCGCCGGATGCCAGGATAAAAACTAAGAAACCGCGTCCGACTCCGTCTATCAGTGTATGCGGAGATTGCCTGTTCTCGTCCTGCTTGCCGCCCTCGCCTTCCCGGTGCAGGCCCCGGCGGTCTTCGACCAGCCGAGCGAGAACGAGCGGATCCGCGCCATCGGCAATCGCTATGAGCTGCCGGAAAAGGTCCGGCCGCTGTTCCAACCCGACGCGGATTTCGTGACCATCCGGCCGCCCGGCAAGAGCGACTGGCTCACGCTGCACACGGAACGACCGCAACCGTTTGACGAGTATCGCGAGTTCTCCGCGATCCGGGCCGATGCCGCGCGCCGCGTCATTTACCTGCTGCCGATCGGTGATTTTCCCGAGGAAACCGCGCCGTCCTTCCACGAACTGCGGGCCTACACCGCTGCTTTCTATCAATTGGATGTCCGTCTGCTGCCGGCCTACTACCCGCACGACCTCGAGTTCACCCCGCGCAAAAATCCCCGTTCCGGCCAGCGCCAGATCCTGACGACCGACATCAGGAGCTGGCTCAAAACCCGGCTGCCCGACGACGCCTGCTGCCTGCTGGCGGTCACCATGGAGGATCTTTATCCGCGTCCGGACTGGAACTACGTCTTCGGCGAAGCCTCGATCGAGGAACGGGTCGGCGTGTTCAGCCTCGTGCGCTATGACCCGGCGTTCTGGGGCGACGCACGCGGCTCTGACTTTCAGGACGTCATCCTCCAACGCAGCTGCAAAGTGCTCGCGCACGAGATCGCCCACATGTTCGGCCTGCAACACTGCGTTTATTTCGAGTGCGTCGTGAACGGCAGCAACCATATGGTCGAAACCGACCGCCAGCCGCAAAGCCTGTGCCCGGTGTGCCTGCGCAAATTGCAGTACGCGACGAATTTTGACGTCATCGAACGTTACACGGCCCTCGGCCGGTACTATCGCCGGCACAAATGGTATGAGGATCTCGATTTCGTGAACCGGCAGCTCGCGCGAATCCAGCCGCCGTAGTTTCACTCCCCCCGCCTTTGCCCGGTCGCGGCGCGGCGGCGGCTCAATCGCGCCGCGTATTCAATCCCAGGCGCGCGATCCGGTCGATGAGCTGCGGGTAGGCCACGCCCGCCTTGAGCGCCGACTGGGCGAAATCCTCGTCCGGTGCGAGGATGGGATTCGGGTTGGCCTCGATGAAATAAAGTTCGTTCCGCGCGTTGAGGCGCAAATCCAGGCGCGCGTAACCGTCGATGGTGAGAAGATGGTAGATGCGCTTGCAGACCGCCTCGATGTGGCGCACCAGCGCCGGCTCCAGGCCCTCGGCATAGCGGTTCTCGAGGCCCCAGCGCTCACGGTAAGCCTCGTCCCACTTTGCCTTGTAGGTGGCGATCTTCGGCTCGTCGGGCGGCACTTCCCGAAAAACCAGCTCCCGGATCGGAAACACCTGCAGGCGGTGGTTGCCGATGACGCTGACATAGAGTTCGCGACCCTCGATGTATTCCTCGGCGATGACGTCGTTGTCGGTCTTGTCATGCAGGAACGCGACGCGCTCGCGGAACTGCTCGTCGGTCTCCACGAAGGATGCCTGCGAGATGCCGTACGACGCCTCCTCCTTGAGCGGCTTCACGAGGATCGGAAACTTCAGGTGTTTCGGCCGCGCGCTCCGGCGGCCGCGGGGAATGATGACGAAGTCCGGCGTGTGGATGCGGTGGTAACTGAGGATTTTCTTGGAGATGCCCTTGTGCTTGCAGAGTGTCAGGCCGGTGGATCCACAACCGGTGAACGGCATCTCGTTCATCGCGAGGAACGACACGATGTGCTGGTCGAAGGCGCGGTTGTTTCGGAACTGGTCGGCGAGGTTGAAAATGACGTCCGGGCTGAAGGTCTGGAGCTTCTGTCGCAGGAGATCGAGATCGTCGAAGATGGCGAGCTGCTCGTGCGGGTAGCCGAGCTCGTCGAGGGCCGCCAGCACGGCGGCCTCCGTCTTCCAATCCGCGGTCTTCAGCTCGGATCGCAGGTCCTGGTTGAGCGTCGTGGGTTGCACGGCGTCGAAGAGCGCGAGCACCTTGAGTTTTCTAGCCATGGCTATTTGGAACGTTTGAATTTTCCGGTGAAAAGGTAATTCATCACCAGCGTGGTCAGGTAGGCGGATACCGCCATGTCGGCTGCGGTGTCCCCGGGCCGCAAATGCAGGTCCAGCTGGTCGCACCGCTCGATCAGGCGCGAGAGCAGCTTGTGCACGCGATACTTTTTTTCGTTGGTGGATTCGCACACCGCGTCAAGCAACGGGCGCCGCCGCTGGCGCAGGTACGCCGAGGCCTTCAAGGGTGCCCCGCCCTCGACGGGGCCGGCAAAAAGCTGGCGCAAATCCCGATCGTAGAAGTCGGGATAGGTGTCCTCATACTCCTTCCGCTTCCGCGCGTAGTATGTCTTGAGCTTGATGTTCAGGCAGTCGAAATCCTTGACGCGATAGGCGGGCTGGTAGGGCGGCGCCTGCCCGGCGATGCTGCGCATCAATTCGTCGACGTACTCAAGTTTCTGCAGCGCCTTCCAGCCCTTGAAACGCGTGCGCCAGTCAAGGCCTGGGGTCAGCCACACCGCGAAGGTTTCGGCAAAATCCTCATCCGGGTGGCTCTGGGCATACCAGTCGTCGAGATGCACCACATAGGAACGGCTGTAGGGACGCGGCCGGTAGAACTCTGGCGTGCTGTCCTTGGAAGTGCGCCCGAAAACGCGCTGCCATTTCCGTTTCCGCATGAACTGGTAGGCGAAGGCATAGGCATGCGCGGCCTCGTGGCGGATCAGCCGCATGAACCACTCGGGGTTGTCGCCTTCGACCTCCAGCATCATCCGGGCTTCGAGCGTGCGCAGGCGCTCGTGCACCAGGAAAAACGGCACGAAGATCGCCGGGATGCCCACGGGGACAAACCACTCGTCACCGACGTGGCAGGGCGGCATGAACACCAGGCCCTTCTGGGCGAGTTCGTCGTGGAGCTGCTGCACGAAGGCCTGGACCGGCGTGCCCGGGAGCGTGAGCCCGAGCTGCGAAATCTTGCGGTCCAGCAACGCTTCATCGTCGAGGTCGGGCCAGACGGGAAGATCCATCGCCGCAGCCTAGCGCGGGGCCCGCGCACCTCGACTCAATTCTTCCGACCCAAAGTCGTTCCCGAGATCGGGTACAAAGCCGGGAATTCAGACGCCCAACCGTGCCCGGTCATGTGGCGCGGCGAAATCCAACTCCGGCCCGAGGGGCACGATGCGCGTGGGATTGATGTCATCGTGCGTGAAATAGTAGTGCCGCTTGATGTGATCCAGCCGCACGGTCTCGACCACGCCGGGCTGCTGGTAAAGGTCGCGCAGGTAACCCGACAACGCGGCATAATCCACGATGCGGCGCAGGTTGCATTTGAAGTGGCCGTGATAAACCGCATCAAAGCGCGCCAGCGTGCAGAACAAACGCCAGTCGGCCTCCACCGGTCTGGCGCCGAATAGAAAGCGCTGCCTGGTCAGACGCGCCTCGCACCGATCCAACCCGGAAAAAACATTGCGACAGGCGCGCTCGTACGCCGCCTGCCTTGTCGCGAAGCCCGCGAGGTAGACGCCGTTGTTGATGTGCGTGTATATATCCTTCGCCCACTGCGCGTGCTCGGCTTCGATCTCCGGCGGAAACAACGGCGGTGTCGGTGTCACCAGCGACGCAAACGCCCCGTCAAACATCCGGCAAATGTCGTCCTCGGAATTATTGACGATGCGCTTTGTCCGCTTGTCCCACAGCACCGGCACCGTGTAGCGACCGCGATAGTCCGGTTTCGATGCCAGGTAGGCCTCGCGGAGAAATTTGAACCCGTTGACCGGATCGTGGCTGAAACCGTCGCCATCGCGAAAAGCCCAGCCGCGTTCATCGCGCACCGGATCCAGCACCGTCAGGCCCACCGCGGACTCGAGCCCTTTCAATTTCCGCGTGATGACCGTGCGATGCGCCCATGGGCACGCGAGCGAGACATACAAGTGATAACGCCCGGGTTCGGCCGCGCAAGGCGTCGATCCGTCCGCCGACACAAAATCGCGGAACGCGTCTTCCTGGCGCTCGAACTCGCCCTCGCCGCTTATCTCGTCGGGAAATTGTCCGGCTGCAGTCATGTTGTCATCGTAGTCCGGCCCGACTCCGGCGCAAGCGGGCGGAGGCGGAGCCCATCACCATCTCACGCGCCCGGATTGACAGCCACCAGATTAACCCGCGTCCTGAAATCGCATGTCCGATTTCATTCCCCCTCCCGGCAATCCCCAGGTCGCCGTGGTGGGCAGTTTCGCGGAGTTGGTCGCCACGCCTTTTGCCAGCGGCGTCAACGCACTGGTCTGGCCGCGCGTGCTGCCGGGTGACTTCGGCGCCATCGTCGGGAAACTCGGCGAGGGTGAAGGCATCCGCGCGCTCGACGAAGCCCTTCTCCTCCGGCTCGCCTTGGACCCCGCGGGCGGCGCGGCCCGCGACATCCTGCGCGCCGACCTGAAACTGCTGCGCGACCGGGGCCTCGCTCCCGAACTCAATTGCATCCACGCGTACCCGCAGGACGACAACGCGGCCATCGTGCCCGTCGACGTTTTCTCTTTCCACGCGGACAGCGCGCCCGTCGAGGCCTCCACCTACCTCTGCACCTACTTCGGTTCGCCGTCCGAAGGGTTGCGCAACGAACATGCGCGCAAACGCGTCGACGTTCCGGCCACCCGCGCTGCGCTGCTCCAGGAATATGGCGGCGCCGACGACACGGGCTTTCACGAGTTTCTCCGCGAAAACTGCTACGACCTGCACTACGCCCCCGCTCCGGGCGCGCAGCCGTATTCATTCGGCATCGGCCACGTTTGGCGCATCGCCATCGACTGGCCCGGCAGTCCGGTGCTCCCATGCGTACATCGCGCGCCTGCGACGATTCCCGGTCAGCCACGCTTGCTGTTGATCAGTTGAAGCCGTCGGGCCTATCCGGTTGAAAGTTGAACGATCAGACAGACGCTAAGTCCGGTCTTTCAACCTCACCTCTCACGCCGTCACCGAGCGATTCAGTTCCGCCAGCGCCTTGTCGAGCGATTGCGCGCCGATCGGCTTGGTCAGGTGCAGCTGGAAGCCGGCTTCGCGGCTGCGGTCGATATCCTCTTCCATGCCGTAACCGGTCAGCGCGATGCCGCGAATCTCGCCGGCTTGCTTCAACTCCTTCATCAGCTCGAAGCCCGTGCCGTCAGGCAGGCCGATGTCGGAGATCAGGTAATCGAAAGACTGCCGCGCTGCCGCGCTGCGCGCCTCGGCCAGCGAGCCGGCGGCAAAGACCTCATATTTTCGCGCGCGCAACAGTGCCGCGAGCGTCAGCCGGCTGGGTTCATGGTCCTCGACCAGCAGGATCCGGCAGTTGGGCGGGGCAAACGCACTGCTTTCCTTTCCGGCTCCGTCCGGAGCGGATGCCGGACTCGGTGTCTCCACATCCTGCCCGCGCGCCAGGGGCAGCTCCACGGTGAAACTCGAACCCTGGTCAGGACCGGCGCTGCGCGCCACCAGGCGGCCGCCGTGCAATTCCACGAGGTTCTTCGAAATGGTCAGCCCGAGTCCGAGCCCGCCGAACCGGTGCGCTCCCGCGTTGGCGTGGTCGCCCTGCGAAAAAGCGTCGTAGATGCGCTCGATTTCCGCCGGACTGAGGCCGATGCCGGTGTCCGAGATCGTGACGCTCACCGTCCCCGCCGTTTCATCCGTCGCGAGGGTCACGGTAATCATGCCTCCCACCGGCGTGAACTTCACCGCGTTCTTCAGGATATTCCAAAACACCTGCTGCAGGCGCACCGCGTCGGCATTCACGCTGCGGCGGATGTCGGGAATTTCGCACCGCAAGACCAGCTGCTTGTGCCCGATCTCGGCGCGCACGGTGGCGATGGCATCCTCCAGCACGCGGCGGAAATCCACCCGCTGCAAATCGAGCGTGAGCTTGCTGTGGGTGATGCGGGTGAGATCAAGCAGGTCGTCGATCAGCCGGGCCTCCAGCTCCACGTTCTTGCGGATGGAGAGGAAATGAGCGCGCGCCTCCTCGGGAAACCCCGGGTTGGCCGCGGCCTCGCTGGCCAGCAGCAGCACCGGGTTGAGCGGCGTGCGCAGCTCGTGCGACAGCGCCGCCAGGAAATTGTCCTTGGCCCGGCCCGACCGCTCGGCGGCATCGCGCGCCTCGCGCAACGCCGCGGTGCGGGCCTCGACGCGCGACTCGAGCTCGTCGTAACTCTGGCGCAGCGCCCGTTCGGCGGCAATGCGCTGCAAGACCTGTTGCTCCAGCGCCACGTTGCTCTGCCGCAACGCCGCCGTCTTCCGGTAAAGGTCCACGAATACCGCCACCTTCGAACGCAACACATGCGGGTTGGCGGGCTTGGTGAGATAATCCACCGCGCCGACCGTGTAACTCTCCAGCATGCGGCGCTCGTCGTCGTAGAAAGCGGTGAGGAAGATGATCGGGATGTGCTGGGTCTTTTCGCGCTGCTTGATCAGGTGCGCCAGCTCGATGCCGCCGGTGCCGGGCATTTGGACATCGAGCACGATGACCGCAAAATCGTCGTGCAGCAGCGCCAGCAGCGCTTCTTCGGCCTTGGTGGCGCGCACCAGCCGGTACTCCGGCGCCTGCAGCACCCCCTCGAGCACCTCCAGGTTCCGCACCTCGTCGTCGACCAGGAGGATGTTGATGCGGGATGGGCTCACGGGAAGGGTGGAAAATCGGCGCTCCGCCGGGAATGGCAAGGTATGAATTGCCGTACGATTTCTCCGGAAAAAGTTCCGCACTTTTTTGCGCGGGCGACTTTTCCTCTGGCTTGCCTCCTCCTCGTGCGCGTGGCGAAAATTCCGGCGTGCTTCCCAAAAACTTCCTGATCGGCCAGCGCATCAGCCTTGGCTTCTCCGTTTCGATTGTTGCCCTGCTGGCGATTGGCTTTTTCAGCCTGCGCAACCTGGAGGAAATGCAGCGCGAGTCAGCCTGGGTCACCCACACCATCGAGGTCATGGGCGAACTGCGCCAGCTGAACGATTCGCTCAGCCGTCTCGAGTCAGCCGGCCGCGGATACCTGCTCACCGGGGAAGCCTCGCTGAAGACGGAGGTTTCCGCCCAACGCACCGCGGCGGAGGAATCCCTGCGCAAGCTGCGGGCCCTCACCGACGACAACACCGTGCAGCAGCCGCGTCTCCAGCTGTACGACACGCTTTTCAAACAGCGGGTCGACATGGCGCAAAACCTGGTGGATATCCGGGACGCCAATCCCACCGGGGTTGACCAGCGGGTGGCTGCGTTGGTGCTGAGCGGGCAAAAAGTTTCGGAACAGCTCCGCAGCGTTGCGGCGGAATTGAGCAGCGAGGAAAGCCGCTTGCTCGAAACGCGCCAGCAGGGCTCCGCCCGCGCCACCACGATGACCCGCAACACCGTGATCTTCGGTTCGGTTTCCGCCCTCCTGATCGTCATTATCAGCGGACTCATCCTGGCCCGCAGCATCACGCGCCCGGTCGCCAAGCTGAGCGCCGGCGCCACCCGCATCGGCGAAGGCGACTATGCCCATCGCGTCACGGTCGAGTCCCAGGACGAGATCGGCCATCTCGCCACGGTTTTCAACCGCATGGCCGGACAGGTGGAGCAGCGGCAGGCCGAGCTGGCCGACCAGGACTGGCTGAAATCCGGCCTGGCCCGCTTCGCCGCCCTGTCCCAAAAAGAACGCAACCCGGCCACCCTGGGCAGCGCCATGCTGGGCGAACTCGCGTCGCTGATCCACGCCCAGCACTCCACCCTGTACCGTGTCGCCCATCAAGGCGACAGCACGGTCCTCGAATTGTGCGCCAGCTACGCCGCCGACCATCCGCCGGCCCGCGTCGCCCGGGGCGAAGGCCTTGTCGGCCAGTGCCTGGTCGAAAACCGCCGGCTGCTGCTCACGCCCGCGCCCGCCGGTTACCTGCGCATTGGCTCCTCGCTGGGCAAAGCCGCCCCCGCCACGGTCGTTGTGGAGCCCGTGCGCTTCGAAAACGAGGTCAAGGCCGTCATCGAATTCGCCTCGCTCCAACCGTTCACCGCGCGGGAACTCGAGCTGGTCGACCGCCTGTCTTCCACGCTCGGCATCGTCTTCCAGAACCTGGAATCCATCGCGCTGACCGAAGACCTGCTCCGCCAGTCGCGCGCGCTCACCAGCCAGCTGGAAGAGCAGCAAAAGGCGCTTGCGCTGAAGAACGCCGAACTCGAGGCGCAGACCGACCGGCTGCGCAAGTCGGAACTGACCCTGCAGGAACAGCAGGTCGAGCTGCAGCAATCCAACGAGGAAATGGAGCAAACCAACGAGGAGCTCCAGCAGTCCAACGAGGAGATGGAGGAAAAGACCAACCTGCTCGCCAACCAGAAGCGCGAACTCGAAAATTCCAATCGCGTCATCGAGCTCGCCCGGGCCGAACTGCAGGAAAAGGCCCGCCAGCTCAGCCTCAGCTCGACCTACAAGTCCAATTTCCTCGCGACCATGTCGCACGAGCTGCGCACGCCGCTCAACAGCCTGCTCATCCTCGCCCGCCTGCTCGCCGAGAACCGCGACGAGAACCTCACCGCCAAACAGGTCCAGTTCGCCAAAACCATCGAGTCGTCCGGCGCCGACCTCCTCGGCATGATCAACCAGATCCTCGATCTCGCGAAAATCGAGTCCGGCACCGTCGAACTCCAGCTGAGCGACGTCCCGCCCTCCGAGCTGCAACGCTCGCTCGAACAGCAGTTCCGGCACGTCGCTGAAACCAAGAAGCTCGGTTTCGAAATCACGCTGGCCCCCGGCTTGCCGGAGCTGATCCACACCGATCTGTCGCGCCTGAACCAGGTGTTGAAGAACCTGCTCGCGAATGCCTTCAAGTTCACCGAAAGCGGCGCGGTCAAGGTGGTGATCCGTCCGGCCACCAGCGGCTGGTCGCGCTCCGTGGGCTCCCTGAACAATGCCGGACCGGTCGTGGCCATCGCGGTCTCCGACACCGGCATCGGCATTCCCAAGGACAAACAGGAAATCATCTTCGAGTCCTTCCAGCAGGTCGACGCCGGCACGTCCCGCCGTTTCGGCGGCACCGGCCTGGGTCTCTCCATCAGCCGCGAAATTGCGACGCTCCTCGGTGGCGTGCTTCAGCTTGAAAGCGATACCGGCAAAGGCAGCACCTTCACCCTGTATCTGCCCGTCAAGACGAAGGTCCAGGCGGCTCCGGCGCCGGTGGTGGAGGCGCCGAAGCGAGCCAGCGACGAACTCGCGCCCGAATTGGTCGAGTTCGCCGAAACCCCGATCGACGACGATCGCGACAACCTCGTGGCGGGCGACCGCATCATCCTCATCATCGAGGACGACCTCGCCTTCGCCGGCATCCTCGTGGATTTCGTGCGGGAAAAGAAATTCAAGGCGCTCGTCGCCCAAAGCGCGCGCCGCGGTCTTGCCCTGGCCCAGCGGCATCTGCCCGTGGCCATCACACTCGACCTGCACATTGCCGGCGAGGACGGCTGGCTCGTGCTCGACCGCCTGAAGCACGACCACCGCACGCGCCACATCCCGGTGCACGTGATCTCGGTCGATACCGGCCGCGCCCGCGGCCTGCGCCAGGGCGCCGTGTCCTACCTGCAGAAACCGGTCAGCAAGGAGGCCATCGCCGGCCTGCTCCAGCAGACGATGGAATTCATCGACCGTCCGGTGAAGAACCTGCTCGTGGTCGAGGATGACGCCGTCCAGCGCGAATCCATCCGCGAGCTCATCGGCAACAACGACGTGCACACCACCACCGTTGGCAACGCCGCCGCCGCGCTCGAGGCGATGACGAAGGAACACTTCGACTGCATCGTCATGGACCTGATGTTGCCCGACAAGCCCGGCGCCGAGTTGATCCGCGAGATCAACCGGCGCTACGGCGTCCAAGCCCCGCCGGTCATCGTTTACACCGGCAAGGAACTCACGCCGAAGGAGGAAACCGAACTCCGCTCGCTCTCCGAATCCATCATCGTCAAGGACGCCCGCTCGCCCGAGCGCCTGCTCGACGAAACCGCGCTCTTCCTTCACCGCGTGCAGGCCAAGCTGCCCGAGGCCAAGCGCCGCATGCTCGAACAGGTGCGGCGCCAGGACGCCGTGCTCACCGGCCGCCGCGCGCTCATCGTCGATGACGACGTGCGCAATATCTTCGCCCTGACCGCCGCGCTCGAAGGGTACGGCATGGCGGTGCGTTTTGCCGAGAGCGGCAAGGCCGCGATCGACGCGCTGAACGCCGACCCGGCGTGCGATGTGGTGCTGATGGATGTGATGATGCCCGAGATGGACGGCAACGAGGCCACCCGCCGCCTCCGCCAGGACAGCCGGTTCGCCAAGCTCCCCATCATTGCCGTGACCGCCAAGGCCATGAAGGGTGACCGCGAGCGCTCCATCGAGTCGGGCGCCTCGGACTACATCACAAAACCCGTCGATACTGAAAAACTTATCTCGCTGTTGCGGGTCTGGCTATATCGGTGACCTTGACGGTCACTTGCAATGACCGACCAAACCACCTCTCCCGATGTCCCCGCCGCGGCGGAGTTTGAGGACCTGCGCCTCTTGCTCGAGCTGGTGCATGAGCGCACCGGGTTGGATTTCCGGGACTACGCCTACTCCTCGATCCGGCGCCGGGTGACGCGCGCGGTACAGGATGCCCAGGCCGGCAGCATCGCGGGCCTGCACCAGCAGCTGAAGCGCGACGATGCGCAGATGGACAATTTGCTGCGCTTGCTGACCGTGCATACGACCGCGATGTTTCGTGACCCGGCGTTTTTTCGTCTGCTCCGCGAGAAGGTCGTGCCCGTGCTGCGCACCTATCCCTTCATCCGCATCTGGATCGCGGGCTGCTCGACCGGCGAAGAGGTTTACTCCGTTGCAATCCTGCTCCGCGAAGAAGGACTCGCCGATCGCTGCCGGATCTATGCCACGGATCTCAGCGACCGCGTGCTCGCCGAAGCCCGCGCCGGGGTCTTTCCGCTCGCGCCGATGCAGGAGTATTCGCGGAACTACCAGCTGGCCGGGGGCACGCAGCCGTTTTCCGACTACTTCACAGCCGACAGCCAGTCGGTGATTTTTCGCCCGTACCTGCGCGACCAGGTGGTGTTCGGCACGCACAACCTGGTTTCCGATGCCTCTTTCAACGAATTTCACGTGATCCTCTGCCGGAACGTCATGATCTATTTCCGGCGCGAACTGCAGGATCGCGTGCATCGGCTGTTTCACGAAAGCCTCGTGACCTACGGCCACCTCGGCCTCGGTCGCAGCGAGTCGATCCGGTTCACGGCGCAGGCCGAGTGCTACGAAGCGGTGGACGCCACACAGCGGCTTTTCCGGAAACTCAAATGATCGTGATCGGCGGCTCCCTGGGAGGTTGCGACGCGCTCAAGGAAATCCTGCGGCGCTTGCCGGCGGCTTTTCCCCATGCCATCGCCGTGGCGCTGCACCGCCACAAGGACAGCGGCGGCATGTTGATGCCGATGCTGCAACGCGGCTGCGCCCTGCCGGTCGCCGAGGTGGACGACAAGGACGAGATCCGGCCCGGGCGCGTCCATGTCTGTCCGGCCGACTACCACCTGATGATCGAAGGCGGCTCCTTCGCGCTCTCGACGGACGATCTGGTCAATTTCGCGCGGCCTTCGATCGATGTGCTGTTCGAATCCGCCGCGGAGTGGCAGGGCGCCCGCGCGGTCGGCGTCATTCTCACCGGCGCCGGTTCCGACGGCTCGCGCGGCGCGCAACGCATCGGCGCGGCGGGCGGATTGGTGCTGGTGCAGGATCCCGCGGGCGCCGAGGGCCCGTGGATGCCCGGTGCCACGATCGCCTCCACGCCCGGCGCCCATGTGTTGTCGTTGTCGGCGATCGCGGAGAAGTTGCTGCAGTTGCCGGTTTGTGAACGCTCGTTTTACGGTGGCGACGGTCTATGACCGCCGTTCCCTCCAAACCGGGCGATCATAGACCGCCGCTACAAGATTCAGGGCGCCAACATCATCTTCAGCAGCCCGAAAGCAAAAATCAGCGCGATCAGCGTCAGCGGCCAGAAGCGCACGAGCAGCCGGCAGAAATCGCGTGCTCCTTCCCCGATGCGCTCCCAGAAAAACGACGCCAGCATCATGGCGGGGATCACCAGGACGAACAAGCCGATCACCTGGAAAATCCCCGGCGCCTTGTGCACCTTGTCGCCGCCGAACGCGACCAGCAGAAACATCAGCACCAGGTAGCAGAAAATCGTCAGCAATGTCTTCGCGACTTCGCCGGGCGTTTCCGCCGCCTCGACAAAAATATTCGGCGCCTCGTGGCGGCGTTTGAACAGGCCCGGCTCGCGGCGCAGCTTTTCGGCGAGGCGCTCCTCGGCCACGATGTCCGCCGGGCCATCGCCCCTCTCCAAGCTTTCCGCCGCCGGGCCCGCGTTGCGCTTGAACTGACGGTACATGTCGAGAGGCATGCCCAGACGCCGGGCCGCAGCGATTTCCTCGGGCGTGGGCGGCTCGTTGAAGGAGTCCGGGGGCGGCATGGAACGCGGGCAAATTGAAGCAGGAAGCCCACGCAGGCAAACCCCAACCGCGCCGTTCTGCCCTTGAGCCGGGACCGTCGCATCGGCAGGCTGCGCCCATGAAAATTACCCGTCTTCTCCCCCTGCTCTGCGCCGTATTTGCCCTGCAGATCGCCCACGCCAGGACGCCTACCGACACCGCCTTCGAAGCGGCGGCCAAGGCCTGCGTCGACGACTACCTGCGGTTCAACCCCGAGACCGCCACGGCGCTGGGCGACCATCGCTTCGACAGCTTGCTGACCGACTACAGCCCCGCCGGCTTGAAAGCCCAGGCCGACGCGGCGCGGCACCATCTCGCCGCGCTCGCCAAGATCGACGCCACGGACCTGACCGGCCCGAACAAAGTCGACGCCCAGATCCTCGCGCTGAATCTCGAAGCCCAAATCTTCTTCATTGAGGAGCTCAAATCACAGAACTGGGATCCGCTCTCCTACAACAACAGCCTGGCCAACGCGCTCTACCTGCTCACCGCGCGCGACTTTGCCCCCGCCCCCGAGCGCCTGCGCAGCGCGGCCGCGCGCCTCAAGGCCATCCCGAACGTCATTGCCCAGGCCAAAGCCAACCTCGTCAACCCGCCGGAAATCTACACGCAGACCGCCATCAAGCAGGTGAATGGCGCGATCGACCTCGTGCAGCATGGCCTCGATGAACTTTTCACCGCCGCCCCGGCGATGAAAGTCGAACTCGCCCCGCTGCAGGAAAAGGCCGCCGCGGCCCTCCTGCAATACAAGCAGTGGCTCGAAAAAGACCTGCTCCCGCGCTCGAAAGGCGACTTCCGCATCGGCGCCGATCTTTACCGCAAGAACCTGCGTTACACCCTGAATTCCGACCTCTCGCCGGAGGAGATCCTCGCGCGCGCCGAGAAGGAACTCGTGACCGTTACCGCGCAAATGTACGCGACCGCGCTGCCGCTCTACAAAAAATACTATCCTGACGCCAGGGACGTGTCCGACCAGCGCACCGTGATCAAGGGCGTGCTCGATCACCTCGCCCAGGAACGCCAGAACAACGAGACGATCGTGGAGTACGGGCGCAAGACGCTCGCGCTCTGCACCGATTTTGTCCGCCAGCATGACCTCGTCACGATTCCCGCCACGCCGATCGAGCTGATCGTCACCCCGGAATTCAAACGCGGCCGCGGCATCGCCTACTGCGACTCGCCCGGGGCGCTCGAACCGGACGGCAAGACGTTCGTCGCCATCGAGCCCACGCCGGCCGACTGGCCGGCGGCGCGTCGCGATTCGTTTTTCCGCGAGTACAACAACTACATGATGCGCGACCTGATGGTCCACGAAGCCATGCCCGGCCACTTCCTGCAACTCGCGCACTCCAACCAATTCCAGGCGCCGACGCTCGTCCGCGCCATTTTCCAGAGCGGCACCTTCATCGAAGGCTGGGCGGTGTACACCGAGCGCGTGATGGCCGACGCCGGTTTCGGCGGACCCGAGACGCACCTGCAGCAGCTGAAAATGCGCCTGCGCGTGCTCTGCAACGCGATCCTCGACCAAGGCATCCACATGCACGGCATGACCAAGGAGCAGGGCCTCGAGCTGATGATGAAACGCGGCTTCCAGGAGGAGGGCGAAGCCGTCGCGAAATGGCAGCGTGCCCAGCTCTCCTACACGCAGCTCGCCACGTACTTCGTCGGCGCCGCCGAGCACGACGACATGCGCGCCGCTGCGGAGCAAAAGCTCGGCGCCAAGTTCAACCTGAAATCCTATCACGACCTTGTCCTTTCCGTCGGCAGCCCGGCGGTGAAGTTCGTCCGCCAGGAAGCGGGGTTCTGAGCTGAAAGCGGGACTATCGGTCCCGCAAAGCAGGTTTCAACGGGAGGGCCGAGCTCCCGCGAGGCCTTGTCCCGTTGCGAACGCAGGCCTGGCGGGGCTCGGCCCTCCATTTGATAAAACGAAGGCACATGACCATTTCATGTCGCGTCGCCTCGTTCATCGAATTTTGCGCGTCCCATAATTTAGTCCTTGCTTAATTAAGTTTATACTTAATTAATTGAGGCATGCAAAGTCTTCTGGCCATCGCCGACCCGACCCGCCGCCGCATTGTGGAATTGCTCGCCGAGCGCGACCGCACCTCCGGCGAACTCGTGAAGGAATTCGACATGAGCGCGCCCGCGATCTCGCAGCATCTGAACGTGCTCCGCGACGCGGGCCTCGTCACCACCCGCGCCGAGGGTCAGTCGCGCGTCCAGGCGCTCGACCCGCGGGGGTTCGACGAACTCGAGGACTGGCTCAGCCGCACGCGCCGTTTCTGGAGCCAGCGTCTCGATGCCCTCGAGCGCGAGTTGAAGGCGGAGGACGAAGCCAACGCCAAGGCCGCCCGGGCCAAGAAGAAGACTTCATGAAACCCAACGACGACTACGCCCAGTTCCCCGCCCCTGGCGAAATCCGCATCCTGCGAACGCTGCCGGGCCCGGTGGAACGCCTCTGGCAATACCTCACCGATCCCGAGAAACGCGCCCGCTGGTTTGCCGGCGGTGCGATGGAGCCGCGCGCCGGGGGCAAAATGGAGCTGTTCTTCCGCCACGAAAACATCGCCCCGGGCGAGAAACCGCCCGCCGATTACAGCGAGGTGCAGGATCCCGGCTTCAAGATGCCCGGCACCATCCTGCGCTGGGATCCGCCGCGCGTGCTCAGTTACACCTTCAGCGAAAATTCGGACGTGACCTTCGAGCTTATTCCCCAGGATTCCGCCGGCAAAACCGTGCTGCTCATCCTGACGCATCGCAGCCGTGGCACCGACCTGCCGGAAGTCGGCAACTATGCCGGCGGCTGGCACACACATCTCGCCGTCCTCATCGCCCTGCTCGAGGGAAAAACGCCGCCGAAATTCTGGGCGACGCATGCCCGGCTGAAAGCCCACTACGAAAAAGCCCTTCCTCCCGCGTCATGAAAAACAACGACGACTACGGCCAGCCGACCGGTCCGGGCGAGATCCGCATCATGCGCACGCTGCCCGGTCCGATCGAACGCCTCTGGCAATACCTCACCGATTCGGAGAAGCGCGCCCGCTGGTTCGCGGGCGGTCCGATGGAGCAAAAGGTCGGCGGCAAGGTGGAGCTCTTCTTTCGCCAGAAAGACCTGGTGCCGGAGGAAGTACCGCCCGCGCAATTCGCCCAGATGCACGAATGCGGCAAGACGAAGTCCTGCACCGTTCTGCGCTGGGAGCCACCGCGCGTGCTCAGCTATACCTTCGACGGCGAGTCCGACGTCACCTTCGAACTCGTTCCCCAGGACCAGGAGAACAAGACGGTGCTGCTCATCCTCACCCACCGCAGCCGCGGCGAAGATGTTTCGCACCTCACCGGTTACGCGAGTGGCTGGCACATTCATCTCACCATGCTGGTGGCGTTGCTCAATGAAACGCCGCGCCCGCCGTTCTGGGCGACCTTCACGCGCCTCAAAGCCGACTACGAAAAACTGCTCAAGCCATGAACCGTCCCGTCAAAGTCACGGTCACCCGAAAATTTCCCGTTACCGCCGAGCGCGTCTATGACGCCTGGCTCTCGCCCGACTGGCTCGGTCGCTGGATGTACGGCCCCGCGGTGCGCGACGAACGCGTCGTCCGCCTCGGCCTCGAGCCGCGCGTGGGCGGCAGGTTCTCCTTTCTCGTCAACCGCGGGGGCAAGGAGGTGGAACATACCGGCGAATACCTGGAACTCGATCATCCGCTCCTGCTCGTCTTCACCTGGGCCACCCGCGATACCCTGCCCGAGGGCAGCCGTGTGATTGTGGAAATCACCCCGGACGGCGCGGGCTGCGAACTCACGCTGACCCAGGTGCTCGGCGCCGATCGCACCGACTTCGCCATCAAGGCCGAAGGCGCCTGGCGCCAAATGTTCGAGGCCCTCGCCACCGCGCTGCCCGACCGCCTCCAATCCGTCGCCTGAACCCTGTTTGCCATGAAAACCAAACCCGCCCGTCCACCAAAAGTTGGCACCCCTGCGCAATGGCTCACCGCCCGCAGGAAACTCCTCGCCGACGAAAAGAAATTCACCCGTCTGCAGGATAAATTAAATGAACGCCGCCGTTCGCTGCCGTGGGTGAAAGTGAAGGACTACACCTTCTCGACCGCCCAGGGGAAAGCCTCGCTCGCCGACCTCTTTGGCCCGCACAGCCAGCTCATCGTCCAACACTTCATGCTCGGACCCGGTTGGGAGCAGGGCTGCAAAAGCTGTTCTTTCATGATGGACCACTTCGCTCCCACCGTGCCGCACCTTGCGGCGCGCGACGTGGCCTTCGCCGCAATCTCGCAAGGATCCATCAAGGAGATCCTGCCGTTCAAGAAACGCATGGGTTGGGCTGTGAACTGGGTCTCGTCCCTGGGCAGCGACTTCAACTTCGACTTCCACGTCTCGTTCACCGATGCGGAAATGAAAGCCGGGAAAATGGAATACAACTACACCACGATGGATTTCCCGCAGCGGGAAGCGCCGGGCATCAGCATCTTCGCCAAGGACGCGGCCGGTGCGGTCTACCACACCTACTCCACTTTCGGCCGCGGCGTGGAGATCATCATGGGCACCTACCACATGCTCGACCTCGTGCCGAAGGGCCGCGACGAGGCCAGCGACGAGTACGGCATGCAATGGCTGCGCCACCACGACCGCTACAAACATGCTTCCGCTGCGCGCTAAGAGACGGCAGTGCCCTGGGGTCAGATCGCTCCACCGCTTATTAATCCCGGCAGCGTTGCTTGCACTGACACCAAAGTGCGTGCTGTGCGTTCTCGCCTACACGGGTTTTGGCCTCGCACTCGGAATCGGCGGGCCTGAGCTCTGCGGCGCAAGTCTGTCGCCCGCTACGCCCGAGTTCTCGCTTAAAACCCAAACCCCGTCTGCTGCACCACCGGCTCCGGCGGTTTTTCTTTCTTCTTCATTCCCGCCGTGAAGTCGTAGCGGCCTTCGCGTTGCTCGAAGATAGCCTTGGCCACGCCGGGAGAACTCACGTGTTCGATCTCCACGCGACTCGCCTCGGTGAGCAGGTAACGCTCGTGGCCGGCGGCGAGCATGCGTTCCTGCAGACGCTTCACCTGCACGCCTTCCTGCGGATGCCCGGAAAGTTCGGCCAGCAGATAGGCCAGCGGCAGGAACTCGCCGAAGGGCGGCGCTTTGTCCGGGTAGGCCGGCTGCCCGCGGGTCGCGATGATCTCCAGCCGGTCGCGCGCGCCCATCACGAGCGGGCGTTGGCATCGCGGGCAGGTCCCGCCTTCGAACGACTCCTGGCACGCGCCGCAGCGATTCAGGTAATAGCGCGTGCGCACCAGCGGAAATTTCACGGTGCGGATCACCTGGGCCGACGAACCGGCCCACAACGCCGCAAACAGCGCCGCGTAGGTAGGCTCGATTTCGAGCACCGTGCATTCGCGTCCAAGATTCTCGAGCGAATGCGCATCTGAACATGAAAAGAGCGCATGGCGGTCCATCGAACCGACCCGGCGACACATCGCCGGCGTGGAAGTCAGCCCGGTCTCCACCGCCAGCATGCGCGGGGCAAGGTCGCCGAAAACCTCGTCCAACGTCAGACCGCCGCTGACCGTGCCCAAGGCGGAGTACCACGGGTTGAAAATATGCGCCGGCGCAAAATGGCAGGCCGGGTCGTGATCGAGCACCAGCTGGAGCAGCTGGCGCGGCGTGAGCGCGAGCTCGGGACGCCCCTCCCGCAGATCGCCGTAAGGCTCGACCTTGGTGCGAAACCGCCGGGCGCTGTCGATCGACGGAAAATAGATCAGGCAATGCACGCCGCCCAACCGCGGCGTTCCGGCGGGCGCGCAGGAAACCTCCGTGCTCAGGACGAAGCGCAGGTCGCGCCGCAATCCGGCCGGCAAGTTCGAAGCGGCCTTTGCCTCCAACTCATCCTGCAACTTGAACCAGCCCGGTCCCACTTCCTTGAGCGCCGCTTCGATTTCCCCGAGCCAGTCGGCCTGCAGGCAATCGCCCGTCCCCAGGAGATCGACTCCCTTCCGCTGCGCCCAGCGCGCGATGTTCTCCAGCGTCATCGCCGGCGACACCGCGCTGGAATAGCGGGAATGCAGGTGAAGATCGGCGGCGAAACGCATCAACCCACAGTCACTGCCTTTGCGGGAAATTCAAACTTTCGTCGGACTATTAGCGTGCCCGAAAGGTTGGTTTGAGAAGAGCATCGCGCGCCGCAAAGCCCGCCCGGAGGTCGGGCTCCGCCTTCGAACGTACTCGCCCTCAAATCTCCAGCACCACCACCGACTTCGCCGGCAGCGTCACCTTGAGCGTGGTGCCGGACAGCGCGGCGCCGGTGAAGGACTGCGGCTTGACCGTCTCGGGCGCGGCGAAGGTGTTGTGCGCGTTCATCGCCGGGGCGGTTAGAATCCGTCCCGTCACGGCACCGGCCGTCGCACCGTCGAGCGTGCAGGTGACGGTGACCGGCGTGTTCGGGTTGATGTTCACCAGCGACAGGTGGATCTTGCCGGCCTTGTCCTTGGAGGCGGACGCGCTGACCGCCGGCAGCTTTGCGTCGCCGAGGACGTAGTCGGGCGTCACGAGATCGAGCGGCAGGCTGGTGGCGTCCTGGTGAACCTTGTACATCTCGAAGATGTGGTAGGTCGGCGTGAGCACCATCTTCTCCTTGTCGGTGAGGATCATCGCCTGGAGCACGTTCACCATCTGGGCGATGTTGGTCATTGCGACGCGATCCGCGTGCTGGTGGAAAATATTGAAGTTAACGGCGGCCACGAGCGCGTCGCGCAGGGAGTTCTGCTGAAAGAGGAAGCCGGGGTTGGTGCCGGGCTCGACGTCGTACCACGTGCCCCACTCGTCGATGATCATGCCCACCTTCTTCTGCGGGTCGTACTTGTCCATGATCGCGCTGTGCTTGGTGACGAGCGTCTCCATTTTCATGGTGTTGCGGAAAGTGGAGAACCACTGGTCCTCGGTGAATTCCGTGGCCGAACCCTTCTTCGCCCAGTTGCCCGACGGCAGCGTGTACCAATGGAGCGAGAGACCATCCATCCGCTTGGCGGCCGTGGCCATCATTTCCTCGGTCCAGCGGTAGTCCTCGCCGTTGGCGCCGCAGGCGATGCGGTAGATCTTGTAGTCGCGGCTGTAGTTTTTGACGAACGTGTTGTAGCGCTTGAAATTGTCGGAATAAAACTCGGGCGACATGTTGCCGCCGCAGCCCCAGCTCTCGTTGCCGACGCCGAAATACTTCACGCGCCAGGCCTTGTCCCGGCCATTGGCGCGGCGGAGATTGGCCATCGGCGACGCCGCGTCGCTGGTCATATACTCGACCCACTCCATCATTTCCTGGACGCTGCCGCTGCCCACGTTGCCGCAAATGTAGGCCTCGCAGCCGAGCTGCTCCACGAGATCCATGAATTCGTGCGTGCCGAAGGCGTTGTTTTCCACGACGCCACCCCAATGGGAGTTGTACATCGACGGCCGCTTCTCCCGCGGACCGATGCCGTCCTTCCAATGGTACTCATCCGCAAAGCAGCCACCCGGCCAGCGCAGCACCGGCAGGTTGAGATTTTTCAACGCCGCCACCACGTCATTGCGGATCCCGCGGGTGTTGGGGATGGGCGAATCGGGACCCACCCAGATGCCTTCATAGATGCAGTGACCGAGATGTTCGGCGAACTGGCCGTAGATGTTGCGGTTAATGACGGCGCCGGGCTGCCCGGCGTGCAGCGTGACGGTGGCGGTTTCATCCGCGCGCAGACAGGCGATGAGGGACAGGAATAGACCGGCCAGCAGGGTGACACGTTTCATAATGGGGAGGGGTGCCGGATCGTGCCCGTCCCGGCCGGCCGGGCAAATCATTCAGCGGATGGAACTGTCAAAAAGGCCGACCTCTGTTTGGTCCCGACCGGGTTTGTTCCCGGTTTTGCGTGCCTAAAATCCGCTTCTTTCGCGTAACCGCCCACCGGCGGCCCGGTCGATAAGGGAGTACAAGTCCTTCCACGGCGCAGTGCAGCCTTCCGCTGCCCCCCGCCCCATTCCCCGAAACCTTCAAAGGAGATCAAGTCATGTTACGCTGGGCTCTCACCTTCTTTATCGTGGCCATCGTGGCCGCCTTGTTGGGCTTCACCGGCATCGCCGGTGCGGCGGCCAGCATCGCCAAGATCATCTTCATGATCTTCCTGGCCCTGCTGATCATCTCGCTCCTCGCGCTCGCGTTCGGCGGCCGTCCGCCCTCCGCCCGGTGAGGCCGGTCGTCCAGCCGGTGTGATATCAGTCATCAACCTCCCTTTCCCATTCCTATGAAAACCCAATACATCCAATCCACCCTCCTCGCCGCCGGCCTCGCCGTCCTCACGCTGGCCGGTTGTTCGAAGCACGATCGCGACGCCGCCGCCGACAAGACCAAGGACGCCTATCAAGACGCCAAGGCCGCCACCAAGGATGCGTACCAGGACACCAAGTCCGCCATCTCCAAAGGCTGGGGCAACGTGAAGGAATACACCTACGAAAAGCGCTCCGACTTCTCCAAGCAGGTCAACGCCTACGAAAAGGAATTCGAAGCCGACTACAGCAAGGCCAAGGCGAACTATTCCGAGGTCGAGGCCAGCGCCGCCCGCAAGGCCGCTTGGGCCGAAGTCAAGAATGACGAGGCCAACTTCAAGGAAAAGTCCAAGGCCCTCGGCAACGCCACGGCTGAAACCTGGGACGCCGCCCGCGACAATGTCGTGGCCGCTTGGGACCGTCTCCAGGCTTCCTACGCCAAGGCTCGCGCCAACTAAGCTTTAGTCCCGCAAGCTCCCTGGGCAGGCCGCGGTTTTCCGCGGCCTGCTTTTTTATGCACTGGGATTGACCCGACGCTCGTGCATCCGCGCCAGCAGCTCCGGGAAGGCCTCGCGAATCGGCGACGAAGCCAGGAACAGCGCGGCTGCTTCCTTGGCGCCGCGCACGCGCAACCCGGCGTAAACATGCAGCTCGAACTGCAGCCGCATGCGCGCCTGGGCTTCGTCGAGTCCGAGCGCTGACAGCAAAAACATCAGCGACTCGATCGTGGAGTAATTTCCTGCGTTCTCCTGGCGGCGCAGCGCATTGCGACTGGGGCCGGCTTCGGGCAACCGGATCAGCCGCCCCCACGTCCCCACCGCCTGCGCCATCGCCGCCGCTTCGCGCCAGCTGCCGTCAAGCAGCAACACCTGTAATTTCTCCGGCTTGGCATCGACCGGCAGCGGCTCACCACGCGGATGCAGAATCCACAGCTCGCGGTCCGGCCGCACGATCGCCGTGCGGTCCGGCGTCTCGCCGCCGTGGAAAACATGCTGCCGCGAACCAGGCACAAGGCGGTTGACCAGTCGCCCGGTGCTCGTCGGCCGCCAGAATTCGCGTTTGTGGATGAGCACGTCCGCCTGCAGCGGCATCTCCACCGCCTGAAACCCGGCGCAAATGCACCAGCGCGGCGTAAACCGGCAGCGCTCGCAGCGCACGGTGGTTTGCAGGATGACACTTCGCGGCATGCCGCAGGAGGGCGCGCCGCGCCGCGCAGGTCAACCCGGGCTTTAGCCGGCCGGTCCAATGGGTGGCACCTGACCTTTAGTCTCGCCAAGTCTCCGGCCGACACGGCCGGGCAGGTTGGTTGACGCCGCGTTCGCGCAGAGCCCGCCCGGCGGTCGGGCTCCACCAATAGACCGTTCTTTTGCCCGGCACCGGACATTGCCAGCGCGCTGGCACGCCTCCGGCTCCACCGGTTTGCCCCACCCCATGAAAATCCTCGCCGTCTCCGACCTGCATTTCGGACTGACGCAATTCGACTGGGTGGTCCAGCAAGCCGGCAATTACGACGCCGTCATTATCGCCGGCGACCTGCTCGACCTGGGCGGACACCTCGACCTCGATTCGCAGATCACGGTGGTGGTTAAATATCTCCGGACGATCAGCGCGAAAACCAAGCTGCTCGTTTGCTCGGGCAACCACGACGGTGACGAACGCAACGACATGCAGGAATTTATCGCGCGCTGGTTGCTGCGCGTGCGCGCCGCCGGCCTCGTGGTCGATGGCGCGGGGGTGGACTTGGGCGAACTTCGCGTGTCGGTCTGTCCGTGGTGGGACGGTCCGGCCACGCGTGCCGCCATGCAGCAATTTCTCCGCACCGAGGCGCCGGGTTCCGGCCGGCCCTGGCTGTGGGTGCACCACGCCCCGCCCGACGGCGTGGGCGTGAGCTGGACGGGAAAGGAACATGCCGGCGACGCGTTCCTCGTGACCACCCTCAACGAACTGCGCCCCGACTTTGTCTTCTCCGGCCACATCCACAATTCCCCGTTCCGCACTGGCGGCGCCTGGGCCGCGCGCCTCGGGGCCACGTGGGTTTTCAATCCCGGCAAACAACTCGGGGCGCCGCCCGCGTACATCGAGCTCGATCTCGAGCAGCGGACGGCGCGCTGGATTTCCCAAGCGGGCACAGAGCAGATCTCGTTGGATGCGCCGGCGGCGGTTCCAAGCCTGTAGCCGGGGCGTTGACGCCGGTTCGATCGGTCGTCGATTTCCACATCGACGATCATCGCCGGTGTGGAAACCGGCGCCCACCCCGGGGTCAACGCCCCGCCTACAAATAATCCACTCAGTCCCCCGCTTCGCGGCGCGGGATGTTGCGCGGATGCTTGTTCATCAACGCATCGATCACCTCGTCGATGATGCCCAGGTGATCGGAGCGGTCCTTGAACTGGTGCTTGATGTCGACGAGGTACCGGTTGAGCGAATCGAGGCGGCGCGCGAGGATCGTCGCGAGATGCAGGGTCACCTCGGGATGGCGTTTAAAGAAATCCGCCGGATCGGTGACGTGACGAAAGACACACGGTGTGAGCGTGCGCACCGTGGCGGTCGGCGCGACCTGCAGCAGATGGGCCATGTCCCCGAACATTGCCCCCGGCTCGTAGACCTCGGCAATCAGCGTGCCTCCCTTGAGCACCTCGACCTCGCCGCTTTCGAGAAAGTAAATGCCCTCGACCGACTCGCCTTCAGTGATCAGCACGTGCCCGGCGGGCGTGGTTACACTGGGCTGGGCGTGAAACGGGGAGAAGTCCATGGGGAAAGACCGGGGTGTACCGTCCTTGGAGCAGGTTCCGAGCCGGACCCCGTCGCGCGGCCGCGATTTCCGCGCCGGCCAATCCCGCTTAGCTGCGCCGCTTCTGGAGGCTGCTGATTTCGTCGCGCAAGGTGTTGCCATCCTGCCGCGCATTGCGCCGCGAACGCTTCAAGGCGAGTTCGGCCTGCGCGAGCAATTCCGTCAGCGTCGCATTCGCCTTGGCCAGCTCCGTGATGCTGCCTTGGGCCGCGAGCAACTGCGCTTCGAGTTCCTTGATCCGTTGTTGAGGCACAGGGATGTCCGTAACCGCATCGCCCAGGATAGCGACGGGCATCGGCGCATCCCGCCCAACTACCGGCGCACGGCATGGGGCGCAACGAGTTGGCCGTTTCTTTTCCTCCGCAGGAATCGCCCTCGCTATTATTGGCGTTCTGGCGATGGTAGTCCCACGTAGATAGACGTTGCATGACAGTGAACTGGTGGGTCCTCGGTTGAGCATGGGTTCAAATGAAGATTCGAAACCCGACAATCGGGAACGGACTGACAGGGGACGAATTATACGCACCACCATCACCATGAATTCCAAATTGTATGTCGCCAACCTGTCCTACAACACGACCGACGTTGAACTGCGCACCGCCTTCGAGGCGTTCGGCACCGTAACCGACGTCTTCGTCGCCACCGATCGCGAGACGGGCCGCCCGCGCGGCTTTGCCTTCATCACTTTTAGCACCGCCGACGAGGCCAAGGTTGCCATCGAGAAAATGAACGGCACCGAGATCGACGGTCGCGCCCTCACGGTCAATGAAGCTCGTCCGAAGGAATCCGGCTTCGGTGGTGGTGGCGGCGGTGCCGGTGGTGGTGGTGGTGGTGGTGGCAACAAGAACTTCGGCCCGAACCGCAAAGCCGGCGCCTTCCAGGCCCGCAACACCTTCCGCCGCTAAGCGGTTTCCTGCGATGAGCAACCTACCCGACACTCCGCCACTCGCCGCCCTCCGCTGCCGGATGCAGGGGCGTCGGGTTTACCTCGATATCAACGAGCGCCGTTCGATCAGCTTTCCCACCAGCAAATACGACGCGCTCGCGTACGCTTCCCAGGTGGAACTCGAGAAAATCTCCCTGCACGACGAAGGTCGCGAGGTGCAATGGGAAAATCTCGACGAAGTGATCCAGGTCGAGGATGTGGCCAACAACCGCTTCTTCCACACCTCGAAAGCGGCCGCCGCCAGCGCCTGAAGGCTGGCATTCCCGCCGGAACCCCGGCAACTTTTGGCAGTCCCACCGCCCCATGGAATCATCACCCCTCCATCGTCTGTTTCTCGGATTGGCGCTTGGCGCGGCCACGGTCCTGACCGCGGGCGCCCAGGAAAATGCGACCGCTCAAACCGGCGACGGCGTGCGCCAGATTGAACCCGCCGAGACTGTTATCCCGAAGGAACGCCCGCGCCTGAAGGACAACGAGGTGGTCAGCCTGAAACGCCGCCTCGAGGTTCACGGCGGCATGTCGTTTACTTACGGCTGGGCCAGCGGCGGACGGAATTTCAAGGAAGCCGGCGCGTGGGTGAGTTACTTCGATCCCGAATCCGGGCTGGGTATGGCGGTGGGGTTCTCGCGGCTCTCGGGCGATGTGCCCTACTCGTACGGTTACTATCCGTACGCTTATAATTCCTACGATCGCCTCGGTGGCTTCTACAACGCTCCGGGCACGACCTACGATGTCGATCTCTTCTGGGTGCGGCCCGGCTTCTCGCTCAACGTCGGCTTCTCCCAGACCGAGTTTTCGCGCCCGAATGCCTTTGCTTTTGACGGCAGCGGCTCCGCGCTGCGCGGCCCGGCCGGGCGGCGTTTCTGACGGCGAAGTTGCATAGGAGTTTATGCACATGCGGGAGAGCCCGCTTGCGCCGGGGTTTGATTGGGAAATGGTTGGCTCTGTGAAGCAACCCCACTTGGTCAGCGTCATTCTCCTCGGCTGCAGCGTGGTCGCGCTGTCCGCCGCGACCGAGCCCACGGTGAAACTGCCGGACATGAAGGCGACCTCGTCCCTCCGACTTGAGGATTTCAAGATGCCCGCCAAGGGCGAGGTAATCGAACCGGGTTTCCCGAACGGCAGCGCGCAGCTCAGCCTCTCCTACCCGGGCAAGGCGTTTTCCGCCGGCGTGCCCACGGGTAGCGCGACGGTAGCCGTGCTGATCGACGACCAGGGCCGGGCCGTGGATTATCTCATCGTGCGCTACACGCAGCCTTTCTTCGGGGAGGCGTTGATGGAGGAAGCCAAACTGCGGACCTACTCCGCCAAACGCCTGCGCACGGTGGCGGTGCCGGGGGTTTTCCACTTCACGTACGAATTTGAAGCGCCGACCGGTGCGGGCAACATCAGCGGCTTCGACGCGGTCAACCGCCGGATCGAAATCGTCAGCGGCGGGCCGAAGCTCATGTACGAACCGCGCAAGGAATCGGAAATCCTCGGCGGACAGCTTGAAACGCTGCATGTCGAGGTGCCGGTCTTCCCCGCCAATTTCCCGGTGCCCTCCGGCAAAACGGTTCGCGCGCTGGTCAGCTTCTACGTCGATGAACAGGGCCGGGTACGCCTGCCCAATGTCGAATCCAGCATTCCGCCCACCCTCGTGGCCTCCGCGCTGGCCGCGGTGCGACAATGGAAATTCAAACCACCGGTCATGCAGGGCAAACCGGTGCTGGTTCGCACGATGCGGGCGGTAACCTTCCGCCACGCCGGTACCGGCGGCCGTTGAGGCGGTTCAATTCCTTACGGTCAACTGCGCGGAAACGCCCTTCACGCCACTGGTTTCGCCGGCGAGACGCCGTGCTTTCGCGATGAGCACGTCCGAACCGGCCGAACCCGTGAGGGTGACGAAACCGTCCTTGCAGGAAACGGAGATGGCGAGGGCGGAGAGTTCCTTGTCGAGGACGTACTTGCCTTTGACGGCCGTGATGATGCGCGCGTCGTCGATGTGCTCGCCGACGGTCCGGGATTTGTCGACCACCGCGTCCTTGATCTCACCCGCCTTCTCCCGCGTCGTTTCCGCCGCATCGGCGGCGCGTTGTTTCACGGTGGGATGCTGGGTGCGCTGATAGTACATGTAGCCCCCGATGCCGAGGGCGGCACCGAGCAGCAGGATGACGAACGTTTTCATGTTATCCGCCTTGGACACGTAAAATCTCCACTAAGTTCAAACTAAAATCGGTGGAAGCGGCACTCCCGGTTGTCCTTATGGTCATAGCTTCATCGCCCCTTCGTATTCCGTCTGATTAAAAAATTAAGAGATGAACGAATCCGCCACCGCCCCGGCCCTCCCCGCTTCCGCCACCCGGCCGCTGCGCATCCTGTACGCGGATGACATGAAGCAACTGCGGGAATTCATGACGATCATGCTCAATCGGGAAGGCCATTTGGTGGAAACGGTCGAAGACGGTGCCGAAGCCCTCGATTGGATCGACCGCGCGCCGGCTGCTTTCGACCTGCTGATCACCGACCATCATATGCCGCGTCTCACGGGCCTGGAACTCGTGCGGGCGGTCCGCCAGCTGCCCTTCGCCGGCAAGATCATCGTCTTCAGTTCCGAGCTCAGCGAACTGGTGCACGAGCGGTACCAGCGCCTGAACGTGGACCTCATCCTGCCGAAACCCATTTTCCCCGTGACGTTCCGGCAGCTGCTCAACCAGCTCTACGCCGCAAACCCGGCGGCGTGATCCAAGGTAGGGCGAATCCTCCGGATGAGCCGGGGTTTAATAACCGAGCGCAAACGGTTCTCGGCGATCAATCACCCCACGTTCGACGCGATCAAGGCGTCACCGACACCAGTTCGATCTCGAAGATCAGACCCGACACCGGCGGGATTTTCCCGACCCGCATGCTGCCGTAGCCCAAACTGGGCGGAATATACAGGATGGCGCGGCCGCCCGGCTTCAACGCCGCGATCCCCGCCGACATTCCGGGAATCATCTCACCGAGTTTCGACTCCAGCGGCTTGCCCGGCGCGGTTTCGTTGAAAACCGTCCCGTCTTTCAGACGCCCGCTGTAGGTGATGGCCACGCGATCGCTCGGCTGCGGGGACAGTCCGTCGCCCGGCGCAATGATCTTCACGCCCAAGCCATTGGGCCGCCAGGTCACCGCCGCGTCCGCCGCGACTTCCGCTCCGAAGAATTCCGCGCGCTGCAACTCGGCCCTGCTCTTCTCCTGGACCACCGGCTTCGGCGCTTCCTGCGGTGCGCAACCCGCCAACAGCAGCACAACCGCGCAGATAAAAACCGAAAGCAGGGGCTTCATGCGCGCAAAATTGCAACGCCCGCCGCCCCGAGCCAAGGCGGGAGTTTGGTCCGAACGTTGGGGCGCTGTGCTGCCCGCCGCCGATTTGCGGTTCGCTGCTACGCGCCGGCCTCTTCTTGCTCTCTCCATGCTCGAACTCCGCCCGACCTGCGAAAACTGCAACCAGGCGCTGCCTCCCGATTCGCTCCTGGCGCGCATCTGTTCGTATGAATGCACCTTCTGCGCGCCCTGCGTCGATCAGGTGCTCGGCAATGTCTGCCCGAATTGCGGCGGCGGTTTCACGCCGCGCCCGGTGCGCCCGGCGCAAAATTGGAAGGGCGACAACTATCTCGCGAAGGATCCCGCCGGCACGGTCGTGAAGCACCGGCCGGTCGACGCTGCCGCCCACGCACGCTTTGCGGTGCGGATCCGCACAATCCCGCCGGAAAAACGCTAGAGGGGAAAATCGCGGCAAAATTCCAACGTCAGGAAACTCGCTTGCCGCGATAACGAGTCACCTGTCGTCTAGCCGCGCCCGCCCGCCACCTGGCGACGGGTTTTAAAGTATCAACCCCTCCTATCCATGAAGAAGTTCCTCCTCACCCTCATCGCCGCTACCTTCCTCACGCTTGGCGTGGCGACCGCGGCCGAAACCGCCCCGAAGTCCGTGGTCCACGTGGTCACCGTCAAGTGGAAGCCCGAAGCCACCAAGGAGCAGATCAAAGCCGCCCTCGATGGCGCACAGGCCCTGCCGGCCGCCTACAAGGGCATCACCCGCGTCTGGACCGACTCCTTCAAAGTGCAGGGCGAGTGGTCCCAGGTGATCGTGATGGAGTTCGCCGACAAGGCCGCCCTCGAGAAATACTCGGGCAGCGACGCCCAGAAGGAATGGTACAAGGCCTACCTGCCGATCCGCGCGCTGAGCAACACGCACGACATCACCAACTGATTCGTCGCCCGATGGTTCGTCCTTCCGAGGGCCGCGCGAGCGGCCCTTTTTCATGCCACGACAAAGACGTCGTGATCCGTCACCGACGGCACCGTAAAGATCAACCAACCGTTCTCGCGCGTCACGGCCGGTGTCCGGCCGGTGACGATCGAGCGCACGCTCCCACCGGTTGATCGCACTTTCACGCGCAACAGTCCGACCGGGATGAACTCGTGCACCGGCGTGCGCCACGTGCCGGCACTGGTCAGGTTCACCAGGTGCAGTACCAGCCGACCGGGCTGACGGTACAGATGACAGTCGATCAGGCCCGCGCCTTCCACCTCCAGTGGCAGATCATCCCGAAGCGTCCAACGCACCAGGCTTGCCAGCAAATTGCCCTGATCCGGCAGATTGTCGCGGGCGAAGCGGCGGTCGAGGTCGGCCGGAAGGTAAGCTACGCGCCCGCCGGCGGGATTGTCGTTCGCCACCAGTCCCGGAATATTCGAGCGCGGCTCGCGCATCCACGCCGCCTCGACCGGATTCACCGGGACCGTGGGCACCAGGGTGAGGAGCGCTTGCGCACCATGCCCTACTTCCAGCGGTTCCAGCACGCCGCCAAAGGCGATGATGTCGGTGTCGCCCAGTTCGCTGAAAACGACGGAGCGATCCTTCCCCGCTGGCAGGCGCAAGTAGGTGTGCGTCCAGCTCTTCGCCCACGCCGTGCGCTTCGCCTCGTCGCGCCAGCCGTGTCCGGCGGGGACATGTGCGCCGAAAAGCTCCGCCAGCGCAAAGTCCGGGCGGACATCGCCCCATTCGTTGCAAAGCGAACTCATCCCTGTCGCGAGCAGGCTGCCGCCGCCCGCCACAAATTTCCGGATGGCTGCCACCTGAGCGTCGGACAACGCCGCAAGATTCGGCAGAATCAGCAGCTTGAGCCCGAGCTCCGCCGTCTGGGCCGCAATGTCATCGACGTGCACCGGCACATACGGGATGCGTCCGCGCACGAGTGCCTGGGTGAAGCCGTTCCACGGCTCGTCGACGTGCGCGGCGCCCTCGTCGCGGCCGAAAAAATCCATGTTTCGCTGGGACCAGAGCAGGCCGACGGTCGCCACCGGACGGCGGTTGATCAAAAACTGTTCCTGTTCGCGGTGCCACTGCCAGAGCGGCACGGCCGTTTCGAACATGCGCCGGTCCTCCTGCACCGAACCCACCACGTGCCACCACGGCTGCACGCCGCCGGCGATGCCCTCCACCACCCACATGCGCGCCTCGGGCGCGGGCTTGGCGGCGAGGCGGTAGTTATTTCCCGTGAGATGGTACATCGCCATGCTCTCGGGCACGACTTTGTCCCAGCCGCCGGTGCTGCGGATGCGTTTGCCGATCTCGCCGTTGTGCTGGAAGCCCTCGCTGTCCTGCCGGCGCTGGTGGTCGAGCATGACGAGGTCGGCGCGCCGGTAGATTTCGCGGTCGTCGCGAAACACGCGCGCCTGCCAGTTCTGCGAGCCGGCCATCATGCCAACCCAGATGCAGTCCGGACCACCCGCTTCGCGCGTGATGCGGTTGAACTGATCCCAGATCGCGGTGCGGCGCTCGTAATTCCACATGATCCAGTCGCGGTAAACCGGATCGTTCCAATCGGCCTTGCGCGGCAGCGCCGCACCACGGCGGGCGGAAAACGATTTCTGGCAGTTGGCGCAGAAACACGGTTGGTGGCGCATCGGGCCGTTCCAATTGTTGTCCGTGAAACCCTCCGGCTTATACCGCGTGGCGATCTCGCGCAGGATCGCGGGCAAATACTCGTCGTAATACGGACCGTTGACGCACGCCTGGTAAAGATCGGTAACGCGATACGGTTTGCCGTCGGCATCGTGCGCGAACCAGTCGGGATGCGCGCGATAGAATTCCTCGCCCGCGCGGTTCGAGTCCATGCGCGCAAACACGGCCAGACCGTCGGCGTGGGCCGCCTGCGTGATTTCGCCGAACAGGTCGCGGTCGCCGAGAAACTGCGTGCGCTTATGCAGCGGCACCTCGGTTGGATAGTACGCGGTGATTCCGCCGCCATTGACCACCACGCCCTGGATTGCCGTGCGCTTCCAGTAAGCGCGCCACCACGCGAGGTCGAAGCGCGTGGGGTCGATCTCGGTGAGGTTCGTCTGGCCCCAGCGCAGCGTGCGCTTGAACCACGGTCCTCGGCCGGAAGTGGGAGTTGTCAGCGCACTCAAGTCGGCAAGCGAAAGCAACGCGGCGCCGCCGGCGATGTTGCGCAGGAAGTCGCGCCGCGTGGTGCCGCTCATTTGGCGTGCGCCAGCCAGCCGCCGGTCTTCATCCAGTCGGCCAGGCGATCCGGCCAGGTGGTGACATCATGCGCCGAGCGACGCAGGCCGTAACCGTGGCCACCGGTCGGATACAAATGCATCTCCGCCGGCACGCCGGCCTTTTTCAAGGCGAGGTAATACTGCACGGCGTTCTCGACGCGCACCGGGTCGTCCTCGGCCATGGCGATGAAGGTGCTCGGGGTGGTCTCCTTGCTGACGATGATCTCAGGACGCAGGGCGTCGCCCTGCTTGGCGTCGATGAACCCGCCCGGATAAATCAGCACCATAAAATCAGGCCGGCAATTCACGGCATCGGCCGCGTCGACCGTCGCATAATTACGCGTCGCGTAATGACCGGCGAGCAACGCCGAGAGGTTGGCGCCCGCCGAGAAGCCGAGCACACCGACGCGCTTCGGGTCGAGGCCAAGTTCGCCCGCGCGATGCCGCACCATGCCGACCGCACGTTGCGCGTCCTGCAGCGCCGCCGCGTAGCGCTCCTGGCCCTGGCGGCCCGGCACGCGATACTTGAGCAGCACGCCGGTGACACCGATCGAGTTGAGCCAGGTGCAAACTTCGGTGCCCTCCAGGTCCATCGCCAGGATGTTGTAGCCGCCGCCGGGGCAGACGACGATCGTGGCGCCGGTATCCTTCGCGGGATCGGGCCGATAAATCGCGATGGTCGGGATCGATACATTACCCAGCCGGATGATCGGACGGCCGGCGATTAGCGGATCGGTCGGCTTGTTCATGTCCGCCTCGGGCGGCAGCGCCTTGGGTTCATCGGGCACCGCACCCGGCCAGAGCGGAATCGGGGCCGGCTCGGCCGCGTGACCGGACGACAGGCAGCAGCTCAACAACAACACCGGGACCAGACAGCGGGGTAATTTCATAAGCGCGGGGGTTAAGCGGCGGGACGCTCCCACTCAAAGCAAGCCGGCCACCAGTGCAAATGGACAATCACCCGCCTTGGAAAATTCCCGTCAATCCCCGCCGGAATGTGCCGATAGAGGCAGCTTCCATGATTGTCGCTGTCCTCACCCTCGCCGCCCTGTGTGTGCTCGTCGCCATTGACGAAGTGCCTGCTCCCGTGCGGGTGCGCCGCAAGCGCCGCGACGAGTGAGCGCGCGCCTGCAGCGTTTTCCACACCGGACCGGATGATTATTTCGGCAGGGCGAAAGCCAGGTAGGCATCGCCGCTCTTCGTGCCGACCTTGCCGCCGCCGCAGGCGATGACGACGTACTGGCGGCCATCGACCTCATAGCACGCCGGCGTGGCGTAACCCGCCGCGGGCAGTTTAACCCGCCACAGTTCGCGGCCGGTCTTGCTGTCGAAGGCGCGGAAATATCCGTCCTTGGTCGCGCCGATGAAAAGCACGCCGCCCGCGGTCACGAGCGGTCCGCCATAATTCTCGGTGCCGGTCGGCGGCAGGCCCTTGGCGATCAGCTCGGGGTATTCGCCGAACGGCACGCGCCACAAATATTCGCCCGTGTTGAGGTCAATCGCGTTGAGCGTGCCCCACGGCGGACGCACCGCCGGGTAACCGTCGGGATCGAGAAAGCGGTTATAACCGGTGTGGGTGTACGGCGGCGGCGTTGCGCTTACCTGCTTGTCCGAAACATAAGTCTGCCAGCCTGGCGCGCTCCTGGGCTTTTCCTTGCCGGCTTCCGTGACCGCCGCCGGCGGCGTTTCGCTTTCGTTGCGCAGGTAGCCGACGACCGCCTGGCGCTGCGCTTCGGTGAGAAACCCCCACGGCGGCATGACGGCGCGGCCCTTCGTGACGACTTCCATCGCCTGCTCGCGGGTGAGGCGCTTGTCCAAATCGACGAGCGAAGGAATGTTCGCCACCGGGTTGCCTTTGCGATCGACGCCATGGCAGCCGATGCAATTCGTCTGGTAAACCTGCTGACCGAGCGACGTCGCGTGGCCGGTTTCCACCATGGTGATGATCCACGGCATTTCGTTCGCGTTGACGTACATCACGCCGGACGGATCGACCGCCGGGCCGCCCCACTCCGCGCCCCCGTCAAAGCCGGGGAACACGATCGTACCCTCGCGACTCGGCGGGGCGAACGGCACGTGTGGCCGCAGGCGGGAAAACTGGTTGAGCACGGCCCGGCGCGCTTCGGGCGTGCGGTTCGTGATCTCGTCGGCGGAGAAAACCTGGCGGGTAAACGGCGCGGGCCTCAGCGGCAGCGGCTCGGTTGCCGCCACGACTTCGCCGGCGAGATCGGACGGCGGCACCATGATTTCCTCGAAGGGGAAGAGCGACTCGCCGGTCTCGCGGTTAAAAACAAATACGTGCCCGGACTTCGTGGTCTGCGCGACCGCATCGATCTTCCTGCCGCCGTGCTGCACCGTCAGAAGCACGGGGGGCGACGGCGGATCGCGATCCCACACGTCGTGGCGGACAAATTGAAAATGCCATTTCTTCTTTCCCGTCGCCGCGTCGAGCGCGAGCAGGCAGTTCGCGTAGAGATTGTCGCCGACGCGATCGCCGCCCCAGAAATCGAAAGCCGCGGAACCCACCGGACAGAACACCGTGCCGCGCGCCTCGTCGACCGTCATGCCGGTCCAGACGTTCACCCCGCCCACCCGCTGCCAGGCGTCCGCCGGCCAAGTCTCGTAACCCGGCTCGCCCGGCTGCGGGATGGTGTGGAAGGTCCATTCGATCTTACCCGTGCGGATGTTGTAAGCCCGGATGTGACCGGGAGCGGCGGGCGCCGGTCCTTCGCCGAGGCGCATGCCCATGATGATGAGGTCACGGTAAACGGCGCCCGGCGTGTTGGCCTGGATCGCGAGGCCTTCGACGTTACGGCCAAGGCCGAGGGAAAGATCCACGCGACCATGGTCGCCGAAACTGTCGATGAGCTGGCCCGTGCGCGCATCGATCGCGTGCAGCCAGCGGCCCGTGCCGAAAAGAATACGACGGTCATCCCCATCCTTCCACCACGCCAAGCCGCGATTGACGCCATTGGGTTCGGCCGGGGCAAAGCGCCAGAGTTCGCGTCCGGTGGCGGCCTCGACGGCCACGACTTTCAACGCCGGCGTCGTGGCGTAGATCACACCATCGATCACGAGCGGGTTGCACTGGATTTGCGACGAATCGGGCCGGGCCTCGCCGGCGTGGTAGGTCCACGCGAGCTCGAGCTTGGCGACATTCTCCGGCGTGATCTGCTTGAGCGACGAGTAGTGGCTCGCGCCTTTGTCGCCGAGATACGCCGGCCAGTTCTGGTCGCCGGCGGAAAGTTGAACAGCACACAGGACGGCCAGGCCAGCGAGGGGTGAACGCATGGCCGCAACAAAACATCTGCCGTCACGCTTGCAAGCGGAGAGGCCGCTTCAAGTCATCTAATGGATGACTTACCGCTGGGGAATCCGCCCGCCAACAAGTCATCTATTGGATGACTTGTTGGCGGGCGCTCGGCCCTCCGCAAATACGAAACGCCGTTTAGGGCACTACTCTACTGAATGACCTGAACGCCAATTTACTTTTGCGACGACATCGCTACGGTCGGTGAATGGAAAAGCGTCAACTCGGGAAAAACGGTCCCCTCGTCCCCGCCCTCGGCCTCGGTTGCATGGGCATGTCGGATTTCTACGGTCCTCGCGACGAGGCGGAGTCACTGGCCACGCTCAACCACGCGCTCGACCGCGGTGTCACGCACCTCGACACCGCCGACATGTACGGCTTCGGGGACAACGAAGTGCTGCTCGGCAAGCTGCTGCAGAAGCGCCGCAAGGATGTCTTTCTCGCGACCAAGTTCGGCTTCATCCGCGACCGCGCCGAGCCCGGCAAGCGCGTGGTCAGCGGCAAGGCCGACTACGTGCGCGTCGCGTGCGACGCCAGCCTCAAGCGCCTCGGCACGGATGTGATCGATCTCTACTACGCCCACCGCATCGACGCGACGATCCCGGTCGAGGAAACCATCGGGGCGATGGCCGACCTCGTGAAAGCCGGCAAGGTGCGTTACCTCGGCCTTTCCGAAGCCGGTCCCACCAGCCTGCGCCGCGCCAGCGCCGTCCACCCGATCGCCGCGCTGCAGAGCGAGTACTCCCTGTGGTCGCGCGACATCGAGGGCAAGGTCCTCGACACCTGCCGCGAACTCGGCATCGCCTTCGTTCCTTACAGCCCGCTCGGCCGCGGTTTCCTCACCGGTCAGTTCAAGAGCATCAACGACCTCGCTCCCGACGACCAGCGCCGCACCCAGCCGCGTTTCCAAGGCGAGAACTTCGCGCGCAACCTCGCGCTCGTCGACCACGTGAAGGCGATGGCCGCGCGCAAGAACTGCTCCGCCGCCCAGCTCGCGCTCGCGTGGGTGCTGGCGCAGGGCCGCGACATCATCCCGATCCCCGGCACGCGCCGCATCAAGAATTTCGATGAGAACATGGGCGCGCTCAACGTGAAGCTGACCCCCGCCGACCTCGCCGAGATCGAGAAAGTGTTTCCCGCGTCGGCGGTCGCCGGCACGCGTTATCCGGAACAGATGATGGCACTGCTCGACACGCGGAAATAAAATGAAGGCGCTCCTCGCGATTCTCGTGCTCGGCGCCGCCACCCTTTCCATGGGCGCGACCAAACCCGACATCACCTTCGCGCGCGTCGGCGACCAGGAGCTCAAGCTGGACCTTTACCTGCCCGACCAAGGCACGCCCGCGGGACTTATCATCTGGGTCCACGGAGGTGCGTGGCGCTCGGGCTCGCGCACGAGCGTCGACGTCAAAGGACTCACCGCGCTCGGCTGGGCCATCGCGAGCGTGGATTACCGGCTTTCGCCCGTGGCGCGTTTTCCCGCGCAGATCCACGACATCAAAGCGGCCATCCGCTTCCTGCGCGCCCACGCCGCGGAATACGGCTATCCTTCGGATCGCTTCGTGGTGGGCGGTTCCTCCGCCGGCGCGCATCTGGCGGCGCTGGTCGGCGTGACCAACAGCCTGCCCGTCCTCGAGGGCAAGGTCGGCGACAACGCCAGCGTTTCCTCCGACGTGCAGGCGATCCTCGACCTGTATGGCGCCAGCGACCTGACGACGATTCTCAGCCAGTCCACGCCGCACGGCATTGAAGTGCGTGTGCCCGCGCTCGATCTTCTCCTCGGCGGACAACCCACCGCCGTGCCCGAACTCGCCAAGCTCGCAAGTCCGATCTTCCAGCTCGATGAGCACGATCCGCCGCTCTTCCTGCTCCATGGCGATCAGGACAACCAGATGCCGCCCGCCCAATCGCAGGCGCTCGCGGCCGCTTACAAGGAACTCGGCTTGCCGCTTCACTATGAAGTCGTGGCCGGTTCCGGCCACGGTGGTCCGGCATTCACGAACGAGGCGCGTTTGCACGAGATGGATGCGTGGTTGCGGGAACAGCTGACGGCGCGGGCGCGCTGATTGGCCGGTAGGGGCCCAGCTTGCTCGGTCCTACCCCGGCGAAAGACGCTTTCGCCCCGGTGGCGGACACCGGTTTATGACACTTGCCAACCGCTCCCGATGGCTGTCTTTTCACAGCTCAATCCCATGCGTGCCACCACCGTTCTCCGCACCGCCCTGCCTGTGTTTGCCTTCGCCGCCCTGTTGGGCGTAGCCGCCACCGCGGCCGAGTCCACCCCGTCGATCGTGAAAAATCCCCTCCTTATCCCCAGCACCCTGCCCTACCAGCTGCCGCCGTTCGGCGCGATCAAGGACGCGGATTTCGCCCCCGCTTTCGAGCAAGGCATGGCCGAGAACCTCGCCGAGATCGCCACCATCGCGAACAATCCCGCGGTCGCGACTTTCGACAACACCATCGTGGCCCTCGAGCGCAGCGGCGCGTTGCTCGACCGGGTGAGCACCGCTTTCGGCATCCTCACGGGCGCCTACACGAATCCCACGCTCGACAAGCTCGAGGCGGAAATGTCGCCGCGCCTCTCCGCGCACAGCGACGCCATCTACCTCAACCGCGCGCTCTACGACCGCGTCCACGCGCTGTACGAACAGCGCGCCAAGCTCGGCCTCGATGCGGAATCGCTGCGCCTGCTCGAGCGCTACCACACGGAGTTCGTCCGCGCCGGCGCCAATCTCTCCGAAGCCAACCAGACCGCGCTCAAGGCCAAGAACGCCGAGCTCGCCACGCTCTCGACCCAGTTCAAACAGAACCTCCTCAAGGAAACCAACGGCTCCGCCGTCCTCGTCGACACGCGCGAGGAACTCGCCGGCCTGAGTGATGCCACGATCGCGTCCGCCGCCTCCGCCGCGAAGGCCGCCGGCCACGAAGGCAAATTCCTCCTGCGCCTCACCAACACCACCGGCCAGCCGGCCTACTCCGCGCTGGAAAACCACGCGGTGCGCGAACGCATCATGGCCGCCTCGCTCGCCCGCGGCAGCCACGGCGGCGACAACGACAACCGCACGGTGATCACCCGCATCGCGAAAATCCGCGCCGAACGCGCGCAACTGCTCGGTTATGCGAACCATGCCGCCTACCAGGTGGAGCTCCAGACCGCCCGCTCGGTGGAAACCATCAACAAGCTGCTGGCCCAGCTCGGGCCGCCCGCCCTGGCCAATGCGCGCCGCGAGGCCGCGGACATGCAGGCGATCATCGATGCCGAAAAAGGCGGCTACACGCTCGGCGCGGGCGATTGGAACCATAACGCGGAGAAAGTCCGCCAGGCCAAATACGCCTTCAACGAAGACGAACTGAAACCCTACTACGAATCCACGCGCGTGCTCGAGGATGGCATCTTCTACGCCGCCACGCGCCTCTACGGCATCACTTTCAAGCGCCGCACCGACCTGCAGGGCTACAGCCCCGACATGCGGGTCTATGAAGTATTTAACGAGGACGGTTCACCCCTCGCGCTTTTCCTGAGCGACCTCTACGCCCGCCCGAACAAGCGCGGCGGCGCGTGGATGAATGCATACGTGCCGCAGAACAGCTTCACGGGCACCAAACCCGTCGTCGCGATCCACCTCAACGTCGCCAAGCCGGAGTCCGGACCCACGCTGCTGACGCACGACGAGGTGAAGACCTTTTTCCATGAGTTCGGTCATGCGCTCCACGGCATGTTCTCGAATGTGAAGTACCCGAAGTTCGCCGGCACCCGCGTGCCGCGTGACTTCGTGGAGTTTCCCTCCCAGGTTAATGAGATGTGGCGCACCTGGCCCGAAGTGCTCCAGCACTACGCGAAGCATTACCAGACCGGGGCGCCCATCCCGCAGGCCCTGCTCGACAAGATCGCCGCCGCCGAGAAGTTCAACCAGGGCTTCGAGACCCTGGAACTTGTCGCCGCCAACGTGATCGACCAGGCTTGGCATCAGCTCAAACCGGGCGAAGTGCCCGACGCCGCCGGGGTGACCGACTTCGAGGCGGCGGTGTTGCGCAAGGCCGGGCTCGACTTCGGGCCGGTGCCGCCGCGCTACCGCAGCACGTACTTTTCGCACATTTTTGCCGGCGGCTACTCGGCGGGCTACTACTCGTATTTTTGGAGCGAGGTGCTCGACGCCGACACGGTGGAATGGATCAAAAACCACGGCGGACTCACTCGCGCCAACGGCGACCGTTTCCGCGCCACGCTGCTTTCGCGCGGCGGCAGCCGCGAGGCGCTCGACCTCTTCAAGGACTTCACCGGCGGCGAGCCCGACATCCGCCCGCTGCTCGTGCGGCGCGGACTGGATAAGGCAAACCCTTAAGACGGTGATTTCTACGTTTTTGACAGAACCAAACGCGACATTAGGCGTCCCATTTGCTAGTCAATTGCTCCAAGCAAAGGGATGACCACCACTTCCACAGTGCCAGACACCGCCGCGGATCCGAAAAAATCCCTGCGCGTCCTGTACGCGGACGACATGAAGGAACTGCGCCAGCTGCTGGAAATCGTGCTCGGCCGCGACGGCCACAAGGTGGACTCGGTACCCGACGGCCATCTCGCGTTGGACGAAATCAAGAAGCATCCCGGCGCCTACGACGTGGTTATCACCGACCACCACATGCCGACGATCAGCGGACTTGAGCTGGTGGCAAAGCTCCGTGAGATGAAGTTTCCGGGCAAGATCATCGTGTTCAGTTCCGAACTGAGCATGGCGGTGGACCAGAGCTACCGCGATTACAAGGTGGACCACATCCTGCCGAAGCCGATCTTCCCGTCCGACCTGCGCGCGATTTTCGCGACGCTGTGAGTTTCCCTGTGGCGGCGGTCTATGACCGCCGATCACGCGCACCGTCGGACATAGACCGCCGCTGCACGAATACCGCAAAAGCGGTTGAAACTTCCCCCTGTCTGGAGAAACGTCCCGGCAATGAAACGCGCGCTTTCTTTTTGGTCGGTGGGGTTGCTGTTGTCCGCCCTGCTGTTGCTGGCGGGCTGCGTCTCCTACGAGCGGCAGGTCATCGCACCCAAATCACTCGACGGGGTAAAACGCTTTTTCGTGCTCAGCAACCAGAACGACAACCATGGTATCGACCACCAGATCGAGGCAGCCCTGAAGATCCGCGGCAACGAGGCGACAGTCGGGCCGATGACCATGCTGCCGGACGACGCCCAAGTTGTGCTCGTGTACGAAGACCGCTGGGAATGGGATTTCGGCGATCACCTGGTTTTCCTGCAGCTTACCGCCCGCAACCGCCGCACCAGCCAGCCCCTTTTCATGGTGCGTTTCAGCGCCAAGATCCCGAAAGGCAAGAAGACGCCGGCCGTGGTGGGCGAGCTGGTTGATCGCCTGCTGACGGACCGAAAGCCCTGATTGCGACGAAACACCAAGATTTGGGGCCGGAATCCCCAAATCCGCGCGTTGTGACACACAAAGAATGTGCCGCGTGACGCTTAGCCGGGTTCTCATGAGATGCACCCGTGCCCCATGCCAAGAATTCGCTCCCTCCCTGCGCTTTTGTTACTCGCTGTCGTGCTGTCCTCCGGGGCTTTCGCGGCGGCCGATCCGCTCGAAGGCACGTGGACCGGCAAAGTGACGGCACCGCAGGGCGAAACGGCCGACATCGGTTTTGAGTTCCTGCGCGAGCGCGACGGCTCACTGGGGTTCAAATTGTATTTCCCGGCGATGTTCACGCACGGCGCCTCGCTGGGCATCCCGGTCGAGGTCACCGGACCGAACGATTACGCCATCACCCCGGCCTTCGCGATCACCCTCCATCGCGAGGGCGACACGTTGCGCGGGACATTTTCCGCGGGACGCCTGCCGTTGGAATTGCAGCGCGGCGGAACGCTGCCCGTCCCGCTGACAGCGTCCACTTATCCGGCCGGTCCGGCTCCCCTCTGGCGCTACGCCCTCGGCGACGCGACCTGGGCCCCGCCGGTGGTGGGCGACGGCCAGGTCTACATCGGCACCAGCGCCGGATCTTTCCACGCCGTCGATGCCGCCAGCGGCCTGTCGGTTTGGACGTGGTCCGGCGCGAACGCCGTCGACGGCGCCGCCGCGCTCGATGCGGACGCGATTTATTTCCTCGATGTGAAGTTCAACCTCGTCGCGCTCGAACGGCGCACCGGCGCGCTGCGCTGGCGGGTGGCGCTGCACAACGAGTTCTCGGCCGGCGGCTCGGTGCCGGACAACCCCACGTTCAATCACCGCGCCGCCACGCCGCTGCTGGTGGACGGCGTGGTGTACGCCGGGTCGAGCGACGGCGGCGTCTACGCACTCGACGCCGTCACCGGCCGGAAACTCTGGCGGCACGACGCGAAGGCGCCGGTTTATTCCAGCATCGGCTGGCATCCGCCGGAAACACTGGCCTTCGGCACCATGGATGGATCGGTCGTGTTGCTCGACCGCCACACGCGCCAGGAAATCCTGCGCGTGAAAACCGGCGGAGGTGTGGTCACCACGCCGCTCATCGTGGGCGACCGCGTGATCGCCGGCAGCCGCGACTACCAGCTTTACGCTTTCAACCAGCACGATGGTTCGATCGCGTGGAAATTCTCCTACTGGTTTTCCTGGATCGAATCCACGCCCGCGCTGCGCGACGGCCTGCTCTACGTCGGCGGCTCCGACTATGCCCGCGTGACGGCGATCGATCCGGCGACCGGCCGCGCGCGCTGGGGCACCATTGTCCACGGCATGGACTGGGGCACGCCGTTGCTGACCGAGCGCGCGGTCTTCATCGGGACGGTGAACCAGAACGTTCCCGGCACGCTCATTGAACACACCGCCGGCTTGGTGAAACTCGACCGCGCCACCGGCGCCGTCATCTGGCAGGTGGTGTTGCCCAAGGCGGCCGAAGGAAAATTTTCCGGCTATGCCGGTTCGCTCGCCGTCGCCGGCGACAAGGTGATCGCGGCCGGCTTCGATGGGTTTCTGGCGGCTTATCCGATCGAGTGAGGACCCATCCTGATTCTCGTTCCGTCATCCTGAGTGCAGCGAAGGATCCACTGGGGTGATCATGCGCTTCACTCGCCGGAGTGGATTCTTCGCTGCGCTCAGAATGACGCTTTGAGAGTGCGTCACGAAGCGTGGGAGGGGACCAAGCCCCGCACGGGATCGCGAAATCTCCGTGGCGACCGGAAGTCGCTCCCACGCCGTTGACGATATTCTGAAAACTGCGGACGAACGCCTTACTTCTTACCGGCCTTCCACGGCGCTTCCACGACGCGATAGCCTTCCTGCGTCTTCTTGAAGTAGACGTCCTCGACTTCGAAATACTCGGTGTCCTGGTACCACACGCTGCGCGCATCGTTCGGCAGGCTCTTGGTGATCGCGCCCAGCGGAGCGGGCGTCCAGACCAGACCATCGGCGTTCTTCTTGAAAAACTGGCCATCCTTGAATTCGTACTCCTCGGTGCCCACCACGATCGTCTGGGTGTCATCCTGCACCGGGGCGCCGATCACCGCGTTTGAGGGGGGCGCGGACGTGGTGACGACTGTGGTCGGCGGGGCGTCCACGACGACGTAGCCACCGTCGTAGTCGCGATAGTAGACGTCGCCGTAGCGGTAATACACGGAGCTGCCGATATAGACGCGCGAGTAGTGCGGCGGCAGCGTGCGGATCACCGCGCCGCGCGGCGCGCGCACCACATAATAGCCGCGCGGACCCGGGCGGTAGAACACGCCGCGGTGGTAGTAATAGTTGTCGCGACCGACGTGCACCGAGGTGTAGCCATGCGGCACCGGCACGCCGATACCGATGTTAACCCCGACATGGGTCTCCGCCGACGCAGAGGACGGCAGGGCCAGGCTCGCAGCACCGAGCGCCAGCGTGAGAAGAGCGGTTGCGGAAAGGGAGGTCTTCATAGGTTGAGTTCGTTGCTATTTGGACGCGCAACGCCCCCGAAAGTTTCATTTCCCGCAGTCCGGCCGCGTATCTCGCGCTGCTGCTTGGCTTAGGCAAAAACGGCGGTTCGCTCCGCCGCGGTGAGTTCGCGCCACTGGCCGGACGGCAGCTTGCCCAGGGAAAATTTTCCGACGCGCACGCGCAACAAACGCAACGTGGGATGTCCCACAGCCGCGGTCATGCGGCGTACCTGGCGGTTCCGGCCTTCGGTCAACTCCAGCGCGAGCCAGGAATCAGGAATAGACTTGCGCATGCGAATCGGCGGCACCCGCGGCGCCAGCACCGGCGCAGGCCCGAGCCGGCGCGCCACGCACGGGCGCGTGCGGCGGCCTTCGATCTCGACGCCGCGCGCGAGTTGACCAAGCGCAGTGTCCGTGGGCACGCCCTCGACCTGCACCCAGTATTCGCGCCGGTGTCCGGCTTCCGGATCGAGCAGGCGCGAGTTCAAGCCCGGTTCATCCGAAAATAAAAGCAGTCCTTCCGAATCGGCATCCAACCGGCCCAGCGCATACACCTTGGGCGGCAGCTTGAATTCCGCCAGCGTCCGCCACTTCGAACCCGGCTCCGGCGTGAATTGCGAGAGGACGCCGTAGGGTTTGTGCAGCGCGATTAACATCGCGCGGCAGTTGAGAGGTGAAAGGTGAGAGTTGAAAGAACGAACCGGACAAAGAACTCGCTCATTGTCCGGCTTTCAACTTTCACCCCGAGACTTTCAACTGCGCTGAGTCGCGCAGCGCCTCAGCGCTTCAGCATGCCCCACACGAAATTCGGGTTGCGGCCGCGGCGCACGGAGAGACGGATCCACATCAGCGCCATCGGCTCGAGGCTGCGCGCCATGCCAAGGCCGCCGGTGTCCACCGGTTCGAAGCCGAGATCCTTCGCGAGCCGGTCCACGACTTCCTTCGCCTCGTCGTCATCACTGCAATAAAACATCACGGGCTTCGCGTCACCGTAACCGGGGTAGGACGAATCGGCGAAATTTTCCCAGCCGTACGTGTTGAACGCCTTCGCCACACGCGCCCCGGTGGCGAGGCGCGCGACTTCCTCGGCGCCCGAGGTGGACGAACCGAGCGAGAGGCCAAGGCTGCCCTCGGCGTTCAGGAAAAGCGGATTGGTGCAATCGATGATGATCTTCCCGCGCACGTCGCCCATGGCGTTGATCACGTCGGCGGCCGCATCCCACGGCGTGCACAGCACGACGACGTCGCCGCTGCGCACCGCATCCGGCACGACGACGGAGCTGGCGGCGGAACCGATCTCGGCGATCGGCGGTTTGGTTTTGCCGCCGGCCGGGTTGCGTACGCCGAAAATGATCGTGTGGCCGGCCTTCGCCCAGCTGCGACCCAGTGCACTGCCCAAGGCGCCCGCTCCAATGATCGCAATTTTCATGGGCCGCAGGTTTGACGTCTGTCCGGCTTTTGGCAACCACTCCGACGCCTACCTTCCGATCCGACGCCTAATGCCAACGCCCGACATCATCGCCCGCCTGCCCAAACGCGCCAACGAACTGCGCGACCTGCTCATCAAATGGTGCAACCAGAACTCGGGCAGCGATAATCTTCCCGGCCTGGCCGCCATGCTGGAGTTGCTGCAGGCGGAATTCAACCGGCTGGGTCGGACGGAGGCCGTCACCCTTCCCGGCACCACCGCCCGCGCCCTGCGGCTGCGCATCCGGCCGGAAGCTCCGCTCCAGCTCCTGTTCAGCGGCCACTACGACACGGTCTACGAGGCCACCCACCCTTTCCAGCAATGCACCCTGCTTACCCCCGAAAAGCTGCGCGGCCCCGGCACCGCCGACATGAAGGGCGGCCTGGTTGTCATGCTCGCGGCGCTGCAGGCGTTCGAGAAAACGCCTCACGCCAGCCGCATTGGGTATGAAGTGCTGATCGGGCCCGACGAGGAAACCGGCTCGCAGAGCTACGCGTCGCTGCTCGAGGCCGCGGCCAAGAAGTACCGGCTGGGGTTGGTCTTCGAACCGGCGCGCGCCAATGGCGACCTCGTCAAGTCCCGCAAGGGCACCGGCATCTTCACCATCACCTGCCACGGACGTGCCGCCCATGCCGGCCGCGCGCCAGCCGAGGGGCGCAATGCGATCCTCGCGCTCTGTGACATCCTGCCGCAGGCCGAGGCCCTGACCCGCGAACTCGCCGGCGTGATGGTCAACGTCGGCAGCATCACCGGCGGCGGCGCGGCCAATATCGTTCCCGACCGCGCCGAGGCCGTGATCAATGCCCGCGTCACCAACGCCGGCGACGACCTCACGTTCCTCAAACGCCTTCACGACATCTGCGCCCCATGGCACGCCAGGGAAGGCTACCGCTTGGAAATCGGCGGCGGCTTCAACCGCGGCCCCAAAGTCGAAACCGCCCAAGAGACGGTCTTGTTTGAAGAATGGCGGCGGGGCGCAGTCGAATTCGGCCTGACGCTCAACTGGCAGCACGTCGGCGGCGGCTCCGACGGCAATATCCTCTCCGCCTGCGGCCTGCCCAATCTCGACGGACTCGGCTGCATCGGCGACAACCTGCACAGTCCGGAGGAATTCTGTCACCTGCCCAGCCTGACCCAGCGCGCGCAGGTCGCCGCGCTTTTCCTGCACCGTCTGGCCGCAGGGGAAATCAAGTTGTCCGGTAAGTAATTCATGTAGGGGCGGACCTTGGTCCGCCCTCGCCCAAAGAGCGGAGCAAGCTCCGCCCCTACGACTTCAGCCCCTCGCCGACGGCACCACGTAAATAAACACCGCGGCCCAATGACAGGCGCTGCCGCCGAGCACGAACACATGCCAGATGGCGTGATGGTACGGCAAGCGGCGCCAGAGATAAAAGACCGCGCCTCCGGTGTAGCTGAGTCCGCCGATCATCAGGAGCTTCACTCCGCCAGACGGCAGCGCCGCCAGCAAGGGCTTGAGCGCGATCAGCACCAGCCAGCCCATCACAAGATAGATGCCGGTCGAAACCATCCGGAAGCGCCCTGCGAACCAGAACTTCAGGGTCACCCCAAGGATGGCCAGTCCCCAAACCACGCCGAACATGCTCCAACCCCAAGGGCCGCGCAGCGTAACCAGCACGAACGGGGTATACGTGCCCGCGATCAGCAGGAAAATGGCGGCGTGGTCGAATTTTTGGAGCACCTGCCGGGTTCGCTCGGCCTTGAAGCTGTGGTAAAGAGTCGATGCCGTGTAGAGCAGCACGAGCATCACGCCAAAGATGGTCGTGCTCACCAAATGCCAGTTGTTGCCATAGCGCCCGGCAAACACCACGAGCAGGATCAACCCCGCCATTCCCATCAGGATGCCAAAAGCATGAGTCAGCTGGTTGGCCCTTTCTTCGCCCCGGGAATAGCTGCGCGCCGGCATTGCCTGCACCTTGTCCCGCGCCAATCACGGAGCGAGGGCAATTTGCGAATGGGTGGAGCCCCGCACTCCTAGCGGTCCCTTCCTTCCCGCAAAACTGTATTCTACCGGCGCTCTGGCACGAATTGAGCAGCAGTGCCCGTTCCACGACATCATCCCGGGCTTGGTTACAGGCACGCAACATCTGCCTTTGTGAGCAAGTCCACGGGGCTGAGGGCTTGACTATGACACACCCGGGGCCTTCGCTCCGCCTACCTTAAATTCCCAGGTTACCTGCCTGGAAATAACACCAAATGCATAGCACCATGCAAAAATCGTTCATTAAATCGTTAGTCATCGTTGCGGTGACGGCACTCTTTGCCGCTCTCTCGCCTACCGTCCATGCCCAGGGCGTCGTTTCGTCCGGCATCACCGGTTCGCTCACCGACAACACAGGGAAAGCGCTCAGCAACGTCACCGTTACCGCGGTCCACGTTCCGACCAACACCACCGCGACGGCCGTGACCAGCCCGAGCGGTCGCTTCCGGTTCTCCGGCCTGCGCCCGGGTGGTCCCTACACCGTTACCGCTGCAGCCGATGGCTACCAGATCCGCGGGGTGGAAGGGGTGCAATTGGACCTCGGTGAAGACACCGACGTCTCCTTGAGCGCGCGCAGCGACGTGGTTCAACTCGAGAAATTTACCATTTCCGGCTCGGCGACCGATCTCGATGCCGCGGCGACGGGCGCGAGCAGCACGCTCGACAGCCGCGCCATCCTCAACCGCCCGTCCACGAACCGTTCCTTCGCCGACTTGGCGAAGAGCAATCCGTTCGTGGCGATCCGTTCCGGCGGCCAAACCCCGGCGCTCGGTTTCAACCACCGCTATAACTCGATCTCCATCGACGGTGCCCGCCAGAACGACAACTTCGGTCTGAGCACCACCACCGGCCTGTTTTCGCTCAAGAATCCTTTCTCCCTCGATGCCCTTGAGAGCTTCAGCGTCCAGCTGACGCCTTACGAAGTCACGCAAAGCGGTTTCGGTGGCGCTTCGATCAACGCGGTCAGCAAGAGCGGTACCAACGAATTCCACGGTTCCGCCTACTACATCTACACCTCCTCCGACTGGCAGGGTAAGGACATCTTCGGTTCGACCATCAACACCCGCCCCACCCGGTTCTTCGAGCGTACCTACGGTGCCACCCTCGGCGGCCCGATCATCAAGAACAAGCTGTTCTTCTTCGTTAACTACGAGAAGTTCAACAACCCGTCCGGCGGCCAGCTCATCCCGGGCTTCATTCCCGACCCCACGGCAGTCACGGCCATCACGTCCCAGTTCGCCTCCCTACCCGGCTCACCGGCTTTCGGCACCTACGGCGCCAACATCAGCAATCTGCAGAAAGACGAAAAGAAACTCGCGAAAATCGACTGGCAGATCACCCGCGACCACCGCCTCACCGTCCGCTACAGCGAGACCGTTGGTAACAACCCCAGTTTCCCGGAGTACCGCCAGACCGGCGCGCCTTCCAGCATGCCGACCATCAGCCCGGCCCCCAGCTACGTGAACGGTGTCACCACCTTCGACTCCAAGTTCTACGACCTCGCGGTGGAAGAGAAAGTCTGGGCTTCCCAGCTGTTCAGCAACTGGACCCCGGACCTGAAGACCGAGTTCGCCTTCTCCAAGAACGACTCGACCTCGCTCCGGTCCACGCCGGTCAACCTCCCGGAAATCGTGATGCTCGGCGTCCCCGGCACCTCGGTTTCCAACGGCTCCGCAGTCACGAACAACACGGCCCTGCTTTTCGGTACGGACTACAGCAGCATGGGCAATGGTGTCATTGCGGACACCATGGCCTACAGCGGCAATGGCACGTATACGCGCGGCAACTTCACCTTCAAAGTCGGTTTCGATCATGAAGAGACCGACTTCGAGAACCTGTTCCGCAACGGTTCCTACGGCCGGTTCGTCTATAACTACACCCCCGGCATCAATCTGGCCACCGCTACGCCGGTGGCCTTCCAGCGCAACGTCGCCGCGGCGGATTTCCCCGGCACGGACATCAGCAAGTTCGAACAGACGGGTTTGTTCGCCCAAGCCAAGTGGGAACCGAACCAGCGCCTCACCCTCACGGCCGGCTTGCGCTACGACCTGATCGGCAGCCCGATCGCCCCGTCGCTCAACACCGCGTTCCAGTCCGCGTTCGGCGTCCGCAACGACAACACCATCGACGGCTCCAACCAGATCGCTCCCCGCCTGAGCTTCAACTACGCGATCGATGAAGCGCGCAAGGTGCAGCTCCGTGGCGGCGTCGGCGTGTTCCTCGGCCGCAATCCGTGGGTCTGGTATTCCAATTCCTACGGCAACGCCGGCTTTGGCCGCGTGACCCGCAGCTTCACTGCCGCAAATCAGGTCCCGACCCTCACGCAGTACCTCAACGGCACGTTTACGGACCCCGACCCGACCTTCAAATTCGACCCGGCCAATCCGCGCGGTACGACGAATACGAGCACATCCACCGGTGTTGTCGACGTCGCCTTCATCAAGGACGGCATGAAGCTCCCGACGAACTTCCGCGGCAACCTCGCCGTGGACGTCAAGGTGCCGTTCCTCGATTCGAAGTTCACGGCCGAATACATCCATACGAGCGCCATGGAAGCCATCTTCTACCGCCAGCTGAACCTCGTTGCGGGCGGCACCGGTGCGGATGGCCGCACCTACTTCCGCCGTTACACCAGCGCCACCAACACGACTCTGGTCCCGCTCGGTACGACCGGCGGTCTCGTGAACACTTACAGCACCGCATTTGCCCGCGTGTTCGAAATGGGCAACACGGGCGCCGGCGGATCGGATTATTTCGCCCTCTCGCTCGAGCGCCCGATCAAGAACAGCTGGGGTTATAGCCTGGCGTACACCCGCGGCCACGCCACCGAGGCGCAGCCGGGCGGCAGCTCCACGGCCAGTTCGCAGTGGGGCTTCAACATCGTCTTCAACCAAAACCAGGTGGAAGAGAGCCGTTCCGACTACGAAGTGCGCGATCGCCTGCAGTTCTCGTTCACGAAGGAATTCAACTTCCTCAAACGCTTCAAGACCAGTGCTACCCTCGCCTATGAAGGCAAAAGCGGCCTGCCTTACAGTTACGTCTACTCGGGCGACCTGAACTTCGACGGTTCCACCGCGAACGACACGCTCTCCGTTCCGACCGGCGCGTCGGACAGCCGTTTCGACTTCAGTGGTATGAGCACGGCGCAGCAGGACGCCTACTTCGCATTCATGAAGAACAGCGGCCTCGACAAGTACGCCGGCGGCCATGCCCCGCGCAACGCATTCATCGGCCCCTGGCAGAACCGCCTCGATCTTCACCTCTCCCAAGAGGTCAAGGTCGCCGGCCCGGTCCTGATGGAAGTCTTTGCCGACTTCATCAACTTCGGCAGCTGGGTCAGCAAGGATGTCTTCAACTACATCGACACCCTCGGCAGCCCGAACAACAGCAACCAGAACGTTGTGCTCGGCAACGCCACCTACGCCGCCGACGGTCGCGTTCGCCCGACGGTCGCCCTCAACACCGACGGCACTATCACCATCCCGACCGGCACCCAGTTCCTCCCGAACAACGACAGCTCGCGCTGGCGCGTGCAGGCCGGTGTCCGCCTGAAGTTCTAAGGCAGCTCCGATCCCGTACTTCCAAGGCGCCCCTCCACCGGGCGCCTTTTTTATTTTCCTCCCGCAAGACGGGAGGGAAAATAACCCTGCGAAGCTCGAAGAGCGAAGCATGGGTCACGCACACCACTAAGGACGACGCAGGGTCTCGCGTCCCCCCGCTTCGAACCCTGTAGCGGCGGTCTATGACCGCCGATGCATTATGTAGTCGGGGCACTGCCCCGGGGTCAGCGCCTCCGCCTTACAACTCGATCCAAATCTTGAGTAGGCGAATCCTCCGGATGAGCCGTTTCCCATTTATTCCGTGGGGAACGTAAAGCCGCTTACATAAATAATCCAACCAAGGCACGGCTCGTCCGGAGGACTAGCCCTACCTGACATCCCTGTCCTCCGTTCTCTGTCCCCTGTCCTCTGTTCCTGTCCCTGCGCGCGCGTGTCTTTCTCGTTAATTCGCCCATTCCGCCGGCGCCCCCCGGCATTTCCCGCGGAAAATCCGCACGGGAATTTATTTTCTGGAAAATATTTTCGAAAAATATTTCCCGCGAAGTTTTCGCGGTGCCGAAATTTTCCCGTCAAGAAAATATTTGTGCACATCGCGTGCGCGCCGCGAAACGTCGTTTTCAGAGGAGAAATCGCGTGGCGTGCGAGATTTCTGAAGATTGTGAACGAACTCCGCGCACCAAAATGTTTGTCGACAAAAAAAGTGACGGAAAATTTCCCCACCTCCCTAGATTTCTATTTGACGGTCATTTGCGCGATTCCCATAGGTTGTGGTCAAGGTTCCGGACATCCACATCCTGTGGTGGTCGACAACGTGTTAGAAAGTTTTGGCAACTTCAACTCGCCAGGGCTTTTTGCGCGTCGCTAGACCACGGGACACACACCGTTTTCCCCAAAAAGATCCGTCTCTCCAAGGCTACCGCCATGCAAAAATCATTCTCCGTCGGCACCAAGACCTTTGTCCTCGATCACGACAAGGCCGAAGCCGCATTCGCCGCCAAGAAAGTCATCAACGGCCGCCAGGTTCCCTATTTCAACATCCTCCCCCTCAAATTCCAGTGGGCCTACGATCTGTACAAAACGATGAAGGCAAACCACTGGGAACCGGAGGACGTCCCGATGGGCAAGGATATCGAACAGTGGCGCGATCCGAAAACCGTCACCGACATCGAGCGCTGGATCATCCGCATGGGCATCGGCTACTTCTCGGCCGCCGAGGGCATCGTCGGCGACAACATCCAGCACGTCGTCCGTGAGATCGTCACCGCCCCCGAGCTGAAGCTCGTCCTGGGCCGCCACGCCCACGAGGAGAACATCCACGCCGACTCGCTCCTCTACATGATTTCCTCGCTCGGCATCAACCCGCACGAGTGCGAGGCGATGTTCGAGGACGTGAAGTCCATCACCGCGAAGAACGAATTCGTGAACAAGGTCTCGCAGGACCTGCGCCGCGACCTCGACATGACCCAGCTCGCCAACAAGCAGCTCCTCGCGAAAAACATCTTCGTGTTCGGCCAGTGCATGGAAGGCACGCAGTTCTACGGCCTCTTCGGCATGATCCTGTCCCTCTACCGCCAGAACAAATTCCCGGGCATCGGCCAGATGTTCCGCTACACCCTGCGCGACGAGTCCAACCACATCGAACTGTTCCGGAACCTGTTCATGGACCTGATCGAGGAGAACCGCGACATCTGGACCGCCGAGTTCAAGGAAGAGCTCCGCCGCACGATGGCCGAGGGCGTCCAGCTCGAGAAGGATTTCATCAAGGACTGCCTGCCCGTGAACGCGGTGGGCCTCTCGATCGAGGAATTTCTGACGTACATCGATTACATCGCCGACCGCCGCCTCGAGGGCGTCGGCCTCACTCCGCTCAACCCCGGCATCAAAAACCCCCTGCCGTGGCTCGCCGAGATGATGGACATCAAGAAGGAGCAAAACTTCTTCGAGGGTCGCGTCACCGAATATCAAAAATCCTCCGCCCTCGCCGTCACGTCTGACGACGAGCTGTAATCCCAGCCAGCGTTAGTTCCCCCCAGCTACCGCTTTTCCTGTCCGCTTCCGTCGTCTTCCTGTCACCTGACACCCGTCCCCTGACAGACCCCTCTCAGCTCTCATCTCTCAACTGTTCGCCCGCACCACAATGAGCCACCACGTCGCCCACGATCTCGCCCTCAAGAAGCTGACCCACGCCCCGCAAGATCAGAAGCCCAACTACAACTGGCGGGACATCCTCCGTGACGAGGAAGTCCCCGTCCCCGAGGTCCAGGTCCTTTGCCCGCACGGCGAGGAACGCTTCGACCTCGCCGAAGTCGCCGACACCGTCGGCCGCTCCCTCGCCAACCTCATGCTCGCCAAGGGTGAGAAGGACATCTTCAGCGACAAAAACCAGCGCTTCGTCGCCGGTGTCACCCGCGAAGTCGCCGCCAACCTCACCAAGAAAGCCCTCGAGCGCGGCCCTCTCCGCGTCTCGCTCCACGATCTCTACGTGCTCATCGAAAAGACTCTCGTCGATAACAACGCCCACGACGTCGCCAAAAGCCTCCTCGTCAAGCGCGCCTCCAAGCTCAACGCCTCCCGCGACACCCACGGTGTCACCGTCCGCCTCATCCGCCGCAACCACCAGGTCGTGCCGTGGAACGAGGCCAAGATCGAAATCGCGATCCGCAAGGCCTTCCTCTCCCTCCAGAAGGATCCCGCCCCCGCCTCCGCCATCTGCCGCGCCGTCTCCGAACGCGCCCGCCAGGTGAAGCAGGCCTTCCTCCACATCGAGGAAGTCCAGGACATGGTCCAGGAAGAGCTCATGAAGTCCGGCCACTACAAGGTCGCCGAGGACTACATCCTTTACCGCGCCCACCGCGCCGCCGCCCGCCTCGCCACCGAGACGCTCGACGAGCTGCCGACCGCCGCCCCGGCCCAGCAGAACACCATGGTCGTCGTGACCAAGGCCGATGGCTCCACCTTCCTCTGGAACGGCGCCGACCTGAAGAAGCGCATCGAGTTCGCCTCCATCGGCCTCGACCTCTGCCTCACTTCCGACGAAATCGAGTCCGAGCTCCGCCGCGCCCTGTTCGACAACATCGCGCTCGGCGACCTCAACAACACGATCGTCCTCAACGCCAAGACCCTCATCGAGAAGGACGCCGACTTCGCCAAGTTCGCCGGCCGCATCCAGCTCACCTACATCTACGAGGAAGTCCTCGGCTGGGATATCGTGAAGGACGGCATCGGCGCCCTGAAGAAATTCCACCAGCAGGCCTTCGCGCAATACATCGACCGCGGCATCGAGATCAAGCGCCTCACCGCCCGCCTCAAGGAATACGACCTCGCCAAGATTTCCGCCGCGCTCGACCCGTCGGCCGACCTCGAGTTCGACTTCCTCGGCATCCAGACCCTCTACGACCGCTACCTGATCATCGACAAGACCGGCAAGCGCTCCAAGCGCCTCGAGACGCCCCAGTTCTTCTGGATGCGCGTCGCGATGGGCCTCTTCCTCGACGAAAAGAAGAAGGGCCGCGAGGACTGGGCCATCCGCCTCTACGACCTCTACAAGAGCCGCCGCTTTTGCTCGTCCACCCCGACGCTCTTCAACGCCGGCACGCTCCACAGCCAGCTGTCGTCCTGCTACCTCTACTACGTCGATGACACCATCGAAGGCATCTTCCAGCGCGGCATCGCCGACAACGCCTACCTCTCCAAGTGGGCGGGCGGCCTCGGCGGCTCCTGGACCTCCGTCCGCGGCACCGGCGCGCACATCGCCGGCACCAATGGCGAGTCGCAGGGCGTCATCCCGTTCCTGAAGCTCCACAACGACCAGCTCGTCGCCGTCAACCAGGGCGGCAAGCGCAAGGGCTCCGGCTGCGCCTACCTCGAGTCCTGGCACAACGACATCTTCGAGTTTCTCGAACTCCGCCGTAACACCGGTGACGACCGCCGTCGCACCCACGACATGAACACGGCGAACTGGATTCCCGACCTCTTCATGAAACGCATGGAGGCCCGCGGCACCTGGACGCTCTTCCGCGCCAACGAGACGCCCGACCTGCACCACCTCTTCGGCAAGAAGTTCGAGGAGCGCTACGTCCAGTACGAGAAGCTCGCCGAGGAAGGCAAAATCCAGGGCCACAAGATCGAGGCCCTCGAGCTCTGGAAGAAGATGCTCTCGATGCTCTTCGAGACCGGCCACCCGTGGATCACCTTCAAGGATCCGTGCAACGTCCGCTCCCCGCAGGACCATGTCGGCGTCATCCACTCGTCCAATCTCTGCACCGAGATCACGCTCAACACCTCCAACGACGAAACCGCCGTCTGCAATCTCGGCTCCGTCATCCTCGACTCGCACCTCAAGCCCGACGGCTCGCTCGACCTTGAGAAGCTCCGCGAGACGATCCGCGTCGCGGTCCGCGCCCTCGATAACGTCATCGACATCAACTTCTATCCGACCGAGGCCGCCAAGCGCTCCAACCTCCGCCACCGCCCGATCGGCATGGGCGTGATGGGCCTGGCCAACGCGCTCTACCTGAAGGGCGTTCCGTTCGCCTCGCAGGAAGCCGTCGAGTTCAACGACGAGTTCATGGAGGCCATCGCCTACTACGCGTACGAAACCTCCTCCGACCTCGCCGCCGAGCGCGGCGCCTACTCGACCTACAAGGGCTCGAAGTGGGACCGCGGTCTCCTCCCGCCTGACACCGTCGACCTGCTTGAGCAGGAACGCGGCCTGCCCATCCAGGTCCCGCGCGGCGGCCGCATGGACTGGACGCCCCTCCGCAAGAAGATCGCCAAGCAGGGCATGCGTAACAGCAACGTCCTCGCCATCGCCCCGACGGCCACGATCTCCAACATCACCAACACCTCGCCTTGCATCGAGCCCACGTACAAGAACCTGTACGTGAAGAGCAACCTGTCCGGCGAGTTCGTGGTGCTGAACCCGTACCTCGTGAAGGACCTCAAGGCCCGCAAGCTCTGGAACCAGGAGATGATCGACGCCCTGAAGTACTTCGACGGCGAGTTGAAGGACATCGAGGCCATCCCGGCCGACCTGAAGGCCCGCTACCTCACCGCCTTCGACGTCGAGTTCAAGTGGGTCATCGACGCCGCCGCCCGCCGCCAGAAGTGGATCGACCAGGCGCAGTCAGTGAACCTCTGGCTCAAGACGCCCGACTTGAAGACCCTCTCCCACATGTACCGCTCCGCGTGGCACGGTGGCCTCAAGACGACCTACTACCTCCGCACCCTCGGCGCCTCGAACATCGAGAAGGCCACGGTCAGCGTGAAAAAGGAAGTCCGCGGCGCCGCCGGCGAAACCAAGGCCGAGACCGCGAGCCGCGATGCCAACATCGCGACCGCCGCCGCAGCCTCCATGGCCTCCGCCACCGCCGCCCCGTTCGCCTCGCTGGATTCCAATCCTCCTCAAGCCTCAGTCCCCACGCCTCAAGCCTCTGCGGCGCCCGCGCCGAAGAAGACCTACACCGCCGAGGAGAAACGAGTCTGCTCGATCGAAGCCATGAAAAACGGTGAAGAATGTGAAGCCTGCCAGTAAACTAACTCACATCCTCTAAAACTTACGGGCCGCTGGTGACGAAAGTCACCGCGGCCTTTTTTAGACAATGAATCCGGAGCTAAAAATAAAATTAGTCCAAGACCTCCAAAAGAGCGGTTTTGCTTCTGAAATGGCCGCGAAGAGAGTTCTTGCGGAAGCCGGATGGCAGACAGGCAGCGTAGGAACCTATTTCGACCGTGACGGCGGAATTACTCGAACGATCGATATCGCCGCTTACCACCTCGCACGCGACTGGGAGGTCGGCGAAGAAGGCCTTGATTTCGAATACGAGGTATTTGTTGAAGTAAAAAAGTCAGAGCGCCCTTGGCTTGTTTTCCGAGAACCAGAGAAACTCGCAGGAGTTGGCGATGCTTGGCATAATCCCTATTTCATTCACAACTTACCTTGCGATTCCAGCGAGCTAAGCCCGTTGCTAAGAAAAAATAGTATACGCAAAGAACTCGGGTGGATGGGACGGGGAGTCCATGAAGCATTCAAGGATCCCAATGACGCTGGTCGGTGGTACACCGCTGCTGTGACAGCATGCAAAGCTGCTTATGGATATGTTCGATTGGAGGCTTTCACGGAGTTCAAAAAATCTAAGTCCAAGCAGGCTTTTCTTGTGCTCACTCAACCGGTGGTAGTGCTAGATGGACAACTACTGAGTGTGGAACTCGATCAGCAGGGAGAGCTAAAAATTGACGAAATTCCTTATGCCCCACTCGAGTTCGACTTCGGAACGACTATGTATGACTCGGCCAGCTATCGAGTCGATCTGGTACAGCTAAGCTCTTTAGCACGGTATCTAGAAATACATCGGCGGAGAGTAGCAACTTTGTTTAAACATTTGAAAAAATCCTTTGCGAAGCCGCACACACCGAGCAAATCGAAGTGAGCACACAACAAACCAGCTCGTGGGCCGAGCCGACGGGCTCAACGTGAGGTTGCCCCGATTTGACGGACAGTGGACTGGGGATCAAATCCCAAGGAGTCCACATGAAGACGCAGATCAGGAAGCCGGTGCATGCGAAGAATAGCTACACCGAGGAGTTCAAGCAACAGGCGCTACAGTTGTGGCGCACGAGCGGCCGGAGCGCAGCGAAGGTCGGCGCAGAGCTGGGGATCCGCCCGGCACTGCTTTATGAGTGGTCGCGGGAGCACCGGCCAACCACCGAGGGCCAGGGTGCGCGCGAAGCGCGCAGCCTGGCTGAACTCGAAGCGGAGGTCAGCCGGTTGCGGGCCGAAAACGCCAAGTTGCTGCCGAGCCGAAAGTGCCGAGCCGAAAGGGCCGGGTTGTGGGGTGTGGGGTTCGCGCCCTTCCTAACAGCGAAATTACACCCACGGCGTAGCTGGCGCCGCCACGCGGCACACGATCAACGCATGCCCCGTGCCCTCCGTCTCGAATCCGAAAACGCCTCCTACCACGCCATCAACCGCGGCAACTACAAGGCGCCTCTCTTTCAGCTGCCCAAGACCAAGCTGGCCTTTCTCCGCTGCCTTGACGAAGCCTGCGTCAAAAGCGGTTGGCTCATCCATGCATGGGCGCTCATGTCGAATCACTTTCATCTGAGCGTCACTACGCCGCGCGCGAACCTCGCGGACGGCATGCACTGGCTGCAATGCACCTTTGCGACCCGGTTCAACCGCTTCCGCAGCGAATGCGGACATGTTTTCCAAAGACGGTATACCAGCCTTGCCGTCGAGGAAGGCGATCCCCTCGGATCGGTCTGCCATTACATCCATCTCAATCCGGTGCGCGCCCAACTCTGCAATGTCACCCAACTTGAGACCTATGCGTGGACCAGTCTGCCTTGGATTCTTCAACCCCGATTGCGTCCCGGTTGGTTCGATCCGTCGCCGGCGCTCAGACAAGCCGGCAGCCTGCTGGATTCGCCAGCTGGCCGCCGTCAGTATGCTGACTACCTCGGCTGGCTTTCCGAAAATGAACCCGAGCAGAAAAAGCAGCGCTTTGATCGCATGTCGCGTGGCTGGGCTCTGGGATCGGCGGATTTCGCCAGGAGCTTGATCGAGGAAAATCATGCCGTACGCCCCGGGATCAAGCGACTGATCGAGGACATGCGCGCCGGATATGAAGCGCACTGGCATGCAGAATTGGCTTCCTTGCTCCAACGCGAGCGGCGCTCACTGACTGACTTGGCCCGAAGCGGCAAATCTGTCGAATGGAAGGTCGCGATCGCCGCCGCGCTCAAAACACGCACCACCGTCACGAATAGCTGGCTCAGCGAGAATCTGCACCTCGGCAACCGGCACGAGATCGGCCGCAAAGTCGCAGCTTGGCACCGCACTTGTTTGCCAAGTCGCGCTCGTCAACTTGGCATCCCGACCCCACACCCCACAACCCGGCCCCGTGCGTAGAGTAGGAGGTCCTCACTCTTTCTCTTCAAAACGGCACGTCTTCGTCAGCGACCGTTTCACCGGGCTCTTCGGGCAGCGCTGAGCCGAGAGGTGGACCGAACACGTCAGGTCTTGACTTTTGACCGGCCAAGCCGGCCACCGCTTTCGACGCCACCTTGTCAACAGTCGAGACCTGACATGTTCTTACAGCCACTTTCCGGCGTCTCCAATTTGACTCGCGGCATCGTCGGCATCGGGCATTTTCCGATCATGGCCAAGAAGTTACTCATCCTATTGGCGGCAGGGTTGATCAGCTCAGTGCCGATCGTGACCTACGCGCAAGCGAAGTCGGCAACGCCGGCCAAACCGGCGGACGAGCGGGCCAACTTCTTTCCGCCGAGGATGCAAAGTTTCCCGCTGTACGGGGACGCCGCGATTCCGAACTCGAAGCCCGGCCCGGACGAAGGCGAGCCAGAGGGTCAGGACGCGTATCCGGAGGTTTCCGTCCGCTCTTCGGCTCGTTAACGGTATTGCTACGGCGGAAAAGTGGTGCACGCCCCACCCCGGCCCAACCTGAGGTTTGTGCCACGCAAACTCAGACTGGAATTCCCGGGCGCCTGCTATCACGTCATCAACCGCGGCAACTACCGCACCGACCTCTTCCGCACCGAGCGCACCAAAGCCGAGCCAGGGGGTCAGGACGCGTATTCGGAGGTACCCATCCGCTCTTCGCTCGCTAACGGTATTGCTACGGCGGAAAAGTGGTGCACGCCCCACCCCGGCCCAACCTGAGGTTTGTGCCACGCAAACTCAGACTGGAATTCCCGGGCGCCTGCTATCACGTCATCAACCGCGGCAACTACCGCACCGACCTCTTCCGCACCGAGCGCACCAAGGCCGCGTTTGAAGCCTGCTTGTTCGAGGCCTGCGAGAAATCCGGCTGGCTGCTCCATGCCTTCGTAGTGATGCGCAATCATTATCACTTGGCGATTGAGACTCCGGAGGGAAACCTCGTGGCCGGCATGAAGTGGCTCCAAGTCACCTTCGCCAACCGCTTCAATGCCTGGCGGCAGGAGCGAGGCCACGTTTTTCAAGGCCGGTACAAAGCCCTGCTGGTCGAAGACGGTGACCCGCTGGGCCAAGTCTGTCACTACATCCACCTCAATCCGGTGCGCGCGGGTATTCTGCCGGTCAGCCGGCTGTCCGATTACCGATACTCGAGCTACCATTACTTGAAGTATCCCAGCCTGAGGCCACCCTTCCTGCAACCGACCGTGCCGCTCGCCACCGCCGGGGGACTGACCGACTCACCGGCAGGACGCGACCGCTACGCCGCCTACCTCGAGTGGCAGGCCGAGGAAGGACCGGCCGGAAAGTCGAAGGCCTACGTTAATCTGAGCAAAGGCTGGGCGCTGGGTAGCACGGAATTCCGCGCGGCTCTCGTCCAAGACCACGCATTGGCCGCACGCACCCGCGCTTGGGAACTGACCGGAGCAAAGGAAATTCGGGAAATGCAATGGATGACGACTCTGGCCACTTTGCTTCGTCTCGCCGGATGGGACCACTCTCGGATATGGGCGCTGTCCAAGTCAGCTCCAGAGAAGCTCGCCATTGCCGCGTTTATGAAGACCCGCACCCAAGCCTCGAACCATTGGCTGAGCAAATGCCTGAACTTGGGACACTCCCGCGCGTTCAGCCACAACCTCACGCAATACCGCCGCCATCGCCAATCCACCGATCCACTGTGGCGGCGGCTCACCTCCGGATACGCGTCCTGACCCTATACATCGCGCTCGCAGTGGAACGGACCGCGGACTGACGCCAAGCCTGACGCCGTAATTCTTTCTCGCGGCGTCGCGGCATCGGGACATTTTCCGGGCATGGCTAAACAGTGGCTCGTTCTTTTCGCGGCAGGGTTGGTCAGTGCGCTGCCAATCGCGACTTACGCTCAAGCAAAGGCGGCATCGTCAGCGCCGGCCAAACCGGCGGACGAGCGGGCAAACTTCTTTCCGCCGAGGATGCAAAGTTTCCCGCTGTACGGGGACGCCGCGATTCCGAACTCGAAGCCCGGCCCGGACGAAGAGTCGGGCGCCGACAAGGGTTGGATCCAGAAAGTTTCGCGGCCCACGATCCAGGTTTATCTGCCCGCCAAGGTCAAAGCCACCGGCGCCGCCATGGTGATCTTTCCCGGCGGCGGCTACGCCGGCCTCACTTGGGATTTCGAAGGCATTCAACAAGCCAACTACTTTGTCGATCACGGCATCGCCGCGTTGGTGGTCAAGTACCGCATCCCGAGCGACCAAACGATGGTCGACAAGTCGATTGGGCCGCTACAAGACGCACAACAAGCGATCCGCTTCGCCCGCCAGCATGCGGTGGAGTGGAACCTCGATCCGGCCCGCATCGGCGCGATCGGCTATTCCGCCGGCGGGCATCTGGCCGCGACGCTGGCCACGCACTCCGACAAGGACTACGTCGACAATCCGGATCACGTTAGCCTGCGTCCTGACTTTCTAATCTTGGTCTACCCGGTCATCAGCATGGATGCAAAAATCACCCACTCGGGCTCGCGCGACGGGCTGCTGGGCGAGCATCCTTCGGAAGATAAAATCAAGCTCTTCTCCAATGAGCTGCAGGTCACCCGCGACACCCCGCCCACGCTCATCCTCCACGCCGCAGACGACCGTTTGGTCGACGTGGCCAACAGTGTCGTTTTCTTCGATGCACTGCGGCACGCCGGCGTTTCGGTGGAAGCCCACCTGTTTGAAAAAGGGCAGCACGGCTTGTTCCTAATGCCGCGTGATCGCTGGCAAGGATCCATCATGGATTGGCTGACTGAAAATGGGTGGCTGTGGCCGAGGGCGAGCAAATAGGGCCGGCCGAGGGGGCAGGAAGGGGTCGCAAAAGGAGTCAGGCTCCCGGCCCTCAAAACGGCACATCTTCGTCGGCAACCGTTTCGCCGGGCTCTTCAGGCAGCGGCGCGCCGGCGGCGTCAGCCGGGGCGTCGGCCGGGCCTTCCGGGGTGATCTTCCAAGCGTTGAGATTCACATAGTAATTCTCCTTCCACTCCCGCCCGCGCAGGTCGAAAGAGACCTTCACCTTGTCGCCTGGCTTCAGGGCGGCGACGAGCCCGACCTTGTCCTTCACGCACTCGAACTTGATGTCCTGCGGGAAGCGTCCCGAGGCGATCGTGAGCACGAACTCGCGCTTGTTGAACCCGCTTCCGAAGGTTTGTTCCTCGAAGACTTTTTTGATGGTGCCGGCAATTTCGAACATGGCCGTCCAGCGTGAGCATCGTTCGCACGCATGCCAGCCCGGAAAGCAACAGCCGAGCCGACGGGATCAGGGTGAAACCGAACCAGAGAGTTGGATTGCGGGGTCTGGGCTTTTAGAGAGGCTGAGCAGGCGGGACCAAATATCGTTTAAACCAACGGGCCGCACTCCCGTTGCTGGCTTTCTTCAGAATTTCAGTTCGGTTTCGCATCGGCGTGGGATTTACTGGTGAAGCCATGATCGATGATGCTGAACTCCTGCGACGATACTCCGGTGCCGGTTCGGAAGCGGCGTTTACCGAATTCGTCGGACGCCACATCAGCCTGGTTTACTTCACCGCCTTGCGCCGGACCGGCGAAAGCGCCCTGGCCCATGATGTCACGCAAGCCGTCTTCTCCACGGCAGCCCGCAAAGCCGCCGGCTTGGCGGGACATCCCTCGGTCACGGGCTGGCTCTACACGACCACGCGGCACCTGGCCGACAAAGCGGTGCGGAAAGAGCAAACACGGCGGCGCTACGAACAGGATGCCGCGATGCATGAACTGACGACCGCGGAACCTGCACGCGAATGGGAACGGTTGCAGCCCATTATCGACGACGTGCTCGACGGACTGGATGAGCGCGACCGCGAGGCCATTCTCATTCGCTTTTTTGAGGGCCGGCCGTTTGCCGAGATCGGCGCGACCTTGCGCATCTCGTCGGACGCGGCCCGCATGCGGGTCGACCGGGCACTCGAGAAGCTGCGAACCAGGCTGGAAAAACGCGGCATTCAATCCGCCTCGGCGGCGCTGGCGGTCGCGCTCTCCACCCAAACGGGGCTGGCGGTCCCGGCGGGCATGATCACCGCGGTCAGCGGCGCGGCAATGGCCACGACCGCGGCAACGGGTGGCGCGGCTGCCCTCCTGGGATTTATGAGCACAACGAAAACCACCGTCGTGGCGGCCACGCTCGCCACGATTCTCGCGGGCGGCTTCGGCCTCGCGGAGAGAAACCGGGCCCAAGGAGCGGAAACCAGGCTCGACGCGATAAACCGGGAGCAGCTCGCGCTCCGCACCCGGCTCGCCCAAGCGGAGAAGCAATTGTCCCAGGCCGAAACCCGCGCGGCCGAGGCGGACCGGGACCGGGATACCCTGCTCGCCGCCGTTGAAGCGGCCCGCGCCGAGCAGGTGTCTTCGCCGCGAAGCGCCGGGAAGACTGCCGCCCAACGGCCGTCGCCGGTGAACAATCCCTCGACCCAAAACCTTGGCGCGATGTTTCCGAACGGCATTGTGGCAACGATGGGCGACAAGACGATCACGGTGGATGATGTCGGCCGGGAACTCGCGCCCCTCCTTCCCAAGCTCCATCAAGAGTGGCCCGACCCGAAAGAGTTCAGTCAGCGTCTGAACATGCTGCAGAACGATATCGTGAAGTCGCTCGTCGAACGAAATCTCCTCATCAAACAGTTCAGCACGCCCAACGAAGACGAAGCACCGAGGCAGGTACCCCCGACCGTTATCGACCAGGCGCTGGCAGAAACCTTGAGGGAGCGATTCTCCAATGACCCCGTCAAGTTCGCCGCCTACTTGGATTCGCGGGGAATGACCCCGGACCAATATCGCAAGACGGTCGAAGAAGATATCACCTATAGCTACATGATACAGCAGCAGCGCAAATTGGATAAAGACATTCAGAAGAAGAAGACCAGGTAGCACGCAGCCGTCAGGCTGGCGGCAATGAGGTTGGCCGAGGTCGGGCCGGGCCGAAGGGGCCATGGTTTCAGGCTTGGGTTCGGTTCTGCTTTCATCCGCAACTTCGTCACCCCGCGGTGTGTTCTCCCGCCATGAACGTGTTGCTCACCTTTCTCCTCTGGGCTCTCCTGCTGGTGCTGTGCTGGCCGCTGGCCCTCCTCGTCCTGATCCTTTGGCCGTTCCTGTGGTTGCTTTCCATTCCCTTTCGCATCGTGGGAACCGTCATGAATGCGTTACTCGCCTTGGTGAAAGCCCTGCTCTTTCTTCCTGCCCGCCTCCTCGGCCACAAGTGAGGACGAGCGCTGACGGGGGCGATCCACAGGCCGAGCCGAGGGCGCTGGAGCCGGAATGGACCCTGCGAACACCGGGGTCTCGGCGCCGCCACGGCGCAAAACTACGCGGTAGGCTGACCGAGCATCTTCGGCACGCTTGAACGCTCATTCAATTTCTCCCGGGACCAAGACAAACTCCGACGGTAACGCCGCGGGTTATTACGCGATCAACCGCGGTAACTCGCAAAAGGCCGATGATCGCCCTTGATTTTATCGCGCGCTGCCGCCATCAAATTGATCCGCCACGACGGCCTGATCCGCGATGCTGCGAATCCATTGTTTTCATTTTCAATTTCCCTCCTTTCGAGGCGGTCCTTTCCGGACCGCCTTTTTTGTTGCCTGCAAATAAATTGCCACAGCTGAACCAGTTCCACCTCTGCCCCCAATCCTCAACACATCGCTCATCCCGCCATGTCTTTCGTTGAATACCTTCTGATTGGAATCGTTGCCCTCTTGGTCATCGGTAGCTGGGCCACCTACTCGGCATTTCGCTGCGCCGAGAATGGCGGTGAAGATATCCTCGGCTTCTACCAGGGCGACCAACCGAGGCTCATCGCTCCCGCGCAGATCACCGCCCTCGCGCCCAACCCGGCAGAGGCGTCACCGGCCACCGTTTCCCTGTCTCCGTTCGAAAAGCAGTGCGCGATCACGCGGGCCCAGGCCAACGAAGTGGAATCAGCCGATCCGTTCGGCGGCGTGTTGCGCCAGAAGTCTCCGGATTCGGAAGTTTGATTTCCGTTCCGCGCCGCGCCATCGGCGAATGAAAAATGCCCGTCGGGGCCCAGGCTGAACCGAGTTGCGGAGATCGGACTGAACACGCCAGGCCAGGACTCATGTCAAATCCGGCGACTTATCGAAGCCGAGCCGAAGTCACCTAGCTGTGAGTCGTCAGGACGTTGTCCCGCAGATTGAGGCGGGAGACGGGTGGTTTACGTTGTAAGGATCTGTGAGGTCGGAGCCAGTTGTATCGTTGCAACCAAGCGGTCAGTGCGGCGGTGCGTTCGGCGGAGTGGCGATAAGCGCGGACGTAGGCCCACTCGCGCAGGGTGGTCTTGATGAGGCGCTCGGCCTTGCCGTTGGTCTTGGGGGTGTAGGGCTGGGTAAAGAGGTGTTTGATGCCCAGACGACTGCAGGCCTTGCGGAAGGTGGCGGAGCGGTAGCAACTGCCGTTGTCGGTCATGACCCGTTGCACAGTGATGCCCAAGGCCCGGTAGTGGGCCACGACGTGCTGGAGGAAGGCGGTGGCCGTGTGCTTGCGCTCGTCAGGCCGGATGGCGGCGTGGCTGAAGCGCGAGTGATCGTCGATGCAGACATGCAGATACTCCCAACCGGCGCCGCGCACGTGATCCCGCCGATCGCCCGTGATCCGATGCCCCACGGCCTCGATGCGGCCGAGCTTCTTGGTATCGAAGTGGAGCAACTCCCCTGGATGCTCCCGCTCGTAGCGCACCACCGGCGCCGGTGGCGGCCCGGGCCGATGCCCGCGCAGGATGCGGCTGAGGGTGGCTTCCGATAAGCCCGCCCGCTCCGCGATCTCAGTGTAAGTCAGGCCCTGCTCCCGCCAGCGCCAGACCTCCTGGCGCTGGGCCTCACCGATCCGCTTTGGGCTGCGCTTCGGCCGGGAGGAGCGATCCCGCAGTCCGTCGGGGCCCTCCTGTTGGAACCGCCTCACCCACTTGCGCGCAGTCTTCGGACAGACGCTGAAGGCGGCAGCTGCCGCCTTCAGCGTCTGCTTGTCCGTCAAAACCAAGCGCACGATGTCCTCTCGACTCCAAGGAGTCGTCCGTGCTCTCTTATGCATGTCCTTCTGGTGCCTCCTGAGTTGGATGTTATTTCTTCCAACCCATCTCTCTCAGCTTCGCACCAGAGGGAAAACCTCCTGAAAGTTCACACCTAGCCCAGTCTACTGACCGTCAAATCAGGGCAGCCTCAGCCTGACTCCGTGACTGATGGCGCGGCCTGCTTGCGTAATTTCCCGCCACGTGATCATGGCCGCATGCGTTGCCCCTGGCTTGGACTGTCGGCCGCCCTCAGCGCCGCCCAAGATATCCGCACCTGGGAAATCCTGTGCTTCAACGCGTGGCTCCGGGATGATCCGACGGCCCGCAAGAAACTCGAGGCCGGCAGGTCCGTCCGCGGCGGCGTGGACGATCACAAGACCATCCAGCCCAGCGCCAGCGCGCCGCGCTAGTCAGACCGCCCCACGTTATCTTAATCAGGGGTGTCCGGCTGCGGCGGGCAGCCGGGGCAAATCACACCTTGGAGCCGGCCGGTCACAATTTGCGCCGCGTCCTCGCAAGCGAAGGGGTAATCCACTCCACGATGAAGCGCCGAGCTTCGCCGGATGAGCCTTGGTTCGAAGATACCCCACAATCTCCCGCCGCTTTTCTTCGCTGAAAATCGCGGGTCCCACCCGCCCGCTTCGATCCACGGGTCGGAGTTCCGCTTTTCCTGGCCGGGCCACGAATCCTTCGGCCCGCCGGCTCATCCGCCCGTCTTTCCCTTCACCCCCCATCGAGGATAATCAATGACAAGGACACTATTCGCATCAGCCGTCATGGTCGCAGTAGGTTGGCTCAGTGGACCTGCGTCCGCGCAAGCGGCGGAGAGTGCCGCGCCCCGGACACCGGCCGACGCACTTTACCGGATCAACTGCGGCGCCACCGAGGACTACACCGACAAGGCAGGCCACGTGTGGAAGCCGGATACGCCGTACCGCGACAAGGTGGATTGGACCAGCACCAGCAAGGCCAAGTTGCCGATCAAAAACACGGACAATCCCACCCTCTACGAGACGGAATCTTTCGGCGACCTATTCTACGAGTTCAAGGTGCCGAATGGCTCCTATCGCGTGGTTCTCCACTTTGCCGATGCCATTCCCAAGTGGTGGCTGACCGTTCCGCGGGAATTTGATGTCACGCTGCAAAACAAGCCCGTGCTGACCAGCTTCAAGCCCCTTACGGAAGCGGGCGGCCTGGGCATTCCCGTGGTGAAGGAATTCAAGGGGATCGTCGTCACGGACGGCGTATTGAAGCTCAGCCTGATCCCCTTCGTCGACTACCCCGGCATCTGCGGCATCGAAATCTACCCGGAGTGAACGACCCGATTCCACCGCCCGCCATCGCGACCGCCTGATGGACCCCACGATTTGGTTACGGGCTGGAAGGCATCGCCCCGGCCCACCGCGCCAGTCACAAATTTTGAAAAACACCCCTTAAAAAACAAACGAGCATGAAAATGAAGCAGGTTACCCTTACTGCCTTGGTGATGATGATCCTTGGCGGCGTCGCCGCCTTCGCCCACGAGAACGTCACTCGCGGGCTGATCGCGTTGCCCAAGACCGGCGGCCAGGTGTTTCTGGGCTGGAGACAGCTCCTGCAGGACACCGACGCCACCGCATTCAATGTCTACCGCAGCGAAACCGGCGGGAAGGACTACGCGCTGGTCTCCGCGAAGCCGGTGAACGACGCCACCAGTTACATCGATGTCACCGCCCGGTCCGGCCACACCTATTACTACGTGATCAAGGCCGTGAACCAGGGCCAGGAAGGCGCGGCCTCGAACGAAGTGAAGATCACCGCCGCCGACTCCGGCCAGAATGCGCTGATCATCAAGACCCGGCTCCAAGGCGATAGCCGGATCGAGCGCGTGCTGCTGGCCGACCTCAACGGCGACGGGTTGATGGACTTCATCGTCGTGTATCCGAAGGGCAACAAGGACCCGCACATGACCAGCGGCGTCTGGAGCGAAACCAATCGCAACAGCGACACCTACAAGGTCGAGGGCTACCTGAACGACGGCACCTTCCTCTGGCACCGGGAGATCGGCTGGGGCATCGAGTTCGGCGTGCACTATTTTCCCGTCGTCGCGTGGGATCTCGATGGCGACGGCAAAGCCGAGGTCTTGATGAAGTCGATGCACTCGGAGAACCCGCTCGATTACGCGCAGGAGCGGCTAACCATCCTCGACGGCCTGACCGGGGAGGTCAAAAAAGAGGTGTCGTGGATCGGGCCGACCTACACCGCGCTGCACGAGAAGACCGGCAAGTGGTCGCTCATGGAATATGGCGACAACGCCCGCAACTACATCGGCATCGCCTACCTCGACGGTGTGCATCCGTTTGTGATCCTCGGCCGCGGCACCTACGGCGTCGATCATCCCCGCATCAATGCCTACCTGCGCGAGGACAAGTATCCGAAGATGTTTCCCACCGCGATGATCGTGGTGCGCGCGCTCGACTCGAACCTGAACCTCGCTTGGGAGCGACGCTTCTCGAAGTACGACGGCCGCGCGACGCACGGCTTCGACGTGGCGGACCTGCAGGCCACCGGCCGCGACCAGATTCTTTGGGGCGAAATGTTCATCGACAGCAACGGCAACAAACTCTGGAGCTCGCCGCGCGTACCCTACGTGGGGCATCCCGACTACGCCATGATCGCGGACATCATTCCCAGCCATCCCGGCCTGGAAGTCCTGAACATTCGCGAGGGCCACCTCCAGCCGCGCCGCGACTATCGCATCGGCACCCAGGTCCTGGACAAGGACGGCAAGATGCTCTGGGAGGAAATGGACCAGATGCACGTCCACGAGGCGATGATGGCGAAACTCTCCGACAAGTACGAGGGCCTGCAGATCACCACGCGTGACGGCGCACACAGCAAGCAGGGCCCGTCGCGCACGTACACGTCCGATGGCGCGGTGATCGACACGAACTATGTCACCGGCACCCCGGTCCGCTGGCAGACCGACGCGAAGGACCTGCTGTACGCCGACGGCAAGTTCCGCGACTACGACACCGGCGCCACGATCGACGTCGGGAGTTACGGCCGGCCCCTCGTCGTCGGCGATTTCTGCGGCGACTTCCGCGAGGAGATCGTCGGCATCACGGAGGACGGCAAGTCGATCTACATCCTGACCAACACCGAGAAGACCACGCAGAAGAAACCCTCGTTCCTCTTCGACCGGCAGTACCGGCTCGGCCTCAGCCGCACGGGCATGGAGTACGTCCGCAACCGCGATGCCTTCCCCGGCGGGAACCGCTTCGCCGACCACGTGACCAGCGACCGGCTGCCCGAAGTGCAAATCCTCTCGCACCAGACCGGTGATGCGATCAAGGGCACCGTCACCCTGAGCGGCACGGTCGAGTCCGGCGCTGCGATCACGGCGGTGGCCGGCTACGTCGACGGCAAGCCGCAGGGCACCGCACAAGTGGCGCAGAACAAGTGGACGCTGGAATTGAACACCAAGAATCTCGCAGAAGGCACCGTCGCGGTGGAAGTGCGCGCCACGGACGCGCGGAACTACAACGCCTCCGCGTTCCGGCAGTTCACGGTGGACAACTTCAAGACGCCCACCGTCACGGCCATCCCTTCGCTCGCGGGCGCGGAGCTGAACGGCCAGACGGTGATCAGCGGCCGGGCGGAAGCCGAAGCCGGCGTGACCAACGTGGAGCTGTTCGTCGACACCATGCTGCAGGGTGGATTCGTCGTGCGCGACGGCGCCTGGCGCTGGGAGTGCGACACGACGAAGTTCAGCGCGGGCCCGCACGTGCTGCGCGCCATCGCCTACGACAAGGCCGGCCAGTTCGGCTATCAGGACGTATCGTTCACCATCCGCAATCCGGACCGTGAGTACGTCGTATATCGCGACCGGCTCGCCACCGGCTGGGAGAATCGCTCCTACGGCGGCGAATACGGCGGCGTGTACGACCTGGCCAACAAGGAGCCGGTCCATGACGGATCCAATTCGATCGCCTGCAAGGAATACTGGACCTCGGTTCGCGGGCTTTACCTTTTCAGCAACGCGCCGGTGAACATCAAGGACTACAACGTCCTTGAGTTCTACGTCTACGGCCGGAAAGGCGCGCGGCCCGGTATGTTGATCAAGCTCATGGACACGTCCGAAAAAGCAATCGACCGCCTGGACATCCGGGACGAATATCCCGAAGGCGTGTGGACCAAGGTCACGATCCCGTTGGACAAGTTCAAGTCGGTCAAAGACGGGCTCTTCTCCGGCATCTACATCCAGAGTTACAGCACCCAGCCGTCCACCACCTTCTTCGTGGACGACATTGTGCTGAAGTAGCGTGAAGAACGAGCAGTGGCTGGCGTGCGTGCACCCGGGGTCGGGCTGCGCGCTGTGCGGATCGAGCCGAACACATCAGACGCCGCCATCGTCACGCTGTTCAATCAACGAGCCGATTTGGGCAACACGCCCTTGACTCTTGACCGACTGAGGGAGCTCCACGGGACCCGTCTGTACGCTGTGGGTTAAAATCGGAACGAGCAGCCGAGCTCACGAGTGCAACGCAGGTTGGACGGGGAAGGCATGGCTTCCACTTATTCTTCGTGAAGATCAGGCCGATTTGCGCCGCGCGGGTCGTTTCGCCCGGGTGACTTTCTTTTTGACCACGAAGGCCCTCAATCCGGCCATCTTGCCCCGACGGAAACGCCAGACGTCGCAATACGAATGAGGAACATCCCGGCCGCCGTCGTCCTTGAGCGTGATATCGCCCATGGCCACGACGAAGTCGTTCGCGGCAATCAGACGGCTCACCTTGAAGCGGGGCGGTTCGGCATAGGCGGTTTTCATCCACCGCCGGACGGCCTTCTTTCCCTTCAGGGTCTGCTCACCGACAAACTCCCATGCCGTGTCCTCGGTGCAATGCACCAGGAATCCCTCATGATCCCCGGCGGAAATCGCCGCGTTCGCTTTCTGCAAAGTCGCTGTGTTTTTGTCGGGCATCTGATTTTTTCTCCGAGTGGATTTCATACGTTGGGTGGACCCGTCCGGCCTCGGCTTTTCCAACGAATACCGGCGGTTGATTGATTGGTCAGCCGGGGAGCCCGATATGTTCCTGTGGCTGGGCCAAAGGGAGGCCGATCCAGAGCGTCGAGTCGAACACGTCAGGCGCCGCCAAGTCACGGGGTCGGCTTGTGCGCTGTGCGTTCACCGCCGGCCGCACCGCGCACCGCACAGCCTGCCCCCCGTTATTTGGCGAATGAGAAAGATTCGCGATGATTCGGGGTTAGCGATCGAGCAGGTTGATGCGGCCGCCGCCGTTGAGCACGAGTTGACCGGCGGCCAATCCGCCCGTGAGCCGGGTACTGCCGTTGATGGTGACGCTGCCTTGCGGTGCCGTGACGTAGCCGTTGACCACGACCTGGCCGTTGAGGGTGAGCCCGCCGCCGGAAATGCGCAGGTCGAGCCAGCCGGCCGGCGAGTCGGCCCCGAGGGAGCTGTTCGCCTGAATGCTGTTTTTCACGATCACGATCACCGGTCCGGCGATTTGCAGGCCGGTACCGCCGTTGAGCACGAGACTCTGAAACTCATAAACCGAAGGCACGGTCGCACCGGGCACGCCCAGGACGAACCGGCCGCCGTTGGCGGTGAAGCTGCCGTACACCCCGGCGGGAACGGCGACCGTGCCGGCACCACCGTTCAGCGTGAGGTTCCGCACCGTGGCCCAGGCGCCAACGCCATCGGCTGGTGTATTGATACTCACACTACGCGTGCCGGCCGGGCTGGACGGTGCGGCCACCGCGGGAAGCGCGACGGGATCAGAGCGGCGGACGAGCCGGCCGAGTGACGCACCGCCGTTGAGAGTGACGCGATAACCCGACGGATCCGGGCTGCCGGCTCCATCCACGATGCCGCCAAACCCGGGTGTGCCGTTGACTTGAACGACTGGCGTGCCGGGCACCAGGAGATCGCCGGTCACGCCTGCGCTGCCGTTCAAGGTCACGTTTTGTGGGCTGAGCTGCCGGATCGAGCCGGAGATCGTGCCGTTGAGCGCGAGGATCTGATTGACCACGGCCGTCGCCGGCACGCGGACCGTGACAGTGAACGAGACGGTCGCCGTGTTGCCCCGGGTGTCGCTCGCAGTGGCGGTCACCATCGTGGTGCCGGGAAGAAACACGCTGCCGGAAGTGAGGCTGAATGAGACCGGGCGGGCTCCGTCGACCGCATCGGCGGCGCTCGCCGTGAATGAAACCGGGATGCCCAGCACTGTCGGTGCGTCGACGACAATGTCCGCCGGCACGCTGATGACAGGCGGCGTCGTATCTTGGACGGTGACAGTAAAGGTTCCGCTCGCGCCGTTGCCGGCGGCATCGGTGGCGGAGAGCGTCACGGTCGTCACGCCAAGCGGAAACACGCTGCCGGATGCCGGGGCCGCAGAAACGGCAGCTGGACCGCTGACCGCGTCGGCGGCGGAGGCCTCGAACGCAACCGTCGCGCCGCTGCTGTCGGTCGCTTCCGCGACGATGCCGGCGGGTGCCGTGATCACCGGCGGCGTCCGATCGATCACGGAAATCGCCACGGTATCGCTCGCGGTGGCGCCGTGTCCGTCATCCACCGTCAACGTGACGACGGTCGTCCCGAGCGGTAGCGTGGCCACCGCCAGAGCGCCGGCAGCAGAGCCGTCCGCCCAGGTCCAGGTGTAGCTCAGCGCATCGCCGTCAGGATCGCTTGAACTCCGGCCGTCGAGAACGGCTTCGGCCGTCAGGTCCGACTCGACATCGAGCGTCTGGTCGGGGCCGGCGTTGGCGATAGGAGGCGTGTTGTAACGTTGAAGGATCAATCCGTCGCCGGGTTGAAGCGTGAGGGGGCCGGTCACCGGTTGGCCGTTGTTGGTCTGCGGATCCTGGGTGCCGGCGAAGCGGCGGAAATGTTCGCCCGGAAAGAGTGCGCCGAGGTCGATCGACTGCGCCGTCCGGAGCACCAGGTTGCCGTTGACGAGATAGGGCCCGGTGCGCGGATTGACCAGCGCGAGGCCCTGCTCGAAACGGCGGGCAAAAATTCCGTTCTGCCGCGGAACCCGCTGCACCGGGTCGACTGCGCCGCCGAGCCAGCCGGTCGTGCCGGCGCCGGCGAGGTCGAACTCGTCGAACCAAGGCCCGGAGAGTCGCGCGTAGTTTTCGCCGTGAATTTCGGCGTAGCCGTTGTCCATCAGCACCGAGGCGATGGCGTACCGGGAAAAGGCATACGCCGCACCACCACCGTAGTTGTTGGGATTGGCCGCGGCCTTGCCGTCGTCGGTGGCGCGGATGCCAAGCAGGACAAGGTGCGGCGGGCGCGTGTTGTCCATCAAGCTCCAGTACGCATTCATCATGTTGTACCATCCGCTGTAATTTTCCGTCGAGCTGCTGGCGCCCATCTGGGTTTCACCGAGCGCACCCTCGCTGCGGCGCTGATAGGCCGCGTCCCGGCCGAAGCCGCGACGGAAAGACGGAAGCCCGTCATAGTTTCCCATGATCATCAGGCCGGGAGAGGACACGTTGAGCTGGGCCCAGAACGCCGCCATACCGGAAGTGTAGTAGGACCGGACGGTGGTCGCGTTCTGGTTGTCGTCGGCGCCGTTGCGATCCCAATCCATGTCCCGGCGCGGCTTATAGAAAGCATTATCCGAAAAGACGAAGTCGAGCTGCGTGATGACGTTGAGCAAATTGGCCGCGGCCCACTTGCCATAAAACTGGGAGAAGCGGTCCCCGTTCGCGTCGGGCGTGGTAAAGGCGGTGGGGTTCGTGAGCTTTTGGCTCGGGTAACCTGCATTCGAGTCGATGCTGCCGTCCGGATGATGCGCCCACCAGTCGTTGGGCTGCCAGGTGCCGCCGAACGCAGTGGGACCGGTCGCCGAACTCAGCTTGTTGGCGACGTCCTGCCCGTCCTGGTAGTTGGACTCGAGCAGGGTGTAGTTGCCGAGGAGGATATGGGGATTCAGCGCCTTGATCGCGTTGACGGGCGCGTTCATCGCGGCGGTGCTGTTGCCCCAGAGCTTCCACATGTTGAGGACGCCCACGTCGTATTTCGCGATATTCTGCTGGTAAACGGGGTCCGTGAAGGTCGAGCCGTAATTCGCCGCGCTGTTGCGGTAGAAGACTCCGCCGAGACGAGGAAACGTTTGCTTGGTGGGGGCGGTCCCAGCCACGCCGGTACCTTGGATCATGAAAGTATAGGGACTCGGATAACCGTCGCCCGTCAGCGTCACGGTGGCTGTCTTCAGGCCCGGACTGCTCGGATCGAACTGGATGCTGAAGCTGGTCCGCCCGTCGGCGTTGATGGGGTCGGAGCTCGCCACGGGGATGGTGGAAGCGGGCTGCGCGATGACGGTGAAGTCGGCATTGCCGCTCAAGGTCACGGCCCCCAGGGCGCGGGGTTCGCTGGACAGGTTGTGCACCGTAAAGGTGCGCGCGGTGGTCGCCCCGTCGACGAACTCGCTGCCGAAGTCGGTGTGATCGACGATGGTCGGCGTGACGTCGCCGTTAGCGATGAGCGAGCTGACCAATTCCTCGGCGTCGTTGTTGCCGCGGATCTCGATGTCGTCCGTGGAGACGTGCGTGCCGTTGCCCTGGATGGCGAAATTGTAGGGATGGCGGGCGGGATCGTTGTTTCCGATGCTGATCGTGCCCGGCTGCACCCCGTAAAGGGTCGGGGAAAAACGCACGCTGAAGGAGGCGCTGCCACCGGGCGGAATCGTCGCCGGCGGCGGGGTGAGCAGGGAGAAGTCACCGGTCAGGATCACGGGCCCGAGCGTGAGAGCCGCGACCATGCTTGTATTTTGAATCGTGAACGTGCGGTCAACCGTGCCATCGGGCGCGGGTGCGCTGCCGAAGTCAGTGCCGTCACCGGCGGCGGGACTCGCGTCGTTGTCGGCGATCGGCAGGCCGTTGCCGAGGATCGTGATCTCGGGGAAGACCTCCGGCTCCGGCGGGTTCTCGGGCGGAGGCAGCAGCGTGACGGAGATATCGTCCCAACGGCCCTCGGCGAAGTTGTCGACCAGGCCGATCTTGCCGGTGCCGGCGAGCGGCTGCGTTTGCGTGAGCGCGGGAAGGAGCTCGTCGTTAACCTTGATCGTCGTGATGTCGTCGTGGCCGCGCTGGATCGTGACCGTCACCCACGAACCGGCGGCGGCCGGCGGGGTGGTGAAGGGACTGCTCGCAATCAGCGACGGATTGGAGCTGCCGTTGGCGCGCCACAACTGCGCGGTGTAAGTACCACCGCCCTTATGGAACAGGATGGCCTGGTAGTGGCTCGGGTCGAGGTAGTGATACATCACGCCGACCAGGTTGCCGGTCCCGCTGCCGTAAAGTCGCAGGCGCGCACTGAATACGTAGCCCTTCGTCCAGGTCGCGCCGTCATAGATGGCCTTGGGATAGGCACCCTCAAGACCGGGATGACTGTAATAGCGATTGGGTCCGGCGGAGATCGTCCACGCGCTCGACGGAGCGACGGCGGACCAATTGTCGGCGACATTGTCGTCGAAGTTTTCGCTCATGGTTTGGGCCGAAAGGCCGGACCCGAGTCCGAAACAAGCGAGGCAGAACAACAGACGGGCAAACGAAGAACGCGCCGAAGCGCCGGAGGCAGGATTCATGGGAAGCAGGGAAGAGCCATGGAAAAAATGAGCGTGCGCCAACCGATCCGGCGCCGCCGTGGGGAGAAACGGACTATCCTGCTTTTCGCCAAAAAGTTCTACTGCCCGGAGAACGAATACCGATACTTTTGTGACGTGGCCGCGTCATGCCGTGACTCCCACCACAGACAGCCGGCGCTCGCCACTTGCGGCTCGCGTAGAAATACGCGCGGCTTTTATCTGGCCGGGCCCTATGACGATTCCACCGTTGGCCCCGCGTTCCCGTCTTCCTGGTGCAGTGTTGGCGCTCGGCGCCCTCCTGTTCTCCTCCTGCCAGAATGTCACCGAGATCGGACTGCCGTCGATCTACACCCAGCAGCGCCTGGAACTGCAGGCGGGCTACACGCCGGCGGAGAAGGCCGCCATCGACAAGAACTGCTTCGGAGGTGTGCCGGTCGTGGCGAAGCCCACGGGGAAAACCGTCCTCGTCGCCCGCGAAGGCTATGTGCTCCTCCACAGTTCGTTCCTGCGCGAACCGCTGTGGGTCGCGGAAGGCATCCCCGCGAAACAACTCGTCGGCAAGGCCTCGCGTGCGGACAACTTCGCGCCGGACCCGCAACTGCCGGCGGAGGAACGCGCCGAGCTCAAGGACTACTCCGGCGCGGGTTACGATCGCGGGCATCAGGCCCCGGCCGCCGATTTCAAGAGCTCGCAGAAGCTGACGGACGAAAGTTTCTTCCTCTCCAACATGTCGCCGCAGGTCGGCGCGGGCTTCAATCGCGCGGTGTGGAAGGACCTCGAGGATTTTATCCGCGGCAAGATCGAGGCCAACGGCAGCGGCTACGTCATCACCGGGCCTCTGCTCTACGACCCCGCCGAGGAAAATTCCGCGACCGCCGACGGCATCGTGAAGGTGAAATGGATCGGCAAGGGCCGCGTGGCCGTGCCGACGCATTTCTACAAGATCATGATCCTGCCCCACCCCGGCGGCAAAACCACGTGCGTGGCGTTCGTGCTGGAAAACAAGAAGTACCCCACGGGCAAGGCCCACGATTACAGCCAGTTCATCCAGTCGGTGGCGTGGATCCAGCAGCGCACCGGCATCGACTTCATGCCCGACCTCGACCCGCAGACCGAGCGCGAGCTCGAGTCGAAACCCGGCACACTCTGAACCCACCATGCGTCCGCCCTACCTGACGTACCGTCCGCTCCGCGCCGGCGTCTCCATCATCAACCGGGCCGTCGACCAATACGGCACGCTCGGCTTTTTCGGGCTCAGCACGGACGGCGATGTGTGGCTGGTCAGCTGTTACCACGTGCTCGGCCGCGTGGACTTCAGCGCCTTCGCTCCCGGCGAGCGCATCTTCCACCCCGACTACGGCACGATGCCCGCGCCCATTGCGCTCATGACTGACGGACGCCATTCGACGGAACTCGACTGCGCCGCGGCCCGCGTCGAGACGGGCACGGTCGTGCTGAACGAGATCCTCGGGCTCGGCCGGATTAATTCCACTCCCGTGACAGCGACCGTGGGCATGCGCGTGTTCAAGTACGGCGTGGCGACTGAGCTGACCGAGGGCGTCGTGACTGAAATCACCGGCGACAACGTCATCGTCGGACTCAGTCCCGGATTTCCCGACAACTACCGCCTGTCCGCGACGGGCGACTCCGGCGCCCTCTGGCTCGAGCAAGGCACCATGCGTCCCGTCGCCCTCCACAAGGAAGGCGCCCCGCCCGGCGGCGTGGAAACCGCCGTCGGCACCGCCATCGCCGCCGTCCTCGCCAACCTGCGTTTGACGGTGATGTGAAGATCCAGCCGGAGCCCCCGTCGCAGCTCGCACACGAGAACGCCGAAATGATGCTGCAGATCGGCAGTTTCTTTCGGAACCCTCCCGCGCAACGCTGAGCACCTTGGCTTTCTCTGCATACAAAAAGTGACGGACTAGCTTCCGGACAGCCCGCAGGCTGTCCGTTCTTGGAACGTTGAAAGTGGGATGTTGAGCATTGCGCCCGGCGGCAAGCCTGACGATCTTCATCGCCCTCGAAGTTAAACCCCGAACCCCTCCCTCCCATGAAAGCGTTTCGTTTGCTTTGCTCGTTCTTCGCCGTTGTTACAATCGCTTCCGCGGCGTTCGCGGCCGATCCCACCGGTAATTGGAAATGGTCCACGCAATCGCCGAACGGCGAAATCGAGACCACGCTCAAACTTGAATCCAAGGATGGCAAACTGACCGGCGCCTATTCCAACCAATTTGGCGACACGACGATCAGCAACGTCTCCTTTCAGGACAACGTGATCGCGTTCGAGGTCGTGCGCGAATTCGGGGGCGGCAAGTTTGTGGTGAAGTATCACGGCAAGCTCGACGGCGACACCATCAAGGGCACGCTCGAAGCGCCCGGCCCCGATGGCAACGAGCCCATGAAGCTCGACTGGAACGCCAAACGCACGCCAGCCAAAAGCTGACCGCTCCGGCCCGGTTTCGCCGGTTGGCCCGACCCGGAGAAATCAACCCCGGCGTGCCGGCCGCCACGGGCCAATGGGACAGTAAACTGGTGGCGGTCTCTTGCCTCGCTCGTGCGCGGGAACAGGCTTCCGGCAACCCCTTGCCCCATGATGTCCTTCCCGTTTGCTTCGTTGCTTCGCGTCCTCGCCCTGGCGGTCACCGGACTTCTCATCGCGACCCGTGCTCCGGCTGAAACCGTTCCCGCCAACCCGGCTGGCTTCGCCATCCGCCGCGGCACCAACCTCAGCCACTGGCTCTCCCAGGATTTCCACTGGCAGCCGCGCCAGGCGTGGATCACGGAAAATGATTTCCGCTTCATCGCGCGCAGCGGCTTCGACCACGTGCGCCTGCCGATCGACGAGAAGGAAGTGTGGCACGAGGACGGTTCGTTGAACGAAGAGGCCTTTGCCGTGGTGCAGCAGGCGCTCACGTGGGCGCGCGCAAACCAGCTGCGCGTGATTCTCGACCTGCACACGGTGCGCTCGCACCACTTCAACGCCGCCAACGAAGGCGGACACAACACGCTCTTCAGCGACCCGCGGGCGCAGGAGACGTTTATCGGCCTCTGGCGGCAACTCTCGGCGCGCCTGCGCGACCAGCCGGTGGATTTCCTCGCCTACGAAATCATGAACGAGCCGGTCGCGGAAAACGCCGGGGACTGGAACAAGCTCGTGGCGGCCGCCCACGCCGCGCTGCGCCAACTGGAACCCAACCGCGTGATCGTGATCGGCTCCAATATGTGGCAGATGCCGCACACCATGCCGCTGCTGAAAATTCCCGCCGGCGATCGCAACATCATCCTGAGCACGCATTCCTACTCGCCGCTGCTGTTCACCCACTACACCGCCGACTGGGTGCCGACCAAAACCCTTTCCAGCACAGTGGGATCCGAAGCTTGGAATTCACGTGACTTGAAGTCGCGGC